>Ga0182024_10010570_pt1 | contig 18781 bp, 13 predicted proteins | sample P32metaG_FD_120480 | JGI IMG/M metagenome (GOLD analysis project Ga0182024, IMG submission 120480) | Permafrost microbial communities from Stordalen Mire, Sweden - P3-2 metaG (Illumina Assembly) | ecosystem: Environmental > Terrestrial > Soil > Wetlands > Permafrost | place: Sweden: Stordalen... | reverse complement strand
TCCCGAGTCCCTGTATTCTGGAGTCACCATGGAAGAGTTCTCTCGCATTCAGCGCTTGCCCGCCTACGTCTTCAACATCACCGGCGAGATGAAGACCCTCGCCCGCCGCCGCGGCGAAGACATCATCGACTTCGGCATGGGCAACCCCGACGGCGCCACGCCCGCCCACATCGTCGATAAGCTCGTCGAAGCGGCCCGGAAGCCGCCCACGCATCGCTACTCCGTTTCCCGCGGCCTGCCCCGCCTGCGCAAGGCCATCTGCAACTGGTACCAGGCCCGCTACGGCGTCGAGCTCGACCCCGAATCCGAGGCCATCGTCACGATCGGCTCCAAAGAGGGCATCGCCCATCTCTGTCTCGCCATTCTCGACTCGCGCGATACCGTGCTGGTGCCCAATCCCTCTTACCCCATCCATATTTACGGCCCCGTCATTGCCGGCGCGCACATCATCAGTGTCCCCGTCCACGACCAGGAGAGTTTCCTCCAACAGCTCGAAGACCTCATCCCGCGCATGACCCCGCGCCCCAAGGCCCTCATCGTCAACTTCCCCTCGAACCCGACGACGGAATGTGTAGAGCTCCCATTCCTCGCGCGTCTCGTCGAGCTGGCCCGCGAGCACGGCTTCTATCTCATTCAGGATCTCGCCTACGCCGATATCGCCTTCGACGGCTACAAGCCGCCCAGCGTCATGCAGGTCCCCGGCGCCAAAGAGGTCGCGGTCGAGTTCTTCACGCTCTCGAAGAGTTACAACATGCCCGGCTGGCGCGTCGGCTTCATGGTCGGCAACAAGAAGCTCGTCGCCGCGCTCGCCCGCCTCAAGAGTTATTTCGATTACGGCACCTTCACGCCCATCCAGGTCGCGGCCATCGCCGCGCTCGAAGGTCCGCAGGAGTGCGTGGCGCAGATTTGCGATACCTATCGCCGCCGCCGCGATGTCCTTGTCGAAGGCCTCAACAAAGCCGGCTGGTCCGTGGCGTCGCCCAAAGCCACCATGTTTGTCTGGGCGAAAATCCCCGAGGCCTACCGCGAACTCGGCTCGCTCGAGTTCTCCAAGCTCCTGCTCACCGACGCCAAAGTCGCCGTGTCTCCGGGAATAGGATTTGGCGAACATGGCGACCACCACGTCCGCTTCGCCCTCATCGAGAACGAGGAACGCACCCGTCAGGCCCTGCGCGGCATCAAGCAAATGCTCGCCAAAGGCGTCGTCCCCGCATAGCCTCGACACGCGACTCTTAACTCAGCAGAAAAACTTGGCGCCCCAAAATCTCGATTTTAAGATGTGGGAAGCACGAACCCAATTCCGGGTATTGAGCCCAGCACAGAACTCCGTGCCCCATCCTTTCCGCGTTTTTGCGGAAAGGATGGGAGACCACGAACACTACTCCATCACCTTCATCTGCACGGGCCCCATCAACCCGCCCGACATCAGCCCCGACGGATTCTCCACCGGCCCGGGCCGAAACCAACGCGGATCGCGCAACGTCATCGCATTGTAGAGCGTGTTCGTCACCGCAATCTCCAGCGCGTTTTCTCCCGGCCTAACGAATTCAGTAATGTCCACCTGATACGGACGCAGCAGCAATGTGGCCGCATGCTTGCCGTTCACCGTTACCTCGGCCACCTCGCGTACATCGCCCAGGTCGAGAATCAACCGGCTGCCCGTATCCGCCGCCACGGTAAACGATGTCGTATACACTCCGCGCCCTGAAAATCCCCGCAACTCTCCATCGAGGGACCAGTCAACCAACACCGGCAGATCGCGATGAATCTCCGCCGTTTTTCCGGACGGCACCAGCCCGGTCGCCGCCAGCTTCCATCCGCCCGCGCCAACTGGCTCTATCCGCTTCATCGTGCCGGGCTGCTTAGCGGCCGCAGCAGTCGGCCCGCCCTCCGGATCGAATACAATCAGCGCCGAGCCAAACGAATCGAGATCGAGTTCGATTTCAGTCCAACTCTCCCTGCGCCCGGTCCCAGCCACCGCTGCCGTCTTTCCGGTCCATGGATCCCACAATTCCGGCGCGCCTTCCGCTTCAAACTCGGCATGCACGTGCTGCGCCGCGTCCGTCTCATTGCGCAGAAAGTACGCATTCGTTTTCTCGATGCGCTTCTGGATAAACGGCACCGCCCCGCCATGGAACCTCACGTTCGGCTCCGCAACTCCCTGCAGCTTCGTAATCAGTTCCGCGCGATCGGTGGCCACAACCACATTCGGCAAACCGCGCATCGCCCCCATCGCCGCGAGCACCCGCTTCGAATTCTCCGCATTCTTCTCGAGCCCGTCGGCGCGGGCGGGCATCTGTCTTGCAAACAGAACCGGCAATCCGCCGCTCGCCCAACTTTCGATCTTCTCCGCCAGCGCCGCGTCGATCATCTCGAGCTCGGGCAGCACCAGCGCCCGATATTCCGCTCCGCCCTGCGTCACCAAAATCTTGTCGCGCCCCTTGTCCCGCATCTTGTCGCGAATCGTCGAGCGCAGCAATGAATCCACATTCACGTGGTCGTAGTTGTAGCCGGCCGTCATCAGCGCCTGGTTCAACTTCGGTGTCGGCGACATTTCATCCGCGCCATGCGCCAGGTCATTCCGATAGAGCGCCACCGCGGCCACGTTCGTTCCCGCCTGCGAAAGATACTGCACGCGCGCCAGGTAATCATTGAGCGGCGCAAAGTATGGCCATAGCGGATTCAGCTCGTTGAACTGCGACGAGTAGTTTCCCTCACCGAACCTTCCACTGAACGGATGCCAACCCGGCGCGGCAACCCCCGGCATGATGTAAGCAAAACCGTGATACACAATCGCGTTCACGCCTGCCGTCAGCAGTTCGTCCGCCGCCACCTTCACCTTCTCAGGCGTGGTCTCGTACACCGAGTTGGCCCACACAAACGATTCGCTGCCCACAATGCTGCGGCCATACACATGCGCTGCCGACCCCGCCATCTTCAAAAAGTCGTAACCGCCCCAAGCGAACAGGTCCTCGGTTTCCGGAATGTCCGCCTCGCCGTAAATGCGCAGCACATCCGTGGGCGAGCCGTGTGCCTGCGTGCGCGACAGCAGCTTGTGATCGTGCGCCCAGCGGTTGAACTCGCCGTAAAATCTCTCTGCCATCAAATCTGAAACGGTCTGCCGGTAGTCGTCGCGCACTGCGTCGCCAATCGCCTCCATCTCGTAGACAGGCCGATCGACCCACTCGCCATACGGGGCCGCGTAACTCTGCACTTTCAAGATCGGCAAGTACGGCAGCAAATCGTACCCGCGCCGCCGCTTGAACTCGGCCAGAAAATCGTCGCTCCAGAAAAGATTCGCGCCCACTTCAAGGCTGTCGCAAAATACCGCGCGCAATCCGTTGCCGAAATACTTCCCGATATACGGCGCCGCATCGTCGCCAACGCGCTTTGCGTGCGCCGCAAATGCCTCGGCGCTCAAGTGGTCCATCACGAGCTGCGGACCTTCTCCCGCGCCCGCATTCACGCGCTGACCGGTCGGCGCCTGGCTAAACACAAAAAGCTGCCACGTTCCCTCGGGCACATCCCAGCTCAGCGAGCCATCGAAATCCAGGTGCGCGGTCAAATCCACTTGCGTGCCCGCTTCCAGCTCGCCGGATTTCGCCACGCTGCGCTGGCGTCCGCCGCCCTGGTTCCACTCCCACCGCGCATCCGTTCCGCGCACCGCCACCACGGCAACCACCTTCGTGCGCTTCCGCATACGCTCGGCCCACCCATCCGGCAATCCCTTCAGCCAGGCGGGAGGATTTGCTGGATCGCCATCGTCCAACTGCGGCGTCTCCACGCGCTCGCGAAACTTCGCGGGCCCCGCAAGCGACATATGCGTCCATCGCAGCTCAATCGACGCCAGCTCCGGCGTAATATCGTACCCGCCGCCGAAAGGCCATCCCGATCCGAACGTGTAATCGATAAACAGGCCGTGCTTGCGCGCTTCGTCAATCGCCGCGGCTACGTTCTCAAAAAAAGCCGGCGTTGCGAAACCGCTCACCCGCTTCTGTTGCGCCTCCGGCATGGCTCCGAAATCAAATCCCTTATTGAACGCCTGGATCTCCGCCCCGCCAAATCCCGCCTTGTCCAGCACGCCGATCTCGCGGCGCAGTTCTTCCTCCGTCACGTCGTTTCCCGGCCACCACCATCGCGCAATCGGCCGATACTTTTTCTCGGGCGAAAGAAATTGTTGCCGAATCGAAGCGCTGCTGCTGGCGCCGTCGGCTGCGGGGTCTATCGGGGCTGGCGCGGCGACTGCTAGAGCCTGCCCTCTGCCGGTTAAATTCGTCAGGGCTACTGCACCACTAACCAGCGCGCTATTGCGAATGAAACTTCTGCGATTCTGTCTCATGTGAATGCGATCGTGCCTTTCTCTCCACAAGCCATTCTCTACGATCCGGCTGCCACCGGCCTCGAAATGAGATACCGGTCTCGCGCATTGCGCGGTGGCCTCGCGAGGGGAGCGCTTTCGGAACTTCGTGATCGCACTGCGATCCTGGGGAAAGCGGAGTTGAGGGATCTGCATTTCTTTGTTCTGCCGGCTCGGACCGGGGAAGTCCTGTGGAATCAACACAAATGTTCGCTTTTGTGCTGCCCCAGACCGGGCAAATGTTGGCCTGGAAGCGACCGTTTGGCCCGCTAGCGTTGGTCTGGAAGTTCGCGATTTTTTGAGACAAATTAACGAGAATTTCGCGCTTTAGCAGTGAGTGTGAATAGAGAATTTCGCGGTTAAGAGCGAGAGTTTACAGAGAATTTCGCGTAAGTGAGTCCAAACGGGTGATGGACCGCGTTTTTGGGCAGCTTTTCGGCGGTTTTGCACGCCAGAAAACGCTTTCCAGCGTCAGTTTTCAGTCGGCAGCTACCCGCACCATGGCCGATGCGATCTGGAAGGAGTACGAGCTCTTTTGCCCGGTGTGCAACGCGTACTTCAAGCAATTAGTGGTGCTGCACAAGGTGCCGAAGAATTTCGACATCACGCCCTATCTCGACGGGTTTGTGAAGAGACACGACCACAAGGCCTGGCGGGAGGCGCAGCGGAAGCCGGCGGCTCCGGCGACGCGCTACAGCGTGCTTTGACTTATGGGCCAAATGGGTCCGCTTCGGTCACCCCCGCCGGCATTGTCTTGATCAAGTATTTCAGTGCGCGGAACATTCTCTGGGCTGTATCGCTATCTGCTGCGCCGAGGTAAATTTCCAAGTCAGAGGATGGATGCGTGGGCACCACATCAATCAGTTGTCTTTCCTTACCATCGAAAAGCAGGATCTGCTTTTTGAGCGGGGAGACTGAAACGTCATAGCCATCCAGGATTTCCCGATCTTCATGATCAGCCGCACGCGCAACATTTAAATCGCCGAAATGGGCATCCTTGAGATCGGAAGATTGATCGTCCCAGGTGGCGACCCAATTGTGCCAGCAAGGGTTGGCGCTGCTTGCATCGGGACTCGATTTGCACCTTATTGAGATCTTCTCGTAGTTGCCTTCGCCCATGCCAACGGTTAGAAGATTTGGATCAAGTTGGTTTATCTGGACCGAAGAGAATCGAATCTCCCACCCTGACGAACTCGTCTGCGCTCCGCGCAACCACCAAAGTGTGCCCTTCGACGGCTCGATGGCAAAATACCCAGGCCAAATCGTGGCAGCGCCCGTGTCCATGCCGCTCGGGATGCGAATCAGGTCAACAATCTTCTTATTGACGTATTGGACAGTTTGCTGGGGAGTTAGATTTGGATCGGTGGTCGATGCCGCGGTCTCTGATGGAGGTTGCGCCGGCGGCGACTGTGAATTGCTGGATTGGCCATGCGACACGCACGATCCGAGTCCAGCGATGGCAATGACTGCGTAAATCGCTTTCGCGTTATACCTTGACATACACTTCTTCCTTCGACGCTCAGTGCCCTGAGGGTGAGATACGCTGTGACTCTTTGGTACGAAAGGGTTAACGCCAATATCGCATTGTCCGAACGGGTTGTCAACGTAACCAGAGTCACGTCCTGCTAGACTACCCGCACCATGGCCGATGCGATCTGGAAGGAGTACGAGCTCTTTTGCCCGGTGTGCAACGCGTACTTCAAGCAATTGGTCGTTCTGCACAAGGTGCCGAAGAATTTCGACATCACGCCCTACCTCGACGGGTTTGTGAAGAGCCACGACCACAAGGCCTGGCAGGAGGCGCAGCGGAAGAAGGCGGAAGTGGGCGGCGATGGCGACCTCGGTTCGGGATGACGGAGTGAGGGGTTGGGTTCGTGCTTTCCCACATCTCAGAAGAGAGATCTCCACCCCGCGGACTTGGACCTGTCCGTGGGGACCCCGGGATGTGGGGCACCCGGCGTCTTTCCGCGAACGCGCATCGATGACCGGTCGTGATTGCACAAGGCGCGAACCGGTTCGTGATTGCACAAAGTCCGATGCAAAATGCTGCTGACCCTGCGGGAAAAATCCTTTTGTTGGAGAATCGGAGAGACTTTTTTCGGCTGATTACTGTTCAATTCGGCACATGCCTGCAGGAAATTCCGTGATTGACACTGAATAATCGCAACAATGCACCAACCCTGGTGAAATCCACAAATTTGCTTGACTTTTGCACTTGCTTCCACAGTTTGAGCGGCGGTATTGTCTCTTTAACTGATGACCCGTTAGGGCATCGGAGTTGGGAGCCGGAAGGCTGGAAGAGTAGACAGTCGGCGCAAGCCGGAAGTTGATCGCCAGCAAGGTTGACGGAGTGGACAGCCGGTGAGAACCGGAGGATGGCCGCCAGCCCGGACAGAGGGTGAAACCTGAGGCGCAAGCCGCAGAGGGATCGCTGGACGCACCAGAAGATGCAAAAGCCGACGCAAGTCGGAAGTTGTTAAGCTGGAAGATTCCGGAAGATGCAAGGGCCAGTGGAGACAGAATACTCATCGACGGCTTCGCTGTCGATGCAAGGTTCAGTTGAAACAAGGAGTGCATCAGAGGCTCAGCCGGAGAAGGAGCCACGAGGCGCAAGCCGAGAGGTTCACGGCCGGTGAAGGCGGAGGGTGAAGCAGCCGGTGCAAACTGGAGGCGGAGCCAGCCGAGGGGCAGGGGCAGCATAAGGCGCAAGCCAGATGAAGCCGCCAGCCGAGCCAAAGGACGGCATCCGATGTGAATCGGAAGTAGGTTGTCGGCCTGGTCGGAGGAAGGGCCATGCGGCGCAAGCCGGGTGGAACAGGGGTTGTCGGGCGAAAGCCCGATGAAACCAGGATCGTCAGGCGCAAGCTTGATGGATCGCCGAAGATCGATCGGAAGTGCGGAACAGTCGACGCGAGTCGGAGGTTTGCAGCCGGTCGAGCCGAAGGACACGAAACCGATCCGAGCCGGAAGGTTGGCCACCGGTCGAGCTGGAGAGCAGGGCGCCGACGCAAGTCGGAGTTCTGAAAGCCAGCGCAGCCAGAGGTAGCAGCGCCAGCGAAAGCTGGAGGGCGGCCGCTGGGGGAGCCGGAGGACGCAGCACCGACTGTACTGCGAGTGATCAAGATTGAGACGCCAGAGGCTTCGGTCTCTGGCGTTTTCAATTTTGGGGGCTTTTTCGCGCCGTGAATCAGTTTAAGACAGGCCGTCTCTCAAGGAGCGAACATGGGGGCTAAGAGCTCCCACGCTCATTTTTGGCTGTTCGCGGCTCGGCTGGAGCCGCGCCCTTCCGAAATAGTTTGGAACTGGCCCGCTACCCTGGATACCGTCCACCGTGCGGCTCGGACATAATACATAGAGGCACAGTTACGCGCCTGCATGGTTCGGAAAGGACCCGATTCCACTGACCAACGAAAAATCGATACTGGACAAGTTCAATCTCAAAGGCAAAACTGCTCTGGTCACCGGCTCGTCGCGCGGGCTGGGCGCGGCCGTTGCTTTGGCCCTGGCGCAGGCCGGCGCCAACGTCGCCGTGCACGGTTCGGGAACGGCTCCGAAAGCTAGCCGGGAAAAGGTCGAATCCGAGGGCGCAAAAGCTATCGCGCTGGCGGGCGATGTTGGATTGCCGGAAGTCTGCGCGCGCCTGGTGGAAGAGACTGTCGGGCATTTCGGCACGATCGATATTCTTGTCAACAACGCCGGCATCATTCGCCGCGCTCCGGCCGCTGAGTATTCCGAAGAGGACTGGCAGGCGGTTATCGATGTGAATCTCTCCAGTGTCTTCCGCCTCACGCAACACGCGGGCCGGCACATGCTGAAGCAGGGTTCCGGAAAGATCATCAACATTGCCTCGCTGCTGACTTTTCAGGGCGGCATTCTGGTGCCTGCATACGCGGCTGCTAAAGGCGGCGTCGGTCAGCTGACAAAGGCGTTTGCCAACGAGTGGGCGGCAAAAGGCGTGAACGTGAACGCCATCGCGCCCGGCTATATGGATACCGACAACACTGAGGCGCTGCGCAACAATCCCGAGCGCGCGCGGCAGATTCTCGATCGCATTCCCGCAGGCCGCTGGGGCAATCCTGAAGACCTCGCAGGAGCTGCGGTCTTTCTTGCTTCCAGCGCCAGCGATTATATTCACGGCCACATACTTGTCGTCGATGGTGGCTGGCTGAATCGGTAAAGCAGCTTGTAGCTGGTAGCCTGTAGCTCGTAGCCTTATAGTTACTGGCTGCAAGCTACGGGCTCAAACCAGGAAGGACGCATGCAAGAACCCCAGGTCGTCTACGCGGCCACCGATGCTACCAAAGTGACTACGCCCGAACCGGGCATGTTGCGACAGGTGCTGGCGTACAACCCACACCTCATGCTGGTGCGTCACACCTTTGAGAAAGGCTGGAAAGGCGCGCGTCACAGCCATCCCCATCATCAAATGGTTTATGTGGTGCACGGCCATATTCGTTTTCAGGCCGCGGGCAAAAGCTGGGAGATGCGCGCCGGCGACAGCATCGTCGTCGACGGCGGTGTCGAGCACGAAGCCGCGGCCCTCGAAGCCTCTGAAGTGCTCGACATCTTTACGCCCTATCGCCAGGATTACGCGTAACCCGCGGTCAGTCCCACACGTCTCATTCATGATGAGGAGATTCAGATGAAGAATTGTTGGTTGGCCATTGCAGTGCTCGCATGCGCGCTGCTGGGCCGCGCGGTCGCACAGCCCCCGGCGCCCGGTGCCGGGATCATCGGTATCGCGCACATCGCCTTCCGCGTCAGCGACCTCGATCGCGAGATCGCGTTCCTCGGCAAGCTCGGCTACGAAGAGTCTTTCGCCATCACCAATGCCGGCAAGACCACGGAAGTTTTCGTCAAGATCAACGACCGCCAGTTCATCGAGCTCTATCCGCGTACCGGTCCCTCGCAGCCGCTGGGCTGGATGCACGTCTGCTTCGAAGCGGGCGATCTGAACGCTTTGATCAAGTACTACGGCTCCGCCGGCCTCAAGGCTGCGCCGGTGCGCAAGGCGGTTGCCGGCAACCTGATCTCTTCCACGACCGATCCCGAGGGCCGCGTGACCGAGTTTACGCAATACATGCCGGGTTCGCGGCACACTCTCGACCGCGGCCAGCACCTGGGCGCCAACCGCGTCTCGGACGAACTGATGGGTTTGGATCTGCCGGTGAAAGAAGGGGCGGCGGAAAAGGAGTTCTATTCAGACCTGGGATTCGAGGCGGAGGCTGTGAATGGCAATGTGCGCCTGACCGCGCCTGGCGCGCCCGGCCTGGTTCTTGAATTGCGCTCCACGCATCCCGGCGCCCAGCCGCAGTTTCTGTTTCCCGTGCCCGACGCACGCAAAGCCGCGGATATCCTGAAAAATTCGGGCGCGAAATTCGACCGTGATGGAAAGCTCATTTTCGTCCGCGATCCCGACGGCAATGCCTTCGTCTTCCTTGAGACCGGCCCCGAGCACAGATAGAGCCTCATGCCATGGAAGCACTCGAGCAATTGGATTTGCTTAGGGACTCTTCGCGGTCGACCAGGTATAGGATTTACCACGTATAGGCGGTGACAAGAATGGGCGGCCCCGCTTTCGCGCCGATCACGTTCGTCTTCAGCACCACTTCCAGATTCTTGTTCTCCCAGCCGGGCGGCAATTTCGCCGAAAGGTCCGCGAGGTGTTGCGGCGCCTGCACAAACTCGCTCGCAGCTTCGGTTCCATAAGGTCCGAGTCCGGCTATCACCAGCACCGGCCCCTCCGTGGTCGGGTCATGAAAGCGCGCCACGATGGCATAGTCGGTGGTGATGGTGCTGTATGGCTCCTTGAAACCGATCGACCAACTCTGTTGCTGGAGATTCTCTGAATCCTGGATGCGGGCTACGAAATTCAAGAAAGTGAAGTGGATCCTGAGGGGTTTTAATAGCTGCATGGTCCACTGATTGTTCATCGCGCCCACCAGAATGAGCGATCGCGAACGGACGTCGGTCAGGCTGGTTTCGGGAGCCTCTTTGATCTCGTAATCCTTGCTGCGTTGATGCAGCACTCCGCCCAGGCGCGCCAAGGCAACGGCGCTCGAAACCGAGACATGGTGGTAAGGATTCGACATGTGATCGCCGAAGGTCGTTTGGTCATTTTCCGGCGCCATCTGGTCCGGGTGGCTGGTTCCTACCACGATCAGCACCGGCCGTGAAGATTGGAGAAGCGGGTTCCAAAGCTTCTTCGCGGCAGCCACGCCAGTCTCGGTGGCCTGATGGTAGAGATATCCCGCAATTCCGCACGCCACCAGCAGCACGCCGGCCAGGGCGAATAGAATATCGCGCATAAGAGACTGGCGCGGGCGCGTGGCCCTCTCCAAGGCGTGGGGGTCCGCATCTGGGTCGGCGGCATCCTGCCCGCGCAACAGGAACTCGGGAGCGTAGGAGCCGAGCGGAAGGTCGATCTGAACCCGCGATGTATTGCCATTTTCGTGGTAGTACTGGGCGATCCGCTTTCTTACCTCGCCCGCGCTTACGCGGACCACCGGATCGGCATTTGTGTCGTAGCCCGGATCGCGGCCGAAGACCTCAACGCCCAGCGTCCGCTCCTTCAAATCGCCTATGCGGTTTTCCAGCGCGGCATCCACCACGTATTGCAGCAGTGCCGGGTAGCGCTTGCTGCCCCGGAAATGGTAGCTGGAGAGGATTGCTTCCAGCTCCTGCAGCACGGCTTCTCGTTCTTCTGCGGTGGTTGGCATCCACTGCGTTGTCGTATGCCCGTTTCCAGATGCTTGCGCCATGGGAGCCTTCCAGCAGGCCGTAGCATACCTCACTTTGCAAAGGGTTGTCACGGAGAAAGCATGCCGGTTTCGCTCTTGAAGGAGGCGAATTGACACACATCGATCACCTCGTTAAGGTCTTTATTTTCAATTGGAAAACTGCATGTATTCCACCATAAATGGTTCGTAACATACGGTAGCACCCTCGCCAAGAAGTACCACCAGCCTAAAATTGCGCCGCATGAAAAAGGGGAGAAGTGTGCTGTTCGAGGCCTTCTGCGAAGGAAAGGGGCGTGGTGTGCCTCGCTGGGGGCGACGGGATGCGCGTGCGCATTACTCTGCTCTTGCAGCACTCAGGTTCCTGGGTTTGCCGTCCCGGAATGACCGACGAAGAGACAGCCGCTACTGAGATTCAGACTCTTGAAGCGAGTTCGAGACCGCCAGCCAGGAGTCCGAGCATCTGCTTCCAGGGCCGTTTCCAAACAAAACAACGAACTCAAAGATGTTCACTCACGGAGGTCTAAATGAAGCAACGCAGACTACTCAGGCCCATTCCTGGATCCCTGATCGCCCTGTTCGTAGTTGGAATTTCACATGTACTGATCGGGCAAGCCGTTAACGGAACACTGCCGGGAACCGCGCGGCGTTGGCAATGTCAACGGCGTCGCAAGTTATCGTGTGCTTGAGGCGTCGGTGAAAATAACTTTCTAGATGCAGCACGCTACACCGGCTGCAATGCGGGGCCGTTCCCCACAGGGGAGCGGACCCGCATTTCTTGCCTACGGTATTGCGCCGGTCGACGACTCGCAGTGAACGGCTCTCGCGATAACGCGCCTCCTCCGGAGTTTTCAACTGATCCGACCCGAGACTGGCATTCCAACTCAACAACCATCCTGGGATAAATGGAAGATCGAAAGCGCGAAAAACTGTGGACACGACCTTCCGGCCCTCCTGCCCAAATTCAGGCGTCTTCAAGCAACCCGCAGGGCGGCGCAGAGCCGCCTTCCGGTTGCCGCATATTCATCTGTGAGCGTGATGAAAAAGCCACTTGGCGATCCGGGTCCCCACGAGGCGGAAAGAAACCAGCGCATGCCGCGGCGTATTCTGTTGTCCAGGCAGGTATTCAATGCGGCGGGTTGTCGAGTGGTTAATGGCGTGGTGTGCGTTGGCTGGAATCGCTGCGGGCCAGACGATTCACGGGCGCGGCGGCATTACGCTGCCGCCACCGCCCGACGTACAGGGGTCGCTTGTAACAGACAATTATTTCGGCACCAAGGTGGTGGACAACTACCGGTGGCTGGAGAATGCGCAGAGCCAGCAGACCAAGGACTTTATCGACGCCGAGAACGCCTACACGGCGCGTTACATGGAGCAGGCCCGCATCCGTCCGCAGATTGCCGATGATCTTGACCAACTGGAGCATGTGACGAGCTGGACGTTGCCCATCTCGCGCGGCGACGATTTGTTCTTCGAGAAGCTGCTGGCCGGCGAGGACCAGGCCTCGATCTACGTGCGCCACGGATGGACGGAGAAAGACAAGCGGCTCGTCGATCCGGCACAGTTCAGCCGCGATCCCAACACGTCGATCGAACTGGACGATGTGTCGCGCGACGGAACCCTGGTGGCGTACGGAGTGCGCGAGGGCGGCTCGGACGAAACCACCGTGCACGTTTTCAATGTCAAGACCGGGAAGGCGATGGACGATGAGCTGCCGAGCGCCAATTACCTGTCGGTGTGCTTTACTCCGGACGGGCATGGGCTCTACTACGCGCGCATGGACGCGAAGCGCTCGCTTCTATACGAACACAGGTGGGGCGAGCGCAATTCTCACGACACGATGCTCTTCGGCAATGAGTTTCGCGGCGAAGAACTGGGGCCCCAGGATTTGATTACGGCCTATGTGACCGACGATGCGCATTATTTGGTTGCCGAGATCGATCGTGGCGTGCCGGCCAAACGCGTCGATATCGCTTTTCGCGATCTGACCAGAGCGCACTCCTTCTTCGATGTCCTGGTCTGGGGCATGGAGTCGCGGTTCTCCGCCATTTATGTCAGGGGCGGATGGTATGTGAAGACCGACTACAAAGCGCCCAACGGACGGATTCTGAAGGCCGATCCCGGTGTTCTGCCCGATGTGTGGACCACGGTTGTGCCGGAAGGGAAAGACGCAATCGACGACTTCAACATTGTGGGCAACAAGATTTATGTGAAGCGGCTGCACGACGTGAAGGCAGAGGCGACGGTCTACACGCTGGACGGCAAAGCGGCGGGCACGGTGGCGTACGATGGCATCGGCTCAGCAACGATCGTGGGAGGCCGCAGCACGGACCGTTACGGCTTTTACAGTTTCGAGTCCTTCATTGCGCCGCCCACGATTTACCGTCTGGACACGCTGACCGGCAAGCGCGATGTCTTTGGCCAGCCCAAGGTTCCCTTCGACAGCAGCCAATATGAGCTGAAGCAGGTCTTCTACACCTCGAAGGACGGCACGCGCGTGCCCATGTTCATTGCGGGCAAGAAAGGGTTGAAGCAGGACGGCACGGAGCGGCTGCTAATGACCGGCTACGGCGGCTTCGAAATCAGTGAAGTGCCGGAATGGAATCCGGTCTATGCGTGGTGGATGGAGCAGGGCGGCTGGTTTGCACTGCCCAACCTGCGCGGAGGAAACGAGTACGGCGAGAGCTGGCACGAGCAAGCCATGTTCGATAAAAAGCAAAATGTATTCGACGACTGGTTCGCCGCGGCCGAGTACCTGATCGCGAACAAGTACACGTCGACTGCACATTTCGCCATCATGGGGCGATCGAATGGCGGCCTGCTGATGGGCGCATCGATTACCCAGCGGCCGGACCTGTTTGCGACGGTGGAGTGCGGCTATCCGCTGCTCGACATGCTGCGCTACCAGAAGTTCGAGGAAGGCCCCCTCTGGACAACGGAATACGGATCGGCGGACAACGAGAAGCAGTTTGCCTATCTACTCAAGTATTCGCCCTACCAGAACGTGAAGAAGGGCACGGCTTATCCGGCGATTTTCTTCTTTACCGGAGCCAGCGACACGCGCGTGGATCCGCTGCACGCGCGCAAGATGACGGCGCTGCTGCAGGCGGATTCGACGGGCGGGCGGCCGATTTTGCTGCATTACAGTGTCGCCGGCGGACACTCATCCGGAGTGAGCGTCGAGCAGGAAATCCAGGACGGAACCGATCAGCTCACGTTTCTTTGGACTGAAACAGGACAACCCAACAAACAAAAGTGATCGATATGCGCCCATCGGCGCGGTCACTGGTACCCAAGAGCGGATGTCCGTACGTAATCTCATGGGATAAGAATCTTCTCCGATAAAAAAAGAGATACGAAATCCACGGCAATGCCCGGAATCGGGCAGCCTATCCGGTTCCTGCGGCGTGGTTGATTGAGAACCGCGCGGACCGCAGACGGCGTGCATACCGCATCCCGGCAAGAACTATCGGAGTGCGTTCTCATTCCAGCGGAGAGCCGGTTGGAATTTCAGAGCTCTGGAGAAGATGATGCCTCAGGCGGAATTAGCGATTGCCGGGTCAAACCGTCAGGAAGAGGATGCGAGGCTCAAAGCTCTGGCCTCGACCGGAATCCTGGACACACCCCCGGAGGCGTGTTTTGACGCCATCACGCGCCTCGCCGCGGAGTACTTCAAGGCCGACACAGTTTTGCTCGGGTTTGGCGACGAGAGCCGGGTGTGGATCAAGTCGTACTGGGGCGAACCGGTGCGGGAGCTGCCTCTGAAGCACTCGATCTTTGAGCGGGTGCTGGCCGAGGACGGCCCGGTAGTGGTCTCGAACATCAACGATGATCCCCAATACCGGGAGCGGCGGCTGCCGCTGCGCCGGCTCCAGGCGCTTTCCTTTGCGAGTGCCCCGGTACGCGCTTCAGATGGCAACATTCTGGGCGTGCTGACCGTCTTTTCATGCCAGCCGCGCCGGCCCATGGCGGTGACCGAGTTGCGCATGCTGGAGAGCCTGGCCGAACTCGCGGCCGGCCAGCTGGAGTTGCGCAGAATGCGCAAAGCGCTCAATGGAAACCGCATGCAGCAGGAGCGCGCAGTCGAGACAGTCACCGGAATCTGGCCGCGCAAGTCGGACCTGCGGCGGGCGCTGGATGAAAAGCAGTTTGTGCTGTATTACCAACCGGAGGTCGAGTTAGCCACGCGGCGCATCGTAGGTTTTGAGGCGCTTATTCGCTGGCAGCATCCGGATCGCGGACTCATTCCGCCGATGGATTTCATACCCTTTGCTGAGGAGACGGGACTGATTCTGCCGATCGGGGATTGGGGACTATCGGAGGCCTGCAACCAGATGCGGCAGTGGCACTCCGAGGATCCCGGGCAAGTGGGACCGCGGGTGTGCGTGAATCTTTCGGCGCGGCAGTTCTCGCGTCACGGGCTTGCCGATCATGTAGAGGCGCTGTTGCGCCGCACGGGCGTCTCAAGCCAGCAGCTCGGCCTGGAGATGACCGAGTCCAGCCTGATCTCCGATCCTGGCACGGCGATGGAGGTGCTAAGTAGCCTGCGACGGCTTGGAGTTTCGCTGCTGTTGGACGATTTCGGCACGGGATACAGCTCACTGAACCATCTGCATTCGCTGCCTTTCGATGTGCTGAAGATCGACCGCTCGTTTGTGACCCGCATGACCGAGGGCGAGCAGCCGCTGCAGATCGTGCGCACGATTGTGGAGCTGGCGCGGGTGATGGGCATGGAGGTGGTGGCTGAGGGGATTGAGACGCACGAGCAGTACAGACTGCTGCGGCAACTGGGCTGCCGCTTCGGACAGGGATTTCTGTTTTCGCGTCCCGTGCCGGCAGAGACGGTGAGCGCGATGCTGCGCCTGCCGGGACGGATTCTGCCGGATCCCGCTGCGCCCCAAGCCGCGGCGGACTGAAGGTGCGTGGACGGCCCGACGTGAGCCAGCCGATTTGGGAATGGCACGCGGCTGTGTCCGGTTTGGGATGACCCCGTGCACTTCATTGGAGAGATCCCAAACATGCAGGCGAGAGTGGCAGTATGCTGCAAACTATGCAGCAGTCCGCCCCATCGCAGCCCCCTCCCCCTCTTTCCAGTTTTGCGGGACTGCTGGCCTCGCTTGCCTCGCCCCAGCCCCCATCTGACGCCGCTGACGATGCTCTGCAATGGGACTCTGGTGACTTGGGCGAAGACGTGGCCACTCTCAGCTACGAACGCGCCCTCCACACACATGCACGTTACCGGCCGGCGAATCGCGATCTGGAACGCGATTCGGACCGCGGCGAAGGATCGCCGACGTCGGCCCGCGAACCGGCAAGCGGTGCACGCCCGGACGCGTCGATGGAACTTGGTGCAGCGGACGCCGCGCGAGGGTTGCAGACCGGCACTGCGCGGGAAAGCGATCTGCGTTCGGCGAGCGTAACGATTCGGCTGAGTAGAACGGAATGCGCGCGGATGCATCAACGCGCCGCAGAAGCTGGATTGACGGTGTCGGCGTATCTGCGATCCTGCGCGGTCGAAGCCGAAGGACTACGCGCGCAAGTAAAGCAAGCGTTGGCCGAGATAAAGGCCGGAAACAAGCCACCCCAGCAGGAAACAAGCCTCTCCGGCAAGCCCATAACGCTTGCCGGGGATCCCGGCAGGGATCAAGCGCACGAGAAGCCGAAGCGGCGAAGTTTCTTCGCATGGATTTGGTGGCTCTTGCGACGCGGACACTGATCGCATTCCGCAATCGAGCTCGACTGCTCAACCCTCTCCAGCATCGAAAGCGTCAACCAGCTCTCGCAAGCCATGGTTGGCTCGACTGAAAAGGCTTCTGGTCCTCTCGCTCCCCCGCTCCCCCGCTCCCTGCCTCACTCCACTTCAAGCACCAGACATTTGAGGTATTCAGTTTCCGGCAGATTGAGGATGACCGGATGGTCTGGAGCGGCGCCACGGCGCTCGAGAAGGCGCACGCGGCGCGAGGCATCGGCAGCAGCAGCGGCCACTGAGGCTTCGAGATCGGCCCAGTTCACGTGATGCGAGCAGGAGCAGGTGACGAGCAGACCGCCGGCACGCACCATTTTGAGCGCGCGAAGGTTCAACTCTTTGTAACCGCGCAGCGCGCCCTCAATGGCGCGTTTGGTTTTGGCGAAGGCCGGCGGATCGAGAACGATGGTGTCGAACTTTTCGCCGGCCTGCGACCAGTCGCGGAGAATTTCGAAGGCGTCGGCCTCGATCCAGTCGACATCGGCCCAGTCGATTTCGGCCCCGCCCAATTTGCCATCGCCGCGAGCGCGGTTGGCCTGGAGATTGCGTTCCGCCACTTCCAGCGACGCGCGCGAACTGTCGATGCCCGTGACCTGGCGGCACACCTTGGCAAGATGCAGGGCGAAACCACCCTGGTAGCAGCAGACGTCGAGCGCGCTGCCGGTTCGGTCGAGGCGCTGCGCCCATTGTTGCGCCGCGGCGTAGTTGGTGCGCTGATCGAGAAAGGCTCCAGTCTTCTGGCCGGCGTTGGCGTCGTAATGAAAGACGAGGTCGTTCAAATGAAACTCTGTGGCTGCAACGGGACGCGCAACAGCGGCAATCGATACCCGATCGGCAGTCGATACCCGGTCGGCAGTCGATAATTGCCCGGCAGCCCACAAGGGATCTGGGCTGGGCGTGGGCAGGCCCTCAAGCTCGCGGATGCGCGGATCGGGGCGCTCGAAAATGGCCGCGGGCTCGAGTTCCTCGCGCAGGACGCGCACGCACACTTCAGCCACATCTGCACGGATCAATCCTTTGGTGAGGAACTGCAAAACAATCAGGTCGCCGTACTTGTCTGCGATGAGGCCGGGCAGTTCATCGGCCTCGCTGAAGCAGAGACGGCAGGCATCATTGGCCGCGTCGAGCATCGGTTTGCGGCGCGCAATGGCCGCACGCAGCCGCGATGCGATCAGTTCGAGCCACGCGGCGTGATCGAGCCCTTCGCGCGAGATCATCCGCAACACGATTTGCGATGCAGGACTGTAGAGCGCCGTGCCAAGAAAGATTCCGCGTTGGTCGGCGACTGGCAGGAGCGTTTCTTCCGGTTTTGGCAATGTGACGGAAACCACGTCCGACGCGTAGACCCAGAGATGTCCGCTGCGCAAACGGTCGGCGGCGCGTCGGTTGACGATGGCGCCGACAGGTGCTGCCCGCGATGGACCAGGGGATGGACCAGGGGATGGACGGGATGCGGCCCGAGCTGTGGGTGACGATTCGCGGCGCGCGGGCACACTGCGAGATTCAGTTCGAGACACACGGCCAGACACACTCCGAGGGAACGCGGCAGCTGGACCGCCCTGCGCGGCAACTGGTGCCGATGGTCTCGCGCGGCGCTTGTGCGGCGGCGCGGCCGATTCCGGTTTGTGGGTCTTTGCCATTGGCTCCCCTTCCAAGGGTAACTGCCCGGGGTGGGGGGGCCAAAGGACCGGACTGCTGTTTCTCCTGCAGATAGGGTGCTGCGGGAATGCCTGGGGGTGAATTCGGACCCATGCGGAACAGACCTGGCCAGATGCGGCTTGTGGCCGCCTGAAATGGGGCGATCCTGTGGTGAAGCGGGCGTATTCGTGCCGGCAAAGCGCAAGCGGCCTATAATGAAGCATGGCGACCGCCCGCCACACTGAACCAATCGAGGTTCCGAGCGCCCCCGTGATCGAAACGGGAGCGGCGCTGGCTGTGAGC
>Ga0182024_10010569_pt1 | contig 18783 bp, 15 predicted proteins | sample P32metaG_FD_120480 | JGI IMG/M metagenome (GOLD analysis project Ga0182024, IMG submission 120480) | Permafrost microbial communities from Stordalen Mire, Sweden - P3-2 metaG (Illumina Assembly) | ecosystem: Environmental > Terrestrial > Soil > Wetlands > Permafrost | place: Sweden: Stordalen... | reverse complement strand
CCATCACTCGGATGCTGCCGGATGAAGCTTGACCGGCAGACCCGGCGGCAGATGACTCGTACACAAACCGTCTGACAGCGGCGAGACAAGTTGATAGTCGCGGCAGTGAGTCGCCGAGACGCCGGATCATAGCCATAACGCAAGACCACACTCCACAAGCGCTAAGATACTGCAGAATTACTTCGCATTAGCCGGCGACTCGGGAGTAAAGCTCTACACGGTCATCTGTCCGACAAGCTGACTTCTCGGCCATGTGGCTCGATTCCTGTGGTCGGTGAACGCATTGGCGATGTAGCGCACGTTGAGAGGTTTAAGACGGGAAGACGAAATGTCGAGTTCTCGCGGACTCTATGAAGACGATGATTGCTTTTCCTGTCTCGTCGTTCTATCTCCCAAGCAAGATCCGCCAAGGCTGGGCCGTCACGAGTGTGGTTGCAGAGCGGGAAGCAGTGATACGGTGAAGTATCCACCGCACCAATTGCAGCGTGGTTAACTCGGCCAACTCTGGCCCGGGTGCCACCCAGTGGCCTGATCAGCCAATCCGGATATTCTCTTTGGCTAGGCTCTGAACGTAGGTTGTTACGGCCGAAAGATCGAGTTCGCCCTTGTCGACAAGCGCATCCTCAAAAACGTGCTTCGTTACCGAGGTTACGGGCAGAACAGCTCCGGATCGATTTGCTGCAATATGAACAAGGTTCATATCCTTGGTCATCAGGTGAAGCGGAAACTGAGGAGAGTAGTCTTCAGTTTTGATCTTCTGGAACTTTCCAAAGAAAGCCCGAGCAATTACCGATGTCTTGGGAAGTACGTCGAGGAGAAGATCGCGATTCAATTGCAGGTGCTCGCCGAGTGATACGGCCTCAGCAATAGCTTCCATATTCACGCCGAGCAGGAGGTTGGCAACAAGTTTCATGCGAATTCCTGCGGTAGCCGGTCCCATCAGGTACCACTGCATTGCGATCGACTGAAATATCGGGATACAGCGATCGAAGGTATCTGGTCCTCCGCCGGCGAATAGAGTGACCGTACCCGCTTCAACTGCAGGAGTAGATCCTGACACCGGGAGGTCCATCATATCCACGCCACACTTCTCAGCCTCCTGGTGGAGATGAGCCGACAAGTCAGGAGAGATCGTGCTCATCTCAAGGATGGTTGTCCCAGGCTGCACGCTTGCTAGAACGCCATCTTCTCCCAGGTAAGTCGCTCGTACTGCGTCATCGTTTGCCAGGGAAGAGAGCAGCACGTCAGACCCACGCACCAACTTGGCGAGTGTGTCCTCGATAGCGAATCCATACTCTATGAGGGGAAGAGTTGCAGCGCGACTGCGATTCCAGCCTCGAACGTTCCAGCCCTCAGCATTGAGCCTGCGAAGAAACCTGCCGCCCATCAATCCCAGCCCGATGAATCCGAGGTTTGTTTTGTCTCTGTTGTATCTTCTCTCAATCATTTTGCTTCTACCTCTCCTATCCATTGGATTGCTGCGTTTGTCTCAGTACTCAGGCTGCTCGCCCTTCGCAGGAACCGAAGTTGGTACACCTGGTGTACCGGCATAGGTAATCAACAACACAGTCGGATCATCCCCCGACTCCCCACGATGCACCACGTTGACTGACTCGCCGACGGCTTGTCCTTGATGCAAGACAAGCGTCTTGCCGTCATCCCGGTCGCGAAGCGTCAGCGTACCCGAGACCACGTAGACCGAGTTAGGAAATGGATGAGTATGCCAGGGTAAGACGGTATGCGGTGCCAGCGTCAATTTGATGGTTGTGAGTTGTGGTTGGCCGGCGGGGTAATGGGTATACGCTGTGCCATCCCAGGAGCCTGCGGTTTCGAGCAGGATCTCACGCTGGCCGGTTTGAGTGTGATTCGATGGGTTCTGCGCGAATGCAGGGATGAATGGCATGCCAGCAAGCGCGACAAATACAGGCGCAGTTCGACCTTTCAACTTCATAGGTTTTCCTTTCGACGTTTGATTTTGTGTTGCGGAGCGAGCGTCTTCTTCACTTGCCCGTGAAGGCTACCCGCCAGACACTGCGCGAGCCGTCATCGCTTACGTAAAGTGCGCCATCTCCGCCCACGGTTACGCCGACTGGCCGCCCCCACACCTGTCCGTCTTTCGTTACAAAGCCAGTCAGGAAATCTTCATAGCTGCCGTCTGCTGCGTGACCGTCGCGCATGGGGATACGAATGACCTCATAGCCGGCGCGTTTGGCGCGATTCCACGAGCCGTGCTCCGCGGCGAAAGCGTCACCGTCATATTGGTTGGGAAAGCTGCCACTGGGTGGATAAAACAGCATTTCCAAGGAAGCCATGTGAGGCTGTACAAGAACATCGGGAACGATAACTCGAGAGCCAATGTCTTCGCGCTTGCAGTTCTCGGCGAGCGCGGACGTCAAGACAGGCGCTTGCGGGTTGGGTCCGGTGCCATTCGCGCATGGCTTGGGGAGCCTGGGGTCCTGGTGGTTGCCGATGTAATACCAGGGCCAGCCATAAAAGCCATTTTCTTTCACGGAGGTCACGTAGTCGGGGACAAGATGGTTTCCTAGATTATCGCGTTCGTTCGTCGAGCACCAAAGCTGGCCCGTGACAGGATGGATGGCCTCGCCAACGCAGTTCCGAATGCCGAATGCATAGACCTTGACGAACTGTCCCTCTGGTGTGTACTCAAGGACATCAGCCCGATGGAACTCTGCGGGATGCGTGTCAGGATCATCGGCATTCGATGCGGAGCCGACTGAAACCAACATGTGTTTGGCGTCCTTCGTAAAGACAACGTCGCGGGTCCAATGACCACCTCCTGTGAGTTGGGCATAGCCCGGTATGTCGGGAACGATGGTTTCTGGTGCTCCTGTCGCGTGCAGGTCTCCGGTGTGATAGGGAAGCCGCTGGATGGTGGTTGCATTTCCAACGTAGACATACGCAGGGTTCTTTTCCGGATAGAATGCGATACCGAATGGATGATCAAGCCCAGTGGCGAACTTCTCGATATGAGCCGCTTTGCCGTCCTCGCCGACGCCGCGGAGAATGAGGATGGCGCCGGCGCCTGAATCGGCAACGAAGATATCCCCGTTGGGCGCAGTGCGGAGCAGGCGAGGCATTGTGAACGTCCCCCCGCTCAGTTGCATGTGCTCCTTGTTGTCAGCGCGTTGCATGGGAGTAGCATCGCCGCCCGCGTAAAGAGTTACCTGAAATCCAGCGGGAGCAATCGGCCAGGCATCTTTCGGGCGTGGAACTAACTGCGGTGTGTTGTTCACAGCTTCCTGAGGATTGGGCTCCGGCAGGTCCGCGACCGTGATCCTGTGACGCGCGCCAGGCTGCTGCTGATTCCAGTCGGCAAAGGCAGCTTGGCCGGTGGCGATCTGCTGCGAGTTTGCAGTCGGAGTAAGTGTCAGAGCAATGATGAACGCGGCTTGTAGCAAAGTCGTGTCTTGGATTCTCATAGTTCCTCTCAAATAGATTCGGTCTTAGTCACGCAGGCTTACGTATGTTGGATTTGCTCCCGCCAGCATCTCGTAGGCTGCCTGGTGAAGCTCCAGCGATGCTGCTGCGACATTCTCCTCCAGATGCCTGACGGAGGAGGTTCCCGGAATCGGCAAGATTGCCTTCGATCGCTTGAGGAGCCACGCCAATGCAACCTGCAACGAAGTCGCGCCGAGTTGATTGGCAACCAATGCAATTGCGTCGTGTGCCGCCTTTGCTTGACCCAAGGGCGCCCAGGGGAGGAAGGCGATGCCGTTTGCTTCGCAATAATCAACAATGAAATCGGATTCCCGGTCAGCGAAACTGTAACGGTTCTGCACGGAGACAATCGGGACGATCTTACGCGCGCGTTCAACGTGCTCGCGGGTCACGTTGGAAAGCCCAACGTGGCGAATCTTTCCTTGATCACGCAGCCTGGCCAGCGCTTCCACGGAGGCTTCGAACGAAATCACGTTATCGGGGGCATGAAGTTGATACACGTCAATGCGCTCCAGGCGCAGACGCTTCAAGCTTCCTTCCAGTGCGTCGGCAAGGTGCTTAGGACTCGCATTGTGTGTCCATTGGTTCGGGCCAGGACGTTCCCATCCGCCCTTGGTGGCAATCACCAGGTCGGCGGAATAAGGATAGAGCGCTTCCGCAATGAGTTCTTCGGACGTGCCCGGCCCGTAAGAGTCGGCGGTATCGATCAGATTTACTCCTAAATCGATCGCTTTCCGGAGCGTTGCGAGTGCAGCCTGTTTATAGGCAGGAGGTCCCCAAACTCCGGGTCCGGTAATGCGCATCGCACCATAGCCAATCCTATGGACTGTTAGATCGCCACCGATCTTGAACGTGCCGGCAGCAGCGGCCGGCAGCATGAATTGTTGAGTCATTTAAAGCTCCCTGTTGCAAAAGGATTCCAGGTAGAACGGTTTCTCAATCGTTCTTCCTCGCAGGTAACTAAAGCAAGCGGCTTGCCATTTGTAAACCGCTGAAAACACACTTGGTAGCCTGGATCGACGGCCTCGAGGACTCGGAAATTTCCGACATTCCGTGATTTCACTGCCCTTTGCCCGGCTCGGAATCATTCTGGACCGCGTCGACGAGGTGCTAACATTTCGCCAGCGATCACTTGGGGCAGGAGCGCCTGTGTGTCCAATCCGATTCCTCAATCCGCAGTAACCGTAAAGACTATTCGAGGGTACGTCATTGCTGTCCTCGCGGTTGTGCTTGCTCTGCTGATCGCACATTGGCCGGCGATCCATCTGGAATCCGCGCCCGCATCGCTGTTCTTTTGCGCAGTGATGGTCAGCGCATGGTTCGGCGGCGCGGGTTCGGGAAGCCTGGCTACCATCCTTTTGAGTTTCGCTTTCTACTACAGCTTCCTTCCCCCTGTAGATACATTCGCCCCAAAACCCGGTCAGTTAACGCGATTCGTTGTCTTTAACCTCTCGGCCGTACTGGTTGGTTCGTTGAGTGTGGCACAGCGGAGAGCGGCTGAATCCCTCCGCCGAACCCGCGACGATCTGCGTGACACGGTTCGACAGCTCTTGGAGACTAACGACAAACTCGGCAGAAGCGAAGCATACTTGGCGGAAGCCCAGACATTGAGTCATACGGGCAGTTTCGGATGGGATGTTTCCACGGGTGAACAGTTCTGGTCAGAGGAAACCTATCGAATCTTCGAATACGACCCAACACTGAAACCCACCTTGCAGTTGGCGCTCGATCGAATCTATCCCGAAGATCTTCCGCTCGTTGAGCAGGTCACGGCAAGTGTTTCTAAGCATGGAAGCGATGTAGATGTAGAACATCGACTATTGATGCCCGACGGAACAGTCAAGACAATCCGCGTTCTTGGCCACACCGCAAACGACCGGGTTGGCAAGCCCACTTTTCTCGGAGCCATTACGGATATCTCGACCATGAAGAATGCGTTCGAGGAGATTCAAAACCTGAAGGATCAGTTGTACAAAGAGAATCTGGCCCTGCGTGAAGAAATCGACGTCAGCAGGATGTTCGAAGAGATCGTCGGCTCATCTCCTGCTCTGCAAATCGTCCTGTCTCAAGTTGCAAAAGTGGCGCCAACCGAATCGACCGTTCTGATCACGGGCGAAACCGGCACAGGAAAGGAATTGATCGCCCGCGCAATTCACAAGCGGTCTCATCGATCCTCCCGCGCATTCGTCAGCGTCAACTGCGCCGCCATTCCGCAAGACCTGATTGCCTCGGAGCTGTTTGGGCATGAAAAGGGAGCATTTACGGGCGCAACGCAACGACGCTTGGGCCGCTTCGAGGCGGCTGACGGGGGCACAATTTTCCTGGATGAGGTTGGGGAGTTGCCGGCCGAGACCCAGGTCGCACTCTTGCGGGTGCTGCAAGAACGCGAGTTTCAACGGGTCGGCGGCAACGAAACTCTTCGCACGAATGTTCGAGTCGTCACGGCCACCAATCGCAAATTGGAGGCCTCGATCGCCGAAGGCAGGTTCCGCGAAGACCTGTTCTATCGACTCAATGTTTTTCCCATCGAAGTTCCTCCTCTTCGCCAACGCAGAGAAGATATCCCGCTTCTTGTGCAATACTTCGTGGATCGTTACGCCACCAAAGCCGGCAAGAAAATCAGAGCCATTACCAAGAGGAGTCTCGACCTTCTTCAGTCGCATGCTTGGCCCGGCAATATCCGTGAATTGCAGAACGTAATTGAGCGTTCGGTGATCGTGTCTGATTCAGAGAACCTGGCCGTCGATGAGAGTTGGCTTGGCAAGCGTCCGACGGCCGCTGATTCGGCTGCACACGGTCTTTCCGAAAGACTGGCCTCTCAAGAGAAGGAGATGATCGAGGCGGCACTGGCTGCCAGCGGGGGAAGAGTCTCCGGCCCTTCCGGGGCGGCGGCCAAGCTGGGTATCCCGCAGTCTACCCTCGACTCCAAGATCAAGTCCATGAAGATCAACAAACACCAATACAAAAAGAGCTAGTCCCTTTTCGCAGCATAAGACCCTCCGCACAACTCTCAAATTGAGCTGTCTTCAAGTCAGCTTCAATCCCGATCCAGTTCTCGCTCAAATTGCGATCCAGTCTATCCCGACAATTCGGAAATTTCCGAATTGTCGGGCGTCTCGATCTGCGCAAGATGAATGTTCTCAATTGCTTGAGAATGGCCACCGCATTGCATTTCCATATGCGAAAGGCTAGGCGAAATGACCTTGCGCATTCACAGATCATTCGAAACTGACTTTGTGGTTTTCAACCTTACTGGGCGAATTCAAGCGGCGGATGTACCGGGACTCCTGACCCTCTTAAGTGAGGATTCTCCGTCGAGCGGGATCGTCTTGGACCTTGAACAGGTGAAGCTCGTGGACCGGGATGCCGTCCTCTTTCTGGTACTGAGCGAAGCCACTGGCGCGAAGCTGAGGAACTGCTCCGCCTATATCCGGGAGTGGATCACCCAAGAGAAACTCGCGATCAATCGAAACCAGGCCGAAGACGTAACGAGCTCGGCAGGATAAGGAACAGCTATGTGGATTGTCCGATTAGCATTACGGCGGCCGTACACCTTCGTGGTGATGGCCATTCTGATCCTGGCGATGGGCGTGATTTCGATCCTGCGCACGCCGACCGATATCTTTCCCAACATCAACATCCCCGTTGTCAGCATCATCTGGAACTACAACGGTCTGGTGCCAAAAGATATGTCGGACCGGATCGTCAGCATCACCGAGCGAAACCTCACCACCGTAGTCGACAACATAGAGCATGTCGAGTCGCAGTCGCTGAACGGCGTTGCGGTTGTGAAAGTCTTCCTGCAGCCGAACGCCAGCGTCGACCGCGCCATTGCGCAGATCACGGCAAGCTCGCAGACCCAGCTCCGTCAGTTGCCCGCGGGCACGACGCCTCCGCTGGTGATCGCTTATAGCGCGTCGAGTGTTCCCGTGATGCAACTCGCCCTCTCGGGGCAGGGACTCTCAGAGCAGCAACTGAATGACTACGGGCTCAATTTCATTCGCACTCAGTTGATCACGGTCCCGGGAACGGCGGTGCCCTATCCATATGGCGGCAAGCAACGCCAGGTGCAGGTCGATCTGAATCCCGCCGCCTTGCAGTCCAAAGGCCTGTCTGCGCTCGACGTGGTGAACGCTATCTCGGTCCAAAACCTGATCCTGCCAACGGGCACGTCGAAGATCGGAAGCAAGGAATATGACGTCGACATCCCTAACGCGGCGCCGCAAACGATCGCAGATCTGAATCGAATTCCCATCAAGACCATTGGAAATACCACGATTTACATCAAAGACGTAGCGTGGGTACGCGATGGCTTTCCGCCGCAAACCAATATTGTACGCGTGGATGGACAGCGGTCTGTCCTGTTGACCATTCAAAAGGCCGGGGACGCCTCCACGCTGAAAGTGATCTCGGGCATCAAATCGATTCTTCCGCAGATTGCGGCGACAGTGCCTCCGCAGCTGAAGATGCAGCCGTTGGGCGATCAATCCATCTTCGTCCTGGGCGCTATAAACGGCGTCGTTCGCGAAGCACTGATCGCTGCATGCCTGACGGCACTGATGATTCTTATCTTCCTCGGGAACTGGAGAAGCACGCTCATCATTGCTACTTCGATTCCCCTGGCCATTCTTAGTTCTCTCATCGCGCTGAGCCTTATCGGGCAGACCATCAACATCATGACCCTCGGAGGATTGGCTCTCGCGGTCGGCATCCTTGTCGATGACGCGACGGTCGAGGTTGAAAACATCAACCGTAACCGCGAAGCAGAGCCGGATAAATCACTCGATGAGGTCGTCCTGGATAGCGCAATGCAGATTGCGACTCCTGCCTTCGTGTCTACCCTTTCCATCTGCATCGTGTTTGCACCCATGTTCCTGCTCTCGGGCGTGGCGCGCTATCTCTTTCTGCCTCTTGCCGAGGCCGTGGTATTTGCCATGCTGGCCTCTTACTTTCTTTCGAGAGCGATCGTCCCCACCATGGCGAAGTATCTGCTGCGTGGACAAAGGGTCGGAGAGCATGAGGCCAACAGGCGCAGCCTCTTCGTCAGGCTTCAACAGAGATTCGAATCGAGCTTTGAGGCCTTCCGCAGCGCCTATCGCGGTGTGCTCGAGCGTTGTCTGCAACATCGGCTTGCCTTTCTGTCAGCATTCTTTGCAGCCTGTCTAGGATCACTCGCAATCATCGTGCCATGGCTCGGCCAGGATTTCTTTCCCAGCGTTGACGCTGGAAGCTTCAAACTCCATCTGCGTGGGCCGACCGGTATGCGCATTGAAGACACTGCCTTCCTCTGCGACCTTGTCGACGATTCGATCAGGAAACAAATTCCAGCAACCGAAGTAAACAGCATCATCGATAACATCGGCCTGCCCTATAGCGGAATCAATCTGTCCTACAGCAACTCGGCGCCGATCGGAACTTCGGATGCCGACATTATGGTGACGTTATCGCCGAAACACCACCCGACCGAAGACTACGTCAAGCAACTTCGCGTGAACCTTGCCAAAGATTTTCCCGGTGTGACTTTTGGCTTTCTGCCTTCAGACATGGTGTCGCAGATTTTGAATTTTGGACTTCCTGCCCCGATCGATATCCAGGTCATCGGCCACGATCTTGAAGGGAACCGGGTCTGGGCCAGCCAACTGCTGCAGAGGGTCCGCAACGTTCCGGGTGCAACCGACCTCAGGATTCAACAGCCGTTCGATCAGCCATATCTGCATATGAGGGTCGAGCGCACCAAAGCCCAGGAGCTTGGCCTCTCGGCGCATGACATTGCACAGAATCTTCTCGTTTCTCTCAGCGGCAGTTTTCAGACTTCGCCAACCTATTGGCTTGACCCTAAGAACGGTGTCAGCTACTCAATTGCAACCCAGACGCCGCAATACAGAGCCAACACGCTGCAGGACCTCGTCAACACTCCCGTAACAGGGACCGATGCAGCGGCTCCGCCATCCCTGATGGCCAGCCTGGTCTCTACGCAACGTGGAAGCGGCATGGGCGTTGTGTCTCATTACAACGTTGCGCCGGTGATCGATATCTTCGGCGCCGTGGATGGGCGAGACCTGGGCGGCGTCTCACACGATATCACCAGGATCATCGACTCGGCTCGCAGCCAGTTACCCCGCGGCTCGCGCGTCGTGATTCGCGGGCAGGTGCAAACCATGACCTCCTCGTACACCGGACTGCTTCTCGGCCTGGTATTTGCCATCATGCTGGACTATCTCTTGATCGTGGTGAACTTCCAGTCATGGCTTGATCCATTCATCATGATCTCTGCTTTGCCGGCGGCTTTCGCTGGAATTGCCTGGATGCTGTTCATCACGCATACCACGCTGAGTGTCCCTGCTCTGATGGGAACAATCATGTGCATGGGCGTAGCCACAGCGAACAGCATCCTGGTTGTCAGCTTCGCCACCGAGCAGATCGCGCAAGGCAAAGACCCACTTTCAGCCGCGCTGGAGGCAGGCTTCACCCGCTTCCGTCCGGTACTGATGACCGCATTGGCGATGATCATCGGCATGGTTCCGATGGCGCTTGGACTCGGCGATGGCGGTGAACAGAACGCTCCGCTGGGACGAGCCGTCATCGGCGGCCTGCTCTTCGCCACAGTCTCCACACTTTTCTTCGTACCCACATTCTTCAGCGTGCTGCACAGGTCAAAGTCTCAATCGAGCCGAGATAGCGACTTGCTCAACCGTCAACCACTAACCGAGAACACAGGTGATTGATATGTCACAAACACAACTTGCCGAACCAATCGAAGTCATAACGTCTTGTCCTCTGAAAAAGAGTCGCCGCGGGTCTTCGCAGAGACTCTGGTTCATTGTGGCCCTTGTCGCTCTTTCCGCGATCGCAGCGTTGGCCCTGGGAATCAAATCTCGCGTCAACGCCGAGACAAACCTCCGCGCGGTGACTACCCAAATGGCAGTGGCTTCTGTTTCAGTGGTAACGCCGAAGCAGACGGCGCCTTCCCAGGAGGTGATTCTGCCCGGCAACATCCAACCGTTCGTTACCTCACCGATTTACGCTCGCACCGACGGCTATCTGAAGAAGTGGTATTACGATATCGGAGCGCATGTGAAAGCCGGCGACCTGCTGGCGGTTATTCAGACTCCGGAAGTCGACGAGCAGCTGGCGCAAGCGCGCAGCACGCTTGGCACGGCTCAGGCCAACCTCAAGCTCTCTCAGATTACGAGAGACCGTTATCAGTCGCTGTTGACCAAGCATGCTGTTGCGCAACAGGACGTCGACAATGCCGTTGGCGCGTACGCGGCCAATCAGGCCATCGTGGATGCCGACATGGCGAATGTTCGTCACTACGAGGCGCTGGTCTCGTTTGAGAACGTCTACGCGCCATTCGACGGAGTCATCACGGCGCGTAACACGGATATTGGTGACCTCATCAACTCTGGCAGTTCCACTTCTCCAAGAACCGATCTCTTCGACATTTCACAGACGCGCACTTTGCGTGTCTACGTCAATGTGCCGGAAGAATACTCTCAAGGCATAAAGCCCGGGAAGACCGGCGCGGATATCACTTTGGCAGAGTTTCCAGGAAAGAAGTTTCCGGGAAAGCTTGCGCGCACCTCCGAGGCCCTTAACGCGACCACCCGGACGTTGCTGACGGAAGTTGATCTGGATAATCCCGGCGCAACTCTCATGTCCGGATCGTATGCGGAAGTTCACCTCCAAATCTCCGGTCAACATTCCATCTTCCTGCTTCCGGTCAGTTCACTGATCTTCCGAGGCGAGAAGCTGCAAGTGGGTGTGGTGAGAGACGGAAAGGTCGTTCTTACAGATGTAACCTCAGGTCACGATTTCGGAGATCAGATTGAGGTTGTTGCCGGCCTCACAGCCGATGACCAGGTGATTGCGAACCCTCCGGATTCGCTGGTATCCGGGCAACAAGTCAACATCGTGCTAGCGACCCTGCCGGGAGATTCGCGATGAAATTCAAACATGCAATTCGATTCCCTAGCGGCGTCGAGCGCCTGGCGCTCATCGCCGTTCTCCTCGCCGGCGCTCTCCTGTTCACCGGCTGCGAATTGGGTCCTAAGTACAAAGTTCCTGCAATGCCAGCTCCACCTGCTTATAAGGAGAATGCGAACTGGAAATCCGCGCAGCCGAACGATCAAAACCTCGGCGGAAACTGGTGGGAGATTTTTCAGGATCCCGAACTGAATACACTCGAAGAGCAGATCAACGTTTCAAACCAAAACCTCAAGGCCGCAGTGGCTCAATATCAGCAATCCAGGGCCGCCCTGCGATATGTTCGTGCGGATTATTACCCCACCGTCACGGCGTCTCCCTCTGCAACCTGGGAGCAGTATTCCAACAATCGCCCTCCCCAGACTTCAGGCCTTGACGGGCTGACGTTCAACGATTTCGTCTTGCCGGTCAGCTTCTCTTACCAGGCAAATGTCTGGGGCCGCGTGAGCCGCAGCGTGGAATCGTCCAGAGAGCAGGCACAAGCTACGGCTGCAGATCTGGCTGTTGTCAATCTCAGTATGCACTCGACACTCGCCATCGACTACTTTGCTGCCCGCACCCTGGACGCCGAAGAGAAGTTGCTGCGCGACACTGTCACCCAGTACGAACAGGCGTGGCAACTCAACGAAGACAGGTACCAGGGCGGTCTTGGATCCGAAGTCGAAGTCGAGCAAGCGCGAACGATCCTCGAGACGACTCGTGCCCAGTTAGTCGATGTGGGAGTAGCCCGCGCTCAGTATGAGCACGCGACTGCCGTGTTGATCGGCAAGGCTCCAGCCGATTTCACATTGCCCCCGCTTCCCCTAACCGCGCCCCCACCTGCGATTCCAGTCGGAGTTCCCTCGGAGTTACTCGAGCGCCGCCCCGACATAGCCGCCGCGGAACGCCGCGTGGCATCGGCAAATGCCCAGGTCGGGCTCGCCAAGACTGCTTATTATCCGCTGGTGAATATCATGGGCTCCGGCGGCTTTGAAAGTGGAAGCATCACCACGCTTCTTCAGGGTCCAGGTGCGTTTTGGTCCGTCGGCGCCTCCGCAGCAGAGACCCTGTTTGACGGAGGCCGCCGGCGCGCACTCAACGATCAAGCCAAGGCCAACTATGATTCCTCAGTGGCGTCGTATCGTCAAACCGTGCTGACTGGTTTTCAGCAGGTAGAAGACAACCTCGCCGCCTTGCGAATTCTTGAACAGGAAGCGGGTGTCCAGGCATCGGCTGTGCAGGCAGCGGAGCGGTCCCTCGATCTCTCAAACACCCGTTACGATGGCGGAGTTACCAGCTATCTCGAAGTCATCACTGCTCAGAATGCCGCACTCACCGATGAAGTATCACAGGTCAACATTCTAGGCCGACGCATGGCAGGCGCAGTGCTGTTGATTCAGTCAATCGGCGGCGGCTGGGATCGCCGCAGCCTGCCGGATCGCCCGGAGTGCTGCGGCAAACTTGCGATGGGCGGCGACTGATTCCGCAGCACCGAGTTTCTCTGGCCGCATCAGATGACCCAGCAACAATCTGCATGGCAGACCCCGTGCAGTGAAGGAGAAGTTATGAACATGTTCCTCGTTCAACGCCCGCGGCGCGGGTATGGCCGGAGTCTTGGTACCGCCCCATTGATTGCTCGGCAAGGGTTCTTGACGCTTTCATTTATCCTCACCTGCGCTTCGGTTTACGCGCAGGATGCAACGCAATTCGGCAAGGGCGTTCCGCTGCCGGAAATGCCCGCCGCGCAATCGCCTTTCACGCTGTTGGCTGTAAATGATCCGGAAACCGGGAAAGGTTCGTTTTCTTTCGCGGGCGAGGAGGTTGCGCCCATTGCTCGCGCCAATCCAGGCTCACAAATACAGATTGACTACGTGAATCGCATGGCCGCGCACTCCAATGAAGTGTGTGTCGACGGTCCCTGCATGAACATGACCAATCTTCACTTTCACGGTTTGCACGTCTCACCGAGCGCTCCACAGGACGATGTAATCTCCATGATGGCCATGCCGGGCCAAAGCCTTCATTACGTGGTCGACATACCGAACAACCAGCCGCCGGGACTCTACTGGTACCACACCCACCCGCATGGCGAAAGCTATCAGCAGTCGCTGGATGGGATGTCGGGCGCCATTGTGATCGACGGGATTGAGCGTTACGTGCCCGAGGTGGCCACGATGAGGGAGCGGATCATCATTCTCCGCGACGCGGTGATAAAGTCCCATGATCCCGCATCCACAGCGCTTCTGAATCAGGTTGAAATGGCCAAAGCTTCCTGCGGGTCGGAGAACGAGTCTCCCGAACGAATCTTTACGGTGAATGGTTCCGTGCGCCCCCGAATCGGGATCAGTCCCGGAGAGAACCAGTTCTGGCGCATCGTCAACGCTTCCCCTGATCTCTATGCTGACCTGGCGTTGGATTCGGAAAGCATGACCGTTGTAGCTCTTGACGGAATGCCGCTCGCGTACCACGACCGCGATCATCCTAACGAAATACTGCAACACGTTCTGGTGCCTCCTGGCGGGCGCCTTGAAGCAGTCGTGACAGGGCCGAAAGCCGGTACTCGCGTGTCATTGCGAAGCCTTTGTGTTGACACCGGGCCTGACGGCGATCCGAACCGACAGATGGTGTTAGCCGATCTGGATCTGACAAGCCAAAATAGTCCGCATCGAGGAACGCTTCCGAAGAGCCTTGAACGCGCCGTTTACAAATCAATCGAATCCAGCAGACTACACGCGCTGGAAGCGACTGCTCCACAATTCACGGTTAAGTTCACGGAAGATGATCACGGCTTCTACATCAACGACAAGAAATACCATCCGGAAGATGGTCCGATGGTGACTGTAAAAACTGGGAATTACGTCCACTGGCGCGTGGTGAACAATACCCATGAGATTCATCCGTTTCACATTCACCAGGTACACTTTCTCGTCTACCGAGAGGACGGAAACCAGGCGTACCCACCTGAGTGGCTCGACACCGTGAATGTAAGTCCTGGTGGCTCTGTGGATTTAGTCATGGATTTTACCGATCCCATCATCCGGGGAATGTCGCTATTCCATTGCCACCTGTTGAAGCATGAAGATAAGGGCATGATGGCGAAGATCTTGTTTGAATAGAGTCACTGAAGGGGATCGGTGATGGGCTCGGAGCGAGCTCATGCCGATCAACCCGATTGGACCCTCACGGTTTGTAGCAGGAGTGCGCCGATAAGCGATAAATGTCGGCACTGGAGATGCGGGTTCGCGTTGGTCGGTTTGGTGAACGACTAAAGTCTCGAAGTGTTGGCACGTATCTGCCGATACGGCTCGATTCGTTTTCGGATTGGCGCCGACAGGCCAACGCGCTCGTTGAGCTATCCAAGTAGATCAGGTGTTCACTGCAAGAGGCCGTATAACCGGCTTTGGAGAGAGTTGACTCTGAACATCCTGCAAAGTTCCAAGTGCGGTAACTGCGGAAACCGACGCACAATTCATGCACAATACGCTCGGTCTTATTGTGTCCTATCTGTCTTTTCAATGGCTTACACTTGCGACCCGTGCCATGTAAGTTGTTGATTGTGATGGCTATAAGAAGATTGACACGGTAGAGGTCAGGAGTTCGAGTCTCCTCGTGCCTACCATAACTCCATTAGAATCAACACTCTCAGCGGCAATCCAACAACACCAAAAGCTCGTACGTCACAGAGCGAAAATAATTCTGCTAGGAGTGTCGTTTGCGCTCACTCCCGCGTCACGTCCTGGCCCTAACGCCGATGGACACCCCCCACCCCCGGAACGGCGATCTGCCAGCAGTGGGGGGCGCACTGTCGAATGTCCGGGTCCATATATGAGATTGGGGCATACCCCTATAGCACAGCAATCAACTTGACCCATAGACAAAGCAAGAGCCCCATCACGATAAGGGGCTCTTGCTGTCGAGAACCTGAAGGCGGCAATCTTACATACTAAAGGTACCTGGAAGCCAAACGGAAATATGACCTGAGTTGACCGTTTAGGTTCGGGAAACATCTCATACCGCAGCGAAGAACCGCAGTGAGTTGAAACTGAAAGTCCGTCCGAAGTGGGCAATACAGACCATACTTTCTTGGACATAGCCTCATAGCTTTGCAGGCAAAGGATCAAATCCAATGAAAAACGCCGAAGAAATAAATAGCTTTTTAGCTCAAGTCGATTCGATCCAGAGCCGATTTATGGAGAGCCTCATCACCGGCCAGCGCGACGCAATGTTCCAAAAGACAGAGGGACAGCGTCTACCAGAATCAGAGGACGACCGCGATCAAACTACGCATGGGGGAGCAACATCAGTATCTCTCCAGCGTGGTTGAGGAGCAATATTCCGCTATAGCAGGAACTCCGTTGACGCTCTCCATGCCCCTCCCCAACAATTAGTCTGAGCTATCCGACTCAGACTCACAACGTGAGTAACGTTCAGCATGCTGGAATGGCAACGAATCTATCTCACCCAGTATTCCTCTGTCCTGATCTAGTCCACGGAGCTGCAATGTGCGCCTACTGTGCATCTGTTCTTGACTTCAACACAGAAATAGTGGGGGGTAGTTCTGAAACGCGGAGGATGGACATTCTGGATACCCTGTCCTCCCCTAGTCTCGGTCTCACCGAGCAGGAGCAGATGGCTGTGGGTAAGTGCTTGGCATACTTCGACCACTTCAAGGGCGCGGACTGTGATGACCATCGACCGAGTTAACTACGTTTGTGCCCGGTTCTTACACCGTGTGGCACTCTCGGTATGCTCTGGCGAAGCTCTGGTTGGTACCCGACGGCTGAACTTGCAGTGCGTGAGCTTGTCGGTGGGCATACCTTTGCCAGTGTTCAGGGAGTCGATACTGGAATTTTCGGGATACCAGAAAACCTTAGTGAATGGACAACCCTTCCCGACTAGATGATTGCGAAGCGAGCTTTAATCGTCCACCAACATCCACCTATGTAGCTGTAACTAAATAGCTTGCGCACGTCTTCAATCTGTGCAATTGTGCCGGCGCGAAGAGTGCCGATCGAAATGTATTTTGCTCTACGAATGGAGAACATTCCCCGGATAAAAAAAGAATCCGCTTTGGCGAAGCGGAAACGGTAAATCCAGCAGTGGAAAAATCGTAGTGCGAGCCAGATCCCGGAGAAGATGCCTTCCGATCGATATAAAGCTTTCAGGCGCGACGCGAAGCTGCGCTTTGCAGAGGTTTCGGTCATGAGCGGGTCGGCTCCGGTTCGCATGCTTTTCCCAGAGGAGTGCCGGATTCAAGGCTGCGGAGTCGAGGTGTAGCCTTCAGCGTTGATCGCAGGAATTTGATGAGTTTTTCGCAGTTGGCTTTGCCTAACAAAGCGAGGCTCCAGAAGTACAGATGGAAGAGAGCATTTCTGCTGAAGCCCATGCCTCCGAGGGTTCGGTAGTATCTCCAGAAAAAGGAAAACGGTGAATTTGCCTGGTACGCGAGGAAGTAATAGGAGTAGTTGCCCAGATCCTTCAGGACGCGATTGTACATGCCGCCGTGGTGCGCAGTATCCAATGTACGCTGCAATCTCAAGCAAGCGCGGATCATAGAGATTCTCGCATCCGAGGTATAAACGCCAGGTTGAAACTTACCTTTCTCTGATTGACTTTGTCCGAAGTCGGGCTTGTTTCACGGCAAATTGCAATCGTCTCGGCGATATATAGTCCGTGTGATATCAGCAGCAATTCTGCAGCCAGATAAACCTAGTAATAGAGGCTCCCGTCGAATCGCTCGGTGGAGACGGCAACGGCATCCAGGCGGCGAAAGACCTTAAGACCGAGTCGCGTTGATGGGTGTCCTTGAGCTCATTCGCTAACGCTGCGCACCGCCCGATGGCGGTTTACAGGCCGAAATTGAGATAACCGGCATGCGCTGACGTCTGGAGCACGAGCACCCACACGGCATCGGACGCCGGCGTCATGTGACGAGCAAGCACAGGCGGCAGGAGCACGGCGAGTAATGCCGCGGCGCCTCCCAGCCCCAGATTTGCAACCGCGTTTTTGGCAAACCGCCGACGAATCTGCACGAATCTATATCTTATAACTCTTTAATTTTGAATGGCAGTCATCCTCAACCTGAAACAATTGCATCACCATATAACTAATCAAACGTGTGGCCTGAAACTCGGATCAGAATAGATCTCCGTATTTAGATACTAATAAACATTCAGCTTAGATACTCTGTACAAATTTATACACATTTCTTCTTTATTAAATATTTTAATATAGCAGGGAAAAGCCATCCCTTCAGCTTCGGCGTCCCCTTTAGGGATACGTCCTTTGAGCGAATAACAGAGCCTTGGTTGTAAATGATGTTCATCACATAGTTTGAGTTTGTGGTTGTGTTACCTTTCAGAGAAGAATGAGTCACTTACTGAAGCCTTGAGAAGATGGCACATTTTCCTGCGTGAAGATCTGCGACGAATCGTAACTTGCTTCAATGCGCCAAAATTGCCCGCTCCATAGAGGACTCATGGGATCTGTAAATTCTCGGTCAAATTTTGTCTACACTCCAGACGAATTAGACTCAGTTACCGTGATTTATGAGGACGTAACCCCGCGACTCTCTCTGGTCCCGGTGGAGTTGAGAACGCAGTCGTGGCAATACCTGGGCGTGAAACGAGGGATCGACGTCGTTTGCTCTACGCTGATGATCGCGACTAGTCTGATTCCGGGAATCCTGATTGCTACCGCCATTGCTCTCACTTCGCAGGGGTCCGTCTTTTACCGTGAGGAGCGAATCGGCAGAGGTGGACGCCCTTTTCGAATCTTGAAGTTTCGGTCCATGCTCGTGAAGAACGTGGATCGCGGGCGGTTTGAGGCCGTGCCACACTTTGAGGTGCATTCGCGATGGCGCACCCACAAGGATATTCACGATCCGAGAATTACGGCCGTTGGCAGGTTTCTGCGCAGGTGGAGCCTGGATGAGCTTCCCCAGCTCATCAACGTTCTCCGCGGAGATATGTCGCTGGTTGGACCGCGCCCCGTAGTGAAGGCCGAACTGCCCTTATATGAGCACCTGCTTCACTTCTACCTGGCGGCCACTCCTGGACTATCAGGGCTCTGGCAAGTGTCTGGACGAAGCAATGTGAATTTTTCGAAAAGGGCTAGACTGGATGCCACATATGTTCGCTCGTGGAGTCTGCACAGGGACTTCACTATCCTGGCCCGGACCGTTCCTGCTGTTTTACGTCGTGTGGGCGCGCGCTGATTCAATTATTGTTATTGACCTGCCCCCTTTCTCTCACCCATTCATAACTGGAGTATTCTCGTTTAGGTTGATGGTTGATGTTGGGGAAGGGAGAGGGGCCATGGCCCCTCTCCCTTCGAGGGTTTTGCGGAACTGGTTGGCGT
>Ga0182024_10010568_pt1 | contig 18783 bp, 13 predicted proteins | sample P32metaG_FD_120480 | JGI IMG/M metagenome (GOLD analysis project Ga0182024, IMG submission 120480) | Permafrost microbial communities from Stordalen Mire, Sweden - P3-2 metaG (Illumina Assembly) | ecosystem: Environmental > Terrestrial > Soil > Wetlands > Permafrost | place: Sweden: Stordalen... | reverse complement strand
AGAAGTGTGCCCGAAAGCCAATAAATCGGCGATTCGGGCACACAAACTCCACGAAAATACCCGTAAAAAGCTCGTCAGGGAGGTTAGAAACCTTCGCCGAGTATCTTTTTCAGCATCCTGTTAAAGCCTGCGTCGACAAGAATGCGGTTCCGCCAATAGCGGTTGGGTTCATTGTCGTCGACGTTCAGAATAATCGCAGGTGCTTACGATACACTTTGCGACGAAGTTGTGAACTCCGGTTCTTCGCGAAATAAGTTCGGCTCGCCAAGCATCTGGCGAATCATGGTCAGCGCCTGGAAACGTCCGGTCCCGGCCTTGGGCAGGATCGTCGCATGACGGGAGCCCAGCCGTTCATAATCGATTTCCCGCAAGGTCTTCGAGGTTTGAATGACCACGGGAATGTCACGCGTCGTTTCGTGGGACTTCAATTCATCGAGCACGTTGAAGCCGTTTTGGTTCGGCATCATTAAATCGAGGAGGATAAGGGCCGGACGGTCGAAACGGGCGCGTTCCGTTCCCTCGGGTCCGGTGGCGGCTTCGATGACTCTGTATTTCGACCCTCGGAAAAGCTGGCGGGTAATATAGCGGGCCGCTTCCTCATCGTCGATGATCAGGACGGTATCGGATGGAGCCATGGTCGCCACAATGCTCGCGAGCGGCAGCTTCAGCGTGAACGTCGATCCGGATCCGATGGTGCTCGACACTTCCAAGGTGCCGCCGAGGAGCGTCGCCAGCTTGCGGGAAAGAGGCAAGCCTAATCCAGTGCCTCGCACATTTTTTTGCAGGGGGTTGTCGACTTGTGCGAACTCATGGAAGATGGTCTCCAAATCATCGCGCGCGATTCCGACGCCCGTATCGGTAACCGACAATAAGAGCGTTCCATCCACCTGCAATCGAGCCGTCACTCGCACTTCGCCCGACTCGGTAAATTTAAGGGCGTTCGAAATCAGGTTCCGCAGAATTTGGCCGAGCTTACCTTCGTCCGTTTCGAGGTACGCGCCGAAGGGCGGATCGTCGAAAACGAGTGAGACTGCGCCGTTGGTCGCCAGAGGCCGCATCAGTGCACGGATGGCTCCAAAGAACTGGGCGAGGTCTACGCGCGTCAACCGGATTTCGGTCTTTCCAGCTTCGACTTTCGCGAGATCCAGCAGATCGTTCACCATTTCGGCGAGATCCTGCACCGCCTGCCGGATATACTGGACCTGCTTTTCCTGCTCCTGCGTCAGGTCCCCGTCCAGGCGGCGGAGGAGCAACTGAGTCAGGGCCAGCACGGAGTTCACGGGGGTCCAGAATTCATGGTTGACGTAGCGCAGGAAATGGGACTTCATTTCATCGGCGCGCTTTAACGCCGCGGCTTTTTCGTCGAGCTCCGCGTAAAGAGCGACGACTCCGCGATTGGTCTCTTCGAGCTCCAGATTCAGGTGGGCCAATTCCAACTCGCGCTTTTCGAGCTCCAACTCCCGCAGACGCAATGTTTCGAGCGTCTCCAGAAGCTCCTTGTTCTGGCGCTGCAGTTCGTCGAGCGCGCCGGATTCGCGCTCCGCCGGCAGTCGGGCGCATAAGTTCGCCACTTCGGAGGGGAGAATCGTCCTCACGGCGGGCGGAAGTATCTTTCCGAAGGTGACTTGGGTTCCCCCTTTGGGCACCGAGTGAATCCGAAAATGATCCATCAACCGGCGAGTGCCCGACAGGCCGATGCCCATCCCTGTCGGCGATTCATACGCGCCATTCAGGATGCGGTCCAAGTTGCCGATCCCGGGCCCTTTATCACTGACCTCGACCCACAGCACCTGGGGCTGGGACCGGAGGTCGATGGAAAATTCGACGCGCCCCGAGCCGGCATACTGGAAGGCATTGCGCCCGATTTCCGACACCGCGGTTGCGAGCCGGGCTTGATCCTGATTGCTCAACCCGAGGCGCATGGCGACTTGCCGCGCCCTCTGACGCGCACTCACGATATCGGCTTCATCGCCGATGCTGAGCGAAAGCAGGGGAGTGGTCGAGTGAGGAGTTTGGTGCGGCTTCATTGGTACACACAATCCTTCTCTATGCAATGCTGCTTCATGATTTGCCTGGCTACAATCACGCAAACATCGTCCCGGCTTCTGGGCGCATCCCGATAGAGGGTCCCTGCGATCACCGCAGGATGGCGAAACTTGAGGCCTGGATAGGATTCAAGATTCCAACTGGTCACGGAATCAGATGCGCCGATGCGAGCCAGCACCACGGTTCCCCTGGCGGGTTGCGAATAGGCGTAAAACACCTGCGCGTATCTGGAAATAACGCCTAAACCCGTTCCGTTCGTTCCCGTGCTCGAATAGCCGTCTCTCAAGCAGTCCTCAATAATCGCGATCCCGGGACCGCGGTCGGTTGCAAGTACGTCGCCCCCCGGAGCAGCAACGTCCGCCAGACGAGACACTTGCAACTCCCCGCCTTTCGCGTGCTTCCAGAGATTGGACGCCATCTCCGTAGCGGCCAGTCCCGCGTCGCCGATGCGCTGAGCGTCCAGACCCTCCTCGCGCGCGACGCCCATCGCGAGGCGTCGCGCCTCAGCCACGCGGCTTGGATCATCGATGGGAAGAAAACCAGTCACGCCGCTAGCTCTTCCACCGGGTGATCGTAAGAGTGCCCGCTCCGGGTGCGGATTCTATAAAAAATTCGTGCGAGAGTCTCTTGTATCCGCCCAAACCGATTGCCTGTCGTATAGCCGTCCGACATAGCCTTTTCAATATCCGAAATTCCAGGTCCCTGATCTTCGAAAGTTAGACGCAAACCTCGTTTACCTGTTTCCTGCAAAATTTCGATCCGGATCGAACCCCCGCCGCCGTAGGTAACGCTATTACGGGCTAATTCACTAGCCGCGGTGACGATTTTGGTTTGATCGACCAGGGACAGACCAAGCTCGCCGGCCCGCGCGGAAAGAGTCTGATTTTGCAGGCGAAGCCACTCTACGAGGAGGTCATTTTCGCGGCGGTGGACTAGTTCGAAGAGGTTATGAGTCGGCACTTGCTCTCATCGTACCTTAGGGACAAAACACATTTCACGCAAAGCGCGGAGCGCCTTTGCGCGAATCTTTTCCTGCTTCAGCGCTCACGAACATATCCGACTCCTCGGACCGTGTGCAGCGTGCGGGGATAGCCGGGATCGTCTTCCAGTTTGGCGCGTAGCGTCGCTACATGATTATCGAGAGCCGTTTTTTGGAGTATTCCGGCAGGTAACTTTCTCCGGGGAACGCGGTAATCAACAGGGTGAGCATCCTTATTGGCACTTTTCTTCAGGACTTGCGCTACGCTCTGCGGAACCTGGGGCGCAACCTTGGCTTTACTATCGTGGCGATGCTGACGCTCGCGCTGGGTATTGGCGCCAATACCACCATCTTTAGCGTGATCACCAACACGCTATTGAAACCGCTGCCGTTCCCCGATTCCGACCGGCTGGTGCTGGTATGGGAAACCTTTGGCAAGGGTCCCGACAACTGGAATATCGTCTCCGCGCCGAACTTCTGGGATTTTCAAAAGCAGAGCCACTCCTTTGAGAGCATGGCGATCTTCGATTCGGCAGGCCGCGGGTATAATCTGTCGGCCACCGGAAACAAGCAGGAGGCGGAGCAGGTCTCGGGGCTGCGTGTCTCCGCCGGGTTCTTTTCGGTGCTGGACTCGAAGCCTATGCTCGGGCGCACGTTCCTTCCTGAGGAGGAAACGCTGGGGCGGGACCATGAGGTAGTCCTCAGCTACGGGCTTTGGAAAACGCGTTACGGAGGCGATCCATCGCTCGTGGGCCGAACCATTCCAATCGACGGCGCGGAGTTTACGGTGATCGGCGTGATGCCGCGCGAATTCGAGTGGCAATTCTGGAGCGGACAGCGTAAGTTGTGGGTTCCGGTCGGCTACACCAAGACGGACTTCGGCCGCCAGGACAATAGCTTCCTCTCGATCGCCCGCCTGAAACCGGGCGTGAGCCAAGCGCAAGCACGCGCGGAGATGGAGGCTATTGCCAGCCACGTGCAGCAACAGTATCCGAAGGAAGACGTGAACATGGGCGCAACGGTCTCGTCCTTGAATGATTATGGGATGGAAGGCCTTCGCTCGACTATGATTGCGCTGTTCGCCGCAGTGGCGTTCGTGCTGCTGATCGCCTGCGTGAACGTGGCGAACCTGCTGCTCGCGCGCGGCGCGGCTCGGCAGAAGGAGTTCGCCATCCGGCGAGCGCTGGGAGCAGCGGGATTCCGAATCGCGCGCCAACTGCTGACGGAAAGCGTACTTCTCGCGCTGGCGGGAGGCGCGGCGGGGCTGCTGCTCGCTGCTGTGAGCACGCGAGTGCTGTTTTTTCTTGTCAAGAACGCCTTACAGCTTCCGATGCGGCCTATCGAAGGAATCGAAATGGACGGTCGCGTGTTTGCATTCGCGTTGCTCATCTCCTGTCTGACTGGCATCGTATTCGGACTTGCGCCGGCGTTGAGTGCTTTGCGCCACGGCGTGAATGAGCCTCTTAAGGAAGGTGGGCGCTCCGCGAGTTCGAGCGGCAGTAATCGGGTGCGTCACGCGTTGGTCGCGTCGGAAGTGGCGCTGGCGCTGGTGGTGCTCTCGGGCGCCGGGCTGATGATCAAGAGCATGACTCGATTGTTAGGCGTCGATCCAGGGTTCAATCCGAAAAATGTATTGACCATGCAGATGTCTGTTCCCCAAGAGGAGATTTACGTCGGGCCTCCGGGGCTGCCACGCTTTTGCCAGGACCTGACGGAGCACGTGGGTGCGATTCCGGGAGTAGTCTCCGTGGGCGCGGTGGGTCATCTGCCGATGGAGGGAAACGCGGGACGGGGTTTTCAGATCGAGGGGCAGCCTCCGGCCGATCCCGGGAAAATGCCCGGGGCGAACTACAGCGTCGCCTGTCCGAATTATTTCAAGGCCATGGGCATTCCGGTTCTTAAAGGAAGGGAGTTCACCGTGGAAGATACCGTGAGCACGCCTGGAGCGATCGTGATCAACGAGAAGATGGTGCACGACTATTGGCCGAAGGAAGATCCGATCGGCAAAGCGATCCGGCTGGGGGGACCGAATGGTCCGCGGTTAATCATCGTGGGCGTCGTGGGAGACGTGCATCACCTGGGCCTCGACGTTGCGATGCAAAGGCAGTTCTTCCGGCCTTACCAACAAGCCGGCTGGCCGGTTATGAGCATTGTCGTTCGCACCATCAGCACTCCTGGTTCCTACGCGACGCTGGTCAAAAGGGCAATCGCCGATTTTCTGCCGGACCGCCCGGTTTCAGGGCTTGAAAGCATGGAAGAGATCGTCCACAATTCGACGGGATCGAGGCGCTTCCCGATGCTCCTGCTCAGTGTGTTCTCAGTGCTGGCGCTGGTCCTGGCGGCGGTCGGCATCGTGGGTGTTGTGAGCCATTCGGTGGTACAGCGAACGCATGAAATCGGCATTCGCATGGCGCTGGGCGCGCGAACGATGGATGTGCTTCGCCTGATGGTGAACAGGAACATGGCCTGGGTGCTGGTGGGACTGACGGCGGGCGTCGCGGGATCGGCCGGGCTCAGCCGATTACTCGCCGGAATGCTCTACGAGGTGCGTCCGCTCGATCCGATGGTGCTCGGATCGGTATCTTTGTTGCTGGCCGCGGTCGCGCTGCTGGCTAGTTATCTACCGGCGCGGCGGGCGTCGAAAATCGACCCGATCGCGGCGCTGCGGTGTGAGTGATTCAGTAGCATGGGGACGCTGGCAGGCGAAACCGCCTGCCCCACACGGCTTGTGAGTGCTAATCTGCCGCTGTGATGTATGCTGGATTTTTAGCATATCTTTGCTATCATGATCCCATGCTGCACGACCTTCGTTATGCTGCCAGGATGCTTCGGCGCAGCCCGGGATTTACGTTCCTCGCGGTCACTGCGCTGGCGCTCGGCATGGGAGCCAACTCCGCGATTTTCTCCGTTGTGCGCACATTGTTGCTGGCTCCGCTGCCTTACCGCGACGCGCCGCACCTTTATGAAATCGCGTCGGTGGATTCGAAGGCGGACGGTACATCGGTTGCCGATTTCACGGCTCTCCGCGAACAGTCCGGCGCGTTTCAGCAGCTCGCGATGGACCGCTTCTGGTCGTTCACGCTGACCGACCACTGGGGCGATGCGGAGCGGATTTATGGGCGCGCGCTATCGGCTGAGATGATGCCTTTGCTCGGTGTCTCGCCGCAGTTGGGACGCGCGCTGGGACCGGAAGATTATCGTTCAGGGGCGCCGCGGGTCGTCCTGCTTTCCTACAGGTTGTGGAAGCGGCGCTATGCGGGCGACCCGGGCGTGGTGGGGCGCACCATTCAGCTTGACGAAGAGAGCTCGACGATTATCGGCGTGATGCCGGCGCAGTTCCGGTTTCCGATATCGGTGTACGACGTCTGGATTCCCTGGAATTTTTCGGCGGCGGAACTGGCGAACCGCCGGGATCGTGGGTCGATCATGTATGCGAGACTTCGTGCGGGAGCGACGGTCGCCCAGGCGCAGACTGAGTTGGATGCGTTCGCGCATACGATGGCTGTCCAGTTTCCCGACACGGGAAAGGACTGGCATCCAAGGATCGGACCGACGAAGCTCGGGTCCAACGATCAGTATCGGACCGGATTGCTGACGCTCCTGGCCGCGGTGGGATTCGTTCTATTGATCGCGTGTCTGAATGTCGCGAACCTGCTGCTGGCGCGCGCGTCGGCTCGCAAGCGGGAGATCGCAGTACGGATTGCATTGGGCGCCGGACGGGCGCGCATCGTCCGGCAACTGCTGACAGAAAGTGTGTTGCTCGCAGGATTGGGCGCGGCGCTGGGAATGCTGTTTGCGACCTGGGGCGCAAAAACGTTGATGACTTGGTTTCCGGTGCGCCCGCCCCTCGCGCCGCTCGAATACAGGGGCTTCGATGGAACGCTGTTCGGATTCGCGCTGGCAATCGCTCTGATCGCGAGCATCATCTTCGGACTAGCCCCGGCGCTTCAGCTATCGCGGACCAATTTAAATCGCGAATTGAAAGGCCCGCGTAGATTCGGTTCCCGGCAAGCGTTGATCGTTGCCGAAACGGCGCTGTCTTTAGTGCTGCTGATCGGCGCGGGGCTGATGATTCGCAGCTTTGCTCGATTGATGGAGGTGCGGCCTGGGTTTCACGCGGAGAACGTACTGACCGTGCAGGTGCCGATGCCAAGTTTTTTGAGCAGCGTCGCGAGCTTCGCATCGCGAAAAGATGTTGAGACGCGGCAGGCGGCGGAATACGGGGACCTCATCGATCACATCCGCACGCTTCCGGGCGTAATCGCCGCGGGTGCGGCAACGGCTCTTCCTCTGGGACCGGTGGAGGTGCATACGCAAATCGGCTTCGAGGGCGATCCGAATCCGCAGCAGGATCATGGGGCGCAGTTGTGCGCGGTGAGTCCGGATTTTTTTCGCGCGATGGGGATTCCTCTGCTGGCCGGACGCGCGTTCAACGATGCGGACACGACTGGCGCTTCGCAAGTCGCGATCGTCAATGACGTGGTCGCGCGCCGCTACTGGCCGAACGAAACTCCGATCGGCAAGCACGTGAACATGTCGGGCCTTCCGAGCGGACCGTGGTACGAAGTGGTCGGCATGGTCGCGGCGATTCACCATCGCAAACTTTCCGACCGTCTTCAACCTGAGCTGTATCGGCCTTATCAACAATATCTTGGTCCCGCCTTCGGAGCGGTGATCGCGGTCCGTTCTGTTCGCGATGCGTCGGCGCTCGCTCCGTCGATACGGAGTCAGATACGGACGCTTTATCCGAATCAGCCGATCGGGGAGATCAAACCGATGGAGGATCTGGTCGCGGATACGGTCGCGCAGCCGCGCTTTTATACGGCTTTGCTGGCAGCCTTCGCGGGGCTGGCACTGGTGCTCGCAATAGCAGGGATTTACGGGGTGATGTCGTATTCGGTGGCGCAGCGAACGCGGGAGTTCGGGATTCGGATCGCGCTGGGAGCAACCGGCAGTCAGGTGTTGGGGTTAGTGCTGCGCGACGGACTTGCGACCGTACTGGTGGGGGTCGTGTTCGGGATCGCGGGCGCGGCGGCGCTTACGCGGCTCATCCAATCCGAGCTTTATGAAACGACGCCGACCGACCCGGCTGTATTCGTGTGCGTTTCGCTGGTGCTGCTATTCGTTGCGGGAGCGGCCGGATATTTTCCCTCTTCGCGCGCCGCCGGAGTCGATCCGATGGTCGCGCTGCGCGAGGAGTGAGTTATTACACACAGGCTAAAGTCTGTGCCACCTGAGGGAATATTCTTGATCGCGTTTTTCAGCAACGCCTCCCAGGACTGGGTGGCACAGGCTTCAGCCTGTGATCATTTCGTCGCCATGGTTACCCCGGGCTGGCTCTGCGAGTTTCCTACCTGGAGCATGACCGCGATGGCGGCACCAGTGTGAGCCGAAGCAGGCACCTGAACGGAAACCTGCAGTATCCCGAGCATGCCCGGTACCGCGAACGCCGACACGACTTCGGCGGGCTGGCCGTCGATGGTCGCCGGGACCGCGAGTACGCGTTTCACCGACGAATTCTGCGGCGCCGTGCCATCGGGAGCGCCGGGTTCGTCGTTCCCATTCCGGTTGCGTACATGGCTGGTTGGGTTCGACGGAATTTTTCACCGGAAAGATGGCTCCTACTGCCAGTCCCACAAAGTAAGCACCAGTGCCATCGACCGCGACCCGGGTCGCGCCGCCCATTCCTGCATACCGCGTGGAAAAAATCAGCGAACCGGTTGGAGAGAACTTGGCGAGAAACGCGTCCGCGTTGTTGTCCCACGTCGCGTAGAGCGCGTTCAGTACGGGAAAGTTCTGCGACTCGACAGTGCCCGTGATATAGGCATTGCCGCTCGAGTCCACCGCAACGCCTTGCGCGGTATCCATTCCACTGCCTCCGAAATAGGTGGAATACACCAGCGTCTTCCAATCGGCGGAGATTTTCGAGAGGAACGGAGTGATCCCGCCGAGGTTCTGTGAGACCGTCGGATTGACCAGTGGAAAATCGAGCGACCTGGTCGAACCCGCCAGATACATATTGCCCGTTGCGTCAATGGCGAGATCCTGGACATATGTGATGCTGTCTGAACCCACATGGGCGACCAACAGGATGGCATTCTGCGCCGGCGAGAATTTGATGACGGCTCCTTCAAAGGGCCCGTCGGTATTGCTGGCGGATGACGAGAACGGATTGCTATCGGATTGCGGCACGGCGAGGCCGGCGGCGATATAGATCGACCTCTTCCGTCTCGGAGGCAGCGACGCGCGTTCATGCCCTCCCACAGGCATCGATCCCGGTCGTCCAGCGCTTTGGAGGTTTCTGAGAGGGTAAGTTACAAAGGTTTCCAAACCTTCACCCAGTCGACCAGCATCGACTGCGGAAAGCGTGTGGCGGAATCGGGGTCGCCTGGCCAATCGCCCCCGATTGCGAGATTCAGCAGCAAAAAGAAAGGCTTGTCGAAGATCCACACCCCATCGGCGGGCAAAGACGCGCGCGTAACTTTCGAATATGCGTTGCCATCCACAAAGAAATCGATCGAATCGGCTGACCATACAACGCCGTAGACGTGAAACTTGCGGCCCCCGCCGAGAGCCCGCCCTGCGCTGATGCCCTCCGCCCCGGAATAACCCGGTCCATGGACGGTCCCATGCACGATGGACGGCTCCTTGCCGACATTTTCCATGACATCGATCTCTCCCGACCGAGGCCAGCCGACGTCCGAGATGTCTTTTCCCAGCATCCAGAACGCAGGCCAGACGCCTTGTCCGCGCGGTATCTTGATCGAAGCTTCAATTTTTCCGTACTGTACTTCAAACAGGCCCTGGGTCTTGATCCGCCCGGACGTATACTTGCCTGGGGCCGTTCGGATCGCGCGGATCACCAGGTGTCCATGCCCATCCAGAAATACATTCTCCCTTTTATAATCCTGGAGTTCATCATTGCCCCAGCCCGTTGCTCCCACGTCGAACATCCACTTGGAACGGTCCGGCGCGGACCCGGCGGGTCCATCGAAATAGTCGGCCCAAACCAAGCTCCATTTCGCATCCTGACCCTGGCAGAGCAGAACCGCGATAAAGATCAAGAATCGAGCCGCCTTGTGGGGCAGGTTGGCAACCTGCGGACCGATTGTCAATCGGTCCATCCGGGCGCAGCCCGGACACATCTCCCCACGCTTCCGCCAGTCTTCACTCAGACTCTCGCCTCCGAGATCATAACCCCATGCGTAAGCGTGGGGATCCCTCAATCCGCCTCCCAACGAAAACGCATCACCGCCACCACCCCGAACACCAACGCGCACCCGAACAGCAGCGCGATCCAAAGTGCGACCGTCGAAAAGCCCAGCCCGCGCCAGGTCACCGCATCCAGCCCGTCCATAGCCCACCGCGTCGGGAACACCACCGCAATCGCCCTCAGCCACTTCGGGAAAACGAAAGTCGGAACCCACGCGCCTCCCAGCATCACCATCAACAAGGTGGCAAGAATCGCGAGGCCTCGCGTCGCCTCCGCTGTTTTTCCCAACGTGGCAATCAACAATCCGAAGGTAGCGGTCATCAGAGAAAAGGCCGCGCATACGCCTAAGAATCCCACCATGCTGCCCTGAATCCGCACTCCGAACACCACCCGCGCAAACGCAAACACGACGATCAACGTACCCATTGAAGTGATCGCGGAACTCGCGACCCGGCTGCCCAGCAGCGCGGTCTTCGAGAGAGGCGCCGCGCGCATCCGCTTCCATACCCCGCGTTCCCGCAGCAGCAGGAGCGCTACTCCAACATCAACCCCCACCATCAGCAGGAACTGAATGCTCATTCCGCCGAAGGAATGCGCGTAGCCGTTGTACTTCACTCCCGGACCCGACGTCACGCCTTCCGGACTCATCCGAAACGGCAGGGTTAATCCGCCCTTGGGCGATCCGCGACCGCTCATCATCTGCTTGGCGGCCGTCTCCATCACCGCGCCGGCCATCAAGCCTTGGATCATTCTCATCTCGACTCCATGCGAGGGGTCGAACAGCATGCCGATTTCCGGCTTCGCTCCTCCGAACAAAAACGCCCTCGCTGCGTCAACATTGAAGTTTTTGGGAATCAGAACCGCCGCCGTGGCTTTGCCTAAACGCACCGCCTCGCGAGCGGATTCAGGCGTGGCCGGCTTGATGTCCAAAGTGGATTCGGCCTTCAGCCGGTTCACAATTTCGCGGCTGAACGTGCTTCCATCCTGGTCGCTGACCAGGACGGCGATGGGACTATTATTACCCGTATTACCGCCGCCGCCGCCAAAAATGTAACCGAAAAACGACGCAATCGCGATTGGCGCGACCACGCTCATTAACACCGCGCGACGGTCCGAAAAGAACAGCCGCAGGTCCTTCCGCACGAGAGCTAAAAATGGGATCATCATCAGTCGCGAAGACTCCTTCCCGTAAGATTGAGGAATACTGTTTCGAGGCTCGCCCGTTCGCTCGCCAGGTGTTGAAAGGGGTGTCCTCGATCGACCAGCCATTGTAAGATGCCCGCCGAATCCGTCGCCAGATCGCGAACCCCGATCCTGAGAATCTCGCCCCGCAGTTCTACCGACGCCACTCCAGACACGGCCCGCAGATCCTCAACGCAAAGGCCGTCTAACTTCCCGTCCTCGAGTTCGATTTTTAAAAGGCTCACCACCGGCACCATCCGGTGGAGCCCTTGCAAAGTATCGTCCGCGACCACCTTCCCGTGATCGATAATCACCAGGCGGTCGCACAAACGTTCTGCCTCTTCCATGTAGTGCGTGGTGTACAGCAGCGTCTTGCCGCGCTTCTTCAGGATTTCGAGATTATCGAATATTGCATTCCGGCTTTGCGGGTCGACGCCCACCGTGGGCTCGTCGAGCAATAGAAGTTGCGGATCGTGCAGCAGCGCAGCGGCCAGGTTGAGACGCCGCTTCATGCCTCCGCTGAAATCCATCACCTTGTCTTTCGCCCTCTCCTTCAGTCCGACCAGTTCCAAAGCCTCGTCCATGGCATGGTTCAGATGCGCACCGCTCAGATGGTATAAAGCCCCAAAGAGATGCAGGTTCTCCCGAGCCGACATTTCTTCATAAAGACCCAAATCCTGAGGCACCAAACCAATATCGCGTTTGGCCGAATCGGTATCACCCTTCAGGATTCGCCCGCCGATGCGAACCTCGCCGGCATCCGCCCGAACCAGCCCCGCGATAATCGAAACCGTAGTTGTCTTGCCTGCGCCATTCGGACCCAGGAGGCCAATCGTTTCGCCCTTCCCCGCTTTGAGCGAAACTCCGTCGACGGCGATCAAGTCACCATAGCTCTTGCGCAGTCCAACGACTTCCAGCATGGCCCTTCCATCATACATTTAAGGGCAAATAAGCCTCCGGAGACGCGTATTTGACGCGTATTTAAGGTCATTTAAGGCCTGCTAAGAACCGTTAGTACCGAAGCGCTGACGCTGAGCGTGGTTGAAGGAGCAAGCGCGACCAGCACTAAAAGGTCGCGCTGACCACCTCAGTTCTGCCGATCGGCGTGACAGTTTCTTTCGCGAGCTACGCGGGCGAGGTTGCCGCGCTTGTGATGCCTTATCGCAATGCGGCGAATGGGAGCAGGGATAACCGTACGTTTGCGTTGTATCAGTACACGTTCAATCTTAATAACGGCAAGACGGTTAGCAGTATCACGCTGCCGGTGAATAATAATGTCAAGGTCTTCGCTATGGAGTTGAAGCCGTAGGGTGGTTGTGAGATGTCACGGTGATCGGGGATTCTTATGGGGCGGTTCCTGGATGTCGGTGAGTACCGCTCCCGTAGGGTCCCCTCCCTGACGGTCGGGGCTCGGTTGCCACTTGGATTGGCCGCAGGTCGAGGCGCGATTGCGTGGACGCAGAATAAACGGTGACGCCAGGGTTGAGCACCGCTCCCTGCGGGTCGCGGCTCGTCGGACTGGCTCGAAGTGCTGCGCGCGATTTTCAAACAACTTCACATCGTCGGATTCGTCAAGCGATCGAAATGAAGTGGCAAGGCGGAATTCGTGAAGATCGGGGCATCCTGCGGTCGTTCCTTCAAGAAAATCGGCTGCTTTAAATCGGGTTAAAGTAATAAATAGTGTTCCACAAAACCACCCGCCGTTCTTTTGTTACGACGTCGGTTTCGGCCGCATCGGCGCTGTTGGCGAACCGGCTCTTCGGGGCGCCTCAGCCTGACTCGACGAAGCCAACGCCCGAGTTGGAGAAGCTCGGGGAGGTCGCGATCGCTGAAGCGAAAAAGCAGGGCGCAACCTACGCCGATCTTCGCATTGGCCGCTATCGAAATCAGTTCTCCGGGTATCGCCTTGCTCCGCAGCGCGGCAGCAGCACGACAGACGAGGTTCCGTTTGTCACCGACCAGAATAGTTTCGGGTTTGGCGTGCGTGTTATCGCGAAGGGGCAGTGGGGGTTCGCCGCCTCGCCTTTGGTGACTGCGGAGGAGATTGCTCGCATCACACGGGAAGCGGTGACGGTAGCGAAAGCAAACGCCGCGGCCCAGGCGACACCGGTTCAACTCGCGCCGGTAAAAGCCTATCGCGACCGGTGGACTTCGAAGTTCGACAAAGATCCGTTTGCCATTTCGATGAACGAGAAGCTGGAGCTCATCCACTCGGCTGCGCTCAGCATTAAGAAGGATCCCAAGGTCTTCTCCGCGTTCGGTGCGCTCGGGTTCCAGTCCGAAGACAAGTACTTCGCGTCTTCGGAAGGCTCCTCGATCCAGCAATACGTTGTTCGTGTGTACCCTCTGCTGAACGCCGTCGCTGTCGACTTCAAGAACGGAATTTCGCGTACCCGGAGTTATACGGTGGAACCGCAAACCGCGGGTTGGGAGGCGATTGCCAAAGCGAATCTCCTAGAAAACGCGCCGCGCATTCGCGCCGAGGTATTGGAACATCTCGCCGCGCCGCCGGTGTCGCCGGGAAAGAAAGACCTGGTGCTGCTTCCCAGCCATCTCTGGCTGACGATCCACGAATCGATCGGCCACTCGACCGAACTCGACCGCGCGTTGGGATATGAGGCGAATTATGCGGGCACCAGCTTTCTTACCACGGAGAAACTCGGGAATTTCTCGTTCGGCAGCGAACTGATTAACGTCTTCGGCGACCGCACGAACGATCGCGGGCTCTCGACCGTCAAGTACGATGATGACGGCGTTCTGACTACCAAGTTTCCGATCATCGAAAAGGGTGTGTTCAAGCACTATCAAACCATTCGCGATCAGGCCCATCTAGTTGGTGAGACGGAATCGCGCGGCTGTTGCTACGCCGATTCGTGGTCGAGCGTGCCGTTCCAGCGCATGCCGAATGTATGGCTGGCACCGGGGGCGCCGGGGGTGACGCCGGACGATCTGATCTCCGGCGTCGACGATGGCATTCTGATCGAGGGCGACGGCAGTTTTTCCATCGACCAGCAGCGCTACAATTTTCAATTTGGCGGCGATGCCTTCTGGGAGATCAAAGGGGGCAAGAAGCGGGGCATGCTTTCGCGCGTGGCGTATCAGGCCCGCACTCCGGATTTCTGGCATGCCTGCGACGGCATATCCGGACAAAGCTACTGGCAGCAATTCGGCGCGCCGAGCGACGGCAAAGGCGAACCCGGACAAAGTAACGCCGTCAGTCACGGTTGCTCGCCCTCGCGATTCCGCCAGATCAACGTCCTGCTGACCGACTAGAAGGAGACGCCATGTTCAGCCAGCAGCAAGTGAAAGACATCATCGATCAGGTCATCGGCTATTCGAAGCTGCCGGGATGTGAGGTGAATGTCCAGTGGACCGAAGACGACTTTATCCGATTCGCGAGAAACGGCATCACCACGTCAGGGTATCGCGTCACCCAGCAGATTTCGATTACCAGCACCACCGCCGATAAACGCAGCGGCAATTCCGCCGTCAGCGAACTCACGCCGGAGGCTCTGAAAGCGGGGGTCAAGCAGGCGGAGGATCTGGCGTTGATCTCGCGCCCGAATCCCGAAGATATGCCGGCGCTGCCCGCGCAAAAATATCCGCATCTGAGCAATTTCGATCCGGACACGGCAGCCGCGCGCGGCGACGTGCTGATCCCGCACGTCCAAGCCGTGATCTCCGGTGCGGTCAAGAGCAAGCTGGTCGCGGCGGGATTCATCCAGAGGTCGGCGAATGCGGTGGGCGTCGGCAACAAGGCCGGGCTGTTCGGATATCACACCTATACGGATTCAAGCCTCACCCATACCATGCGCAACCCGGAAGGGACCAGCTCCGGTTGGGCGACCCAAAGTTCGGTGATGGTGAAGGACTTGAACGGTGCAGAGCAGGTCGCCGTATCGATCAAGAAGTGTCTGGGCGGCGTGAACCGGAAGAAGCTCGATCCCGGTAAGTACACCGTGATTATGGAGCCAGCCGCGGTGGCGGACGTGATCGGATGGCTCGGATTCGCGTTCGGCGCGCGCGATGCCGAGCAGGGACAATCGTTCCTCAGCAAGCCTGGCGCAGACCCGAATGCAACCGCGACCTTTCTTGGCGAAAAAATGTTTCCCGAGATCATCACGCTGCGCAGCGATCCCTTTCACCCCAAACTGGCGTCAACGCCCTGGGGTTCGTCGCTGCTGCCGAACGAGAAGATTTCCTGGATCGAAAAAGGCGTGGTCAGCAACCTTTTTTACGACCGGTTCTGGGCGAGCAAGGCGGCCAAAAAGCCGACTTCGTTCCCCGCTAACCTGGTACTCGAGGGACAGAACAACACGTTGAACGATCTCATCGCGTCGGTCGATCGCGGATTGCTCGTGACGCGGCTCTGGTACATCCGCGTCGTCCAACCGAAGACGTGGCAGCTTACCGGCCTCACGCGCGATGGCGTGTTTTTGATTGAGAAGGGTAAAGTTACCGATCCGGTCACGAACTTCCGTTGGAATGAAAGTCCGGCCGAAATTCTCCAGCGGACCACGAAACTGACGCAGCCGATACGGGTCACGAATGACGAAACCGGCTCCAATATGGCCCCCTCCTTGATTACGACCGACTTCAACTTCACGAGCATTTCGGACGCGGTCTAGTCGAATCCCCTGGCTCCACGCCAGGGGTTATAACCCCGACTGTCAGGGCGGGGATTCGGCGATATCGCTAGCGGAGCGGCCGATCACTCCACTGTCCGCTCGCGCACAGCATCGTCCTATAGTGGACACCTACCCGCGGCGCGATGAACTGAAAACGCATACTTAAATTGGGCATCGACATGCTCCGATACGAGCCATGCTTTTCGTTACCGACCTGCGTCTGGCGCTGCGGACCTTGAAGCGAAGCCGGGGATTCTTTGCCCTCGCCATCGCGACGCTTGCCCTAGGAATTGGGGCGAATACGGCTTTGTTTAGCGTGGCAAACTCCGTAATGTGGCGTCCGCTGCCCTTTCGTGAACCGGATCGGCTGGTCTGGATTAATGAACAGAATGTCAGGCAACCCAGCCGTACCCGGGGAGTGACTGCCGCGAATTTCGTGGAGTGGCGGAGGCGGGCGAAATCGTTCGAAAACCTGGCCGCGTTTAAGTGGTCGCGACGGCGCACCATTTCCGGCCCGGGGTTTGCGGAGCGGGTTAAGGTGAGCGCGATTTCCGCTGGATATCTGGAAACGCTCAGCGTGCGGCCGGCGGTCGGGCGGATTTTCAACGACGACGAGCGCGCGATCCTGCTCAGCGATTCGCTCTGGCGACGCGTTTTTGACGCCCAGTCCGATATGCTGGGCCGGGTTGTGAAAGTGGACGGCGAATCGTACACAGTTGCGGGAATCCTGCCGCGCGATTTTCACCTCGAAGTGATGGAGGATCCCGACGTGTTTCTGCCGCTTCAGCAGCACGAATCGGAATCGCTAGGGGTGATCGGAAGGCTCAAAGACGGAGTAGCGGCACGCGAGGCCGCCGCCGAGATGCGGAATATTTCCGTGGAGCTGGCGCGCGAAAATCCACAAGCCAACGGCAACTGGAGCGCCGCGGTCGAGAATCTGCGGCTCGCGTTCACTAAATTCAGCGAAGGCAAGCTGCGGCTGTTTCTCGGATTCGGCGGATTCGTGCTGTTGATTGCCTGCGCGAACGTCGCGGCGCTTCTGATGGTGCGATTCGTAGCGCGCCAGAAAGAATTCGCATTGAGATTGGCGCTGGGCGCGAATCGACGGGCGTTGTTGCGTGACGCACTGGCCGAAAGTGTATGGATCGCGTTTCCAGGCGGCGCCGGCGGCGCGATTCTGGCGGCGTGGGGAGTCGCGGCGATTCAAAAGTTTTTGCCGGCCTCTATGGTGCGGTCGGCAAACGTTTCGATGGATCTGACGGCGCTGATTTCGGTGCTCGTGATTTCACTCCTCATTACGTTCCTCTTTGGGCTCGTGCCTGCGGCGATGGGAGCTAACGTCGATGTTGAAACTGCGCTGCGAGGTGGGAGTCACAGCGTCTCCGCCAGCCCACGGGCTCGGCGGCGTATTGCAGTTCTGATGGCGGTCGAAGTCGCGCTTGCGGTGGTGCTGTTATTCGGGGCCGGTCTGTTCGTCAGCAGCTACTACAGACTCGAGCGCGTCGAACTGGGATTCGACCCGCGCGGCGTCCTGTCGATGCGAATTTCCCCTGGCGCGAAGCAGCGGGCCAACGCGGATACGCTGCGCGCCTATTACCGGCAAGCGAGGGAAAAAGTCGCGGCGGTGGCGGGCGTGCGCGAAGTGGCGGTTGCGAATGGACTGCCGCTCGATTTTCCCGCGAGCGTATCGCTCTCTACTCCCGATCGTCCCCATCCGCCGAGCGGCGAGGAGCACTCTTCCTTGGCCCGCGTCGTGGCGCCCGAATTTTTCCACGTCATGGGCTCGGCGCTGCTTCAAGGGCGTTGGTTCACCAATCAGGACTCGGAAACGGCGCCGCGCGTCGGCATTATGAATGAGAACCTGGCGCGGGAAATGTTTGGGGCAGAGAGCCCGATAGGGAAGGATGTGCTGGTAATCGGCGACGATGCGGCGATACCGCCCGGCGCAGTGCGCATTGTTGGTTTGGCTCGCAACGTGAAGGAACTCGGGCAGGATGAAGTTCCATTCGCCGATATTTATCTGCCATTCGCGCAAAATCCCGCGACCTCGATCTACGTTCTGGCGAAAGCGGATACTTCCGCGGCTCCGCTGATTCGTCGGGAGATGCTACGTCTTAACCCGGACGAAGCGATTTTCGATCTCAAGTCGCTGGACGAATATATATACGCGACATTGCGCGGTGCGCGTTTCAATCTGGCCCTGGTGAGCCTGTTCGCGGCGTTCGCCGTGCTTCTGGCGAGTGTGGGGATTTACGGCGCGATTTCATTCTCGGTCGCGCAGCGTACACGCGAGTTCGGACTACGCATGGCGCTCGGCGCGCGGCCGCGTTCCATTATTTGGGAGACGCTTTCGCACACCGCGAGACTCGCTCTTGCGGGTTCCGGCGCCGGCATCGCTATCGCTATCGCATTGGGCGAGATGATGAAGTCGGAACTCTATCTGGCGCCGCACAAGCACGGCGGGTTGATCTATGGAGTCGGCATCCGCGATCCGGCGAGCTTCGCCGCCGCCATCGGCCTGGTCCTGCTGCTGGCTGGGATTGCGGGAGTTGCTCCCGCCCGTCGCGCCGCGCGAGTGAGCCCGCTTACCGCCCTCAGGCAAGAGTAGTCTGCGGATAGAATTCGATCATGCTGCATGTTAGAGTTTGAAGCGTAAAGGTTGAATTTGTTCCAGTGTCACAATAGCTCGCATGGGGCTCGCAAGACTTGACTGTGGAGGGTTTGTGCCACGGGGT
>Ga0182024_10010567_pt1 | contig 18783 bp, 15 predicted proteins | sample P32metaG_FD_120480 | JGI IMG/M metagenome (GOLD analysis project Ga0182024, IMG submission 120480) | Permafrost microbial communities from Stordalen Mire, Sweden - P3-2 metaG (Illumina Assembly) | ecosystem: Environmental > Terrestrial > Soil > Wetlands > Permafrost | place: Sweden: Stordalen... | reverse complement strand
CAGCCCAGCATTTGCTTAACGATGCGCAGGGACATAGGACGAGCGATGCGGACTTTCAGAATCTGCTGAAAGAAATCGATCGCCAAGTAACTGCCGGCAAACAGCAAAATTGTCAGTTTGGCGACGTGAACATAGGCGAAGGAACTAATGGAGACGTGCTCTACATAGACTTCTACTCGCCCAGCCACGTCGGACCGGTAGTACTTCCGGGCGGCGGCACGCAGAGAGAGCGAATCTACGGTTCATACGGCAGTCAACCAAACGGCATCGAAGCTGGCTACACGCAAGCAGCCGGAGCAGTGACGCAGTCGCGCACAGATGTGTGGAACGCAGGGCAATCAGCACTCGACAATAGTATCGATCCGGGCACCAGAAAAGTCATCGGCGCGGCAGGCGCTGAAGGCAATGCCCTTGATCATCTCGATTCTGTCACACCCGACATGGCTGCTGCGTCCTCTGCCGGAGGTAGTTTTATCGCTACCCAAGTGAGGCGCAACGAGGACAATGGCACATCTGTCGATAGATTTCCACATTGAGGCAGTCACCGGCAGCGCTCGAAACTGCACAAGTTTAGCCGCGCAACCCATCAGACGGTTTTCGTCAGGAAAACCGTCTGAGCGCAAGCGGTTCAGTCATCTTTCGTCGACGTTTCGGGAATGATACCGTATCCGACACCATAGACCGATTTGATGATCGAATCGTCTGCCACGTCGCCAATTTTCTGCCGGAGGCGTTTGATCGTCGAGCGCACCATGTCGACCGCCGCGTCACTGCCAGAATCCCATACTCTATTCAAAATCGCTTCTGGACTGAATATCTGTCCTCTGTGACGGATGAGGAACTCAAGCACATTGAACTCGCGCGGTGCCAATCGTATCTCTTTTCCTGCGCGATGCACAGATCGTGCAGCAGTATCAAGCGTGAGGTCGCCGATTGTAATGACATTATCGGTGTACCCTGGAACTCTCCGCAGCAGCGCCCGCACACGCGCAGAGAGCTCCTCGAGCTGGAACGGTTTGGTCAAATAATCATCAGCCCCAGAATCCAACCCAAGAGTTTTCTCCTTGATCAACGACTTTCCTGTCAGCATGAGAACCGGGGTCTTCTTTCCACGCGAACGAAAGTCCCTTAAGATTTCGATTCCAGACATCTCAGGCATGTCCCAATCGAGCACCACAACATCATATTGATAGAAGTTCAACAGCTCCATTGCAGAAGCACCGTCAAAAGCCAGTTCGACTGTATGTTTTTCCGATTCCAACCATTCTTTGATTGTGCCGGACAGCACCCGATCGTCTTCTGCAATCAATAACTTTGCCATCGAAGGCGATTCTCTCCGTTGATCAGGACTTCACTCAACTGCACCAAGTTTCCTGTGCCCAACCGGAAACTGTGACCAACATCTAGACCGCACTAGCCGGAAGGCGAAACCAGAATCTGCTGCCCTTACCTTCCTGACTGTTGACTCCAATTTGACCGCCGTGCTGCTCGATGATCGCCTTGCATATCGCCAAACCAAGCCCAGAGCCACGCAATTTGCTCGAATCTTTCGCATCGACCTGCTTGAATTTCTCAAAAATCGACTGCTGAAACGCCTCCGGTATCCCTCTGCCTTTGTCGGCCACTGACACCTCAATCCAGTCGCCGTCTAACGAACAACCTACCGAAACGACTTCGTCAGCAGGAGAGAACTTAATGGCATTGCCCAGCAGATTAACCAGGACCTGCACGATCCGCTCTTCATCAGCCATGACGACCAGCTGCTGAGCGGCACAATCCAGCCGGACGTTCCTTAATCCGGCAGCAGCCTCCACCGAAGTCAGAGAACGGTCAATAATGGTTTGAATATTGGTGGCACTGATTTCGATCTCGAATTGTCCTGAGCCCATCTTCTCAAAATCAAGCAACTGATTGACCAGATTCAATAACCGGTGAAGCAAGTCTTCCATCATTTGAATACGCCGCATCCCTGCTTCGTTCACGGTTCCGTAATTGCCGGTGCGAAAAAGAGTAAGTGTGGCATGCACGGCAGTTAAAGGAGTACGCAGATCGTGGCTGACCATCGCAATGAACTCTTGCTTCAGTTTTTCGATTTCATGTTCTTTAGTCAGGTCGGCGACGCTGACCAGCATTCTATCGCCGTCGGCGAACAGAATCGGACGCAGCCACACTTTCGCCGGAAATTTTTCACCTCCTGCGCGCACAGCTTCCGTGTCATGTTTTACAGTGACCGTCTCCAATGGTTCCGGCGATGAGCGGGGACGCGAGTCCGACTCGGGCAGCATCGTTGCCAGCGATACTCCGTTGATAGTGCTGGCGCTGTAACCAAACATTTTCAATGCTCGCTCGTTGGCCGTCTCTACAATTGCATTGCTGGTGCAGGTGAGAATTCCCAGCGGCAGGTCCTGGATGATACTGCGCGTGCGTTCTTCGCTTTCCTTCAACTGAACAATGGTGGCGTTGAGTTGTTCGGCCATATCCTTGAATTGCTTGCCGACACCGGCAAAACCTGCAGGAGCTGAGTTCAACGTGTGCAGGTCTGAATTTCCTTGCTCAAGCTTGGTTGTATTTTCCGATAATGCACGCACGCCTTTCAGTTGTTTTGCATCAAACTCACCAAACAACCATCCGGTAAGCGACGCGACAACAGTTAGAAACGCAGAAAAGTAAAGTATCTCAGCCGCCAGTCCAAGCTGCGCCACATGCAGCCCGAAGAAGAAAATTCCAAAGCAAGCCCCAATTCCGATCTGAACCAGCAAGACAAGATATGCAAGGTGGACGGATTTACTGGGCAGTCTGAACTTGTTCTTGCAACCGGTCAACTGCTTTCTCCGAAAAACACGAACCAGATCTGACTGGTAACCGCTATCATTGACATTCTAGCCGGATTTGAGTTTTTGTCATCGGTGAAAAGCTCGACCTCGGAGTAATCAAGCCGGAGCCATTGGTGTCTGTAAGCTGCTGATCTTTTCCAACAACGCTCATTTGAATATCGACTGTCGTCGCTAATGGAAACAGCGATCTTCCATCATCCGCACCATTCTGGGTGCTTGGTTGTGCCGTCGAAGCGCTCTGTGGTTTTATACCACTCGAATTTTCCCATTTGTGCGACTGTAGCCGTCCTCTCCAAGAGGGCTGCTCGTTCTTTATCAGTGAACGGTTTGAACGTTTTCGCTGCTGTGATCGCTTGCTCCAACACGTCCAGGCGATCGCACCCCGTGATCACAACGCTGGTCGGTAAGCTCAGGGCATAGTGCAAACATTCGATTGCCGTCACAGCATTGGTTTTCGGAATTATGCCCCCGCCCATAGGTTTCATGCCCAAGACTCCGATATTGTGTTCGAGCAGGAACGGCAGAACCTGTTTTTCGAAACTATCAAAATGCGCGTCCAATACGTTGAGTGGCATCTGCACGGTATCAAATTGGAAACCGTTGAGAACGGCCATTCCTAACATTTTCAGATGTATTTTCGGATCTTTATGTCCCGTGAAGCCGATGTAGCGGATCTTGCCGCTTTTCTTCGCTGCGATTGCAGCGTGCAACGCACCGCCTTTGTCGAAGACTTTGTCGGGATCGTGCATGCGAATGATCTCGTGAAATTGCACCAGGTCGATTCGATCGGTCTGCAACCGTTTCAATGATTGATCGATCTGCTCTGCTGCGGTCTTTTGATCTCGACCATCGATCTTAGTCATCAGAAAGACTTTGTCGCGATAGCCATCCTTGAGTGCTTTGCCCATGCGCACTTCGCTGTCACCCTTGTTGTAATCCCAGCAGTTGTCGAGGAAGTTTATTCCGCGATCGATTGCTGTTCGAATGATACTCAGCCCTTCCTCTTCTTTTGGCAGGCCGATGTGGTAACCTCCCAATCCGATTGCAGAGACGCGCTCACCTGTTTTTCCTAACGTTCGGTATGGAATGCCGTTAACTGAATGATCAGCAGCATTGGCGCGATCGAGCCCGGTAAGGAATGTGGCTGCGGCAGCTGCCGCAATGAATTGTCTGCGGCTGATCATGGCGCTGTCATCACCGCATTGTGTGTTGATCAAACGGAGCAAGGCGGGCTTGAAATTTCTGTCTGGCTCGTTATCCATCTCAGTTCCTTTTGGTAAATACTCGCTTATTTTTCAACTTCGATCAGTCAGCAAAGTAGCTTAAAGTGGCAATGGAAACTTCTCATTTCTAATTCCGGTTGTAGACTCTAGTATACAGAAGGTTATCACATCTTCGCGCCGATCCGCGCATCAATCGGTCGCATTGTCTGGTGCAGCCAGTGCCAGAATCTCGGTTCAGGAAAGTCTCTTTGCAGATTAAGTCATACGGTAAACGTCTGGATGAAACCCGAGCCCTAGACATAAGAGATTACGGACTACTAAGATCTGTTAATCCGATTAGAATGCGTGTTCACATCAGCATGAATTTCTTGAAATGCCGATTCGGCGCCACAATCCTTGGGTTTTTCCTCGCTAACGCCTGTGTTGCCGCAATACTGGGTGGCACTGGCGCAAATGCTTTGTCAAGCCAGTTCAAGCAGCAGGGCAACCTCCTGGACCCTAATTACGGCACTTGGACGTGGTGGACGATCAAGGCATATTTCGACCAGCCGCGTGCTCCGGACGTCCTCTTGCTCGGCAGTTCGCAGGTCAACTCTGCTGTCTGGGCGTCTGATGCATATGTTCTTCAGCAGCCTGTTGATTGCATTTTGCATCGCCGAGTGCTGGCGATGGAAACCAAGTTGAAAGATCAGTTGGGCGCAGTGGGAAATCTCACTGTGCTGAACTGTGCCGCGCAAGGCGCCATGGCATCGGATTATTACATGATCGCTCGCGCATTGTTTACGGCTGATCGCCGACCAAACGTAGTGATCGTCGGCATTTCGCCGCGCGATTTTATCGATAATAAACTGGCTGCGGCCAGCGCCACCGAGCCATTCAGGTTCCTATCGCCGTATGTAGATACAGGCGAACTGACGGCAATTGCTTTTCCAGATGTTATCGCTCGGTTGAACGCCCAGTCCGAATGGGCTCTGGGCAAGCTCGGTTTACGCCGATTGCACGCTGCAGCTGAGGCCTGGGCGGCCGATCGTACGGCTGTGAGTAAACACCAAACTGGAAATCAGCTGGTCAACGCAATATCGAACTCAGCGCTTAAGGTGAAGCCAGGTGATTGGGTCGTTCCGCCCCATCTGCCGAATCAATTCATCGACAACACCGCTGAATATGCAAGCCGATACAAGAACTCGAATCCACCGAGCTACAAAATTCAGCTCGCGTTTTTCGCAGAATTTCTGGAGCAGATCAAACGCGAAAACATAAAGGTTGTCGTTGTCGGAATGCCGACGCTTCCTATGAATCGCAAGCTGTTGCCGAACGGATTCTGGGATTCTTACCGGGGAAAAATCGCCTCGATCTGCGTGCAACATGATGCGCGTTGGCTAGATCTGTCTCAAAGTTGCGATTATCAACAGTCTGATTTCGTTGACACAGTGCACCTAAACGCTCGTGGCGGCGTAAAGTTGATCGATAGTTTTGTCCATCTAATCGCTGGTGACACGGAACTGGCTCGGAGCCTCAATTCAAATGGCACGACCACAGCTCAAACACCAGTTCGTCAGGGTTCAATTGCGGCCAGGACTCGGGCGATTTATTAAGTGAAACCGCTGCAGATTCTGATTCTTATCGACCAATCATCCCTTTGCAGTAATCGATAGAGAGTCTGTCCGCTCTTCAGGCAGAAACTTTCGTACCCATTCCCCCGCCCCGTGCTCAAGCGCCTGCTCCACCACGGACTGCATGTCATATTCGCGCATGATTGATTGTGCCACCATCGTTTCTGTATCAAGTATTACTGCACAAGCTTTACCGTATGACTGACTATTGCGAGACTGCCCGACCGAACCAGGGTTTATCAGCGCTGGCCGTTTTTCCAGTCTGATCATCGGACGATGGGTCTGTCCGAATGCCAGTAAATCTTGTTCGAAGAGATCGAGATCACTCAACAAGGGGCTGTCTGCGTAGAGATAATGGTCGATTGGTTGCCACGGACTGCCATGAAAGAATAAGCAAGAGCGTCTGTCGATCTCACCTCCCCAAACATGAGGCAAACTGGACAGCCAGGCGCGATGCTGCGACGTGATCAGGCGCTGCGCGAACTCGACACCAAAGCGCACGCTGTCGGAAGCGTCGTCTCGGCATCCATGCAGCAGGAAATAATCATGATTTCCGAGAATGCATATTGGATCATATTGACGCAGGAGGTCAATTGTTTCGTTGACCTGGCAATAGTAGCCAACTACATCTCCTAGACAGACAACGCGGTCGGCACTATCGAGCACATCGATCAATGTTGAAAGAGCTGCAGCATTAGCATGCAGGTCGCTAATCAGGGCAAGACGCATAATCGTTCGCAGTGTTCACCGACCAGCTCATAGTGCGAGGTTTGTCTAAACTGCCGGTAGCATGCAGCTCGGCTAGAGCGCGTGGATCGACATACATTTCGTCCCAGTATCGTAGGGCGATGCCACCAGATACGATGTCGGGCAGATCGTAGGCCGGCTCCCCCAGGACAAAATGCCGGAGGGCTAACTCGACATCGTTCCAGCCAGAGGAAGCTCTGACAGATGTCGTGCCGGAAAAGCGCACGTTGATCTCAAAGCAAACTGGTTTTCCATTTGAGACGCGCAGTTGCACGTTGGCCGGACCCATCGGCTTCAGCGCTTCGGTGATACGCGCTGCTTCATGACGCACAGCGGGAAAGTCTCCCAATTCCGCGCGGCAAGTCGTTCCGTGCAAGAGTTGGCGGCGCATAGCAATAGTTCCCCGCAAGCGGCCGTCTTGGTCGCAGAAAGATCCCACGGTGTATTCGGTTTCTTCCGTTCCCAAACACTCCTGCAGAACGTAATTGGGATGGCTGAGGGCATATTGTAGCCCTGCTTCGTTAGTAACTTTGAGGACGCCGATGGCTCCCCTTCCCGAACGCGGCTTGGCGATCAGCGGATAGCCAAATTCGGCAAGCAAACGCTCAGCCGCTTCGCGATCTGAGCAGGGTGCATACTGTGGAAAATTGAATTTGTTCGCCTTGAGCCAGTCGCATGTTACCAATTTGTCATCGCCGATAGCCAGCGCCTCAGGACGGCTAACGATGCAGATTGCACCGCTTTGTGCTTTGATTTCGTCGGCGTGATCGGCCATGGCCATAAGATTCGGCTCGGCACCGGACAAAACCGCGTCGATCTTCTCTGTGCGGCAGATCTTGATCAACCAATCAATAAAACGAGGATCCGCCGCAAGAGGCGAAATATATGCCCGATCCGTCAGGTACAGTCCGCGCGCCATAGGTGAGATGCATGCGCCGACTATGCGCGGTTGCAGTGAACTGGCGGCCAGCGCCTTTAAGATTCCCTGGCTAACGTGCCCCCCCAGACCTAAAACCAAGACGTTGAGTTGTTTGCTCATGTTTTGATCATCTCATCTTTGCCGGGACTCGTGACTCTTCCTCTTCTTCGCACACGACATACTGCGGCCGGTCGATGCTTTTCGTGTACATTCTGGCCATGTACTCGCCCATTATGCCAAGCGAGAACAGCTGTGCTCCAGCGAAGATGGCGATGATCGATGCGAGGAAAGGGAATCCTTGAACGCACTCGCCAGCGATCAAATAACGAACGATCACAAAGGCAAGCACGCCTAATCCGAATAATATGAAGAGAAAACCGTTGATGGTGGCGATGCGCAGAGGCATCGTCGTGAAGCCAGTAATCATGTTGAGCGCGTGCGTGACCAGTTTGGCCAATGTGTAGTTGGAAGCGCCGTGTTGTCGCTCATCGTGCCTGATCGGTACCCAGGCAAAATTCTTCGTTCCCCAGGAGAGCAGGACGTCTATCATCACCGACGGGCTGCGGTAATCTGCAAAAGCATCGCGCAGATTCGTACGAAACACCCGAAATGAGCGGATTTTGCTGGCGCAATCAGCACCCATTGCGCTTTGCAGCACCAGCTTGGTTATATCCCCAGCCAGGTTGCGCGCCAGTCCGTGCTGTTGCACCGGCGGCACACCGTAGACCACGTCATAACCCTCTTCCAGTTTGGCTAACAACTTTGGTAGCTGATCAGGAGGATTTTGCAGGTCATCATCGAGGGTAACTGTGATCTCATAGCGAGCGGCGCGCATGCCACACAGAAGCGCGCTGTGCTGCCCAAAATTGCGCTTGAAGTTGATCGCTCGAATCCACGCGTGAGTAATCGCCAGTTGGCGCATTATCCGCTTGCTGTTGTCCGGGCTGCCATCATTGACGAGAATGAGCTCGTACTCATGTGCTACCTCATCCAACACCGGTTTGAGCGCCGCCACCAGATCTGGCAGGGTGCGCTCACTTTTGTAGACAGGTACTACTACGGAAATGTTCACGACAAGATCCTGCACAGACCTGGGATTATACGATCAAACGACAGGCAGGAACTCCCGAATACCATCATGATTCACTAATATTTCGTCATGTCGCATCTGCCTGCTTGCTCTCACATGGTGGGAAATCCGTAGAGACGGAAGAGCATAAACAACGCACCCACACATACACAAACGTTAAAGGCGACGAAAGCAATTACGGTGTTACGACCAAGATTCGGTCCCAGTCTCGACGTACCTTCCAACCAAAGAGCGAGAATTGGAATCTCGCAAACAAAGAAATAACGCCCCTGGGGACCTCCGAATTGTGCATTGAGGATGGCAAAGAAATTTACAAGAACGCAAAAAGAAAGGATGATCCAGATAGACGGGGTGATTAGCTCTAGTCGCGAAGATTTTGTTAGTTTAAAAGGCAGCGACCGTGATTTCAGCCATCCGAAAACCGCAGCGATAGCCAGACCGATATATATGAAATAGGTCGGGCGCCACATCCAACGATTCATATAACCAAAAATGCCCCAGTAGCTGTAGGTCAGCAAGCGCCACCAGCCTTTATCGGAAACCAGCTTTAGTGGCGACTGGTAGTAATTCGCCGGTCGATGAAAGTTTGAGGAGAACGTATGGTAGCAGGCCTTGATTCCCAGAATGTCACCAATGCCGTACTCATGCGCGTTGCGCCAGAACCACCAGCCGCAGGAGACTGCTGATGTTGCGCCGAACGCGAGAAGGCACGAGAAACAGGCTGCCACCGAAGTTCCATGAAGCCAGGCCGCTGCCACTACGGACAGTACCGCGCCGGGCACCAGAGCCAATCCGCTATATTTACACAAAACCACAAGCCCGATCAGGCAGCCCATAATGGCGCTACGCTTGAGAGTTGGGCCTGACTTCAGATTGAGAATCATCAGATAGATGATCCAGGCACATATGGCGTTTGCCGCGGCATCATTGTTGCAATAGCTGTTCACAAAAGCAAGCTGCGGGTGGAACACCATCAGCCAAGGCAGTGCACGAGCGAGAAGCAGCCTGTTGGGAAACAGCTCTTTGCCCGCAAAAAAGCCTGCCAAAACAGTGACCACCCCCATGATCAGACTGCCCAAGCGAGCAAAGAAAATGGGGTGTTGACCGGCAAAAATAGCGGACACCAGGGCATGTGGAACATAACCCAATTGGGGCATTGAACCATATAACGCATGCGCGCCACCAGACTGCACATCGGCCGCGGTCGGCAGTCGCAAATTGTGGCGCAAAAACTGAATCACCCACAAGTGATGATGCTCATCAGGCGCCTCAGTCAACGGTGTGACTATCAACACGAATGCTAGCCGTACCAGCACAGCGCAGAGGCAGATGAACAGCGCCGAATTGCAAATTCGTCTCAGCGCTCCACTGAAAGAACTGTGCGAATCAAGCGAATTCGCGTCGCGCAAACGCGCCCTTTTTACAACAGTATCCAGCGTCGGGGAGACTACTACCATATGGGCCAGCCGCCTACTTGGCTTTGAAATACAAGATGATCAGACCCATTGAACCGATAATGATATTGGGGAGCCAGGCAGCGACCATGGGATCGATTCTGCCTGCGTCACCTAGAGCGCCCGAGCTCGATTGCAGTATGTAATAAAAGAAGACAACTACGGCGCTGTAGATAAATCCTATGTTGGTGCGCGAGCGCCTGCCTACTAATCCGAGCGGAGCTCCGGCAAGGGCTACAATTAGGCAGGCCAGAGGCTGTGATATCTTCTGATATGCGCGCACGAGCAAGCCACGATCGAGCACATTTGATCTCTTCAAAATATTGATGTAATTGCACAGCTCCGACATGTTCATGTCTTTCGGAGAAGTCCTCCCTGCCTCAAGCGCTGCTCGCGCATTTTTGGTGCCGGTGATAGCAATGGTGTCGAACGGCTCAATGTGACTGATATCGCTAGCTCCAGATAACAGGTACTTTCTGCCCCTGACCAGCTGCCAATCATCTTGTCTGAGTATCCCTGTGGCGGCACTGACGATCTGCGATAACTTGTCGTCTACAAAATCGAGCACGATAATGTTCGATAACCTGTTCTGGTCGTAATAGCCGACATAAATAATACGGCTGAGCTGCATCTTAGTGTTGCGCTCCATGTACGTGAAGTTTCCCATCCCGGTCGGAAGCTCAGACTTATACAAAGCTAGAAATTCCAACTTCTTGGACGTCCTGTTTGCCATCGGCACGATTGTTTCATTGATTGTGAAACTAACAAGACTGAGCATAACGCCAAAAAGAAGTGGTGCCACCATGATTCGATAGAAACTAATACCGCTGGTGCGCATCGCAATGATTTCCGAATCTCCAGAGAGTCGGTTGAAGACGAGCAACGTTCCCAGCAAAACGCCAATAGGAATAGTAATGACGACAATTTCCGGCAGGTGCAAGCCGAGAATTGTAAAAGCCATGTTCCACGGAACGCCGGAACGCATGATCAAGTTGAAGATGGTCTTCAGTTGATCGGCACCGAACCAGACGCCAGTAATAAGGCCAATACCAAACAGTAGCGGTTGCCAAAATTCGTTGGCAATATATCGATCGAGCAACGTCAAACCGAAAGCACCACGATATCGGTTTGTCGGTGTGGGCGAAGACTTGAGCGAGCCGTTCCCTGGTAGAGATGCGTGCGCCGCAACTGATCTGCCCATAGGTTGAAATCCTCAACACGGTAATGTAATGCGCCGTTGTCGCATTACCGAAGAAAGCGTTTCTCTCAACAACCGCCTGATCATAGCAGACGCTTGCATGATGCTGACTGAAGCGATGTCAGCATGAAATTATTTTGTGCCCAAGAAGGCGACCGAAAAGAATTATTGGCAATACTTCATGCTTCGCAAGAACAGGGATTGCACATTGTTTTAATATAATTCATGAAAAACGCCCTGTTCATGCGGCTGTTTCGCACCAGAATTTTATCGCCGGTGCCGACTCCATTTGATCACGCATATGAAGCAACACTGTAGTGTTGTCCAGCTTGGTTCAGATGCCTCTCATCAAGAAACACGGCGGGCATCTGCATTCAAACAAGGGCACTGCGCTCACTTTGAGCAGGAATTATGCGGTATTATTCGTCATGCCTGCGAAGGCACACTCGTGTTCAACCAAGAGTGTGGGAAGAAACAGTTGCAATATTTAAACTTTCTGGTTAGCGAAGTGGCCAATAACAACAGTCCAATACCTTTCAACAAGCCATTTGCAGTTGGAACGGAACAGGCTTTCATTGCGGATGCAATAAAGCTGGGACACCTTTCTGGAGATGGAACATATACGAAGCGCTGCAACAAGCTTCTGGAAGAAGAGATTGGCGTCAAGAAAGCTTTATTGACTACCTCTTGCACTCACGCCTTGGAAATGACCGCAATCTTGTTAGATTTGCAGCCTGACGATGAGGTCATTGTTCCAGCATTCACGTTTGTTTCTACGGTCAATGCATTTGTTTTGCATCGAGCCCGTCCCGTGTTCGCCGACATCACTGCGGACACGCTGAATTTAGATGCATCTAAATTGGAACGACTAATAACTAAGAGAACCCGAGCAATTGTCCCAGTTCACTACGCCGGTGTTGCGTGTGACATGGATACAATTATGTCAGTGGCCAAGGCGCATGGATTGAGCGTTGTAGAAGACAATGCACACGGGCTATTTGCCAAATTCCAGGGCCGACCTCTCGGCTCCTATGGAAATTTCGCGGCGCAGAGCTTCCACGAAACGAAAAACCTTCAATGCGGCGAAGGTGGAGCGTTACTGATTAATGATGAGCGATATTTGGATCGTGCCGAAATAATCAGAGAGAAAGGCACCAACCGTAGCCGTTTCTTTCGAGGGCAAGTAGACAAATATACATGGGTGGACGTTGGATCTAGCTATCTTCCGTCTGACATTCTTGCTGCATTTTTGTTTGCACAGCTGCTAGATACAGAGCGCATTCAGAATCGTCGCAAGGAAATTTGGGAGACTTACAATCTTAACCTGGTCGAATGGGCGCATGAGAATGGGGTGCGTATGCCAATTGTTCCGGCAAACTGTGAGCAGCCTTATCACATGTTTTATTTGATCCTGCCGACTCTGCAGGCTAGGCAACAATTGATCGAGCATCTGAAGCGTCTGAACATCATGGCTATATTTCATTACCTGCCATTGCATCTCTCGGATATGGGCAAGAAATATGGTGGCAGGGAAGGAGATTGTCCCGTCACCGAATGGGCCAGTGATCGCCTGCTCAGACTTCCGTTCTACGTTGAACTAAGTGCGGAAGACCAGAACAGAGTCATCCGCGGTATACAATCGTTCCAAATCGATCCCACGTCCAAGCAATGCGCCACTAGCGAGAATCATTGCCCAACACTAGGCTGATTGAGAACTCGGCGCAACTAGTGCCAGCAGGGATCAGTATATAGACGAGGCAGATTAAGTGAAATTTGCAATCGAAAACATCAGGAAATATTTTCCGAAACTAGTCCTAATTTTCTTTACATTGACCGGATTGGACAACGGATCGCGATTTGTGATCGCACCGTGCAGTTAGCAGGCAATCGCCGAGAGATCGGTTTGAATTTCAGAAACGTTGGCGTAGCGCGCCTCGAGTTCGGGTTCGGTGGCGCGGGCGACGACGTCGGCGACACGGACATCAACGGATTTGTTTTTGCAGCGCGGATCGGCCTTCGTGATTGGCTCAGGCTCTTCGCCGGTGAGAAGGAAGTATAAAGTAGCGCCGAACGCGTAGATGTCGCTCTGGATCGTCGGCTTGCCGCGAAATTGCTCTGGCGGAACATAGGCGTGTTTGCCGACTACGGTCTTTGTCGAGGTTGATTCGAGCCTTTGCGCAACATTGAAATCGATCAAAGTGATGTGATTGTCGCCGCATAGCATAAGATTTTCAGGCGTAAAATCGCGGTGCACCACCGGTGGCGTTTGCTCATGCAAATACGCCATTAGCCCGCACATTTCTCTAGCGAGTTGGATTACCTGCACGGTGCCCATCGGCCCGTCGCGATCGATCACTTTGTTTAGCGGCACGCCGTCGACACGCTCCATCACTAAATAAGCGCGTGGACCTTCGATGAAGAGATCTTTGTAGCGAACAATGTGCGGATGACAGAGACTCTTCAACAGACCGGCTTCGCGCTGAATATTGTCAACTGCGCGCTGTTTGATTTCTATACCGCCGCGTACCGGAAGCACAAATTCCTTCAAAACACACCTTTGCTCACTGTGATCGGAAGCGTTTGCGTTAAGCGCGATCGCGTCGTAGACAACGGCCTGCCCGCCGGAGCCCAGCCTGCACACCACTTCATACTTTCCATCGGCCAATCTAGTGGCATCAGGGACGGTGCTGCGCTCTGCGCCCGGCTGCGCGTTGAGGCGATCCAACCATAACGCCGTATAAGCAGGCACCTCGCCGAATTCCAACCGCGCAACCAGTGAGCTGTTGATCCTTTCTGCTGGCATGTGCTTGTATAACAGATGGCGAATGCTGTCCTGGTCCGATTCAATGAAGAAGCCAGACTCGAGCAAACGAATTGTGAGCTTGACATTGTCACAGGATGTAGTGACGGTTGCACAGAGCGTCTCCATCAAGCGTTTCTGCGATGAAGTGAGCTGCGACAGATCCAAAGTCAGATCAAAACACTTGCCTCTTCGGGGAATGCCTGAGACCTTTCCGTCAACGTAATCGGCAAATTCAACAACTGACCAGCTAATCCACGGCCCGCTCAGAAACAAGAGTGGATGCAAGCAGTGCAGCCGGATGCCCTGCGGACCCAGTTCGACATTGGTTGGCCGGCAAACATCCATGAAGATGAAAGGCAGGACAGCGATCGGGATCAAGAGCAGCAGCAGTGGCCACATTCTAATCTCCAGGCAAGCAGCAGCAGCGAGCGCGATCACGACGCACACAATCAAGAACATCGTCATGAACGCACCGAAGTGCATCTCCAGAGCGGCTGCGGAATATGCGGTGGCAGCGCGGGAGGGATTGTAGTGCAGCACGAAGCGCCCTTCCGCAGGATTGCTGTCTGGCAATTTCATGAAGCCGCCACCCTTTCTCCCACCCGTCCACCGGTCGACGCAGCTGCTTTCATCATCATGATCGAGCAGACTTCCGCCAGTCGCTGAGCATCTGGTCGAGAAGATGGATCCAGCTGCGTGCAGGATGCGACCAGCTCGTCGAGGTCGGCAGGCACCGCCGCCGATACCTGAGCAGGATGCGATGTGGACAGCGGAATCGGATCTTTCCCAGCCAAAAGAAAATAAATCGTTGCCCCGAAGGCATAAATATCGCTTTTCGGCTCGGCTTTGCCGCGAAACTGCTCGGGCGGAATGTATGCTTGTTTTCCGACCAGGGTGCCAGTTGCCTGACTGACGAACTCATTCGAGGCACCAAAATCAATGAGAGCGATCTTGCCGTCTTCTCTGATCAACAAATTGTCCGGCGTGAGATCTCTGTGCACAATAGGCGGATCGAGTTGATGCAGATAGCAAACGACGTCCGCAATTTGTTTCGCCCAAGAGACAACCTTCTGTCGAACCCTTTTAGGATCGGCTTGCACCACCTGGCGCAGCGACATGCCGGGAATGTACTCCAGCACGATGTAATCGCGTCCATCCTCGGCGAAATAATCCAGCACCCTGGCGATCTGCTTGTGATCGAGCTTCGCAAGAATGGTCGCCTCGCGCTCGAACATCTCCTTTGCTTTAGCGCGTGTTCGCTCATCAGAATCGAGCGGCAGGACCGACTCTTTCAAAACGACTCTGCTGCCGTCATGCAGTTGCGCCAGATAGACTGCGGACAAGCCGCCGGATGCAAGCTGCATGCGCACTTCATAGCGGCCACCCTGGATCGTGCTTCCGGTTTTCAGCGGCACGAAGTGAGTCGCACCGAATTGAGATTCCAGAGAATCAGTCCAGATCGTCGTGTAGCTGATCGGAATGTCATTGTCGACCGCCATCAATTGCCGCTCAAAGAACAGCGCGTGTTTAGAAAGAACGGACTGATCCGCGTTTTGCTCCACACAGAGAAGCAATTTCTCGACCTGATCGCGAGACATGTGCTCAAGTTCCAGCACGGCGCCACCGCCGGATTTGAAGTCGAGAGTGATTGTGCATCCGTGCAGACCCTTCCAATCCCTGATCGCGCCCGGGCTGATCTGGCCCTCGAAATTGATTGCATGCAAATCGCTCCAGTCGCGCCTCAGCCGTCCAAGGAGCCCCTGCTGCCAGTCTTTGCCGAACTCAATGCCGCTCGCATTCCATGAGAGCGGTTGCTTCACATATTTCCCTCCAGCAGACTTATTGAACGCAATTACGGCTGCAAGTAACAATCCCCAGAATGCAATGAAAGCAGTGCCGCTCGAATAAATTGCTCCATTCGACAGAGAGGTCGACGTTTGCTCTGTCGTGCCGCTCGATTGAAAGGTCGACGGTTGGACTGTCGTAACGCCGACGGCGGGTGCATTTGACCAGCCTGGAGACTGTCCTCCTGACGTACTGACATTGGAGACGGCGAGTAACTCAACGTTGAACAACAGCGTTGTGTTCGGTGGAATGATCCCTCCCGCTCCTCGTGCCCCGTAGGCGAGATCCGGAGGAATGATCAGTTGCCGCCTGCCGCCGACTCTCATCCCGACGACACCCTCATCCCAGCCCTTGATCACCATCCCCGTTCCAATTGTAAACTCGAATGGTTTTCCGCGATTGAACGAGCTATCGAATTCCCTGCCGTCTTCGAATAAGCCAGTGTAATGAACGCCGACCGTGTCGCCATTGTGAGAAATCAAACCGGTGCCGATCTCGATATCCCGGTACTGTAGCCCAGAGGGAGTCTTGGTTGCAGGGGACTCTTCCATAAATGAATCGCCTACAGCCTGAGCAAAACAAAGCTGAGTCGGCACCAGATTCAACATGACCGCGAAGAAGAAGATGAACCCTAGCGATTGACACCATGACAGCCACCTGTGGTTACGCACGAATTGGCACCTCTTTCGCGATGAAGTGTGTTGCATGATTCCATATTGTCATTTTCTGCACAGGGCTCTGGTTCGAGAAACCACAATTTAATTCACTCTTGCGACGTTGTCTCCGGGGTAATCCCTGATCATCCTCGATTAAACACGACATCACGAATCGCTTAGCTCTGGAGGCGATGCATTTCCTAGCGTCATTTCACGTATTTGTCCCAGCCCGCATACCGCTCAGCGATGCGACCTTTTGGCATCGAAGTAACAATCAGAAATATGCCGGAAATGAAATCAGTGACTTGGTAATGTGCTCGGTGCGGTATCGAGTGCTCAAAGCCGTATTAATGGGTCGGTGTGCAGGTTTCATTGGTTTGTCAATCCATGCACATAGCAACAATACCTGTACCGGATCAAGTTCTGGGATGCAAGCTACAGAGCCAGCAGACAAACCGACTGGCGTGTTGCTGGCTCTGTGTGGTTCCACATGTCATCCTGATCCAACGTTCGAATAGCGACTGCTTAGCATATGTCTGGTCCAACACATTCGAAAATGCAATAAGTGCACTATCGAATATTATTTTTACCCGCCATCGCATTCACTGAGAGATCTATCCGCGCGCCGAGTTTGCGCCAAAATTACTGGCTTCCAGGACCGAATCCGGCTGAGAACGATCGACCGCCGAAGCTAATTGTGGAAGGTATAGCAGGTGTACCGCCGCCTCCGTCCAATCGATTGCCAGGGATGGCGGCTGAGCCACGGTTGAATGATATGGTCACCGGGGGATTCAAGTTTTGATTCAAATATTGTTGTACATCCTGTGCTCTGCCTTCGTAACGTTGTAAGGCTCCGGTATTTTGTATTGCACTAGCGATCGCATCCTGACCTGCCTGAGTCAGCGATCCGTCGGCATTCTGCAGCCTACCTTGGCTAGCCAACTGCACAATCAAATGCGCATTTCCGGGCTCCGCTGGCTGCTCAGTTCGTCTAACCCTGCCCGTCGCTTCTGTGACCTCGTTATAAGTGGGACCATCAGTCTGTCCGAAAATGCCACAGAACGACGTATTGCTCCCAGCCAATACCTTATCGCTAGCCGGAAGGAAAGCCGCCGCAGTATCATTGCCTGGTGTCTGCGACAGTGCCTGAGAACGCATGTTTTCTGGAGTCCAGGCGTTGAAGTTGGACACGCTGTTACTGTTAAGTGATCTGGCTTCAGTGGGCTGATGTTGCTCGAAAGGTTGATGTGACATAGAAACTATCTCCTCGTTTTGGGGATACGTCCGACAATACTGAGCGCACATAACAAATACCGACAGAGTTCGTGAGATTTTCGTGTCACCCAAATGGCATAGAATTGCCCAAGCTTGCCAAATCAAGATCAGCTCATCAACAAGTGCTGTGCAAAAAAGCTGATCTCCTCCAAAACATCAAATCCGGGGCGATAACCTTTTTGCGCCGCGGCCAGATTTTGGTCAGGTTCGTATGATACGGTGCTGCTGAAGCTAGAGATGCGTGTGCGGCATTTATACGGAGAAAACCTATGGCTCAAGCAATTGGGGCACCTAGCTGGAATATATTTAGTATTGAACCGGTGACTGATCAGGATCCTTTGAGAATGTTTCTGCGTCCAATATTATGTAGCGTGTGCATGAGTAAGGTCACGGCAGCGCTGCCTAATACATCGAATGAACGCGCGCTCCCCTCTTACGCAGAAGCACTCTTTCCTTGTGAGCTTTGAATCCGAACGCAATCCTCTTTGGGAATTGTCAGCGGTGGCATGCTCGCCAGCCAAATCGAACTACGATTAGTCTTACCAATCTTGAGAAAACGGTCTTCAGAATCGCCGCTGCGTGTGACATGCGGCAGATGGCGGGCGCGGCGATGCTGGCACAGATAAACAGAAGGAAGGACAGATTTATATGATCGATACTGCGCATTCTTTCTTGCCTGATGTCGAGATCCTCGGAGTCGATCAACTGACCTTGCCAAATCGGCTCGCTCTAAAGGGTTGCATAAATGGTCTCAAAGCAGATCAAGTTGGTGACTTGATGATGACCAATTTGAACACGACAGAAACTCCTGGAGAATTAGCGGATCAAATTGTCCACAATGCGTTTCGCAAAAACTTTTGCAATGAATTGTTTGATTTTTTGGGAGGATTTGTTGGATAAACGACGATTTAATTGGTGTTGACATAGGTTGGTCCACCAACGCTGACCACTTTAAAAAACAAGATTTTACGCGAGTGTGCGCGAACTATGACATTGTTAGAGAATATCCCGGCAACTAATGATCACATTCCTCGTGCGCCTCGTGCCGACAATATCGTCAGCATAAGTCAGTTCGCCTGGCGGTTGATCGAACAATCCAGTTCTGGGTCAACCCAGGCGCGGCCAT
>Ga0182024_10010566_pt1 | contig 18784 bp, 16 predicted proteins | sample P32metaG_FD_120480 | JGI IMG/M metagenome (GOLD analysis project Ga0182024, IMG submission 120480) | Permafrost microbial communities from Stordalen Mire, Sweden - P3-2 metaG (Illumina Assembly) | ecosystem: Environmental > Terrestrial > Soil > Wetlands > Permafrost | place: Sweden: Stordalen... | reverse complement strand
GACTGGCTGTGACCCTTGGAGCGGCGCACCACGGCTTGGATGCGGGCGACCAACTCGTCCTTGTGGAAGGGCTTGGTCATGTAATCATCGGCGCCGAAGCCCAGCGCCCTGACTTTGGCTTCGACGATGGCGTTGCCGGACAGGATCAGGACGGGTGTCTGCACTTTGGCGACACGCAGGGCCTTCAACACCTCAAAGCCGGACATATCGGGCAGCTGCAGATCCAGCACGATAATGTCGTAATCATAAAGCTTACCCAGATCGATCCCTTCTTCGCCGAGATCGGTGGTGTAGACATTCAGCCCCTCGCTCCGCAGCATCAATTCGATGCTGCGCGCCATGGCGCTGTCGTCTTCAATCAGAAGTACGCGCATGTGAGCCCCTCTTCGTCCCTGGTCGCGCCGGTCGGCACGGTTAAACAGTTTCCAGACGGTAACCGCTAATGGTTAACGCCGCCTTTAACCTCTCCCTCAGCCTTCAGGGGGCTGCAATCCGGGATTAACCCGTGCTGATTATCCACAGCCCACATAATGCCTTGATTCGATTTGTTAAGTTTACCGCCATTTAAATCCTTGGCCTCACAATGAAGTTGGAACGCGTGAAAAAAAGCGGTCCAGGGGTTTGAAAATGCGCGCTTTGCTCAAAGACATAGAAGCTCTTCCGATGCTCACCCGCTTTGGCCGGGTGGCGCGCATTGAAGGCTTGGCGGTCGAAGTGACAGGCGCTGTCGGGGCCGTGAGCCTGGGTGGCCAGGTCCGCCTAACCCTTGGAAGTGGAAAGAAGATTTCCTGCGAAGTGGTGGGCTTTCGCGATGGCCGCGCCTTGGTGATGCCGCTGGGTCCCTTGGATGGGATTTCGCTGGGCGCCCGCGCCGATTTCGAAAACAGCCCGGCCTCCATCTATCCCTGCAAAGCCTGGCTTGGACGGGTCCTGAACGGCTTCGGCGAAGTCATGGACGGGCTGGGCCCTTTGCCGCAGGGACGCGTGGCTTATCCGGTCAAGGCTGCTCCGCCGCGCGCCACCTCGCGCGCCCGGGTGGGCGCCAAGCTGGATCTGGGCATCCGCGCGCTCAACGCCTTTACCACCTGCTGCAAAGGCCAGCGCATGGGCATCTTCTCGGGCTCGGGCGTGGGCAAATCCACGCTTCTTGCCATGCTGGCGCGCAACTCCAACGCCGACGCCATCGTGATCGGATTGATCGGCGAGCGTGGCCGCGAAGTGAAGGAATTCATCGAAGACGATCTGGGACCGGAAGGCCTGGCACGCAGCGTGATCGTGGCCGCCACTTCCGACGAAGCGCCGCTGGTGCGCCGCCAGGCAGCCTATGTGGCGATGACGGTGGCGGAACAATTGCGCGACCAAGGCTTGCATGTGCTGCTTTTGATGGATTCGGTGACCCGCTTCGCCATGGCCCAGCGCGAGATCGGCCTTTCCGCCGGCGAACCGCCCACCTCCAAAGGGTATACGCCCACCGTCTTTGCCGAGCTGCCGAGGCTCTTGGAACGCGCCGGTCCGGGCGAATCCCGCGGCTCCATCACCGGCCTGTTCACTGTGCTGGTAGAAGGCGACGACCATAATGAGCCCATCTCGGACGCAGTGCGGGGCATTCTGGACGGGCATATCGTGCTCGACCGTTCCATTGCGGAACGGGGCCGGTTTCCACCCATCAATGTCCTGAAATCGGTCAGCCGCGCCATGCCCGCGTGCAACAATGATTCCGAGCAAAACCTGGTTTTGGCCTGCCGCGCGCCCCTGATGCTTTACGAGGACATGGCCGAATTGATCCGGCTGGGCGCCTACAAGATTGGCACGAATCCTGAAGTGGATCATGCGGTGGCGCTGCATCCCAAGCTCGAGGCCTTTTTGGCACAGAAAAAGGACGAGCGGGCCGGGTTAAGCGAATGTTATGCGGCGCTGGCCGATATTCTCAACGGCGCAGAGAAAGGGAGGGCGTGATGAATCGGACGGACACCCTGCTGCGTTTGAAGCGCTTCCGCGTCGACGAGATGAAACGGCGCATTTCCGCGATCGACACCATGCGCGCCAACCTGGAGCGCAAGCTCTCCGACCTGGACGAGGATGTGGCGCGCGAAAAGCAGCGCGCCGGCGATTCCGACATCGGGCGGCTGGCCTTTCCGTCTTTCTTGCGCTCGATCGACACCAGGCGCGAGAATCTGCGCAACACGTTGAAGGAAATCGAGCGCGAATACACCAGCGCCCAGCTCGATCTCAACAATGCCTTCCAGGATTTGAAAGCGCTGGAATTCGCCACCGAACAGCAGGCCAAGCGCCTGGCCGAGGTCGAGGCGCGCCGCGCCCAATCACGGCTGGATGAAATGGCGCTGGTGCGCCATCTGCGCAAGCACACTTTGCGTTCTGCCTGATTTGGGCGTTCTGCCTGATTTGGGCGTTCTGCCTGATTTCGGAATGAAAGTGAAAAGTCGCGCGGGCCGCGGCTTCTAACAGATACCCGGCCGCTCCAACCCTAAACGAAGAACGCCAGAATGCCGCCGGCCAAAACCGCCACGATGGCATAACGGGCGATCAGAGAACTCCAGGACCGCAGAGGTTTCAGCCGGCCTTCCCATTCCATGTCGCGCAGCTGCTGAGATTGCATGCGCGAGAACACCAGCGTGTCATGACGATAATCGGCGTATGCCGATATGACGAAATTCTTGCCGTTTGGCAGGCCGATCGCAGACATCGTTCAAGATCCTAATAGCCTCAAATTTCTCCGCCTCATAAACGCGGGCTCCGATTCCTCCGTTCCGCTTTTGTCGCGCCTGTCTGGGCCATGTGACAAAAAGACCGCATCGCCGGGGAACCCGCGGCGAATCTTCCAGCAGTTGCAAGCATGCGTTTTTCCGTTATCCATCACCGGAACCTGACGACGCGCGGAAAATAAATTTTCATTCGGAAGGAACGGACGCGCCATTTTTGTATGCGCCGATTCGATTGCGTCAAGATTGCGGCGGTCTCTTCCTCGCCGTCGCCGCTGGCCCCGTTTTCCGGCGACGCGGGTTCGCTAACCCAGCAGCATGTCCGCCAATGCGCGCGGCGTGAGCGTTCCCAGCGCGGCATCTTGTTTTGGTGATCGCGTGACATGCGCCAGGCGCGCGCCTTGCGTGACCGCCGCCGCCAGCGCGCCGAACCGGCGCGCCATGTCCAGGCCGGTGACGATGATGCGGCTGAGGCGGAAGGCGGAAATGATTTCGCTGATCTCTTCGGCATCGGCCAATGCCGAGATCACGCCGATCGTCGCGACATCCGCGCGTTCGCCCACGCAACCGAAAGCGGTACGGGCCTTGAGGTTGCGGGGATTGAAGCTGCTTCTTTCCACCGTGATGGGCTGATTGCGGCCGGCCGCTTGATGGCGGAGCTTGGCGGCCACGCTGCTCACGCCGGCGCCGGACGGGCCGATCAGGAAGATGCGCGGGGTTCGGGAAAGATCGAGCGGCGCCGTTCGCATCCGCGCCCGCAACACCCCGGTCAATGCCTCATCGATGCCGCGGGCCGGAAGCAGGCCGGCTTCGCGGATGAAGGCCTCGATCAGATGTTCGGGCAGCCGGTGCTGCTTCAACTGCGCCGTCAACACGGTGCGCAGGCTGATGCCGGGTCCGGGAAAAGCCAGAAGCTGCGCGGAGCCAAGCGCGGACATCTGCGCGCGCGCCCGCTAAATCTGGCCCAGGGTGCGCAGCCGCACCGACGCATGAATCTCGTTCTGGCTCATCACCACGGTCTGGGGCCGGAAGCGCTCGATGATGGAGCGCAGGAAGGGGCGAATCTGCGGACTGGTGAGCAGCACCGGCACTTCATTCTTGGCGGTGGTCTCGTCAAAGCGCTCGCGCACCGTCTGAATGAATTGCTGAAGCTGAGACGGCGCCATCGCCAGTTGCCGGTCCTCTCCTTGGCCGACAATGGATTCCGAGAAAGCCTGCTCCCAGGCCGGCGACAGCGCCAGCAGCGGTAGATAACCGCCGGGCGCCAGATTGGCGTGGCAGATCTGGCGCGCCAGCCGCGTGCGCACATGCTCAGTGATATAGAGCGGGTTCTTGGTGTGCCCTACCGCTTCGGCGATGCCTTCCAGGATGGCGGCCAGGTCGCGGATCGAGACCCGCTCCGACAACAGGGTCTGCAGCACCCGCTGCACGCCGGTGACCGAGATCTGGGAGGGGACCAATTCTTCCACCAACTTCTTGTTCTCCGGCGGAAGGTCGTCCAGCAGCTTCTTGGTCTCCGCGTAAGACAGAAGCTCGGCCATGTGGCTCTTGAGCACTTCGGTCAGGTGCGTGGTGAGCACGGTGCCGGGATCGACCACGGTAAAGCCGCGGAACGAGGCTTCTTCCCGCAGCGCGTTCGTGATCCAGGTGGCGGGAAGCCCGAAGGCAGGTTCGCTGGTGTGCGTGCCGGGCAGATCGATGGGCAAGCCCTTGGGATCCATCACCAGGAAGGAACCAGGGAAAAGCTCGCCCTTGCCGGAATCGAATTCCTTGATGCGGATGCGATATTCGTTGGCGCCCAATTGCATATTGTCGAGAATGCGCACCGCCGGCATCACAAAGCCCATCTCCTGCGCCAACTGGCGGCGCAGCGCCTTGATCTGGTCGGTGATGCGGTGGCCCTGGACGTCGTTGATCAGGGGAAGCAACCCATAGCCCAATTCGATACGCAGCAGGTCCAGCGCCAGCGCGGTGGAAATCGGCTCTTCCTTGGGTGTGGCGTCGAACTTGGCTTTGGCTTCCTGGGCCTCTTCGCCGGCGAGGCGGGCGTCCTTGCGCTTGAAGGCGTAATAGGCGAGCGCGCCGGTGGCGCCGGAAAGACCGGCGAACACCATCGTGGGCATGCCCGGAAGGACCGAGACGATGCCCATCACCGCGGCCGCCATGCCCAGGGCTTGCGGATAGAAGGAGAGTTGGTCCATCAGCGCCTTGTCGGTGGCGCCTTCCACGCCCGCCTTGGACACCATCAGGCCCGCGGCGGTCGAGACGATCAGTGCGGGCATCTGCGACACCAGGCCGTCACCCACTGTCAAAAGGGTGAAGGTTTGGGTGGCGTCGGCGAAGCTCATGCCTTTCTGCGCCACGGCGATGATGATGCCGCCGACCACGTTGATGCCCACGATCAGCAGGCCGGCGATGGCATCGCCGCGCACGAATTTGCTGGCGCCGTCCATGGCGCCGAAGAAATTGGATTCCGATTCGATGTTCTTGCGCCGCATCTTGGCTTCTTTTTCGTCGATCAGGCCGGCCGAGAGGTCCGCGTCGATCGCCATCTGCTTGCCGGGCATGGCGTCCAGGCTGAAGCGCGCCGCCACTTCGGCGATGCGGCCCGAACCCTTGGTGATGACGATGAAATTGACGATGACCAGGATGGCGAAGACGATCAGGCCGATGACGAAATTGCCTTGCATCACCAGCTTGCCGAAGGCCTGGATCACATAGCCCGACGCGGCGGTGCCTTCGGTGCCGTGGCCCAGGATCAACCGGGTCGACGCCAGGTTCAGCGCCAACCGCATCATGGTGGTGATCAGCAGGATCGCGGGAAAGGAACTGAATTCCAGCGGCTTCCTGATGAACACAGCGGTCATCAGGATCAGGATGGAAAAGGACAGCGAAAAAGCCAGCAGGATATCCAGCAGCCAGGTGGGCAGCGGCAAAATGAGCACCACCAGGATCGCCATGATGGCGATGGCGAGGCCCAGATCCGATTTGCGGACGAATCCGAGGATCTTCTGGGGCGAAAGATCGAGCCCGCCGGGGACCGCCGCGCTGGTGATGTCAGCCATTTATGATCCTCTAACCCGCCGCCAGCCTCTGGTCGCCATGGCCGGGAATGGAAAGCCCGGAATCGGCATATTCGCGCAGCTTGTTGCGCAAGGTGCGGATGGAAATGCCCAATATGTTGGCGGCGTGGGTGCGGTTGCCCAGGCAATGGTCCAGCGTGTCCAGGATCAGATCGCGCTCGACATCGGCCACGGTGCGGCCCACCAGATTGCGGGTCGCCACCGTCGCCGAGGTCACCGCGCTCTGGACGGGACTGCCGGCGGGCGCGGGCTGAGACCCGACATGCGTGCCGTCCGGCAAGCGGATGGCTTCCGGCGCGATTTCGCCGCCTGTCGCCAAAAGTACGGCGCGATGGATGGTGTTCTCCAATTCGCGCACATTGCCGCGCCAGGGATGGCCCAGCAGCAAGCGCTCGGTCCCGCCCGCCAGCGCCCGGAAAGGCACGCCATTGGCCTCGGCATATTTGCGGGCGAAATGCTGCGCCAGGGCGCGGATGTCCTTGGGCCGCTCGCGCAAGGCCGGGATCTTGAGATTGACCACGTTCAGGCGATAGAGCAGGTCCTCGCGGAAGGTGCCGTGCTTGACCGCTTCGGCAAGGTCGCGATTGGACGTGCCGATGATGCGGATATCCACCTTGACCGGCTTGGTGCCGCCCACGCGGTCGATCTCGCGCTCCTGAATCGCGCGCAGCAGCTTGGCCTGCAGGCGGGCGTCCATTTCGCTGATTTCGTCCAGCAGCAGCGTGCCGCCATTGGCCTCCTCGAACTTGCCGATGCGCCGGGCGATGGCGCCGGTGAAGGCGCCCTTCTCATGGCCGAACAATTCGGATTCCAGCAAATTTTCCGGAATCGCCGCGCAATTGACCGAGATGAAAGCCTTTTCCGCGCGGCCGGATTTGCGGTGCACGTAGCGGGCAAGGACTTCCTTGCCGGTGCCGCTCTCGCCGGTGATCAGGATCGAGGCGTCGCTGCCGGCGATCTGATCGGCCAGGGCCAGGACCGCGCCCATCGCCTCGTCTTCATAGACCAGTTGGTGGGATTCATCGGCCACCGCTGCCAGCACCGCGGCGATCAGTTCGGCGTCGGCGGGCAGGGGCAGATATTCCTTGGCGCCGGCGCGGATCGCGTCCACCGCCCGCCTGGTGTCGGAACCGACGCCGCACGCCACCACCGGGGTGCAGATGCGCTCGGCGGCAAGGCCGCGAACCAAGGTGCCGATCTCCATGGTGACGTCGCAAAACACCAGATCCGCGCCCGCGCCGCCGCGCAGTGAATCCAGCGCCTGTTCGATCGAGCCGGCATGGGAGACTTTGGCCCCCCGCTCCATGGCGATCTTGGTGGCGTGGCCGATTTGGCCGTTGAGGCTGCCGACGATGAGAAGACGCATGGGATGTTCCTTTGTGCCTTAGGATTGGCCGACTTTGATGATTTCGGTCATGGTCACGCCCAGCCGATCCTCCACCAGAACCACTTCGCCGCGGGCCACCAGGCGGTCATTCACATAGATGTCGATGGCCTCGCCCACTTTGCGGTCGAGCTCGACCACCGTGCCGCGGCCCAGCTTGAGAAGATGGCTCACTTCCATCGAGCTTTTGCCCAGGATGGCCGAGACCGTCACCGGCACGTCGAACACGGCTTCCAGGTCCTGGGCCGAACGTTTGGGCGCGGCTTCGGTGGCGCCCTCATTGTTCAACAGCGCCGCCTGGGTGGCCTCGGCGGAGCCGTTGCTGAGATCGGGCAGATCAACATTGTCGGAGCCGGACATGGCTTATCCTTTCGAATCGTCGGGCGAGCTGGAAAAACGGCGCGCAATCAGCGCGTCGAGTGCGGCGGCGAGGGCGGCTTCGCTGCGTTCGCTGCCGCCGCCGCGCCATTCAATGCGGCAATCCCCGCCCCTGACGGCGGGATCGACGGCCAGCATCACGCGGCCTTCATAACCTTCCTCATGCGCGATGGCCGTGACCCGGGCTTCCAGCGCGGCGATCACATCCGGGGCGGCGCGCAAGGTGACGCGCGGCTCGCCGATCGCCTGATGCATGGCTTCGCGCAGCGCATGTTCGACTTCGCCGGCCGGCAGCGCCGCCAGCGCGGCCGAGGCGATCTTCTTGGCCGCGGCCAGCGCCAGCTGGGCGGCTTCGGCGCGCACGGCTTCGATCTCGGCGCGGCTTTGGTCCAGGGTGGCGCGCAGGCCGATCATCATCGCGGAAATGGTCCGCTCGATCCCTTCCGCCGCGCGCACCGAGGCGGCCTGCGTCCCCTCAGCTTGCGCGCTGGCGCACATGGCCTCGAGCTCCTGCGTGGTCAGGGTTTTCTTCTGGCGCACGCGCGCCGCTTCCGACACCACGTCGCCCTGTTCGCGAAACTCGGTGTCGAACGTGAATTTGCGGGCTTCCTTGTTTGTCATCAGTAGACCAACTCATCTTCGGCCGAGCCGCTGGCGATCATGATCTCGCCTTTGTTGGCCAGGTCCTTTGCCACATTCACCATGCGCATTTGCGCCTCATCCACGTCCTTGAGCCGGACCGGTCCCATCGCTTCCATGTCCTCGCGCAGGATCTTGCCGGCGCGCTCGCTCATATTGGAGAAGAATACGTCGCGCAGTCCGTCGGTGGCGCCCTTCAGCGCCAGGCCCAGCTTGTCCTTCTCGATATGGCGCAGCAGCGTCTGGATCGAGCCGGGATCGAGCTTGCCCAGATCCTCGAAAGTGAACATCAGGGCCTTGATTCGCTCGGCGGAGTCGCGCGAGCGTTCCTCCAGCGCGGTGATGAAGCGGCTTTCGGTCTGGCGGTCGAAATTGTTGAAGATTTCCGCCATATGCTCATGGGAGTCGCGCTTGGCGGTGCGCGCCAGATTGGACATGAACTCCACCCGCAAAGTCTGTTCGACCTTGTCGAGAATGTCCTTCTGCACGCTCTCCATGCGCAGCATGCGCTGCACCACTTCCAGGGCGAATTCTTCCGGCAGCGCGCCCAACACGCGCGCGGCATGCTCGGGCTTGATCTTGGAAAGCACCACCGAGACGGTCTGGGGATATTCATTCTTGAGATAATTGGCCAGCACGCTCTCATTCACATTGGCGAGCTTGTCCCACATGGTGCGGCCGGCGGGACCACGGATTTCCTCCATGATCTGCGACACTTTTTCCTGGGGCATGAAGCGGGCGATCAATCGTTCGGTCGATTCATAGGATCCCATCAGCGAGCCGGTGCCCGACATCTGAGAAACGAAGTCAACCAGCAATTTCTCGATCACGCTGGAGGAGATCGAGCCCAGATTGGACATCACCTGGGAGACTTCCTTGACTTCCTCCTCGTCCATCATCGACCAGATTTTGGCGGAATGATCTTCGCCCAGGGACAGCATGATGATGGCGGCGCGCTCGGCTCCCGAAAGCGCCCTGACATCGTCTCTGATGGCGGTTTTTGTGCCTTTTGCCATGCTTATACCGGTTGATGCAGCCAGGTGCGGATGATCGCCAAGGCTTCTTCAGGGTGGGCGTTCACCACTTCGCCGATTTTCTTGACCGAGGATTCGCGCACCTGTCCTTCGATGCGGCTGAGATCGATGCCCGGCTGCGGCGCGGGCAGTATCTGAAGCGGCTGGCCTGCCGCGTCCGTGGTGGGCTGGCCGGGCGCCGGCGCCGGCAACGCGCCCGCCACTGGAGCCATGCCCGGCAGCGCCAAAGGCTGGGGCGCCCACGCGTTGGGCGCGAACATGCGGCCGATCAAGGGACGCGCCACGAACAACCCGATCAGAAGCGCGGTAATGCACATGATCGCGGCTTCGATGATCTTGAACCAATAGGCGGCATCCAGGCCCAGGAGCGGCTTGGGCGCGGGGGAGCCTTCGACGGCATCGACGCGGGCGAATTCCATGTTGGAGACCTGCACCAGATCGCCGCGCGCCTGCTGGAAGCCCATCGCCGATTTCACCAGATTGGTGATCTGCGCCATCTCGGCCGCGGAACGGGGCTTATAGGTCGGATTGGGGCCGTCGCCCGCGAGTGTGCCGTCCACCACCACCGCCACGGACAGGCGCTTCACTTCGCCCCCATCCTCCGTCGAGGTGGTGACTTTCTTGGAGATCTCGTAATTGGTGGTTTCCTCGGTGCGGCCCGAGATGGATTTGCCGGCGTCGCCACTGCTGGTATTGGCGTTGCCGCCCGGAAGCGCGTTGGCGACCGAAACCGCGGCCTGGTTGTTGCCGTTGGAATCGGACGCATTCTGCTCCACCGTCTGGGTGGAGCGCACCACCTTGGAGTCGGGATCGTAGCTCTCCGAGGTGGTGGAGGTGTGATTGTAATTCATGTCCGCCGCCACCTGGACTCGGACATGACCGGCGCCCACCACGCTGGCGACGATGGATTCCAGCCGCTGGCGCAGGCGGTCTTCATAATCGGTGATGTTCTGCTCTTGATTGGCGGCGCCGGCATCCGGGCCGCTCTTGTCGTCGCCCCCGGCCAGGAGATTGCCGCGGTCATCGACGATGGCGACGCGATCGGGAACGAGCGAGGCCACCGCCGCCGCCACCAGATGCTGCACCGCCTGGACCTGGCCGCGGCCCATCACCGCGCGCGTCTTCAAGACCACAGATGCCGATGGCGTCTGGTCGTCGCGCGAGAAGATCTGCCGCTCCGGAATCACCAGATGGACGCGGGCGCTCTCCACCCCGTCTATGGTCTGGATCGAGCGCGCCAGCTCGCCCTCCAGCGCGCGCAGCCGGTTGATGTTCTGGACGAAGGCGGTGGTGCCGAAAGCGTCGGACTTGTCGAAAATCTCATAGCCCACGCCGGCGGCGGGCAGATTGTCCTGCGCCAGCGCCATGCGCAGCTTGGTCACTTGGTCGGCAGGCACCAGGATGGTGCCGCCATCCCCTTTGGCGTCGTATTTGACATTCATCGCGTCGAGCTTGGCGGTGACGGCGGCGGCGTCGCGCGGCTCCAGGCCGGCATAAAGAATGGTCTTGGGCGGTTCGGTGATGGCGCCGGCGATATAAAGGAAGAAAGCGGTCAGCACCGCGGCCACCCCGGCCATCACGCCGAAGCGTGCCGCACCAATCGCTTTGAAAAATTCAGGCACGAATGAAAACCCTCCCAGCCAGGAACCGTCCTGCTAGGCAAAGTTTGCCGTCCGCGTGGTAAAATTAGACTTAAGCGAAAACGCCAAGTTTTTCGGCCTTTTCGAAAGCCTTTGTTAAGAAGCGTGCATGTTCCGCCGGCGCTGATAAATGCTCAACTTCCGCGCGCGGTTTTCAATTGCGATATTGCTGCACTCGCGTGGCGCCGGTTTGATTATTTGCGCGCCCCGCAAGCCGAGGCTGGGCTTTAATTGCGGTATTGCTGCACGCGCGTGGCGCGAAGGCCCGCCAGGCCGAAGCGATCGATCGAATGCTGCCAGCCCAGGAACTCCTCCACCGTCAGCGTATAACGGCGGCAGGCTTCGTCCAGGCTGAGCAAGCCGCCGCGCACGGCGGCGACCACTTCCGCCTTGCGGCGGATCACCCAGCGGCGGGTGGAAGGAGGCGGCAGATCGGCGAGTGTCAACGGGCTCCCGTCGGGACCGATGACATAGCTCACACGCCCTTTGCGCTCTTCCATCATAACGCGACTCCAAAACCCACGACCCGCGGCCAAAATAGCGTCTCCGCCTTTAAAAAAAGGCCAAGAGCCGTGGTAAACGAACTGATAAACCCTTCCCTAGAATGCCCGCGAAAAGCTTTAACTTATGGGCTTTTCGCGGGTTCCTCAGTTGCGTTCATCAGGCCGGTATCTGCTCCAGCGATTGCAGCATCTGATTGGCGGTGGTGACGATGCGCGCCGCCGCGCTATAGGCATTCTGCGCTGTGATCAGATGGGTGAATTCGGTGGAAAGATCGACCGTGGATCCCTCCAACGAATTCGAAGCGATGGTGCCCGCGCCGCCCGTGCCCGCCGTGTTGATGTTCACCACGCCCGACGCGTTGCTGGTGGTATAGGCATTGCCGTTGATCTGTATCAGCCCATTGACATTGGGAAATGTTGCGACCGGAATCCTGTACACATTCTGCGAAATCCCGTTGGTGAATTTCGCGGTCACGGTACCGTCGGATCCCACCGACACGCCGGTGACGCTGCCGAAGGAGGAACCGTCCACCGTCTGGCCGCTCACTTCCGACGCGGCGGCGAACTGGGTAAGGCCGTTGGTGCTTCCCACGGTACCCAGATTCACGTTGACGGTCTGCGGCAACAAGCCGCTCGTCGCCGACCAGGGAATGGTCATCGCGAAGCTGCCGCCGGCGCCGTTGACATTCGCCAGCGAGCCATCGGAATTGAAGCTCAATGTGCCTTCGTTGATGGGATTGGCCGAGGACAGGTTGGCGGAATTGCCGGCATAGCCCGCCTCATAGGCCCAGGTGTTCGCCCCGGTCTGGACGAAGGACAGTGTGACGGGCTGCACGCCACCCTGGCTGTCATAGACGTTCATGGTGGTCTGGAAATCCGGCGACACATTGCCGGCGGTCATGTCGCCCGTGACATAGCCGGCATCGACGGTCGAGTTGGCTTGGAGGTTCGCCTGCAACGAGACGTTGGCGGTAGCCTGAGCCGAGCCGGTGATTCCCGACACATTGATCAGGCTGAGATCGGTGTTGCTCGAGGGAGGATTGCCGGCCGAGTCCAACTTCCAGCCCAATAGATATTGGCCGTTGGCGTTCTTGAGATTGCCATTGCTGTCGGTGGAGAAACTGCCGACCTGGGAAAATTCCTCACCGCTGGTGGTGCTGGCGTTCGGGCTGACGATGAAAAATCCGTTGCCCGAGATCGACAGATCCGTGGGCGAAGAAGCGGCCTGGGCCAGACCCTGAGCCGTCACGTCCTGGCCGATGATGGCCTGGACGCCGGCGGACGCATTATTGTTGGCGCCCAACGTGCCTTCGAGATAAGTGGCAAAGTTGGTCGTGGCTTCCTTGTAGCCGATCGTGTTGACGTTCGCGATATTGGACGAAGTCGCGCTGAGGGCCGCGCTTGCCGCGCTAAGGCCGGCTACACCGATGTCCAATGCACCATAGAGACTCATTTTACCGCTCCTTTTGGGGCCTTAGGCTTCGCCTGCCGCCTCCCTAATTGTGACGCGCCGCTTTTTGCCGCGCCGGGGTTGATGGTTTCAGTTCCGGACGCCGGAGATCGATGTGAGAGGAACCTCCATGGATCCGATCAGAAGTTGGGGCGTGCCGCTCACCATATTCACTTCGCTCACCGTGCCGGTCGAAGACACGGTGCTGGCGACGGTCGAGCCGCCGGCCGATGCTTTCACCGCCAGCGTGTAAGTGCCGTCGGGCAATTGGTTGCCGTTATTGTCTTGGCCGTTCCAGGTGAAGACATTGTTGCCGGCGGCGGTCTGGCCAGAGCCGGTAAAGACAACATTGCCATTGGCGTCGGTGATGTTGAGGGTGGTGCCGCTCGCCGCCGTCGCCAGATTATAGGTCCATTGCGCCTGGCCATTGCTCAGCGATCCCTGGCCGCCGCTCACGGTGACGGTCTTGCCCAGATAGCCGGTGGCATAGGCCGCGCTCTGGCTGGTGCCCTGTGAGATCAAGGTTTGCAGATTCGAGTTGGCGTCGATCTGCTGTTCGACCTGGCTGTACTCGACCAACTGCTGGGTGAACTGGCTGGTGTCCATGGGATCCAGCGGGTCCTGGTTCTGCAGCTGGGTGGTGAGCAGTTGGAGGAAGGTGTTAAAATTCCCCGACAATTGATTCATCGCGTTGTTGGATGAACCCGACGAAGCGGCGGCGGAAGTGGAGCTGGGTATGCTGGTGGTCATCTCGGCGTCTCCTAAACGCGAATGTCCAGGCGCCCGTCGGCAGGCCCCTGATAATTGGCGCCGCCTTGAACGGACCCGACGGCGCTGGTGGCGATCAACGAAAGTTGCGAGGCGCGGCCGGAACGGGGGGCGAAACCGCTGCCGCCATTCTGCCGGTCCTGGCCGCGAAGCGAAAAATTGAGCCCGTTCTGTGAAACATTCAGTCCCGCGTCGCGCAGCGCGCGCGTCAGTGTCGACGCGTCGGTCCTGAGCAGATCGAGCGTTCGGGGCTGGTCGGCCGAGAGGCTGGCTTGCGCCTTGCCGCTTGAGTCGATGGAAAGCCTGACTTCCACGCGGCCCAATTCGGGCGGATCGAGCCTGATGTCGAACTGCTTGTTGCCGCTCTGCGATTTGACGGCGATCGCCACCGCCAGCGCGCTGAGCGTGTTGGCGGCCGAACTGGAATCCTGCGGTCCGACCTGGACATGCTGTGAGGCGGGAGCGGGCGCCGGCGCTTGCGGTGGCGCGGGAGGCTGGATCGCGGCGACCGGCGTCTGCGGCTGCGACTGCGGCTGCGACGCCTGAGTCTGGGGTACCGGGGCTTGGACCTGGTCGTGCGCCGGTGCGGATGCCTTATCGCTGTGGGACGCGGTTTGCGGATTGCCGGCGGTCTGCGCGCCATCGCTGCTCTGCTGGGCGTTGGCGGCGGTTCCGTCTTGTGCCGCCGCGTTGGCGGGCGGGGGAGAATTGCCATCGCCCGGCTTGGCCGTTTCGCCATTGACGCGATTGTCATTGGCCGTGTCCGTTCCGGGATTGGAATTCACGCCGCTGTTCTTCGCCGCTCCCTTGGCCGCGCCGGATATGGCGGCAGCGGCGATGGTCTGGCCGGGGGCGGGAGCGGGATCGGCGGGCGTTTGAATCGGCGGCATGACGGCAGCGACGGCCATGGCCGACGGATCGGGCGGCGTTGCCTGGCCGTCGACCGGCTTGGCGTTGTCTTTGGCCGCGTCCTGCGGTTTGCCGGGCTTGGCGTCTTTTGCGGGCGCGGGCGAAGACACGGTCTCCGTCGTGTCGCTCTGGACATTCCCAGCCTGGATCAGGCTGGAAGACATGTCTTTTGCCGTATCCTCGCCGGGCTTGCGCGCCGATGGCTGAGAAGCATCGGCCGCGTTGCCAACGGTATCGGACCCAGGCGGCATCGCTGCGGTCTCTTGGGCCGGGTCGGCGGAAGCGGCAATTGGACCGCTGTTGTTCGTTACGTCCTGCGTCTTGCCGGCGGATGCTTGCGGCAACAGGAAGGTTTGCGCGGCCCCCAGAATCTGGCTCGCATCTGCCGCAGTCTGCTGCTGCGCAGAAGCGCCACCATTCTGGTTCGTGCTGGAAATGTCACCCGCGTTGCCCGTGGACATGCTGGAATTGGTGTCGCCGGCCGTGTCCTGGTCTTTCGCCTGGGTCGCATTGACGAGGCCGGCGGCTCCGCTGTCTGCGGCGGTGGCGATCTGATCCTTCACGGGCTGCTGAGCCTGATCGGTTTTTCCATCCGGCGTGAAGTCCTTGGCGGATTTCTTACCGGGGCCGCGCCCCGGCGCCTGACTGCCGGTGACCTGGTCGGTCGCGGCCGCGCTCAAAATCTGCTGAAATGGCGAAGACGCATCCGTTCCATTGGCCGCGCCGGCATCTTTCGCCTGCGGCTTCTGGAAGATGCTGCCCGCCGCAATTCGGGATGACGCGATAGCCGCCACGGATGATCCTGTCGTCGACACGGCTTGATCCAAAGCAAGGCTCGGACCAGAAAATCCTTGCGCTATCTCTTGTGTTTTTGGCCATGGCCAGGCGCCGGCGCGAAGGAAAAGAACAGGCATGAACTGCCCAGGGGGCAAACTCTGCCGCCCCTGAAAAGGCCGGCAATGGCGCAAAATCGATGCAAAGGGCTGGGATGGGCTGGCATAAGACTTGCGACCCTGACTTCGGCAACAAAGCATCCGGACTTATGCCGTGAGCTTGAATGGGATTACCGCGAGCGCCCTGAGCGGGCTGCAGACCAATCAATCCGCGCTCGGCGTGGTGTCGAACAATATCGCCAATCTCAACACCCCCGGCTATGCGCGCCGGGTGGTGAATGAGCAGCCCTTGTCCTCGAATGGGCAGCTGATGGGCGTGGACATCGCCAGCATTCAGCGGGTGGTCAACCAGTTCCTCACCCAGGAGAATCTGACGGCGAGCGGCACCTCATCGCAGTACAATACGGAAGCGCAATTATTCTCCCAGTTGAACGGACTTCTGGGTGGTCCGGGCGACAACCAGTCCGTGGCCACCGGCCTCACCAATTTGACCGCCGCGCTCGCCACCGCCTCCCAGGCCCCCACTGCCAGCGCCAGCCAGACGGGGGTCGCCAACGCCCTGTCGAGCCTTGCTTCGACCATCTCCGATGCTTCGAACACCATCTCGTCGCTGCAAGGCCAGGTCGACCAGCAGTTGGTGAGCGCTGTTCCCTCGGCCAATAACCTCATTCAGCAGGTCTACAACCTCAACCAGCAGATCATGAATGCTCAGGCGGGTGGCGACACGTCCTCCAGTTTGCTCGATCAGCGCGATTCCGTGCTGCAGAGCTTGGGCCAGATGATCGGCATCAATGTCAACCAGCAATCCAATGGCAGCGTCTATGTCTCGACCACCGGCGGCGTCAATTTGGTCAGCAATACCTACGCGACCTTGTCCTATGCGGGCGGCGCCTCCAACGGCACCTATGGCAGCATCCAGATCCAGGACACCAATCCCCAGACCGGCCAATTGATCGGACAGCCCAGCGCCCTCGACCCCGATCTGGGCAGCGGCACGCTTCAGGGGCTGGTGGAAATGCGCGATCACGTCCTGGGCGGGATTTCCCAGTCGCTGGGCAATTTCGCCCAGCACACCGCGCTGGCTTTCAACGCGCAAAGCAACGCCAACACCGCCTATCCGCCCTCGGCCACCTTGGCCGGCCGGGACACCGGGCTTCTTTCGACCGACGGGATGAATTTCACCGGCGACACCACCATCGCGGTGGCCGATTCCAGCGGCAATCTTGTCTCGCGCATCGACGTGGATTTCGACGCCGGCACCTTGTCGGTGGATGGCGGCGCGGCTCAGAGCATCGGCTCGACCGTGGGCGATTTTGTGGGCGCCCTTAACGGCGCGCTGGGCGGCAACGGCAGCGCCAGCTTCAACAACGGTCAATTGACGATCTCGGCCACGCCGAGCAGCGGCGACGGCATCGTGGTGCAAGACGATGCCTCCGATCCGTCCAGCCGCGGCGGCACGGCCTTCTCGCAATTTTTCGGGCTCAACGATCTCTTCCAATCCGGCGTGCCTTCGATCCTGGCCACCGGCCTTTCCGCCTCGGATTCCAGCGGGTTGGCGCCGGGAGGCACCATCTCGCTGCAGCTGAAAGGGCCGGACGGCACGGTGGTCAAGCCGGTCAGCATCACCACCACCGCCGGCCAGAGCATCGGCGACGTGGTGTCGGCGTTGAATGGCGCGATGGGGGGCGCGGTGACGTTCACGCTGAACGGCAATGGCGCGATCAGCGTGGCCAATTCGCCGTCCTATTCGAACTATCAGCTCTATGTGACCGGCGACACCACCGAGCGCGATTCGACCGGCTTGAGCTTTACCTCCCTGTTCGGCATCGGCGCCCAGGCCGCGGCGAACCAGGCCGCCAATTTTTCCGTGACGCCTCTGGTCGCCAATTCGCCCGATGACATCCCGCTCACCACTCCGGCGATCGCCGCCGGCTCGGTGGCAGGCGACACCGTCATCGAAAGCGGCGATTCGTCGGGCGCCATCGCGCTGGAAAATGTGCCCACCAGGACCGCCAATTTCGTCGCGGCGGGCGGGATCGCGGCGCAGGCGACCTCGCTCACCAATTATGCGGCGGCCTTCTATCAGAATCTCTCCACCCAATCGAACACGGTCACCACCAACCAGACCACCCAGACCGACCGGCTGCAGGAAGCGCAATCGCAATTGGCCTCGAACTCCGGCGTCAATCTCGACGAAGAACTGACCAATCTCACAACCTATCAACAGGCCTATAGCGCCAGCGCGCGCGTGCTGAACGTCGTCAATCAGCTCTACCAGACCTTGATGCAGATGTAAGGCGAGGACCCATGAGTATCGATCGCATCGCCACCGCCCAGCAGTCGCAATATTTCCTCTCCCAGATCGAGAACGCCACCGGCGCGCTCAATACCACGCAGCAGCAGATTGCCAGCGGCGACAACGCCACCACCTATGCCGGTTTTGGCACCCAGACCCAGGTGCTGCAGGCCACCATGTCGGCCAATGCCCGCAACAGCGCGTATCAGACCGCGACCTCCCTGGCGGTCACGCAGGCCGACATGCAGGACACGCAATTGACCAGCCTGTCGAGCTTGGCAGCGCAGTTGAACACCGCGGTCTCGACCGCGATCTCGACCAACGATCCTTCGACCTTGATGAGCCAGGTGCAAAGCATCTTCAGCCAGGCGGTGTCCATCCTCAATTCCCAGGACGCCAACGGCGCTTATATCTATGGCGGCGGCAATGATTCCACCCCGCCGGTAAGCGTAAATTCCTTGTCGGCGCTGGCGGCGCTTCCCTCCGTCTCGGGCGCCTTCACCAACGGCACCGATCAGAAATCCGTGCAAGTGGCCGACGGCCAGACCGTCACCTATGGCATGACGGCGTCCAACCTCGCGACCGGGCTGATGCAGGAATTGCAGAATGTCGCGTCCTTCGACCAGGGCGCGAACGGCAATTTCGACGGCAGCGCCAATCTCTCCGCCGCCCAGAACAGCTTTCTCACCGGCGAATTGACTCCAACCTCGACGGTCGCCGACAATCTCAACAATGCCACCGCCCAGAATGGCGACAATTTCAGCGCGCTCCAGAATGCCCAGACCCAACAGACCGCCATGGCCACGCTCTATTCGGGCTTCATCTCGAATATCCAGGACACCAATATGGCGCAGGCCGCCACCCAGCTTTCGCTGGACCAGACCCAGCTGCAGGCGGCCTTGCAAGTGACCGCCGGCCTGCATCAATTGTCGCTGCTGAACTTTATGCCGGTTTCCACCACGGGCTAGGCCATCGACTCATTAAAGCGCATCCAAATTCGTATTGAGGCGAGTTTTACACAAGCCAGATAATTGTCGTCTCGTTTGTCGTAGCGTGTCGCGACGGCGCGAAAATGCTTGAGTTTGTT
>Ga0182024_10010565_pt1 | contig 18784 bp, 14 predicted proteins | sample P32metaG_FD_120480 | JGI IMG/M metagenome (GOLD analysis project Ga0182024, IMG submission 120480) | Permafrost microbial communities from Stordalen Mire, Sweden - P3-2 metaG (Illumina Assembly) | ecosystem: Environmental > Terrestrial > Soil > Wetlands > Permafrost | place: Sweden: Stordalen... | reverse complement strand
ACCCTTTTTCTGATAGGCGAGTGCATCGCCGGCGTTTCCGCCGGGATAGCTGCGAACCCAGTCAGGCGACTGGATGTCGTTGGCGTAGGGTGCCATGCCCTCGGTGATCCACTGGTGACCGTCAGCCGACTGGCGGCTGGGGTCGTAGAAATTGTCCAGCAGAGGGAAGCGCGTTACCAGCGCGTGTACGTTGGGTGAGATCGGGATGCCACCGGCTGCGGAGCCGTCGCCGAACACTGCCAGCGAAGCGTCGCCGTTGCCGGCGGTCACGTCGCCCAGCATCTGATCGTAGGTGCGGTTCTCACGGACGATCACGAACACGTGCTTGATCAGCGAGGGATCGCCGATTCTCGCCGGGACTGCGACCGGCTTGGCATTCGGGTTGCCACCGGAGGCAGACTCGATATTTTCAGTCCGGTTCCAGTGGTTGAACTCGTAAACGTCCTTGGTCATCGTGGCCAAGGTCGCGCTATCGGGTAGGGGAACGATGCTGACGGTGCCATCGTCCTGGTGGGTGTTGTAGCCGCAGACGCCGTGATCGCACTCGAACGAATTGCGCGTGCCAATGCCTTTGTCGTTGGCAACGATGAGCGCGTTGGCAGCTGCGTCCAGCACGACTGAGGCCGGCGCGTAGGCGACCGGAATCATGCCCAGGACAGGATTCTTTGCGTTGTTGGCAAGGTTGACCACCGCGACTGCGTTGGCATTGTAAAGCGCGACGTAGGCAACGCCGTTCGTTCCATCGACGGCGATGGAGTTCGGCGCCGCGCCATAGGCTGATTCGCCTGAGCCAGGCACTCCGATCGGCAGCCCAAGGGAGATCGTCCGCGCTACCGCGTTGGTGGCCGTGTTGATCACCGAGATGGTGTCGCTATAAGTATTGGCGACCAACAGGTTCCCTTCGTAGAAAGCCATCCCGGTAGGGTGCAGACCACCCGTCGAGATGTTAGCGGTGACCGTCATCGAACTCAGATCAACCACAGAAACGGTACCGGTGATCGCGGAGCCAACCACCGGGTCGGCGACGATTTCAGTGCCGGCGGACCAGATTTGGAAGTCCGCTTCCGTAGCGGCCCGGCCACCCTCGTTGCTCACGTAGGCGGTCGTGCCGGTTTTGTTAATGACGACGCTGTGCGGCGCGTTGCCAACCCGAATCTGCGTGCCTTGCGAGTTCGTGACAAGGCTGACTTGAGTGAGCGTGTCGTTCTGGTTCAGCAATGCATACGCGCTCTGGCCATTGCTAGAGATCGCGACGCCGCCAGGATAAGAAGTGTACGAACTGTAGAACGTGCCGCAGGGCACGGCATAAGCGCCCGGAGGGCTGTTCGGGAAGCAGGTGATGAAGGAATTGTTCGGTGGCACGCTGATCTGGGCGTCGTCTGACAAGAAGCCCTGCGCGTTCACGTTGGCGACGGTGACATTGCTGCTGTCCTGGCTGAACACCAGGTGTGTACCGTCTGCGGAATAAGCGATGCCGCTATAGCTGCCGCTGGAATCGTTTCCTCCGGCCGGGATGTAGTTCTGCAGGACAACGCCGGTGTTGGTGTCGAAAATCTCGACGGCTCCGTTGCCGTTGGAGGTGTAGGTGCCCATGGTGAGCACGGCCGCGGTGTGCGTTTTGGCGTTGGGGTTCAGCGCGATGGCCTTGGCGCGGACCTCAATGCCGAGGTTCACTTGAGTGCCGGCCGGGTTGATGATCTGGCCAGAGCTGACCACCCACGAGCCGTTCTTCTGCGGGCCAGTGACGTAAGTCGGGTAGTACAGCTGGGATTGAGCAGCGGCGAGTGCCGGAAAGCCCAGCCCCGCCGCCACTAAGCCGGCAAGCGGTCGCAGGTTTTTCCGAGACTTATTTCTAGGCTTATTTCGAGCCTTCATTTGGGACATATTGCGTTTCTCCTCCTTAAGGATTGTTTTCATCACGCACCCGGGATCGCGGTGCGACGTAGGAGTGAATGGGATACAAACGGAGCCTCCTGTACATGGAGATGGCGAATCTAACAATGACTTGTGACAGCTTCGTGACTGCCAGATGAAAGTTTGGTTACAGGGCAGAACTTTTCCTTGCCGATCGCGGATAATGAAATCCCTTCGGAGGAAGATTCATGTCCAGTGCGCCCCAGTCCCGCAAGACAGTAAAAAAGACATTCAAAATTTCCGATTCCCTTGAACGGCAGCTCAACACGTATGTGCAGGTGGCAACCGCAGCCGGAGTCAGTGTGCTGGCGCTGGCCGGGGCCTCCGACGCGAAAGTTGTCTATACGGAAACCTATCAGGTGACGCACCCAGGCGTTCCCCTTTACATTGATCTCAACCATGACGGCATCAATGATTTTTCACTGCGCACGATCTTTTACAGGGGAACTTCGGGCTTAGAGATAGGGCTCGAGGCAGCCGGATATCGCAACGCTAACAACGTTGTAGCCGGTAGACGTTTGAGCAGCGGCGGCGGCTATTTTCTTTCTGCTGCCTCCGCTTTGCCCGCTGGCGCCCGCATCGGACCAAAAGGCAATTTCTCCGTCCCTACCCCGTATATGGCAGTGGAGCTTTTCGACGGTGTCGGCAGCCAGGCTTCCGGCCTGGGCCCGTGGGCCGGCAAAGGGAATGGTGTCACGAATCGATATTTGGGACTCAAGTTCGTGGTTGACGGCGAAGTTCACTACGGCTGGGCCAGACTCAGCGTCACGCTTGGGAAGCATCGGGAATTCGGCGATGTGAGCGGCACTCTGACTGGATATGCTTACGAGACCGACCCGGACGAGCCTATCATCGCAGGCCAGATCACTGGCCCGGATGAGGCTAGGGTGCAGCCCGAGACGTTAGGCGGGTTGGCGCTGGGAAGAAAATAGCCTCATCTCAACGGTTGCGAAATCTCTATTGCACTCATTGATCCTGGATCGGGCGAACTCCAATGAGTGTAACCGCCTGATTTCAACAGCAAAATGTACCTTTCGGATCATTGCAGGCCAGTATATCTACACTGGGCACCCAGTCCGCAGAGCCTAAGTCGGGCGCGGTGTGTGAGATCAAATCAAATTGAATACCGTTTAAGAATCCCGATTTGGAAGGATTCCCAAAAACGTGGTCAATTCTGAGCAGTTTTTCCTAAACCTGAAGTTTGATACTGGTTATTGCCTGCGAAAGCAGGCGGAGGAGTTCACCTGAAGGCGGATGAGGGACGGTTGCCACCAAAGCTGAGATGGCACCACCGCCTTACATCACCAGCCCAACGTTTGGCTACCACTTTGAGGTTCAAATGGCGGATGTAAGAATCGAGCGCGGGACATGTCGTTTCGTCGCCAGAAAGCGTAATGGTGGACGGGCAACAATCACCCTTCAATTCTCCAGGAAGCCGTTCCACTCCTAAACCACGCTGCTTTGAGCTTTGATCTTCCGAGTGGCCTCACCCTGGAACAGGCACAGAAGATTGCCGAAACTTTGACCGATAACGTGCTGGATGCTTCCGTAGAAATGTCCAGCGAACATCCCTTGTTTGTACGTGTTGAACGACGATGAAAATACTCTTGATCGAGGACAGCAAGTTCCAGCGGACCGCCAATGGACGGGCGCTCATCAGAGCTGGGTACGATGTCGTCTATGCGGTCGACGGCGAGGAAGGTCTCGGTGCCGCTCGGGAGAACCTTCCTGATCTTATTTTGCTTGATATGATGTTACCGAAAGTGTCAGGACTCGATGTCCTTCGGGCTCTTAAAGCCGACGTGCTCGTAAAACACATCCCAGTCGTCGTGCTGAGTGGACTTGGGCAATCGAATGAAGCCAAGCTCTTGAAAGAGGGTGCAACGGCATTTTTTATGAAATCAAAGGAATCGTTCGAGAACAATTCCCTCGCCCTGATTCAGGCGTTGCAAAGTCTGTTGACAGTGTCAAAAGCCTAGAAACCGTCTGGTTGGGATCAAAACAACTTGATGTCTCAGTTATGCGCGGCTAGCCTTACTACCCTGAGGTTGCACACCTTATGCCCCAAGGCTCGGGTGTCGTTGTGAAGTAAGCTACCGGTTGAGCGATGGGATCGAGACCATGAATCCTTCATTTCGGCAATTCACCGTTCTAGCGGTCGACGATTCGCCTGTATATCGCAAACTGGTGGAGCATTCCCTTTCGGGGGAGCGGTACAGTTTATTGTTTGCGAAGAATGGACGCGCAGCCCTTGATCTGTTCGCGGAACACCAGCCGGCTGTCGTTATCACTGATTGGGATATGCCGGATATCGGCGGACTGGAACTCTGCAGGCGCATCCGTCGCGACTTCCAAGGATTTCACTCTCACCTCATCCTGCTTACGGCCAATACCGACAAAGCGCAAGTCATTGAAGGGCTTGCTGCGGGAGCCGACGACTACCTAACGAAGCCATTTCATTCCGGTGAACTTGTGGCGCGGGTCGAGGTGGGCCGCAGGATCGTTGAACTTCATCGAGAAGTCCAAGCGAAGAATCGCTTATTGGAAGAGATGGCATTGACGGACTCCCTAACAGGTTTGCTCAACCGTCGTGCGGTCGATGTGTGGGCTTCATGCCAACTGAGTGCTGCCGCACGGCATGACTTTTCTTTTTGGGTAGTGATGACTGACTTGGATTTTTTCAAGAAGGTCAACGATACTTACGGACATGATGCAGGCGACATTGTGCTCAAGACCTTCGCGGATATTCTCAAGACCAATACTCGCCAGTCCGATATTTGTGCCCGCTTGGGCGGGGAAGAATTTCTACTAATGATGACCCATGCCGACCAGCAATGTATAAAGACTGCGGTCGAACGGATACGCAAGCAATTTGAAAATGCGAATATCTCCTTTGGAGATAAGAACATTACGGCGACCGCCAGCTTCGGAATTGCCGGATTTCGCGGGAGCAAGCCGCCAGACTGGAATTCCCTCGTAACCCGTGCCGATACCGCTTTGTATACAGCGAAGCACAAAGGACGCAACCGAGTGGAATTCGAACGAGATACGTTACACGAACAGGACTCGGATGTGTCGAATCAAACGAGTGGACTGGGAACAGCGACCTAGCTGCCGTGCCTCTACCTTATGTTTCGTGGGATTCATGCTGCTGTTAGTTTAGCTACCTTTAAATAATGATTATCGGCTCGCCTTCAGCCCCCCATGCATGGCCGCCACAAGGCCAGTCACTCCCTTGGTGATTGTTGTAATATCGCCATTACACTCATTGACTTCGGCTGCGGGGGTTTTGAGTGTTATCGCCTGTCGGTGTCAATCAAGGGATGATCGGAAATCGGCGGCTCCATGAGGATGTGCGCTTAGGATTTCTGACTCCACTCTGGTTAAGGCAGATGGGATGAGAGTAAACTCTTTTTGAGCGGAAAGGAATATACAGGTATGTCGATCTCCGTAAAGCGAATTGCATTGATCTGCCTCTCGACCTTCTTTGCGGTAGCGGCTTTGCAGGCCGTCGCAGTGGGCGAAGATGCAGTGCATTTGGTTTCGGGCTTCGTGAAGCACGTGGACCACGATGCCAAGACGGTGGTGGTCAAAACTGCGGACGGTACCGAACACACCATCAAGTGGACCGGGCACACGGCTTGGGAGGGCACCAAGGACTCAGGCAAGGGCCTTAAGGAGGGTTCGAAAGTTTCCGTGAAGTACACTGAGAAAGCTGGCGAAAAAACGGCCGTTGGAGTGAAGGACATCGGCAAAGACGTCGCTAAGTGAGCAAGATGACGATTGACTCGGCGCTGGGCTCCTTCGAGCAGCTAGCGCGGGATCAGAAGCTGCTGCTGCTCCGGTCAGGTGGCCATTCCGGCGCAATCACGGCCTGGCGAAACTTGCGTCCAGTTCCGACCCGTCACAAACTCTGCTGACCATCGACGAGCGCCCTCAGCGGCCCGAGCCAGGGTTCGTAGAGCCGCCAGCGCTCGACCGAGGTGTGATAGATCGGCTGCCCGGATGATGCGGGGGCAGACGGGAGTGCACCATTGTTTCTGCTCAGAAGAATGGGAAACGTCCCGTCTGTCTTTAGATTTCCTACGTAACCGGTGCTGACAGCCGCTCGACGGACTCTTTTGCCGGAGCCAACACGATCAGGGCTATGCCGATAACAACCAGCACAGCCGAGCCGATGAGTTCTCCGCGTGCGATCAGATTAGCGAAAGCTTGCCCCGCCATAAGAGCTGCGTGTGCGAAGCTCGACCATGCCGTGAACGCGATCAGGCTCCGATTCGCTGATGGGTTACGCGATGCAAAGAGCAAGAAGATGCCGAGGATGACGTACACGCTGAACTGCATCGCCAGTGCAGGCGCTTGCTTTACAAACATAATCATGGGATAAGCTAGAGCGCAAAAGATCAAGCCCACCATCACCAGCACAAACCTTAGCGCCCGTTCTCGCCCCATGATTACCCTCCCAGCGGTTACAAACGATGCGACAACCTGCCGACAGAAAAACGGTCAATTTTGCACAGTGACCCCGGATAACCGCATCAGTTCCGATTCCCTCGTAGACTCTGTTAATCATCGACGAGCGCCCTCAGCGGCCCGAGCCAGGGTTCGTAGCGCCGCCAGCGCTCGACGGAGGTGCGATAGATTGGCTGCCGGGTCTGCCACTTGCTGGGTGTCTTCACCGCCCGCGTATTCGATTCGGGGCGCAGGCAGTCGTCGTGCCACTCCAGGCCGCAGGCCGCGATGATCCTCCGGATGACTGGTTCGGGCGCGCTGGTCAGATCTTCGTAGTCGACTTCGATGAAGCGATCCGCCGGCAGCATTTTGCGCCAATGGTCGATGAGCCGCTGGTAGCCGCGGAAGTATGCGACCAGTTCGACGCCTCCGGTGGGAAACGCCAGGATCGGATGGAAATGAGTTTGATGGATCGACAGCGCCGTATCGATTGCAGCGCGGCGGCAATGAATGATGGTTGCGCGCGAGAATGCCACGTGAATCAGTCCGGCCCAGAGGAAGTTGAACGGCATCTTGTCTGTCACGCGCGCCGCCTTCGGCGTGATCTTTCTCGACGCGATCTTGCGCAGCACGCCGAGATAGTCGGCCGCCGCCTTGGCCAAGAACTCTGAGACCAGATTTTCCGTGGGAACGAACTGCGTCTCGTTCCCCTCCGCGTCGGAGCGGCGCCACTCCGCCCCGCGCTCGTTCCAGAAATTCAACTCGCCGCCGGCCGCGACCTCGGGATGCATGGAGACGATCTGCTCGACGAGAGTTGTGCCGGAGCGCGGCATGCCGACAATCAGCACCGGGGTCGCATCGGCGCTTCCGAGTTCGGGCGCCCGCGCGATCAATTCCGGTGCGCAGAGGGCAATCAAGCGGTCGATCAACAGAGAGAACGCGGCCGAGTCGAACGACGCAGAGCCGCGGCGCACGGCGTCTGCGGCGTCGCAATGCTGCATGGCCAAGCCATAGTCGCCAAGATCCTCCGCCGCCTTGCCAATCGCGAGGTGAAGCCGCTGGCGTTGCCCCGCTTCCAGTCCCGGCGTGGCCAGGGCGGCTTGCATCCCTTGAATCAGATTGTCGTCAGCGCTCGTGACCGGGCGGCACCGAACCAGATCGTAGTAGCTTCCCGCCAGCATCGGCGCGAGCGCGATCGCACGCTCGAAGCATGCACGGGCCTCGTCGAAACGGCCGAACTCAGAGAGCAGATTGCCGAGCAATTCATACGCCATGGCGTTCCTCGGATCCGCCACCAGCGTCTCTCGCAATACCTGTTCGGCTTCCTGATTGCGATCCTCGATGAGCAGCGCCCGCGCCTTGCCAAGGCGGCCGAAGTTGGTCCTGCCTCCGGCCGCTGCCGCACGCCGGAAACAGCCGATCGCCTCGTCTAGATGGCCCACTATGTAGACCAGGGCGCCGGCGCGGAACCACGCCTCGGTGAGCGATGGGAGCAGGTTCGTGGCGCGGTCGTACGCAGCGAGTGCCCCCCCGATGTTGCCCAACTTCTCGAAGGCGATTCCCAAACGGAAATATGCGTCGGCATAGTTCGGGTTGCTGGCGACGGCCCGCTGCAATGCCGCGATGGCATCCGTTACGCGGCCAACCTCAAGGCAAGCGAGGCCGAGATCATGCTGGATGATGGAATTGGACGGCTGAAGCAGCGCTGCCTCACGCAACGGCGCGATCGCATCCGCTGGTCGCCCGGCCCTGAGAAAATTAGCGGCCAACGCAAGCAGAGGAGCCACCTGCTGCGACGGGACTGGATTTGGAGACTGGGACATGGTTAAGGTAGCTCGGCCTAGAAGGTGAATCTCGCAGAGAACTGTAAGATTCGCGGTAACCCGTTGGGGCTGATTTCCTGCAGTGTCCCAAAGTTGCCCGGGCCAGAATTGGGCACCAAATAACAGGTTTGATTCAGCGTGGCCCCGTCGCCGCAGGTCGTGCCAATGGGATTGTACTGCAGTTGATTGACACCGTTACCGTTCTGAACGTAGTAGTTGGGGTGATTGAACAGATTGAATGCTTGCGCCTGCAACTGAAGCTCCTTGCCCTCACGGATCGTAAAAGTGCGCGCCAGGCCAACATCGATTCTTTCGAGCCAGGGGCCGTAGAAGGAATTCAGGCCGATTCCAGGCGTAGGACCACCACCATTAATGCCGCCGGCGGTGTTGGCCGTATCCTCATTGAACGCGGTGTCATTCAGATTTCCATTCGCGCCGTCGCAATTGTTAAACGATATTGTCGAACTCGTGCATGCCGGACTCAGCAGACCGGCGTACGGACGGCCAGAGGAGAATTCCATGACGCTGCTCAACGTCCATCCCGAAAGCAGCGCCCGCCCGCTGCCGGAACCGATGAATCTTTCCAGTCGCGGCTGATAGACCGCGGCGAACGTGAGACGGTGACGCTGATCAAGCAGCGAAGGTGCGTGGGTATTGCTGAAATCGAATTGATTATTGAAATCCATCCCATCGAGCATCATGCTTTTGGCGAAGGTGTAAGAAAGTTGCAGGGAAAGGCCTCGTGTCATGCGGCGCTGGAACTGCGCAAAGAAAGAGTTGTAATAGTTTTGCGCAGGGCTGATCAGTTCGTTGATCTGCCCCAGGTTAGGGTTGAAGCGGCCTTCGCTAAGCAGGCCGTTGTCCATGTTCGGCAGGGTATAGGTTGGGCCGCTGCACGGTGCGGTGGTTGCTGCGGTCGGGCAGACGATGTAAGTCGTCGTGCCCTGCAGCGGATTCAGATTTAGATCGTAGGCGCTGCCGGAGATCAGGTGCACTCCATGATTCCACATGGTGCCGATGCTCACTGTCGTGTTTTCGGCGATCTCGCGTTCGATCTGCAGGCTGCCCTGCAGAATATAAGGCACGCGAAACTGTGGCGAGACCAGAGAAATGTCGGGCGATGCCTGGAACAGCGGAGAGTTGGCGGCGAGGATGTTGGGGAAAACCGGCAATTGCTGATTCGGCACACCGCCGCTGTAACTGATGCTGACTGAGGACTGCTGCGACGCGAGTCCGTTGGAGATGACAGCATTGCGATAGTTGAGGCCGTTCATGTTGGTGCAAAACATGCCGAATCCTCCGCGCACCACAGTCTTTGCTGCCGGCTGCCAGGCGAACCCAAATCGCGGAGCCAGACGCTGAAACTGATTGGGATATTGCCCCGTGAGCGGAAATGCCGGATTTTGCACCGGCTGAGGATAGACCTGGAAGTCTTCACGCAAACCCATTTCGAGTGTCAACCGCGGCCATGCCCGAAACGTATCTTGTACATAGAATCCGTAATACGGCACAGCGAAAGAAAAAGTCGGCTTTCCCGAGGCCTGACTGAAAGTGTTGTATTCACCGAGCGCAAAATCTTCCAGATTCGAAAATTCATAAAGGCCGAGGGGCGACCCAAGATCGACAGCTTCATTCGGGTCCGCACCGCCATCGTCGGTGTCCGCATCCCAGGACCGGCTCCAATCAAAACCAAATTGCAACGTGTGCTTGCCCATCACGTAGTCAATACGGTCGGAAAGTGAATACTGCCGTTCGAAAACTTTCCCGACAGAGAACGCGGAATTCCCCAGAGTAAACGCGGCGGGGCTATCCAGAATCATCGTCGGCGCGCCCGGAGCCAAACCAGTTGGGGTCGCGATTTCGTTATCCTGCGACGTGCCCGCATGGAACTCGTTCAGCACTTTTGCGGAGAATGCGTGCGTCCATCCCACGGTGGCCTCAAAGGTATGCACATAAGCGTTGGCCAACGTTTGCAGACCATAATTGCCCACAGTCGGGTCGGTGATCACGCCTCCCGGCGAGTTAAACCGATTCAAATTCGACGCCAGGAACAGGCCATCGTGGGAACTGGCTTGATAGTCCAGGCGCGGGGTGAATACCAGATCGTCGCCCTTTCTCGCTTTAATCCCCAGATTGGAGTTCAATGCGTTCATTACGTTCGACACCTGCTGCAGGTAAATGGGATTGGTCGGATCTGGTGCGGCGTCACTGCCCGGGATTGGCAAGGGGCCGTTCGGCGCAGGAAGCGGCGTTCCCGCCGGAACACCAAAGTTGGCGGTTAGGAAAGAAGGTAAGCTCGACGAGTTCGTCGCCAATGCCGAGTTGATCACCGGAATCGGAAAGTTCCGGAGCTGCTGCTCATAATCCACGAAGAACCAGAGGCGACTTCTTACGATCGGCCCGCCTATGCCGGCGCCGAATTGCTGCAAAGAATCGGGTGGCTTAGGGTTGCCGGCAGCATTATCCAGCGCATCGTTGGCTCCGGTCGCGGAGTTTCGGTTGTAATAGAACGCACTGCCGTGGAACGCGTTGCTTCCCGACCGGGTCACCGCGTCTACAAAACCTGCCCCACCACCATAGATTGCCGAGTAGGGACTGACGGCGACTTGAAACTCTTCAATCGAGTCCTCGCCATAGAGGTAAGGAATGCGGTAGCGGCCCACAATGTCGGAGAAGTAATTATTCGTTGCGTTGCTTCCATCCACCGTGAAGGCGCTCGATCCATTTCCATTTGCGTACCCCGAATCTTCTCCCCCTTGTTGTCCTGCGATGCTTACCAGACCGGTGTCCCCGTCGTAGCTAGTGTTAGGCGTCAGAGTGGCGAAGTCAGTGTATTTTCGTCCGTTGAGCGGCAACTCGTCGATGAATGAACGCTCGAGAACTGTGCTCATGGACGATTCGGCGGGCCGGAGCAGCGGTGCCTCGGCCAGGACGCGAATGGTTTCCCCGGTGGCTCCAGCTCGCAACTTGACGTCTTGCAATGTTGTATTTCCGACCCGCACCCGCACCAAGGCTTCTATATCGCGAAAACCCTTGGGGGATGCCGTGACGGAATACGTCCCCGGCACCAATGCTGCAAACCGGTAAAGACCATTGCGATTGGTCGCGGTCGATTGCTGCACCCCCGTGTTCAGGTTTCGCAACACCAAGGACGCTCCAGGAACAACTGCGCCACTTCCGTCTGTAACACGGCCGCTGATTGCTCCCGTCAAGACCACATTCTGCGCCGACAATTGAAGGCGGCACAACAAGATCAACAAGATGCAAATCGAGAGGCGATTTGTGGTCGGGATCCTACTTCTCGACTGGGCCCAGCGACTGAAAACTAAGTCCGCAGAGCGGCGACGAATCAACAACTTCATAAAGGTCGTCTTTCGCACCCCGATGGGTGCTCGTTAAACGGGAAATTAGATAACTTAACGGTAGACTGTTAACCGCGCGTCACCAGACCGTGAATGCTCGATTAAAATCGAGGTCGTCGGAGAGAAATCGGCGTATCGGAAGTAAAGGCGTTTGCCTATCAAGGACAAGTCGTCAGTTGCCTACAAAGTGGATTCCGGCTTCTGCGCCGAGTTGGGCAAAAACCAGGGCAACAATGTCTGAAATTTCCATTTCTTCGCACAATTAGTAGCGGATTTTGGAGTTAGACGCTTTTCTGTGGAGACTGGTGCCCTACTTGAAGGGTGTTTGCATTCACGCGAATGCATGGGCGCGACCGCGCAGACCGAAAGGCCTGACCATATCTCGACAGACCCTGTCCGAGGATGGACACCACTCGGCTCTCCGATCCCAACAACAATAGAGCCTCCTTGATACACCGCAGAACTAGTAGGGTTCCGTTCAATTGGCGCCGTCGTGCGGCTGGAATCAAACTTGCTGTGCTTTGGAGAGAAAGTCCTGATCGGTTTCGCGACACAGCAAAAATCAGAGGTGTTGAGGGACCGGGCGATGCTTGCAACTCGTTAGGTTTCGAGAGGCTCTAGACAGAAACAAGCCCTCAAGAAAATAGCTCTGGCTCAAGATCGAGCAGATTGACGAGGATTGGAACTGAATGTCGGCGGCGATGGATGCTCATCGTCGATGGCTCGGTACGCGGCTCATCGTCGATGAGTCTCTGGGGTGTGCCTTTGATGCCGGATGAGTGCATGCATGAACTCATGGATATCGCGGCATGGGGAGTTGGTTCATGAACCGGCGTGGATTCTTGCAGCTGATGAGTGCAGCCAGTGTCATGGCACTGGCCCCTTCCTGCAATCGAAACAGTTTAGTGATGGGGACTCTACCGGGTGCGACTGAGCTCGCTCGATTCCCGGAAAAAACGGAGATGATTCTGCTCACCGACCGTCCACCGCAGCTGGAAACTCCCATCCACTATTTTCGCCAGGACCTAACGCCAAATGAAGCTTTCTTCGTGCGATGGCACCTCGAGGGAATCCCTACCTCGGTGGATTTACGTACGTTTCGGCTCAATATCAGCGGCCACGTCCAGCAGTCGTTGCAGCTGAGTATGGACGATCTTCACTCACAGTTCGAGCCAACTTCAATCGTCGCTGTTAATCAATGCTCCGGCAATTCTCGTAGTTTCTTCGAGCCTCGCGTTCCAGGTGGTCAGTGGAAGCATGGCGCAATCGGCAATGCAAAATGGACCGGTGTACCGCTGAAATCGATTTTAGATCGCGCCCAAGTGAAGGCAGGCGCCGTGGATGTCTCATTCAACGGGCTTGACGTCCCGCCACTGCCTTCTGTGGCCGACTTCGTGAAGGCTCTTTCCATTGACCACGCGCGCGATGGCGAGGTGATGATCGCCTACGCCATGAATGACCAGCCGTTGCCGATGGTCAACGGCTTTCCTCTGCGCCTGGTCGTGCCCGGATGGTATGGAACTTATTGGGTGAAAGCGCTCAGCGACCTCACCGTGTTGCCTCAACCCTTCAGCAACTTCTGGACGGACAAAGCGTATCGCATTCCCAACGCTCCAAATGGCACCGAGTCTCCGAAAGAGTTGGCCAAGGACACAATTCCGATTAACAAATTCAACGTGCGCTCGATCTTCGTACGTCCAGAGCCCGAGGAGATTGTGCATCCTGGGATACCGAATGAAATTGAGGGTGTTGCTTTCGACTCAGGTTACGGGATTCGACGAGTGGAAGTCTCGACGGACGGGGGGACGAGCTGGGCAGATGCTCGACTGGATCCGGAAATCGGAAAGTATTCTTTTCGGCGCTGGCGGGCCTCCTGGAAACCAAAAACCCGCGGGCAATACCGGTTGATGGCTCGGGCGACAAATGCTGTAGGAGACACTCAAAGCAAAGCACAGTGGAACCGCAGCGGATTTATGTGGAATGTAATTCAGGAAGTTGACGTAAAGGTGGTGTAACCGCGTATGCGCGCAAAGGCAAACGTTTTTGTTCTCATCTTGGGCCTTGTGGCGTTGCTCTGCGGTTGTCGCCATCCAGCCAACATTTCTCAGCAAGCAGACTACGGTATTGCCCGCCCAAAAATGGAATTGATGCTTGACGCCAACGCAGACCGCCAAGTTCATACCATCGTGATGCCGCATGATGAGCCCGTGTTTCCGCCAGGGTCGGGACGTGATGAATTTGTGACCGCGTGCGTGGTCTGCCATTCGCCGCGCTACATCACGATGCAGCCGCGATTTTCGCGGACTACGTGGCTAAGTGAAGTCAAAAAAATGAAGGACGTTTACGGCGCACATATTTCGGATGAACAGGTGGTGCAAATTACCGACTACCTGTTTTCGATCAATGGGACGGCCGGTACCGGTCAAGGTCCGAAAGGCACGTATGGCGAATGACACCGGAAGCCGGCATCAGTCGCGGCCACCGATAGGCCTCGTCATTTCCGTACTGCTACTGGGAACGCTGCTTGCCTGGTGGGGAACGCGCGACCGTCGCGATCCCTTTGGAGAGTCGGTGCGCCAACCGGTTGCCGCCGCGAGTATGGCTCTTCCGCAAGTTACGCAAGAAAACAGCGCGTTGCTGGATCGCGGTTCCGAAATTTCGCAGCGTCAATGCGCTGGTTGTCATGAAGGCGCTACCCGTAGCAGCGCTCCCAGTTACTGGGAAATCGTGAGGTTCTATCGCCGTGAATTTCCGAACGCAGCCGGCGATGCGGACTTGCGTTCTCGAATAGCCTCGGCAGTTACACATCCGCGGCCGGGTTGGGGCAATTTTGCATCGGGCCCTCCAGAATCAGGGCTGTCGCCGGAAGATCGTATCGCGGTTGCGAGTTGGATTCTGAACACTTTCGATCCAGAGAAGAAGGTTGCCGAAGGTGTAGGTCAATGACATCTTTCGCACAAAATTTATCCGGTAAAGATGCGCAATCAAACCGTCGTTCTGGTGCGCTGCCCGCGATTGAATACGATCTAGTCCGTGCTCACGTCTTCGCGTCCCTTGTCACATTAGTGATCTCGGTCCTGTTCGGTATGACGGTGGCCACAAAGTTCAGCTTTCCAGAATTTCTGGGTAACCACGCATGGCTTACCTGGGGAAGGCTTCGATACAACCATACGCAAGGCATATTTTTCGGCTGGCTGGGCAATGCATTTCTGGCATTCTTCTATTACGCCGTGCCCCGTCTGGCAAACCGGCCGGTTTTGAGCCGCAGGCTGGGATGGTTTCTCTTCTGCATCTGGAATTTTGCGGTGGTCCTCCCGGGATGGGGGCTGGTTGCTGCCGGTTTCAGCCAGCCTCTGGAGTGGGCTGAGTTTCCGCTCGTCGTCGCTGCCTTCGTCGTCCTGGCCTTCATCCTGATGGTCTTCGAGTTTGTTCTGCCATTTCTTAAAGCTCGGCTCTCTGATCTGTATGTCAGCGGTTGGTACATTATCGGCGGCATTATCTTTACGATGCTTGCCTACCCTGTGGGGAACGTTGTACCTAACCTTGTTCCCGGTGCGCGGGGCGCGGCATTCAGCGGCCTCTGGATTCACGACGCAGTAGGCCTCTTCGTCACGCCTTTTGCTCTCGCCATCGCCTACTACGTAATTCCCGCCACCACACGGCGACCCATCTTCAGTCATTTTCTGTCGATGGTGGGGTTCTGGGTGCTCTTCTTTACTTACCCATTGAATGGAACCCATCATTACGTCTATTCAGCAATCCCCATGTCCGCGCAGAAGGGCGCCATCGTCGCTTCGGCCTATCTCGGAATGGATGTGATTCTGGTTGTCATCAACTTGCTACTTTCCTTGCGCGGAAGTAGTGGCACTGCTTCGAAGGACGTGCCGCTGCGTTTCGTCTGGTTTGGTGTGGTCGCCTATCTTGTCGTGAGTCTGCAGGGCTCGGTTCAGGCATTGATGCCCGTCAATCGCTTCATTCACTTTACGGACTGGGTTATCGGCCACTCACACTTGGCTATGATCGGTTTTGCGAGTTTCATCGCGCTTGGTGGCATCGCCCATATGTGGCAACGCATCCCCGGAACACGCTACAACGAGCGCGGGATGAATTGGTCGTTCTGGCTTCTGGCCGTAGGCCTGACACTCATGGTCGCCGACCTCACGATTGCGGGCCTTGTAGAAGCTCAAGTCTGGCAATCGAGTGCGCCGTGGATCGATTCTGTGCGTGCGGTCCGGAGTTACTGGCTGGTGCGCACACTCTCGGGACTTCCTATTCTCGCGGGCTTCATTCTTTTCTGGACTTCTCTCGTTACCGGACCCAGGTCAGAGACAATCACGTCCGCGGTCAGACCGGTGTCCGCAGAAGAGATTGTTGCATTCGAGAATGCCTCGGCTACGCCCGAGTTCAGCTGGACCGGCTGGCTCAGCCATGCGCACGTGGTCGCCTTGGGTGCAGGCGTAGGTTTCTTCGCTCTGTCGTTTCTCGTTCTTGCGATTATTCCTGGAAGAGAACTGGAAGATGAAATCAAGCGGGTGGCTCCACTCACCATGGCAACGCTCACTGCATCCGAACAAAGGGGCCGAGTTATCTATGGACACGAAGGTTGCGCTTACTGTCATACGGAGCAGGTTCGGTCTCTCGCGGCAGATGTGCGGCGTTTTGGGGCGCCGACCGAACCATGGGAAACGAAATATGATTACCCCCAGCTTTGGGGTACGCGCCGCATCGGGCCGGATTTATCGCGCGAATTCAACCTTCACTCTCCCGACTGGCAACTAACTCATCTCTTCAATCCACGGCTTGTGGTGCGGGATTCTGTCATGCCTCCGTATCCGTGGCTATTTAATGGTAACCCGAATCAGCCCACGCAAGAAGGCTTGGATGTGCTGGCCTATCTCCAATCTCTCGGACGCGCTCGACAACTTTCCGGCTTCGACCAGCAGACACTAGCGGCGGGCGTTCAGATCGAGATAGCGGACATGGCGATGGCAAGCGAGCCTTCCGCCCGAGCCACTCCTCCCAGCGTTCCGACTGCCATGGTGGGAGGCTACAGCCTTAGCGCACCCGTCTTGCATCCTGCGTTTGATCCTAACGACCTGCAAGAGGAAGTCGCCCGCGGAGGAGCTCTCTTCGCTGCAAATTGTGCTTCGTGTCATGGGTCCGCGGGACGAGGCGATGGCAAAGCTTCGGAGAGTTTATTGCCGAAACCCGCAAACCTGACGGCTGCCCGTTTCTCCGATGAACGATTGAGCAGCGTGCTGTGGAATGGAGTTGCTGGGTCTGCCATGCCGCCATGGCGCCAGCTTCCCACCGAAGATCTGCGGGCTCTGGTTGCCTACGTTCAAAGCTTGCACGCTTCCGCGGCGGCCCCGGGAGTACAAGAAGCCGTAATTCCGGGCCTGGGCAAAGCGCTTTTTATCGCTATGTGCAGCAGTTGTCACGGAGAAACCGGAGCTGGCAATGGACCAGCAGCCGGCGCCCTCGCTCCAGCACCAACCAATTTCCACCTTAAGAAGCCGACCGAAGAACGGGCATGGGATGTTTTAGAAAATGGCGTGCCGGGTACGGCCATGCCCCCGTGGCGAAATCAACTCAGCGCAGATCAACGGCACGCCTTGGTCGAATTCGTGCGTTCACTCTATAACCCACCGCAGGAGAACGCCGGACAATGATCGATCTGATTGTGATCGCAATCTCGGCCATCTTGTTCGCGCTGGTTCTGGTGTGGTGGCGATGGTCAACTTTCCGCGTTGGGATTGAAGCGCCGAAATACTCCATGCTGCGCCAGGAACGCCGCTTCGACGATCATGCTGATGGACGTCATGCATGAAGGAACTGAACGGCAATCGCTCAAATCTCCGGCGAACTCTCCAGCGCTGGAAAGTGTTACGCCATATCGTGGCACCCCTGCTGCTCGCGGCAAGCGCGTTGCTGTCGGCCGGCTACACCGGCGCGGATCAGGAGCAAACGTCGACCGGCTCAACTACATCTTCACCGCCGGCAGTTCCGGCGGATGACCAAAGCCCACTAGTTCGCCGTGGACGGCAGATTTTTGATGAGACACCGCGCTATGCACCGTCGTATACGGGAGCCAAAATCTCCTGCGGGGATTGCCACATCAATAGCGGCACCGAACCATACGCCGCGCCAATGGTGGATCTTGCCGGACAGTTCCCGATGTATAGCAAGAGAGCAGGACGGATGATCTCACTCCAAGAACGTATTCAGCAATGTTTTTTGCGTAGTGAGAATGGCCGGCCGCTGCCTCCTGACTCGCCGGAGATGCAAGCATTGCTCGCCTATATCAACTGGCTGTCGAGCACCGAAGTGAAAGGGAAGCCGTACCAAGGACGAGGCCTTGTGAAACTTGCGGCGCTCACCGGCAATGCAACCAACGGCAAACAGGCATACGCATCACAGTGTGCAGCGTGTCACGGTGAAGAGGGGGCGGGCTTTCCACCGAACCTGCCCCCAGTATGGGGACCGGAATCTTACAACGATGGCGCCGGAATAAACAGCCCTGACAAGATGGCGGCATTCCTGTTTCACAACATGCCGAAAGATCATCCGGGAACTCTGACAGCACAACAATCCTTTGATATTGCTGTCTTCATTCACACGATGCCTCGGCCCCGGTTCAACGAAGCATACAAGAGATACTGATCGGGCTGAAGTTGAAGGTTGACCTCGACGCCCACGAAAGAAATCTTCGAATTCCGAGTCGCCGCCGTCAGATTTGAGGTCGCGCGTCGTATAAATTTGCCTCTTCGGTCTCCTTACACGGTGGTCAGACTCGTTTGCTGGAAAACTTCCGAATCCCGGTTTTTCGAACGGTTGCGCATCACTTGAACTTCAGCCATGCCGCCCAGGAACTGTTGTTGACGCAACCCGCGGTCACCCACCAGGTGAAGGCCCTCGAGGACGAACTCGGGGTGTCCCTCTCTTCGATCGAAGTGGAGGACGGACTACGCTAACGGCGGCCGGCAAGGTGAAGTCCGCAATTCCCGCAACAGGAACGTAGCACTTCCGTAAGACTGCGTTGAGTGTGATCGGCAACTGACCGAAAAATTATTCCGGTCCGGAAGTCGGCTTGGCGGAAGTGTGATCGCACTGAAATGTGGCCAAAGCTTCTCGAAGCCCGTTTCTGGCTAATCCGCACTCAGCAAGTAGAATGAATGTCGTTAGCATCGATCACACACTCGCTATAAAACTGTGGCTTTCTTGCAGGAGTGT
>Ga0182024_10010564_pt1 | contig 18786 bp, 14 predicted proteins | sample P32metaG_FD_120480 | JGI IMG/M metagenome (GOLD analysis project Ga0182024, IMG submission 120480) | Permafrost microbial communities from Stordalen Mire, Sweden - P3-2 metaG (Illumina Assembly) | ecosystem: Environmental > Terrestrial > Soil > Wetlands > Permafrost | place: Sweden: Stordalen... | reverse complement strand
TTCTGAAACGCCTTGGTATCTTCAAGACGCTTCACGTTGTACTGCGAGGAGTTTTCCATGGCCTTTTTTGCCGCGTAATCTCCATTGGCGTTGTCCACATCCTGCTTCGAGACCGCGTCGGTATTCCTGAGGTCTTCGTAACGATTGGCGGTGATGTGCGACAAATTGGTATTCGCCTGCGCCGTATTCAAATCCGCGCGAGCCGACTGCAATTGCTGATCGACTTCAGGCGTATCAATTTCGGCAAGCAACTGGCCCGCTTTTACACGAGCACCGATATCGACATACCATTTTTTAAGATAGCCGTTGGTGCGAGCGTAGATCGGAGCATCGATAAACGCCTGAATATTACCGGGAAGGACGATCTCCTGATGCGGAGCGCCTTGTTTGGCGTTAATTACGTCGACGGTGGGTACTGCCGACTTATCGGTTTCCTTGCGAAGCGCAGCTTTAGCGCGCATGCGTGGGACGACGCCGGCGATTACCACCAAGACGACGATAATGATGGCCACAATCAAAAATAGAAAACCACGCTTAGAAGACGGAGCTTTGTATCCGCTTAGCGGCGCGTTCGGGTGGCTCGGTTTGTTCTGAAGCGGTTCAGTCATTTCTTCCTCTTATCTTTCGAGTGCCAAATGTTAGATGGGCAGCAAATTGCGCGCGGTTCAAGCTGCCGTTTTTGGTTCCTTCTGCTCGCGGGTACCGTGAATCAAGCTGAAAACTACGGGCACAAAAAACAAGGTCGCAAACGTGGCAAAACTCAAGCCACCGATTACCGCGCGTCCTAGCGGAGCATTCTGCTCCCCACCCTCACCAAGACCAATGGCCATAGGCAACATACCGATGATCATGGCGAGAGCCGTCATCAGCACAGGCCGGAAGCGGGTGAATCCGGATTCGAGGGCGGCCTCGACGGCGGTCTTCCCTTCATCGAGCCGCTCTTTCGAAAAACTAACAACGAGGATGCTGTTCGCGGTGGCCACCCCCATGCACATGATGGCGCCGGTGAGCGCGGGAACGCTAACAGTGGTGCGCGTGATAAACAAGAACCAGACGATGCCTGCAAGCGCGCCCGGCAGAGCCATCAAAATGATAAAGGGATCGAGCCACGATTGGAAATTCACAACGATCAAGAGGTAGACGAGCACGATGGAGAAGGCCAGTCCCCAGAGCAGTCCGGAAAAAGAGGAGTTCATGGTCAGAATCTGACCACGCACGATAAGCTGCGAGCCTTTCGGCAAATCTTTCTTACTATCCTTGATTATCGGTTCGATATTCCGGGCCAAGCCCCCTAAATCGCGGCCCTGCACGGCGCCGAAAATATCGATCACGGGCTTAATATTGTAGTGCGACACGACCGCCATCTCCGAGCCACGAGAAAAACTCGCAACGCTAGCCATAATCGCGTTCTGTTTGGTCCCTGAACCCGTGACCGGAATATTTTCGAGATCCTGAAGAGAATCGACACGGTATTGGGGAGTCTGCACGGCAATGCTGTAGCTGACACCCGTCCTGGTATCGAGCCAGAATGTGGGCGAAGTCTGAAAACTGCCGCTGAGTGAAATCAGGACATTTTGGGCGATATCGCGCGCGCTGAAACCGATTTGCTGCGCTTTGGTGCGGTCGACATCGATGTGCAATTTGGGCTGGTCGATAGTTTGCTGAATTCTGAGATCGACAATTCCGGGAACAAATTTGAGCCGATTGAGAAGGTTATTCGCGAATTGGCGATTGCCCTGCAGATCGGTTCCCACAACCTGAACATCGATTGGAGCGGGTAATCCAAAATTGAGAATCTGACTGACGATATCAGCCGGCAAAAAATAAAACGTGACGCCGGGAAATTCTTCGTTGAGTTTCAGGCGGACATCATGCTCGTACTTTGCCGTGGGATGGTGATCCTTGTTGAGCGCCACGAGAATGTCGGCGTCACCAGGCCCCACCGGCGCCGAATTGCTGTAGGAAAGATTGATGCCGCTATACGGGAGACCAATGTTGTCAATGATCGAGCGGACTTCGGACTGAGGAATTTGCCTGCGGATCGAAGCGTCGACGTGATCGCAGAGCGCGGCAGTTTCCTCAATGCGAGTGCCCGTGGGAGCGCGAAGGTGGAGTTTGAATTCGCCGGTATCGACTGTCGGGAAAAAGTCCTGACCCAGCAGAGGCAGTAGGGCGAAAGAGAGCACGCAGGCCGCTAAGAAACAAATCGCAAAAAGCTTATTGTGCCGGACGCAGACCTCGAGCAGACCGTGGTAGCGATCGCGCAAGCCTTCAAAACCGTGTTCAAACTTCTGCTGCATGCGCGCGAAGATATGCGGTTTTTTCTTTGGTTGATTCTCGTCATCCATGGGCTTCTCGGCGAGCAGGTAGCGGGCCATGGTCGGCACGATCGTGCGCGAGAGCAAGTAGGAGGCTAACATCGCGAAGGAAACGGCCTCCGCCAGCGGGACGAAAAGGTAGCGGGCGACACCGCTAAGAAAAAACATGGGCACAAATACGATACAAATCGAAAGGGTGGAGACGAGAGCCGGGACGGCGATTTGCGAAGCGCCGTCTAGAATGGCCTGGACGATTTCCTTGCCCTGATCGAGGTTGCGGTTGATGTTTTCGATTTCAACCGTGGCGTCGTCGACCAGAATGCCGACCGCGAGCGCGAGGCCACCCAGCGTCATGATGTTGATGGTTTCACCCAGCGCGCTCATTACGATGATCGAGGTGAGGATCGAAAGCGGGATCGAAACAGCGATGATGAGCGTGCTGCGCCAACTGCCCAGAAACACAAGAATCATAAAACCTGTCAAGCAGGCGGCGATCAAACCCTCTCGAATAACGCCGGTGATGGAAGCCTTAACGAAGATGGACTGATCTGAAAGGGGATCCATTTTCAGAGTCGATGGCAGGCTGGAGGCGATCGTTGGAAGCAAGCCTTTGACTGTGGAAATTATGTCCAGAGTTGAAACGTCGCCGGCTTTCAGAATCGTCATCAAGGTGGCGCGCTGTCCGTTGACACGAACGATGTTGGTCTGCGGGGGAAAACCATCGCGCACATTGGCTACGTCGCGAATATAGATGGTTGATGTGCCGACATTTTTGATGGGCAGATCGTTGAGCTCAGCGACAGTGGCCGGAGCGCCGTTCATGTCCACTTCATATTCGTAATTGCCAATTTTTGCGGTGCCCGCGGGCAAGATTAGATTCTGGTTACCGATGGCGTTCACTACGTCGAGTGGGGAAAGACCTTTGGCTTGGAGCGCATTGGTGTCCAGGTCCACCTGGATTTGGCGCTGTTTGCCACCGTAAGGGTACGGGATGGCGGCGCCGGGAACGCTGACGAGACCGGTGCGAACAAAGTTCAGGCCGATATCACCCAATTGCTGCTCCGACAGGCCTTGCCCGGATAGCGCGAGCTGGAGAATTGGAACGCTTGACGCATTGTATTGAATGACCAGCGGCGGCGTGGTGCCCGGTGGAAGCGAGCGCAAGAGAGTCTGCGATACAGCCGTTACTTGAGCTACGGCGTTGCCGATCTGCACGCCCGGGTGGAAGAAAATTTTTACGATGCCGATACCGTTCAACGATTGGGATTCGATGTGCTCGATGTCGTTGACGGTAGTCGTAAGCACGCGCTCGTATTGAAAAATAATGCGGTTCGACATTTCCTCAGGAGCGAGGCCGGTGTAATTCCAGATTACGCTGACAACCGGGATATCAATATTCGGGAAAATGTCGGTGGGAGTGCGAAGAATCGACACAGGCCCAAGAATGAGCAAAAGGATCGACATCACAACGAACGTATAGGGCCGATTGAGAGCAAGCCTAACAATCCACATCTATCGGTACTCCCTAGGTTTAATGCGATCCAAAGACTCGCAAATCAAGCAAGCCGGTGGGATGCAGCGGTACGAGTATCTCACGCGAAAATCGAACATTGAATAGACGGCGGCTGGGCGATTGAGGATTCATTTAAAATTCCGATGAAAGGTGTGGGTGGAATCGAGTTTTGGATGCGGGTTTGACGTGGGAGGATTTGATTTTCATTCGATTTTCACAGAATAAACGATTTCAAATCTCAGTAAAAAGTCAGGAACTTTTCGCACTGTACGGGTTTGATACAGAGGAAGGCAACCGCAGGCGGTTGTCCCCCTCTGGCTCAGTGAGAGCCACACGTTCTTGAGGAGCGCGCCAATGCCAGCACTCGTAATCGTTCTTTTGGCTGTCGTGTTGTTTCTTATGACTTTCCTGGTGGTGCTTGTGGGCCCGCTGGTGGGCGAAGTGGTGCCAATTGGAAAACAGCGCGGTGCTGAGCGGACCAATGGGATGTCGAACCACGTACCGCGAAACCTGTAGTCACGGTCTTGGGCGTAAACGCCTATAGGTCATCTGTGGTCGTGCTTGTTAAGGGATCTATCCGTAATTCTACCGATGTGCACGTTCCAACTTTGTGGACGCTAGCGATGATCGGTGTGATGCAGAGCTTTCAGCGGTTTTTGGACACCTTCTGTGACGCCTCCGTGATGAACCGCACTTGTGGAGGCTCTCTCGTACTACCCACCAATTGGTCCCTTTGTACCATTTACAGGAAAAACCCTTCTCTTGGCATCTTCTGCCGTTCAAGTGGTGGCCAGGCCGGGGAGTTGGCGGGTACCTCTCGAAATGCTTGTTTAGCATATACTTACGCCGTTTTTGATACACTCCGAATGAACTCCTCCCGTTTGGCGGTCTTCTTGCCCTAGTGGGATGGGGGCCTCGGTTCTTTTGCGATCCGGGCGCAACGGCCAATGGGTAAGGGGAAAGGGTTTTCGGAGTATTTTGTGGCAATCGACCGCCGTCGGTTGGGGGCGATTGCGATCCTGTTGCTCGATGCCGTGATTCTTGCCGCATTCGTTCTACCCCACCCTTCTGAGCGGCCTACCGCTTCGTACAAAACGACGCCATCAGCAATTTTCGATTCATTTAACGCTCCGTTTGAGCCCATTGAGCAGGGTCGCGCCTTAGTAAGTCAGCCGCTGACAAGTCAGTCGTTCTACCCCTATTCCGTGATTCCTGGCGGCGCCAGCGATGCGTATCAGCTTCGCAACGCTGTCGCGCAAGATCCGACGGTTCGTGCGCACTATGCGAATTTTGTGGTGGCAAGCGCGCGCGTGGAACGACTCCAAAAAACGCAGGCATTCTACGTTTCATACCGTATCGGCAATGATATTTTCTGGACGAAAAATGCGGTCACGATTCGTGCCGGAGAAACCGTTCTTAGCGACGGAGCGAACATCGCGCGAACGCGGTGTGGGAATCGCCTTTCGACAGTGCCGGTGGCTCCAAATGCCAAAAACGAGCCTGCATCAGCAGCGATGGAAATTGCGGACGGAGGAGTTGAGTTAGCGAGTATCGAAACTCCAGCTCCAGCGGAAATGCCGGTAACCCCGCTGCCGGCTACAACAATTGCGACGCCGCCGGCGGTTCCAGGTGTTTCGCCCGTCGGAGTTTTCGCGCCACCGCTGCCGTCTTTCCCGATTGGTTCCGGAACTCCCCTGCCTCCGGGAAGTCCGTCTACGCCGACACCACCTTCCGGGCCCACTCCCACTCCACCGTCTGGGCCAACTCCACCTTCGACTCCACCGCCGTCCGGTCCGACCCCTCCGGCTATACCACCTGCAACACCGCCGGTACCGGCGCCGGAATCTTCGGCGCTTCTGATGCTTGCCACGGGCATTGGCTTCGCGTTGCTTCTCAAGAGATCCCGGTAGATAGCAGGGGTCTTCGCCAGTGAAAGTCGCCCATGAAAAACGGCGCTCTTAGAAACGACCGCTGGTGCTCCTGTTTTTCTCGACCATACGCGTGCCCTGCTCAGCGACGGCGAGGTTGCGGATGGTCACATTCAAGTGCTTAAGCCGGAAATGCTCCGCTAATGCCTCGCCGATCTGATCGAAATTTTCGGTGGCGAGAGCGATGACGGTGGGGCCCGATCCGCTCAACGCAACACCCAGCATTCCTGCGAGGCGCGGCATTGCCAGGACTTCCGCAAGTCCGGGTACCAGACGCTTGCGGTGGAATTGATGGAGCCGGTCACGCATCGCATCGGCGAGAAGATCGTAGCGCCCAGCATCGAGCGCCGCAAGAAACAGAGCGGAGCGTTGCAGATTGAAGACAGCGTCGGCATGAGGAACGGATTTTGGCAAAACGGCGCGTGAGGCGTCCGTAGGCAGCGAGAGTTCGGGTGTTACCGCGACGACGCGAATCTCCCTGGGCCAACGCTTGCGAACTGCTACGACGCTGCCATCACTTCGAACCATGGAAACGACTAATTCACCGAGAAGCGCCGCACCGATATTGTCTACATGGCTCTCCAACCAAGTAGCGCACCGTAAGGCAGCATCCTCCGACATGGCTTTTCCACACGCTGCATAGGCGAGCGTGATGCCGGCAACGATCGCGGCCGCGCTGCTGCCCAAACCCGCGGCGATGGGAATCTGATTGTGCACAGCGAGACGAACGCGCGGCAGATTCATACCTTCCCGTTTCGCCGCGTGGTTCATGGCCCGAAGAATCAGATTCTGCTCCGGGCCGGTGGGAAAACTGCTGCTGCCGGGTACGCCTCGGCTGCGAACGCTAGTGGGTGATTGATTCGGAAGTATTGTGGCTCGAACCGTGAGATGCAGATCGAGTGCCAGGCCGAGGCAATCGAAACCAGCGCCAAGATTCGCGGTCGAGGCCGGCACGCGGACTTCAAAAGAGGTCGCATTCGAGAGCGTCATCGTTTTTTTTAACCTTGGAAACTCCACAGCGTTGAGAGCCTCGCGAGAGTCTCGCTTTCCTTAGGCCAAAAAGTCTCTAGAGCTCACGCCGCAAAATTTCTACAATCGCGTCTTTCGCGGCTGCGACACGAACAGCGGAGTTGCGAAAAGCGCCGACAATCGGCTGCGTCTTCCCGTCACGGTCCGGCTCAAGCGAAAGGGCGCCCCGGTGGTATTGACTGACATAATCGGGATCTTTCAGCACATGACCCGTTAGAACCGCGACGACCGATTCATCCTTACCTATCTGCTCCTGAGCAACAAGCTTCCTGATTCCGGCAACGGCGGCTGCAGAAGCTGGTTCACAGCCGATTCCTTCGAGGCCGACCATAGCCTTGGCGTCCGCCAGTTCCGGCTCGCTTACGGAGATTACGTTCCCGTTCGATTGAAGAACGGCCCGCAATGCCTTCTTCCAAGATACCGGAGCACCAATTCTGATTGCTGTGGCGAGAGTTCGGGGACGAGCCACCGTCTCGATTTGCGCCAGCTGTAGGTCTTCAATCCCGCTATCGGATTGCATATGCTTGGAAAAAAGCTGCGCAAGCGGCGAAGCACCCTCCACCTGGATGATGCTCAGTTTTGGGAGGCGATCGATCAGCCCCATGCGCCGCATTTCATCGAAACCTTTTCCCATGGCGGAGCTGTTACCCATATTCCCCCCGGGCACAACGACATGATCGGGGACCTTCCAATCGCTCTGAACCATCAACTCGTACGCAACTGTTTTTTGTCCCTCGATTCGAAAAGGATTGACGGAGTTGGCGATGTAAATCCACGGAACGTCCGCGAGTTCGTGAGTGAGCCGCATGCAGTCATCAAAATTTCCCGCGACTTCGAGAATAATGGCGCCGTAATCCATGCTCTGCGCGATTTTCGCGGGGCTGGTCTGGCCCTCGGGCAATAGAACGACGCATTTCAAATTTGCGCGGGCCGCGTACGCGGCGAGACTTGCCGCGGTATTTCCGGTGCTGGCGCAGACGACTGCACGAGCACCCAAGATTACGGCCTGCGTGACGGCCGCCGTCATACCCGTATCTTTGAAAGATCCGGTCGGATTGTTTCCCTGATGCTTGAGAGTGAGCGACCTTAGGCCTGCGTACCGGGCACATTTTGGCGCGCCATAAATCGGAGTGTTGCCCTCGAACAGGGTGACGATGGGCGCGTGGTCCTCAAATGGCAGAACTTCGCGGTGGCGCCAGACGCCGCTGCGATCCCGCGGATCTTGCGACGCAGCACGCATCTTCCATATTTGACGGAAAGATGCGGGATCGGGAAATGTTTCGAGGTGACAGTCGATTTCGAGCGGCCCGCCGCATTTGCGACAAACGTAAATCTGTTCCGTGATTCCGTGGGACGCGCCGCAGTCCGCGGCAATACATTTTTGTACCGCAGCTTTCGTGGATGGCCTGTGGTGCGGATTCTGTAAAGGAGCGTTCATTTGGGTGCGGACACGGACAGGCCTAGCGAGACGATGCGCAAAATCCGAAAACAACTGCAATATTCGCGGGCCGCAGCCTTAAAAAACTATACACCAGCAGGATGAGTTGCGCGGCGTGAGCTTGCGTTCCTGGTTTCCAATTATTCAACAAATCGGTCCGCAGGAGTCGTAGTTGCAGATACCAGGTCTGAAGTGGAAGCGAGCCTAAGGTCTCGCGACGAAGGATTGAATGAGTACCGCGGCCTGCGGTGTGCCCAGGCCCGTCACGTAATCGTAGCCAACCGCAGCATCACACAGAAGGCCACAAGAACCATTCACGCCTGCGGTTACGGGATGAAAGTTCGTGGAGATGCCTGTTTTCGCGGCAGAATACAATGCACCATTCGTGCTGGTGAGGCGTGCCTTGCGATTGGCGGCGCGCATCGAATTCGCGATGGCGATAAGCGCCGCCCATTGGGGCGCGGCCGCACTGGTACCGCCAACCTGGAACCAGCCGCTCGCACCGTTAATACCTACCGAATCATAAATCGCATATCCGGTTCCGGGATTTGCGTTATAGGAAACGTCGGGCGTGCCACGAAGTCCGCGCGAATCTCCGGGAATCGGAAACTGAGCCTGAACGAGCGGCTCGTATTCGTAAACGCTTTGCCCGCCTCCGCTACCGCTCCACGCCGATTCGGAGGAATAGTTGCCACGTGTATCGAGCGACAGCGAGGTGCCGCCCACGGCAATGACATCCGGAGAGGCCGCGGGATAGTTGACACCGGAACCAGCGTCGCCCGAGGCAGCGACGAAGGTGACGCCACTCGCAACGAAATGATTATCGAGACTACGTTCGGAGGAAAATTCCGCGGAAGTCCAGCTCATGGAGACTACCGACGCACCGTGCTTCACGGCGACGTCTACGCTGCTGATGAGGTCGCTAAGATTGTTGGTGGATGATTCGACCAGAACGATTTTAGCCTGCGGCGCGATAGCGTGCGCCCATTGAATATCGAGAGACGTCTCGACGGTCCAATTTGCATTGGAAACCGGTTTGCGGCTGGATTCATAGGTTTTCAGGAAGCACCCGTTGGCCGTGGTACAAGCAGGCAAACCAAATTTCTTGCTGAAAACCGCGAGATCCGCTTCGGCATTCGCATCATCGTAGGCGTCAACTATTCCAATCGTTTGTCCGGCGCCTTGATTTGAGAGCAGATCAAACCCGTACGCGTGGCGAATTTGGGAAGGAACAAAAGCGGAAGAAGGCGGATTCGCAAGATTTGCGCCAGCCGCTTCGTGGATGAAATAGTGCGGACGCATGAAGGCGATAGGATCGGGGCCATGTTCGCTGAGCGGAAGCTGCAGAAAAACATTGGGTTGTTGGGCGAAGGCGGGCTGGCTGAGCACGGTCCCGGCAACGAGCAGAACTGAACCGAGAAACATCGGAAGGCGCTTGTATCTCATGCAATTCCCCCAGGGTCCGGACACCGACAATCGACAGCAGACATCGCCGATTGACGCTGAAGAGAAGGTAACGTGGGGAAGCGATTTTGGCCTATAGACCGGGATTCTCAATTCGCTAGTACCGAAGACTAGCGGCGAAATAGGGTCTGACCGCAGCGCTTTTTAGGTCAGGCTAATCGCCTTGGGTTTGGCGGGATCGCTGTAATCGTAGAATCCTTTTCCGGCTTTGCGGCCATTCCAGCCCATGAGAACCATGCGCTTCAGAAGCGGGGGCGGGGCGAAGCGCTTTTCCTTGAATTCGTCGAACATGATATTGGCGATGTAATAGGTGGTGTCATTACCGACGAAATCGAGAAGCGTCAACGGGCCCATAGGATGCCCGCAACCGAGTTTCATAGAATTGTCGATGTCTTCAATCGAGCCGACGCCCTCTTCGAGTGCGCGAATGGCGTCGAGCAGGAAAGGCACGAGGAGGCGATTGACGATGAATCCGGTGCGATCGGTGGTACGAACCGGCGTTTTTCCAACTCGTATTGCGAATGCGACGGCGTCTTCCTCGACTTTTTTGTCGGTTGCGATGGTGCGAATGACCTCGACGAGCTTCATCACCGGCACAGGATTAAAAAAATGTAGGCCGAGGAAGCGGTCCGGGCGCTGCGTGAAAGTCGCCATTTCGGTAATGGAAAGCGAGGAGGTGTTGCTCGCGAAAATGGTGTGCTTGGGACAAATTTTGTCGAGCGCGGTCCACAGTTCTTTCTTGGCGGGCAGCTGCTCGATGATGGCTTCGATGACGAGGTCGCAATCTTTCAGGTCTTCGAGATTCGTAGTGCCCTGCAGGCGGCCGCGGATTTGATCGCGATCGGGCACCGCGAGAGTACCTTTGTCGACGAGGCGCTGGAGATTTTTGTCGATCGACTGCAATCCCTTTTCAAGGACGGCGGTACTCACTTCACGCACCGTAACCTGGCATCCCGCGTGCGCGGCAATCTGCGCGATTCCAGAACCCATCAGGCCGCACCCTACCACGCCTACTTTTTCGATAGCCATTGCTTCGTTCCTCCGAAGAATTCAAGTTCGCGCGAGACGACTTTGTGGCACGACGTATAAGGATAGAAATACTACCGCACTCGAGGTATTACTTCGCAGCGTCGATCTCCGCAAAAACTTCCTGCGCGAGGTGGAATGCAGTATTGGCCGCCGGCACTCCGCAGTAGATCGCAGTATGCAGCAGCACCTCCTGAATCTCTTCGCGGGAGACTTTATTATTCAGCGCGGCGCGCACATGCATGCGAAATTCGTCGCCGCGATTCAGGGCGACCATCATCGCCAGGGTGATCAGGCTGCGGGTTTGGCGGGGCAAGCCGGGGCGCGACCAAATTTCGCCCCACGCGTAGCGCGTAATGAAGTCCTGGAAAGGCTCGGTGAACGGCGTTTTCGTGGCTTCGGCCTTGTCGACGTGCGCGGCGCCCAGGACTTCGCGGCGAACCTTCATCCCCGCGGCGTAGCGATTGCGATCGTCCATCAGCGAGCCTCCTGATGCGAGAAGAATTCCACCACGGCACCCGTGAAGTCCGCAGCGTCCTCAATATTGGAAAGGTGCGAAGCGTTCAGTTCGGCATATTGCGCGCCGGGAATACCGACGGCCAAGAATTTTCCGTCAGCCGGTGGCGTTACAGCATCGTGCGTGCCGGCAAGGACTAGCGTGGGAGTTTGGATATGATTTATCGAGCCTCGCAAGTCGAAATCACGGAGCGCTTCGCACGTGGCTATATAACCATCGAGAGGCGTGGCCACGAACATCTGCTTCATTTTCTCGATCACCTGGGGTTGCCCCGCGACATACTTTTCAGTGAACCAACGCAATACTTGAGCCGCAGCGACTGGCGCGATTCCGCCTTCGCACAATTTTTGGATTCTCTGGTTCCAGAATTCATCGGTACCGATTTTTGCAGCTGAATTGCTGATGACAATCGCGTTCAGGCGGTCCGGAGCGTTTATGCCAAGCCACTGTGCGATGACTCCGCCCAAGGAAAGCCCGCAGAAGAAAACGTGTTCAATGTGCAGCGCATCGAGCAGACCAATTACGTCCCGGCCCAGGCCCGCGATGGTATATGGGCCGGGAATCGCGGTGGAATGGCCATGACCACGCGAGTCGTATCGCAGGATGCGAAACGTTTTGGTAAGTTCCGAGATCTGACTGTCCCACATGTGCAAATTTGTACCGAGCGAATTGGAAAACATGACAACTGGCGCGCCTTCCGGGCCATCAAATCGGTAATGAAGACGCCCACCATTCACTTCAGCGTGAAACATTTTGGTCCTCTCGCATCATCGTTTAACGCAAGCTCTGTTTGCTGGCAGAGAGCACGCGATCGATCATGGCGTGCGCCGAGCCCAAGTAATTTTGGGGGTTCAGCAAGGAATCAATTTCGTCCGAAGATAAACGGCTCGTGATTTCGGTCTCAGCTAGCAACACTTCACGAAGCGTGTGGCCCGATTCCATGGCTCGTAGTGAAGCGCGCTCGATGAGCCGATGAGCCGGCATTTTCCCGATTTGTTTGGCCAGGGCTATTGCCACCGCTTCCGCCATCAGAAGACCATGGGTCGCGTCAAGATTGCGGGCCATCGCGTCTTTGTGAATCTCGAGTCCATCGAGGATTGCAATGATGTGAGACAAGGAGCCCGCCGCGAGCATACAAATTTCCGGCAAGGTGTCCCATTCCGCCTGCCAGCCGCCCAGACCTCGTTCATGCTCCTGCACCATCGCAGAAAGCATCGTGGAAACAAGTCCTGGCACGCGAATCGCAGCAGCCAGTGCAACGCTGGAGCCGACGGGATTTCTTTTGTGTGGCAGTGTCGAGGAGCCTCCGCGGCCCGGGCCTGGTGGCTCGTTGAGTTCGCCGATTTCGGTCTGTGAAAGGAGCGAGATATCGCGCGCGATTTTTCCGAGTGTACCGGCCAGCAAGCCGTAGGTCGTGGCAACTTCGGCCAAGCGGTCACGCTGGGAGTGCCACGGGACATTGGGAAGCGTGAGTTTCAAGTCTGCGGCGAGTGCGTGTTCAACCTGCAGCCCATTCGTGCCGAGCGCAGCCAGCGTACCCACGGCTCCACCGAATTGCAGAACTTCGACGCGTTTGCGCGTTTCGGCAAAACGCTCGCGATAGCGCCCGATGGCGTCGAGCCATCCGGCAAATTTCAAACTGAGTGTGATCGGCGACGCCTGTTGCATCCAGGTGCGGCCAGCAAGCACAGTTTGTTTGTGGCTTTCCGTGAGTCGTCGAAGTACCGAAGATAACCGTGCGAGCTCTTTCTCGGTGTCATCGAACGCGTCACGCAATTGCAGGATGAGACCGGTATCGATGGCGTCGTGACTGGTCGCGCCGAAGTGCACAAATCCGGCGGCCTTTTCATCCGCCCTGGCAACGAACGCGGTGAGCTGCTGGACCAAGGGTATCGTGAGGTTGCCAGCCTGGGCTGCGGCCTGCGAAATTAGATCGTGCGAAAACAAATTGGATTTGCAGTGAGCTTCGATGGGAGCTACGGAGGCTTGCGGAGCAACGCCGGCCTGCGCCAGGGCGCGCGCCAGCGCCGCCTCGAAATCGAGCATCCGCTGTAGCCGGCTGGCGTCCGAAAAAATCTCCTGCATCCGGGAAGTCGTAAAAAGTGGATCGAGCAGTCGCATCATCACCCTGCAAATCAATTATCCAGCAAGTCAGGCGCAACCCAATTTTAAGATGCTTTTATGCGGCTCGTACACATCGATTCGCGGTCACGCATGGACTACGGTTCGAGCGGCCCGTAGCATTCCACGGATAACGTTACACGTCCAAGAAGGAAAAACCCGGGTTACCTGCTCAGGCGCTGGATATCTTGCTGAAGCGCGAAACTTCTTTCACCGCACGATAGGCCTGATTGATCGCAGCATTGGTATACGCAAAAGCCTCCGCGTCAGAATTCGCGATGGAGATACGGCCGAACGGCTGACGACCAATCACGCATGGTTGTTGATCTTCCGGCCAATCGGGATCGTAGAGCGAATTGTATTCATAGGCGTAGCCATGCGGCCACCGATTGACGGTAATCGCCTGGATGTCGCGCGCGGGTTCGAATCCGCCCGGCGAAAGTATTGCGCCAAGCTGCTCACGGATGTGCCGTTCGAAAGTTGCGAAGGAGGTCGTATAGAGCTCCATACGGCCGGCGCGCTGTTGATCGCGGGCAGGAAGGCCAGCTTTGCACGGGACTCTTTCCAAATGGAGCAAACATGATTCGTCCGGATTGCCTGGGAATTTATAGGAACCCATGCTCACCGGAAAATCGAGCGTAACCGTTTCGAAATAACTTCCCGGGCATCGAATCCCGCTAATACCAAGTTTTTTGAACGACTGCCAATTGGCAATCTGGACGTTGGTGTAGACCAGCGGAACTTTTACTCCATACTCCAAGGCTTCCTTCTGAGCGCCGGAAAGCTCCGGGCACATGTGCGGAATTACCATATTCCAGCAAGCGAGAACGCAGGTCGCTCCGCGAACGACGTGAGATTTTCCGTCGCGAACGTAAATAACTTCGATTTCCTTTGCGGACATCGGATCGCCGATATTGCGAGCGAGTATAGCGGTGCTGTTTAGCCTGATCCGAACCGGAGAATTGGGATCGTCGAGTTTTGCGTAGTTCAGCTTCGCGGTGACTATATCTTCCATGGAGGTGCCCGGAGCCGAGGCCGGAATCAACGAACGAACGAGAAGACGGGCAATGGACGCATTCCCATCCGGAAAATGACAGATGTACGGCTCATCTTCCGATTGCTTGGTGATCTCCACACCCATTCCAGGACCGAAGGGACCGGACAAATCCATTCCGCCGAATCCGGGGTAACCCAAACCGGCCATGTCACCTGCAGGAACTGCGTCGATGCCAACCCCGTAAAGACCGTACGTTTCGGTCTGGAGAAATGGAATCACTTCTGGATCGACCTTCGCGTATTTCAGCAGAAAATCTTTATAACTGGTCTTGGCGAGCAAGACCTTTCTGTCCCATGAAGACATCCCAGGCAAATAATCTTCTTTATCGGCGAAGAGGCGTTTCAGATCCGCTTTCACCGAATCGGAGAGCGGCGCCTGGGCTAAAAATTCGGCGCGGCCTGACTTGGCGCCGCTCTCGGCAAGGTCTTCGCTGCGTTTGCCCGAACCAACCACGAGCTTATCCACGCCGAAAGTCTTCTTGTCGAAGAAGACACCACGTTGCAGGCCGTGTGATTTATCGAAATCTTGATCGTAGTACTTGTAAAACTTTTGAACATCTATTCCGAGTTCCTGAAAGAGCGCTTTCGCCTGTGGACTGTAAAGTTTAGGTCCCGCAATGGACTGCGTGCCGCCGTAACCGATCAGCATTCGCTTGTCGGTGTGAAATTCATTGCGGCGGGCATGGCCGCCAAAATCATCGTGGTTTTCGAGAATAAGGATTTTCGCTCCGGCACCAGCGAGTTTTCGGTAGAAATAGGCGGCCGAGAGACCACTGATGCCGCCGCCGACAATAATCAGGTCGTAGGTTTCGGCGTCGTGCGTTGGGGTACCCCAAGTATTGCCATCGCGTAAAGCATGGCCAACTTCCATGACTGCGTCGGTAGTCCCGCGCATACCGGTCAGGGCCGGCGGGTAATACTCATTGGCGTGAGCTGGCGAAGAAGGCGAGCGAGGAAGACCGAATACATCGAGCCACTTCGTGTTGCCAACTGCTAGCGAGCCACCCACTGCGATACCGAAACCATTGAGAAAATCACGCCTGGCGATCGGCCGGTCCATACCCAAGTCTTTGCGCTTTTCATCCGTCACACTCTCCCCCAGAGATTTTGACCACCAGGCAAAAGTTGCCGCGCAGCAACGGCCTAGCTTTAGATTTTAGGAGATGAGCATACCTCAGGCGCTGGAGCGATAGACAAGCAAAATCATTTCGATTCAATTTCGGGGATTATTGAGTTTCACTGGGGAGAGACGGCTACGCGAATTCTGGTTTCGCCGATGCGAAATTCGGAGGAACCGTCCAGCAAGGCGGCGTGAACCCGTTTCTCGCCCACGTAAGTACCGTTGGTCGATCGCAAATCGCGCAACAGCACTGCGTCGTTCTTTACCTCAATCGCGCAGTGAAGGCGAGAAACTTTCGGATCGTCAATTTCGATATCGGCTCCGCCCCTGAGGCGGCCAATGGTTACGAGCGGAACCGTCATGCCTCGTTCGATGCCCTGCGAAGTACCGTCTAGAACGGAAATCATGACGGATTTGTGTTCGGGCAAATCGAGTGTTGCCACCCGAGATTGGGGCGCACGATCGAGGCCGGTCCTGCCGAAACTGCGCTCGAACTCGCCCACGGAACTCAGCTCGATTGTCGAGGAATTCAGGTCCGGAGGTGCCAAGTCCACCAGCGAGCTCTGTGCACACATCCAGCAACGAATTTGCGCCATTCTACGCCCTGCGTTGCGGGAGTCATCCAGTTCAATTTGAGCGGCACAGTGGGGGCATCGGGCTCGCATGAAATGACTATCTTCCTAGTGAACGCCGCAGGCTATGGTACGGAGGGTCCAATTTTGAGGCGTAGGATGGGAGCGACTTAAGGATGGCCAGGGAGCACGATACTGCACACACATGTGCTAGCATGAGGCGAAAGAAACCATAAATTAGCTCATTCTAATATGCTTAGGTACAACCCGACCGGCAGATTGTCTGGCCCACATGACCATTGCTGCTGCAAATCACATGTATTATACTGCATGTAAAGGCGATGGCTACTCTATCCAAATCTCACCATTCGCTCACTAGCGCGCAAATACCAGCCGACGATGCTGAGTTTGTGTTGTTCGTGGGAAAGAGGGTGCGCAACGCTCGCAGCCGTCGCGGTATGACGCGCAAGATGCTGGCACAGGAAGCGGGGGTTTCGGAGCGACACCTGGCGCAGCTCGAACTTGGCGAAGGCAACATTTCGATTGTTCTGCTGCGGCGCATCACCAACGCGCTGAACATTCCAGTTGCGGATGTATTTCAAGACGAAAAGTCAAAAACGCCGTTAGATCTGGTCCTCGGCCAAATTCTCGAACGAATCCCGCAGCAACAGCTCGACACAGTTGTAGCGCGTTTGCGCCGCGAATTTGGGGCCAATGATCGAGCGCGTCGCGACCGAATTGCGTTGATAGGCCTGCGCGGAGCAGGAAAATCAACTCTCGGGTCAAGATTGGCAGGAGACTTGAACGTGCCGTTCATCGAACTCGATCAAGAAATCGAGAAAGATGCAGGAATGGCGTTGTCGGAGATTTTTTCGCTTTACGGGCAGACAGGATACCGGCGGATCGAGAAGAAAACGCTTCAGCGGATATTGCAGCAGCATACTTCGGCGGTGCTTTCGATTGGAGGGGGAGTGGTTTCGGAAAAAGACACTTACGATCAGCTGTTGGCCAGCTGCTTTACGGTTTGGATCAAGGCACATCCCGAGGAGCACATGTCTCGGGTGATAGCACAAGGCGATTTTCGGGCGATGGCAGACAATTCAGAAGCGATGGAAGACCTGCGCCGGATTCTGGAGGCGCGAGAACCCTTATATCGCAGAGCTGACGTGCAGCTCGAGACCTCCGGCGAATCTATCGATGATAGTTTTTTGAGATTGAAACAAGCAGTGCGGCCGCAGGTGGAAGTCGAAGTGCCGGGCACAAACCGGTAGGAGGACGCGTGGACATCGCATCAACTCAAGTCACACAGCAAGTCACACAGCAGGACACACAACAAGATATTAAGCCGGTCGATTATCAGACGGATCCATCCAAATACAAGCACTGGCGAATCGCTTACGAGGTGCCCGTGGCGACGCTAACGATGGATGTGAACGAAGAGGGCGGCTTGCGGCCGGGCTATAAACTCAAATTGAATTCGTATGATCTGGGCGTGGATATCGAACTCCACGACATATTGCAGCGGCTTCGATTCGAACATCCCGAAATTCGGACGGTGGTGCTGACCAGCGCCAAGAGCCGCGTGTTCTGCTCCGGCGCGAACATTTATATGTTGGGACTTTCATCGCATGCGTGGAAAGTGAATTTCTGCAAATTTACAAACGAGACGCGAAACGGAATCGAAGATTCGAGCGAGCATTCCGGCTTGAAATTTCTGGCGGCGTTGAATGGAACGACTGCGGGCGGCGGATACGAGCTGGCCTTGGCATGCGATGAGATTGTGCTGGTGGATGACCGCTCGTCAGCGGTGAGCCTGCCGGAAGTGCCGCTGCTGGGCGTATTGCCTGGGACGGGAGGCCTGACTCGCGTTACGGATAAACGCAAAGTGCGGCGCGACCACGCGGATATTTTCTGCACGAACGCCGACGGAGTGAAGGGCCAGCGCGCGAAGGATTGGAGATTGGTCGATGACGTGGTGAAGACGCAGCAATTTGCGGAACACATCAAACAGCGCGCGGCCAAGCTTGCGGAACAGAGTGACCGGCCCAGCGATGCGAAGGGAGTCCAACTAACACCACTGGAACGCACGATCGACGAGACGGGCCGCCACTACAAGTACGTGAATGCTGAATGCAATCGTGAAGCGCGTACCGTAACTCTTACTGTGCGTGCGCCGGAATCCGCGGAGGCCATGACTTTGGATTCGGTTCTGGCGCAAGGCGCGCAGTGGTGGCCTTTGCAGATGGCGCGGGAATTGGACGACGCGATATTGAGTTTACGCACCAGCGAGGCCGACTTGGGACTATGGATCATCAAGACAGGCGGCGACGCAAATGCAGTCTTAAAGATAGACGAATTTATCCTGGCAAATCAGCACAACTGGTTCGTTCGCGAAGTTCTGGGAATGATGCGGCGCACGTTCGCGCGTCTGGATGTTACATCGCGTTCGATATTTTCCCTGGTCGAGCCCGGTTCGTGTTTCGCTGGCACGTTGCTCGAATTGGTGCTCGCTTCGGACCGCGTGTACATGCTGGACACCCCGGACAGCGAAGCGAAAGCAGCGGTGATGCTTTCGAAGATGAATTTTGGGGCGCTGCCGATGGTGAATCATCTCTCGCGGCTGGCAGCACGGTTTTACGGCGATACGGCACAAATGGAAATGCTGCAAGAGAAAATATCCGAAC
>Ga0182024_10010563_pt1 | contig 18789 bp, 12 predicted proteins | sample P32metaG_FD_120480 | JGI IMG/M metagenome (GOLD analysis project Ga0182024, IMG submission 120480) | Permafrost microbial communities from Stordalen Mire, Sweden - P3-2 metaG (Illumina Assembly) | ecosystem: Environmental > Terrestrial > Soil > Wetlands > Permafrost | place: Sweden: Stordalen... | reverse complement strand
TGATGGAGCTATGCCGGAAATTACGGCGACTGTTGATTCCGTTTTTGGCGCAAAGCAAATGGCAGCGGTTGCGAGCAGTTGAAGAACGCGCGGAGCCGATCTCGACGAATTCAGCAAAAAAAAAGAATTCAGCAAAAAAAACGCCCTGAGCGTTGAAGCTCAGGACGTCCTCGGCAGCCCTCCCCCAGAACTGCCAGACTACCTGCTCATGCTATGTCCACTTGGCCGCAGTGTAAATGTCACTTATGTAACGTGAGATTGGTGCTGAGAATGACAGGTTATGAGCGCGGAAGTAACGTTACCTCGAGAAAGTGAAGCAGACGCGGGAGTTATCGCTGTTTAATTTTGGGCTGAATGGCTCTTGGGCCCGCGAAACGTTCCGGCGTCGCCATTTAGACGTTTAGCGCCTTACCGCTTAGTCCAGGTTTTCCCGCCGTCGGTACTGCTCCATACTTCGCTAGTGCCTGTAGAAACCACAATCTGCTGAGAGTTTTGCCTTCCGGTGGGCGTGTCACTGCGGGAGTCGTTATCTGGCGAATCGGTATTCGGCAAATCAATTTGAGTTATATCCGAATTTAGCAACCCATCATTCATGGATGGATGCACCTGCGTCCAACTCACCCCGCCATCGGTGGAGTGGAACAGCGCGCCAGCCTGCCCGCCAGCCCACACATCTTGACCGCGGCTTGCGTAGCTTAACAATGGACGACCTGCGCGCAATGCAATTTGCCACGTGGTGCCAGCATCGGACGAGCGCCGCAGGGCCCCTGAGGCAATAGCCCATATGGCTGGCTGCATTGCGCCGCCCGAAACCTGAGCCTGTGCTCCTGTACTTTGTGTTTCTTCAGACGGCAGAGCTGGCTTTGCCTTCTCTATCGGGGGAGCATCGTTCCGTGCCATTAACACCTCGTCGGAACGAGGCGAATTCGCACGACTCTTCGCCTGGGCAGAGCGCGTTGCGAAATGCGATGACGTTTGTTTTTCTTTGCCCGACAATGACAAATTTGGTCTGGCCGGACTTTGAGGTTTATCGCTCTCGCTAATGGCGGTCGAAGGGTTCGAAGAAGACGAAGCGACCTGAGACTCTGCGGCCGGCGACATGTTGTCGTTGGCTGGACGGCTTGTTGCGGACGGCGCCGCCTGATTTTGCTTTCCTGGATGCAATACGAGAAGAGACGCTGCAAGCGCAATTCCCGCCGCCAAGCCGGCCCAGCCCAGATTCGGCCATGCTAGCCCGGGCCACCAATTTTTCTTGGCCGTGAGTGGTATTGAAGTTGGCCGTACAGGCGCAGACTCAACTAATACTGAAACAGGCGTGGAGTCGAGGCCGGCGCCTTCCCAGGCAATGTGAACTGTTTCCCGGCAGTCTCCGCAGAGCGCCAGGTGATGCAGGACATCTTCTCGCTCCAACGCAGAAATCGATTGCTCGGCAAAGGCCGTTAGCAGATTCGCATCTGGATGGGCTTTCGCCACGGGATCGCTCTCTGGCGGAGCCGTCCGTAGTCGGTCGTATACGATTTTGGGCACTTCACTCATTTTTTGCCGATTACCCTTTGCCAGTCATTTTCGCCAGCTCTAGTATGGAAGTAACAGTTACCATCCGTATTAAGGTCCGAACTACCACTGTTTCAGCCGTTACTACCATCCCGATCCTTGGTATTAATATTTCTCTTCCGGTCACTAATATTTCTCTCATGGAACGTTTTTGCGCTGGAATCTTGCGTCAAATGTGCCCGCAAATTCAACTTCAAATCCCGGACGTCGGTTTCGAGCGCTTCGGTCGATTGGGCGTGGCCCATGCCGAGCGCTCGAAGGCCGGCCAAAATCCTTTTACGGAGCGCGGTTGCGAGGCGGTCCAGGCGGCGGCTTACGCTCGATTCGTGCAATCCCAACATGCGTGCGATTTCCGCTAGCGTGCGGCCATCCAGATAATAAGCGGCCAGAGTGAATCTATCCTCCGGCGAGAGCTCGGCAAGGGCCTCGTCGGTGGCGGTCTGCAACCGGCTGTCGGGAACAGTGTCCGGGTGTGGAACGGGGGCGGCAAATTGCACGCCCTCTTCAGTTTGTTCTTCCAGGCTGACGGTTCGTTTCTGCTTGCGATATCGATTGATAAATTCCTGCGCCATCACCGTGCGCAGCCAGCCCTCGAGCGAACCGCGCCCGGTGTAAGACACTAGTTTCGAAACACGAATTCCGTCGCGCAGGTTAACGCCATACAAATCAGCGAATAGCGAATCGGCTAGTTCCTCGGCGTGCGTGCTATCGCGGGTGATGTGGAGCGCCATCCGATGCAGCTTTTGGCGATAGCGGCTGATAAAGTCCTGCCAGGCGCGCTCGTCGCCTGCTGCGCACCCGCGCGCGAGCGCAAGTTCTTCTACATGCAAGCTTGCGCTGAAGCCTGCCCTTTGTGGAGCGGAAACGTCCGCACCCTGGGGGAAATACTTGCCGAGAATCTCATCGAGGATTGCTGCGAAGTTCTTCTCGCTAATCCCATAAACGGCGGCGGAACTACGTTCGTAAAGGCCCGCAAAAGGGTTCGCGTCATCGCCGGATTTGACGGGTCTCGAAGAGTTCTGAATGGGCATGCCTTACACGATGCTAGCAATATTTTTGATGCAAGGCGGGACAAATCGTGCGTTCTTTTTCAGCGAGCAAGAGAAAAACTCCTGGAAGACTCGCTTCGTCTCCCGGCACGCTTGGCTGTGGCGTGCCGGGACTGGAGGGCGGCTCTTCTGCTATGACAAAATATTTATTCGACATATTTATTCACTATTTATTTCACAACACGCGCTAAGCCTTTGTGCACGACGTCATTCGCGTCATAGGCCAGATTGAGCGCAGGGAGTTCGTCGCGCGTAAACCAGCGAACATCAGCGGCATCGCTCGCGGCTTTGATATCTCCGCTCATTTCTCCACTCAACGGACGGCACAAGAAATCGATCAGCACAAAGTGATAGCGGACTCGCCCATCGTCGCCTGGAATTATGCGCTCGTAAACGCCCAGCATCTCTACCGTCTCAACTAACAATCCGGTTTCCTCGCGAGCTTCGCGGACGGCGGCTTCGCGCAAATTCTCTCCACATTCGAGCACGCCGCCGGGCAACGACCACTCGCCCAGAAGCGGCGGCGTTCCTCGCTGGATCAATAGCACGCGCGGCTGTCCCTGCTCGTTCGGCGTGGTGTCGACGATTACGGCTCCTACTCCCACCAACGGCGACTCCGGATATTCACGTTTCATGCGGTTCTCACAGCGATGCCCATTTAAGTCTCTCTCCGCGTCTCCATAGCAATTGAAAAGACGCATCAGTATAAAGCCTTGATAAGTGCATTACGGGCAACCGATAGAGCTGGACTGCAGTCTTAAGTTGTGGAACTAAACTGAAGAATCATAAATCTGCGACCCGGAATACAATAGCCGCCATGTCACTTGCCGAATACAAACGAAAGCGGCGCTTCGAAGAAACGCCCGAGCCTCCGCCGAAAGTTGAAAAAAAATCGCGCCATCGTTTTGTGGTGCAGCGCCATGCTGCGACCCGCCTGCACTATGATTTTCGCCTGGAGATGGAGGGCGTGCTGAAGTCCTGGGCTGTTCCCAAGGGGCCATCGCTTGATCCGGCGGACAAGCGGCTGGCCATGCAAGTCGAGGATCATCCCGTCTCGTATTTCGATTTTGAAGGCACCATTCCGCAAGGCAATTATGGCGGCGGCACGGTGATGGTTTGGGATGTAGGAACGTGGGAGCCTCTGTCTCCCGTCCCCGTGAACGGCGAATATTTGCCGGGCACGGAAAAAGAAGCTATTGCGATGCTGGAGAAAGGCGACTTCAAATTTCGACTGCATGGAAAGCGGCTTAAGGGCGATTTCGCGCTGATCCATATCAAGGCTCGCCGCTCGGGCAGCAAGGGTAACGAGTGGCTTTTGATCAAGAAAAAAGATGATGAAGTGGTCGAGGGCTTCGATATTGACAAGTACGAAACTTCGATTTTGACCGGTCGCACGATGGCACAAATCGCTGGCGATGAAGGCTCTGCCGAGTGGAAGAGCAGCCGCCCGGCAGCGCGTGGCAGCGTGAAGGGCGCATGGCTGGCGGACGCAGTAGCGCGAGCCGACGCCAAGCGCAAGGCGGCGACCGTTCCAAGTGTGAGGCAGGCCGAGAAGAATAAGACTTCTTTAAAAAGTACGAAAGGCGGGGCGACCGCACTCGCCACCAAGAGTAAGAGTAAAAAAAAAGTCTCTGAGAGTGCGCCAAGCGTAAAGAACGGCAAGGTCGCGGACAACGCGTTAAGCAAGATACCCGGTGCTGCACAACGTCCGATGCCGACGATGATCCAGCCGATGCTGGCCACGATCACGGATGACTCTTTCGATAATCCTGATTGGCTATTCGAAATTAAATGGGACGGCTATCGAGCGATCGCTTTCATCGACGAGGGACGGTTGCGGCTGGTTTCTCGCAATCAGAATGAACTGACCCCGCAATTTGCTGAACTCGCGGCCCTGCCAAAATTTATAAGAGCTGAGCGGGCCATTCTCGACGGAGAAATTGTTGCGCTTGATGACGAAGGCCGCCCTTCCTTCAGCCTGATGCAGCAACGAACGGGATTTCAGCCCGGCAAGCGGCGCCTGCCGGGGCGTTCCGGCGTTCCGATCATTTATTACGCGTTTGACTTGTTATACCTCGATGGTTTCGACCTGCGTCGAGTGCCGCTTGAGCGCCGCAAGGAATTATTGCAAGAGCGAATCAAACCCGGAGATCTCGTTCATTATTCCGATCACTTTGCCGAAAAGGGCCTCGACCTTTTTCAAGCGGCGAAGCAACGCGGCCTTGAAGGCATCGTAGCGAAGAAGCGCAACAGCTGTTACGAAGAAAAACGTTCGCGCGAATGGCTGAAGATCAAAATCACGCAGCGCCAGGAATGCGTCATTGGAGGCTACACCGATCCCGAAGGTAGCCGTGAATTTTTCGGCGCGCTAGTGCTTGGACTGTACGACCAGCAAGGGCGATTGATTCATGTGGGGCAGGTTGGCACCGGCTTTGATCGCAAAGCGCTTAAGGAAATGTTCGCTCGATTGCAGCCGCTCAAAACGAAACAGAATCCGTTTTATGGTTCGCTCGGTGGATTACGAAAAGTTCAGTTCGTGCAGCCCAAGCTGGTTGCTGAAATCAAGTTCTCCGAATGGACTCACGAAACAGCGGATGGCGGGTTGAAGTTGCGCGCGCCTGTGTTCATGGGGCTGCGAGCTGATAAATCGGCGCAAGAGTGCAGACTGGATGAAGCGATTGCTAGCTAAAAAGTGAGCGAAACATTTTATGAGTGTCATCCCGAACGGAGTGAGGGATCTGCATTTCGCTTCTAACTTCAGGTCCTTCGCTTCGCTCAGGATAACGAGGTAGGGTCAGTTGTATGCCGATGCTAGAAGGCGCTGCCCCCACCGCCGCCGAATCCGCCTCCGGAAAAGCCTCCGCCTGAAAAGCCGCCTCCACTGCTGAATCCGGAGCCGGTAGAACTCGACCTTGGAGTTGAAACAAAGACCTGGTGCATGTCTGACGCCATGCTGTGCATGGAACTGGAAAAGAAGAGTGGGCTAAAGCCCGTATATCCATTGGGCGAAACGTACCAGCTTGGCGGGTCTTTAATGATGCCGTCGAAGGCTTGCGCCCAGTGGTGTTCCACGCCTAAGGCCATGGCGTAGGGGAGAAATTTTTCGAACGTGTCGGGCGGCATGCGCTTGATGCGGTCGGCGTCAACCCGGTTCATGAATTCTTCAAATCCAAGAACTGCGATTCTGGTGCGTGCTCCGGCTACCGTCTTTGCGGTCATCTGCCGGGCAAACAGCCACCAGATAATTGCCGATACAATCGCGCTCCCGATCAGCAGCGGAACAGAATAGAAGAGGTTCATCCATCCCATGACTTGGATGGCAATTACCAGAATCGCAATCGCTATACCCACGGCGATGCTATAGCCATTCGCCGATTCCGGATCGAGCATGTAGATGCCTTTACTCTTGAGCGACGACATAATGTCTTGGCGAACAATCGGAATGACCGTGTAGAAGCGGTTCTTCAGGCTGGATAGCTGAGTTTCAGTTCCGCCCAGAAAAATATTCTCCAGCATCACGCGTTCGTGCGGTGTGAGATCTGATCCCCACTGCTCGCGCGGTTTGAGCAAATGGAATAAATAATCTTTGTGGTGAAAGACGAGGAACGTGTCGACTTTTTCTTCGATCTTGATGTAGCCGCGGACAGCAAGATCGACGATGGTGCTGGTAATGTCGCGTGGATGGATGGTGTCGTCGACTAACGTTCCAGCCTCAGCCGGGCAAATGCCTTTCGGAGGCTCGTACTGCGGGGCGACGGAGATTCCGGGATCGGGATCGCGTCCAACGGAATACCAGAGCGCAAACATGACGGCGAAAGTAAAAAAGGGTAAGAAGAGGATGGGATTGCTGCCCAAAAACCAGAATAATTTTGTGAGCGCCGACGGAGCTTTGATAATGCCCGCCGGAATATAAATATCAATAGTTGCGCCGCCCCGCATGGGAAGCGGACGGGTAGTTTCGAACATGACGTTCGCGGCTTTAACTTCCACGTTCGCTTCGCTTTGCTTCGAACCGTAGGCGCCGGTGAAAGCCTGGGCGCGAATTCCGCCCACCGCGTTTTCGGGCAGGGTGATGAAGGCAGAGGCGTGATCGATCGGCACCGGCCAATCGTTTCCAGTTACATTCCAGTAGAACTCCGCATAGTTGTCGTTGTTACTTCCGCTGTTGCTGCCAAAAAAGCGGACGGCATTGCGCACAGAGTAATCGATGTTTACGACGCGTGTGGTGTCGACGGCGCCCGGAAGATAAATTTTGAGATCGCGGTACGCGCCAGACTTGCTGGAATCGTATTTGAGCTTCTTCCCATCTTCGTCGGTCACGCTGATGACTTTGAGAAAAAGGGTGTAGTTCGATCCGTCAGCCCCGGGATACTCGACTGGAATCGTGCGATGGATGCCGTGCCACTCGCCCACAAAGTCGAGGGTGATTTTTTCGCTGACCAGGGTGGTGCCGTCGGCAGCGATGGAGATTGTGTCCTGAAAGTCTTTCACCCGCCAATTGCGCGCTTGGGCTTGAGCGACACTGGAAACGAGAAGCAACAGCAACGCAAAAATCTTTACCACAGGGAACACGGGGAAACACGGGGAACCGCTGGATTTTCGCGGCGGCTGATTACGAAGCGATCGCGGCGGCGGCATGCCTAAAATTTCACTGCCACCGGTTCGCGATCGGCGGCTGCGGTTTCAAAGAATTGCTTCTGCTGGAATCCGAACATTCCAGCCAGAATATTTGTAGGGAAAGATTGAATCTTGGTGTTGAGGTCTCGGACGACAGCGTTATAGTAGCGGCGCGCATTTTGGATGGCGTCTTCAATCTCGCTGAGCGAGTTCTGCAACTGCGTGAATTCCTGCGAGGCCTGAAGCTGAGGATAATTTTCAGCAACCGCAAACAAACTTTTCAGCGCGCCGGTAAGCTGATTTTCAGCGGCGGCTTTGTCGACAGGCCCGGTTGCCTGCATCGCCATCGAGCGAAATTTCGCAATGTCTTCGAACGTACTTTTTTCGTGAGTGGCATAGCCCTTCACGGTTTCAACCAGGTTCGGGATCAGATCGTGGCGCCGCTTGAGCTGAACGTCGATATCTGACCAAGCCGACTCAGAGCGCACCCGCAGCTGCACCAGGCTGTTGTACATCGCAATCAGGAAGAATCCCAGAAGAACGACGACCGCCAGAAAGGCTAATAGCATGTGGGTACCCTCGATACGGATTCAAGGGAAGTTAGCACAGCGAGAGACCTTGGGCAATAGTGAGGCGCGCGAATCGCGCCTGGGCAATTTCTGGAGAAGAACAATATCGTGTTTGACGAAGCGATTCAGGAAAAAGTGCGATAGCTTACGCGAATGCGACTGTCTCGCGGGAGCAACGCTGGTCCAGACCGGCCGGACGAAAGCCCAAAGGACGAAAATCCTTCATTTTGAAAAAGAGCAAGTGGTATCGGCGATTGGCGGGTAGAGGGGTTGTCCCGTTGGGGTCGCGAAGCGAGGCCAGCCACGGTGCCATCTCGACCAGGGGCGGTCGCCAGCACTCAACGCACCAGAATCCTTCGATTCTAAAAACGCCGGGAATCTGAATCTGATTCCCGGCTCGGTTTACCTTGCCGCCGTTTCGTGCCTGCTGACCTAATTCTTATGGTTTAAATTTGGCTGCCGTTTTCGCACGCGCCGGACCGCTAAGCAAAGTACACGATGCAGTGGAGCTGGTGACTGGAAACGGCACCGTGTAGAAGGTGTTGGTGTTTACATTGCCTGTGCCAGGATCGGCAAGAATACCAGCACACGCGCTTTCCAGAATGATGTTCGCGCTTACATTGTTGCCGATGCCCGTGCCTGTGCATGAGGCATCCAAATGAATGCCCGATTCAGAGCTGTTGAAGATCGTGTTGCCCGTGATTGTATTCCCGTTGGTGCAGACGTCGATGGCATCAAAGGTTGACGTGCCAAAGATTTTATTGTTCGTAACGGTAACGCCATCACCAAAAGTACCTGCGGCATCGGTGAACAGCGAGACAGCATAGTTGCTGTTCCCCAACGTATTGCCAGAGACCGCGATTGAGGCACTTTCCGCGGCGTCGTAGAGCAAAATATCGGCTGAGCTGCTGGTGGTTGGAGTATAGAAATTGTCGATCACGGTGTTGCTCTTAATCGAGCCCGTGGCACCGTCAAAGGCAAGCTCGATGCCGTTCTGCGCAATAACATCGATCGGGCCGGATCCCTGAACGTAGTTCCCGGTGGCGATCAATGAGGCACCGGCATACCGCGCCACGATTCCGTTCTTGTTGTAATTGTGGACTGAACTATTTTCGACCGTTAAAGTGGCGCCAGGTGAGCTTATCGTCTCGACAAATATCCCTTGTCCCCATTGATCGCCTGTTGGGATGTCGTTTGGTATCTCGTTACGAACGGCAACGTGATTCACCACGCCCGACGCATCCTGATAACAAATACCGCGAAGGTCGCCGCCGGTGTACTGGTTGCCCTTGCCGTCCACCGTTAGATTACTGATCGAAACCGGACCAGGCGTGCTCTGAACCAGGATCTGGGCTGCGACTGGGCCCCTAGGATCAACTGCCCCGTTCGCAACCATACCCCCCGTCGGAGGAGAAATTACGACGGCATCCTGTGTCCCGTTTGGAATCCCCATGAGAGTAAGTCTCTTGTTGATTAAGACCTGTTCCGGGTAATTGCCAGGGCAAATTTTAATCGTGCTTCCAGCAGGAACGGCATTAACCGCCAACTGAATGGTTGCGAAATTTACGAGATTCGTACAATTCGGCGTGCCAACGGATACCGTGGATGCCTGGGCAGCTTGTACTAGGAAACACATCGCTAATGCTGTTACTAACAACAGAGATGGACGCACTACATTTTTCTTTTTAATCATACTTTTCCTCCACATTAATTTTTTGAATTGTTAAGTTGAGCTTGGACACCGAGAACTTACAGCTTGGCCCGGCTCGCCGTTGACAGGTTCGCGGCCCTGGCGCCGGACTTTCGTCCGTGACAACCGCGGGCAAGGCGCGATTTGGCAGAATGAGTTGTCTGCAAAGAATCCTAAGAGAATGAAACTGGAACGGCTGGGAACCGTCCTACTCCTCACCTCTTGGGCGGGTCAAATCGTCTCGTGCACCGGGAGCCGGCAAACAGGGAAACTACTAATAATTCAGCGAGCAGATTACTCATGAACACTACTCTTATCGCCAGCTAAGTCAAGCCCTATAACACAACATTAACATCTAAGTGATCTCCTAACTCCACGCAAATCACTTAGCCACTAAGAATACCCGTTCAAGTTCTTCTTATGATGGGAGTTATGCGGTAGCGGGCCTCGTCGCCCCGGCGAACAGTAACCACGGGATGGGATAGTTGGCGTTACAGGCGTGGCTGTTGAAAAACTCTTTTCACGGGATTGCGATATGCAATCGTGTCTCAGGGGGACATTGTGGAGGCTCTTGGAAGGTTAGAACTTCGCGACGGGCATAGTTTTGAGCATAGTGCCCCTACCGAAGAGAATCCCGACGAAGCTACCACTGTCTAGTAATCGCATCAATCGTAAGGTTGTAACGCCTGGTGCCGGGAGGGGGAGTCGAACCCCCAAGGGCCGAAGCCCGGCGGATTTTGAGTTCCACGCGTACGAATATTCAACAACTTACGACTGAATACTACGAAGTGCGATGAAATGTTACGGAAGCCGCGCCAGACAAGGTTTCCAAGCGAGTACGTAGCAGCCGTCCTACACTCGGTCACACCCGGTAGGGTTTGGTGGTGGGCACAAAACTGGGCACAGTCGCGCAAGGGACTGCCGGACGTTTTAGGGGTCCGCGCGACGCGGCGCGAGGGTTACGACACAAGTCACGACACAAAATTCCACGCGGCACTCCAGCGGGCAGGGCAATGGCGACGCCTAAGTTGTCCAGTCGCGAGGGGCGTACGTTGCCGGAGACGCCTCTCAACCCCTTCGCACACGCTGGAATTTTTTATTATTTTTTTTTCAGGGGTGCGCTGTCATCCGCAGGTCGCCCAGAGGGGGCGGCGAATCGGAAGTCCCGCGAGCGGATAATTCTCAATTAGTGAAATCGCTGGTTTCAACAATTAGCGCACCTTCGTGTGCCGCCCTTTGTGCGCCACCGTAAATGTGAGCTGCGCAGTCTGCTAAGTTGTCGTCCCAGCATGAACCGCTGCTCTCACCCCGAATCAGGTGACATGTTCCGAATGTAAGTGATTGAACTCGCGTGGCGGCACTTCGGAAAGTACATCTCATAATCCGTAGTCGTAGGTTGCGGAAGCAAGTGTAAGTGCCCAGCGAGAAATGACCGCTGTAAGGAAATTCAGCGGGTTAGTAGATAGTGATTCCAACCGAGTGCGCACCCGATTGCGGACCGGCCGGACCTACAAAATTGTTGCGCTGGCATTCCGCGGCAGCGGCGCCCACATAACAAAAGAAGCCGTTGAGCTGTCCGTTGGGATTCTTTTGATTGGCGATTAGCTTGCCGAGTACCGGTGGTAGTCCGGCGGCAACGCATGCGTAGCCTGGCGCGCCACTTGCAGCAGGTAATCCATTGCAGGTTTCAGATCCGTCCGTTTTGGCTTCCAGCATGCACTGGGTAGCGTTCGCAACGACATACGTGATTGTGGTAGCGGTGACACTACTAACGGTGTTATATCCGTTGCACGGATCAGTCGGTCCGCCGCTGCCGCTGATTAAGCCCGCCACCAGGATTCGCATACCTCCGGCAAAACCTGTGTACTTGTCGGAAGCTGCCTGTCCATTCAACATAGTGACGGTGAGCGTAACCATTGTGTTCGATCCGATAATCGTTAGCGTGGGCGCTTGCTGTACGTAGCCAGCTATGAATGCATTGCCGGGATCCCCAAACGAATTTGCGATGTGGAAATCCGTACCGCCGCTGCCAAAATTCGATCCATCCGACATCAGCGACATGGTGTGCGCGGATATTTCCGACGATCCGGTAGTGAGACTGTATGTGCCGACAGGCAGTTTACAGGGGTACGAAGAGCAGACCGTGTTTTGGTCGGCGACAAGAGGAACTGAGACTTGGGTATTTGCTTTAGGGTTGGTCTGCGACGACAGCAGCGGTCCGGTGTGGGCGTAGAGCATACCTGGCATACAGCCACCAACTAGCACCCCCGGGCTTAGAAGGCAGTGGAGCCCAGCGTCGTAGATGTTGATCATTGATTTTTGCGACGTATAGACGTTTGCGGCATCCCACGAAGCGGTGGAAACGGAGAGTGGAGCGCTAAGAGTGACCGTGTCGAGCAGATGGTGGGTAGGGGAGTTGCCCCAATTGCTCGCAGCAGAGTGAATCTGCGTGCCAGAGATGTAGCTGCTGTAAGCCTGCGCGAAGGCAACGCCTGTTCCCGCGGAAAGGCCGTTTAGAGGTAACAGGATGATAAGAGCCGCTCTGATTATGTTTTCCATAAGGATTCGCTCAGAAAATAAGTACCATAGGGGGCTTCGGCAGTATTCCGGTTGCGTGTTGCGCTAAAGTCGGATCGGTCAGCGGTGGCGTGATCGCAGCCGGCAGGCCGGGAGACGCTGCCATGCAGAAAGTGCAAGACGGCGGATTTCCTGAAGGACAGCCTGCCGGAAGCAATCCCGCATTCAGGCCAGTGCCTCCCGAACCGCCGAGCCATACGTCAAATAAATACATGTAACCTGACGAATCGTCTCCCCATAAAGCGGCACACTGGAGAGCACAGTCGGTAGCGAGGGCGAGGGCGTATTGGCCGGCTGGGAGCGTGCACGGGATTGAGCAATTCGGAGTTCCCTGCCATGAAAGTGTGTTGAGACCGATTTGCGGAGCGAAGGCGTTGCCTGCCAATTGGCCGGTATGCACCATCATCTGCCCGGCGAGAGAAGCAGCGCTCGGTCCTTTAACATAGTAGAGACCGAGATCGTAGTGAGTTGTTGTGCTGATGTCAGCCGTCTGTACCGAGTAAGCAATCCAGTTAGTCACGCACGATGACGGAATATCAAAGCCCCATGCGGTAATGCCACCGCTTACGCCGCTCGGGCAGTTGTATTGAATCCCGCCGGAAGGCATTCCAGGCGTGCAGAGAGCAGATCCAGTCGTGCTGACAGTGATAGCAGATTCTGAAAGATAGATATTGTGTTCCGCGCACTGATTAGCGAACGCTCGGATAGGAAGGACTCCAAGCAAAAGAATAATTATGATCAGCTGCTTCACGAGACCTCCTAATAGATAAGAAGCTTGACGGGCTTTATAGGCGCCGAAGCACCTTGGGTTGTGTTCCAGACGGCAGTTGTATTGCTGACCGCAAAATTCATGCTCGCAGGCAAGCCAGCGGCATCGTAAGAAGTTGACGAGGACGTGAACGGGTAGATTAAACCGCGGTCAGCATCGCCCAGAAGTTGAGCGCAGGTTACGGGTTTTAAGACATCGCTGCATGTGGTCCCGATTGCCGCCGCGTACAGACCTGCTGGAAGCGTGCACGGAATAGACGTGCAGACAGTACGGCCGTCCGCAATCCAAGGCAATGCATTTTGGCAGACTAGAGCGACGGAACTGTTCGTACATACGCTGGGGCTGCCGAACCCGGACGGAAAAGTAGTGGTAGATGTAACATTGCAAGAAATCCCGGTTGCAGTGGACACGGAGCTTTTTGAGGTGAGGGTAATTGAGGTCGTTCCTGATGCGGACGTGACGGGATAGCTTCCGTTGAATTGAACACAAGCACTCAGCGCGGCGATTCCACCGACCGGGAAATCGGCGGGTTGAAAAGATCCGGGGCTGCCGGAGACGGTAATCGTCTTTCCGGAGCCGCTAGCTTTTGCGCCCTTGATAGTCGCAACAATGCGGCTGTTCGTAAACCAGTTGCCATAGATGGGTCCGGTGTGAACATAGAGAGCACCGGAGTAACTGCCAGTCGCGCAATCACCGCTTACGCAATAGAGTCCGATGTCGTAAGTGGTCGGCGCGCTCGAAGCGCTTGTGTCCACGCGCCAGACGTGATAACTGACGTTAGTGGTGATACAAGGAGTTGGTATTCTAAAACCCACGGCGCCAACGCCGCCCGGAGCAGAGTAGCCCATGTTTTGCGTCGCACTTATAGTGGCAATACCGGAGTCCGCCCCGGTGTTTGAAATCTCACACCCGGTCTGAGCCCATGCCGATGGCGTGAGCCAGAATAAAGCCGCAACCGCGCTAAGCCTAAGCACTTTGTATACTTGTAGCAAACCAAACTCCTAATCTACTGCTTTGTGATTCGAACCCTTGGAACGCCGGGATGTGACGATACCTGCCAAGTTACGCGGCACCAATTAATATTCCAGCTCACAAAATGCCTTACTTCAACTTCACATCCTCACGTAACGCAAAATCCTTGGTTTTGCTGCTTGCATTTGCTGGGGAACAGCAACACTGCTGTATGGAGCTTTCTACAACCTCAGTGACCGAAGCGGAGTTCGCGCTATAGTTTGCAGCGCCCGCATAATTCGCCGTGATGGTGTAAGACCCTAAGGGCAGCTTAGCTGTAGTGAAAGTTGCTTTGCCAGAAGCCAATGTGGAGGAGGCTAGTACCGTGGAACCCTTCATGAACTTTACGGCGCCAGTGGGAACACCTACAGATGACGTTACATTGACTGTGAATGTTACCGATTGTCCGGAGGCGGATGGATTTTGCGACGTTTGGAGGTATGCCGATGGAGAAGCCTTATTTACAATCTGAGTTAGTGGTTGTGACGCAGCAGTCATATAAGTCGCGTCGCCGCTGTAAACCGCAGTGATCGAGTGAGAACCGGCACCCAGAAACGACGTCGATAAACTTGCACTGTTACCGGCCAGGGCAACCGTGCCCAAGGTGTTTCCATCGGACTGGAATGTAACGCTTCCGGTCGGCGTGTTAGCTGTCGCGACCGTTGCAGTGACGGTCAACAGTTGTCCGTAGCTTGATGGATTGAGACGGGAAGCTACGACGGCGCTGCTTGCATTTTTGTTCACGACCTGTGAAATGCTAGCGACGCTCGCAGCGAACTGGGCATCGCCGTTATAGGTAAGAGTAATATTGTGGGTCCCCGCGATCAAATTGGAAATATTGACGCTCGCGACTCCTCCGTTAAGTGCAGCTGTAGCGATAGCGACCCCGCCGTCCTGAAACGTAACTGTTTCACCATTAGGAACCGATCCAAAAGGCGAACTGACTGTGGCGCTGAACGTTAGCACTTGCCCCACAACCGACGGATTCGCGGATGACGTGAGCGCCGCCGTTGTACTACATTTGCCTACGATCTGCGACAACGCTGAAGAGGTGGTCGAGATGAAATTGGAGTCGCCGCTATAAGAAGTTGTGATGGAGTGTGTACCGATCGCCAGGGTGCTCACGGTGATCGCCGAAGAATTGTTTGCGACGGTAGCTTTTCCGAGGCTGTTCGAACCGTCGACAAAAGTGATTGTACCGGTTGCATTGCCGCCGAGTTGCGGTGTCAGAGATGCGGTGAATGTTATACCCTGGTTGTGACAGGATGGGTTAGCGCTAGGAGTTACATTTAGAGCAGCACTAGCGACATTCACTGACTGCATCAACGTTGCCGAAGTGCCGGCTTGATAGTTGGAATCTCCAGTGTAAGTGGCCGCGAGGAAATGGTTTCCGGCGCCTAATGATGAAATATTAAAAGCCGCTTGGCCATTACTCAATGGCGCCACTCCAAGAACATTCGCGCCATCGGTGAAGGTCACTGTTCCTGTAGGAGGGGATCCGCCTGAAGGGGCAACTGCTGCATTCAGCACGACAGATTGCCCGAAAGTCGAAGGATTCGGCGACGAAGTCAGGTTGGTTGTGGTGGCGAATGAGTTAATTGTTTCAAGCAAAGCAGAAGACTTGCTGGGCAAATAGCTTGAATCTCCAGCGTAACTCGCAAAGATGGAGTGCGTTCCTACGCTAAGGGATGATGTGGTGAAGCTGGCTTGGCCATTTGTGATAGGCACGGTTCCGAGAGAAGTTGCTCCATCGTAGAAAGTCACCTCGCCGCTCTCCGCGCCAGCGACAACTGTGGGCGTTACTGTCGCGGTAAAAGTAGCAGCCTGTCCTACGGCGGCCGGGTTCAGAGAGGACGATAGAGACGTAGTGGTGGAGAAACGGAAATTTGCAGCGATGTTGCGCAAGATTGTAACGCTATTAGCGCCCGCAACGGCCAAATCTGGTTTGCCGTCGTGGTTGTAGTCGCCGGTGGCAATGGCGGGGCCAACTGCGCCGAGCGTGAACGGCATTTGAAATGTCCCGTCGCCATTTCCCAGGAGAAGAAAATTCCCGTCCCCTGAGGCGACGTCCAACTTACCGTCGCCGTCGAAATCTGCAACAGCTAAAGATTGAATCTGTGCAAGATATAAACTTAGGGTTACACTCGACAACGCTGTCTGGAATGTTCCATCGCCGTTCCCCAGAAGCACGCTAATTCCAGCACTTGTACACGTATCGTCCGAACATTCGTTGGCCACTACCAGATCTAATTTTCCGTCCCCGTTGACATCGGTGATCGCCAATGAATACGCACTCCCGGTGCCTCCCGGTGAGTAGCTGACCGCGGGTTTGAATGATCCATCTCCGTTGCCGAGCAAAACAGAAATCGTTGCGTTACTGCATATACTGGAACCGGGGCATTGGTTGGCGACGACAATATCCAGATTGCCATCGCCGTTCAAATCGCCTACTGCAACGAAAGATGCCTGCGGGCCGCTCGATCCGTAACTGAGAGCTGTCTGGAAAGTTCCGTCTCCGTTCCCCAGCAACACACTAACAGCGCCGGTCGCGCAATTAGTATCGATGCACTGGTTGGCCAGCACTGCATCCAACTTCCCGTCGGCGTTCACATCCGCCAGCGCCACAGAAACCGCGTTGACCCCACCTGAACTGTAAGTTGCGGCAGGTTGGAAAGTTCCGTCTCGATTGCCCAGCAATATGGCCACATTGCCGTTTGAACAGTTCGTAGAGCTTATACACTGGTTTGCCACCGCGATATCCGAAATACCGTCTCCGCTCAAGTCGCCCGCGGATATTGCATTGGCCAGCGTTCCGCCGGAGCCATAACTCAGGGCCGGCTGAAAGGTGAAATCACCATTACCTGCAAGAACACTGACTGAGCCGGACGCGCAATTAATGTCAGCGCACTGGTTTGCGACGATTAAATCCCAGTTACCATCTCCGTTAATGTCCGCTACTGTCGCGGAAACAGCTTGCGAACCAGCCATCCCGTAAGTTAACGGGGCCTGCAACGTTCCATCTCCGTTACCCAGCAACACCACCACTGCTCCATTGGCGCAGGTAGCTGAGTTAGCACATTGATTCGACACAACCAAATCCAACTTGCCGTCTCCGTTTACGTCTGCCGCAGCGATTGAAGATGCTTGCGCGCCGCCAACCGCAAAGGCCACGGGCGACTGAAAAGTTCCGTCTCCATTTCCCAACAGAACAGCAACCGAGTTCGCGCAGATACTCGAGGCGGCACATTGATTTATGGCCATCACGTCCATTTTGCCGTCGCCATTCATGTCTCCCAAGGTTAGGGAATAGGCAAATTGACCGCCCGTTCCGTATCCCACGGCCTGCTGAAATGTGCCATCTCCGTTTCCGATCAGGACCGAGACAACGCCGTTTGCGCAAATGCTCGAATTGGCACACTGGTTTGCGACCACTAAGTCGGGCTTGCCATCTGCATTGATATCCCCGATTACCACAGAATGGGAGGCTTGGCCGCCCGATCCATACGTAACTGCCGACTGAAAGGTTCCGTCGCCATTCCCGAGTAGAACGGTGACCGATCCGGAAGTGCAGTTGCCATTGCTTACACACTGGTTTACGACAACCAAATCCGGAATGGCGTCTCCATTCACGTCGGCAATCGCAATCGAGTTGGCATTGTGGCCGGCTGAATCGTAGTTGACGGCTGACTGAAAGGTTCCGTCGCCATTGTTGAGTAACACGCTAACTTCGCCGTCATTACATGTGTTGTCGGTACACTGACTCGCAACTAACACGTCCACCATGCCGTCGTGATTGAGATCAGCCACAGCCACGGCACTGGCATTCACTCCGGTGGGGCTGTAGATTATTGCCATCTGAAAGGTGCCGTCTCCATTGCCCAGGAGCACACCAACCGATCCGTTCGCGCAGGTTAGGTCAACGCACTGGTTAGCTACTACCAGATCAGGTTTCCCATCATTGTTCACATCCGCAACGGCAAGAGAAACGGCATTTAATCCACCCGTCGCGTATGACACTGGGGACTGAAACGTCCCGTCGCCGTTGCCGAGAAGCACGGTAACGGCGCCCGCGCTTTCGGTGCTATCGGCATAGCCGTTTGCGACCAGTAAATCAGGCTTGCCATCGCCATTTACATCAATAATGACGGCCGCATTAGCATCCACTCCACCCGAAGCATAGGCTGGCGCAGTGAAAAAAACTGTGTTCACCGATGGAGACGACAACTGCGGGGACGAAGCTTGGCGTGCGTGAGGAGTCGTAGCCCTTCTGGGGCCGTTCCCAGCTCTACTCTTGATTGGTTGGCTGGGTTGTTCTAGTTTGGAAAATAATTTTGGCAGGCCTTGCAAAACTGCAGGCTGCTCGGCGGCTTGTGGGCTGCGCTGGCCCGCGACAATAAGCGCCAAGAGAGAGGCTAACAGGTACGATGCAGCAGGGCTTTTGGGGACCACAAGCTTCCTGAAACGGATAATTCAACTACAACCACGGCCCAATCTCAGAGGAAGTAATCGGAGATGTTTCTGTTTTGCGCAAGATGATACTCCTGGTTGAGAGTAGGCGTCTCGCGTTCGCGTTTTCCTATTTCTAGTGAATAGTTAGTTCGGCGAGTATAGCGAACTGCAGAACAAAAGTATAGATAGAGGAGGCTTTCGAAATTTTCCATCCCGCCGTTCGTTCCTGGTTCGAGGCCGTTTTTCCTGAACCGACGCGCCCGCAGATAGAAGGCTGGCCGGCAATCGCTCGTGGCGAGTCCACATTGATTCTCGCTCCTACCGGACCTCGACGACCATGTGAATAAGTTGCGGTTTGGCTAAGACTGAGAGCGTAATTGTTGAAATATCGCCTCTCTAACAATGTCGGCGGTGTCAAGCACTTTTGGGGCGCACTAGCCCGTGCACTCCGAAGAGCGCCATTTCGCTCTAGTTGAAGCCTTTGCCTTTGCCTTTGCTTTTGCT
>Ga0182024_10010562_pt1 | contig 18789 bp, 19 predicted proteins | sample P32metaG_FD_120480 | JGI IMG/M metagenome (GOLD analysis project Ga0182024, IMG submission 120480) | Permafrost microbial communities from Stordalen Mire, Sweden - P3-2 metaG (Illumina Assembly) | ecosystem: Environmental > Terrestrial > Soil > Wetlands > Permafrost | place: Sweden: Stordalen... | reverse complement strand
TCTGACCTGCCCGCACCGCAGGGCTCCGGGGGAGAGACTCGAACTCTCAACCTAGTGATTAACAGTCACCCGCTCTGCCGGATTGAGCTACCCCGGAAAACTCGGGCCACGCTACCACCCGAGCCCCCCGGCGGCGGCGCATTGGGAACGGCTAGTTCCCGAGGTAATCGCGCAGTTGACTGCTGCGGACGGGCTGGCGTAGCTTGGCAAGGCTTTTGGACTCAATCTGGCGTACGCGTTCGCGCGTCACCCCGAAAGCCTTCCCGACCTCCTCCAGGGTGCGGGCTTGGCCGTCCTCGAGGCCAAAGCGCAGGCACACGACTTTTCGCTCCCGCTCGGAGAGGTCGGCCAGCACGCTGCGGACCGCCTCAACCAGCATCGCGCGGGCGGCAGCATCGCCCGGGGCCAACGCCGCTTCGTCCTCCAGGATGTCGGACAGGTTGAAATCGTCTTCGCCCAAGGGTTGCTCGAGCGAGATGGTGTCCTGGCTGATCCGGAGGATTTCCCGAACACGGTCGGGGCTCATCTCGGCGCACTTGGCCACCTCGTCGATTGTCGGCTCGCGGCCGGTCTCTTGCAGGAGGCTCCGCTGAGCCCGCACAACGGCATTGATGTTGTCGACCATGTGCACTGGGATCCGGATGGTCCTGGCCTGGTCGGCAATAGCCCTGCTGATTGCTTGGCGGATCCACCAGGTGGCATACGTGGAAAACTTGAAGCCCTTGGTGTAGTCGAACTTTTCGACCGCCCGCATGAGCCCAAGGTTGCCTTCCTGGATCAAGTCGAGGAACGAAAGCCCGCGGTTGCGGTACCATTTCGCCACCGAAACGACTAGCCGAAGGTTGGCCTCGACAAGGACATGCCTCGCCACGATCCCCTCGGCCCGAAGGCCCTCGTCGACCGCGCGTTGCTGGTCGACGACCCGCTGCTTCCTGCCACGCGGCGACGATGCCGCCTCGATTTCTTCGAGCCCGTCGAGGCGGGCGGCGGCGACGGCACCGCGCTCTACGCACTGCGCCAAGGCCACCTCTTGCTCAGCTGAAAGAAGCCGGACATTCCCGATCTCTTTCAGGTAGGCGCGCACCGAGTCAGAACTGCCCGTGCTGGCAACCCCGATGTCGAGCTCCAGCCCGGCAACTGTTACGCGCTTGCCGCTACGGAAAGGGTCACGGGCTTTCTTTTGCAACAACCCGTAGACGCTCTGCGGGGCCGGCCCGCTCTGCCCGAGATCGGCCTCGTGGGCCGGGACTTTCTCGGGTGGGCGCTCTGCCTTGGCCACGGCGACCACCTCGGAGGCGAGCGTGTGCAGGCCTTCGTCAGAAAGGAGCTCTCCGGCCTCCCGCCATTCGATGCCTTCGGCCCTCACTCTCCCGATCACCAGAGAGATCAGCTCCGGCCTCAGCTCGACCCCTTCCAGCACCGCGATAACGTCGTCGGGGGTTAGATAACCGCGCTCTCGGCCAACCATCAATAGAGCAATGAAATCGGGCGTGGCCTCGCCTGAGGCCGTGAACGGCGCTCTCACTAGTGGTCCGTAGCCTCCCCTTTTTGGACAGCAGGGCTCGCCGACATGCTAGGACTTCCCAGCAACAAAGCTAGCAAGTGACGCTCCGCGCCGGCCAGGCGCGCTACGTAGTCCGGGCCGGGGTCGACGGAGCGCATGGCTTCGAGGGCGTGGCGCAGGCTCGCAGAGCGTCCCGCTAGTTCACTGTGGCTCCGCTCGGGCGTGCTGCTGCGGGCCTCTCGCCGCAGCTCCGCGAGGGCACGGGCCGCAGCCTGGGCGATGAGTTGACCGAGGACGTCGTCGGGGTCCTCCTGGGTGTCCTCGACGGCGAGCTGGCCGAGCAGGTCGGCGACTTCGGGCGCCGCCGCCTCGATCGCCTCGTGGAGCGTCATGGCTGAAGCAAGTTCGGCGTAGACCGCCCCGGCAAGAGCGGAACTGAAAAGGGCGATATCGAGACGGCCCTCAATTTTCTCGGGGTGATGGACGGCCAGTCGCAAAGCCTCCAACTCGGGGCGCGGCAATGCGGGCGCCTTCGGCTTCGGGGCGGCCGGGACAACAGCGGGAGCGGGCCGCTCGCCGTTTTTCGACGCGCCCCGCTGCGGCAGGGCGCGCAGCTGCTCGGGGCTGAGATGGCACCGGTCGGAAACCTGCATCAGGTACTGGTCCCTGACAAGGGAATCTGGGTGCTCGGATATCAGCGCCAGGCCGGCCTCGGCCGCGCGCGCTCGTCCCTCGGGGTTGGTCAGGTCACTGGCTGCGAATAGCCGCTCGAGGCGGAAACCTAGGAAAGGCTTGGCCTCCGCGACGGCTTGGCGCAGGCGCTCCGGGTCTTTCTGCGCGAGGTCGGCGGGGTCGGCACCGGGGGGGAGCGGCACCACGGAAATACCAGCTTCGAAGCGGCGCTCCCAGTCGTAAAAATGCTCCGCTGCGCCTTGGCCGGCGGAGTCGGCGTCATAGGCGAGCACGATCCTGCGAGAGAAACCGGTCAACAGCCGGACGTGGCCGTCAGCGAGCGCCGTGCCGCAGGTTGCAACGGCCTCCGTAACCCCTGCGCTGTGCAGGCCGATCACGTCGGTGTAGCCCTCACAGACAACAACCCGGCCCCGCTCGACAATTGCCCCTTTGGCCCAGTTGAGGCCGTAGAGCACCCTGCTCTTGTCGTAAAGAGCGGTCGCTGAGGTGTTCTTGTACTTGGGGCCATTGCCCCCGGGCAGCACACGCCCACCCAACCCGACGGGCCGGCCCGCGATGTCGAAGATGGGAAAAAGTACCCGCTCACGGAACGAGTCGTTCAGGCGGCCCGACTGGTTGCGGTACACCAGGCCCGCTTCGACCAGCAGATCCGCGCTAACCCCCGCTTCGCGGACTAGTACGTCCCACCCGGCGGGCGCCCAACCGAGGCGAAAATGCTTGACCGTGTCGCTGCCGTAGCCGCGGTCGCGCAGGTACCTGCGGGCCCCCCCGGCGTCCTTAGCGACGAGAAGCCTCTGGTGGTACCACTCGACGGCGTGCTCCATGGCGTCGCCGAGCGCCGCAGAACGCTTGGCCGCCGGGCCGGAATGCTCGGCCGTGTCGTAGCGGAGAGCTACCCCGGCGCGGGAAGCCAGCGCTTCGACCGCGGTTACGAAGTCGAGGTGCTCGGTCTCACGCAGGAAGCTGATGGCGTCGCCGTGAGCCTGGCAACCGAAGCAGTAATACCGGCCGAGCTCGGCGTTGACCGAGAACGAACTCGTCTTTTCCGAGTGGAAGGGGCACAGGCCGACCCAGCGGGTGCCGACCCGGCGCAGAGCGACGTGCTCTGAGATCAGGGCAACCAGGTCCGTGGCGGACCTGGTCCGTTCGACGTCTTCGGCGACAATACCCACGAAGAAAGACTAAGGCCGCCCGAGGGGAACCAGAGCGGCGGTGTTCACCAGGCGAGGCGTGCGGTGACCGTCTCCACGAGCCGGTCGATCGGTACCCGCTCCTGGGTGGTCGAGTCACGGTCACGCACCGTGACCGCTTTGTCCTCCAGGGACTCGAAATCGACCGTGACGCACAGAGGGGTGCCGATCTCGTCCTGGCGCCGGTAGCGCCGGCCAATGGCCCGCGTAACGTCGTAATCGCACATCGCCACTGGTTGGAGGAGTTGCAGGACCTCCTGGGAAAGCGGCAAAAGGGTGTCTTTTTTCGACAGGGGCAGGACGGCGACCTGGTACGGAGCGATTCGCGGGTGGAGGCGGAGCAGCGTCCGCTCTTCGCCGGCAACCTCGTCAATGGTGTACGCAGCGAGTAGGAAGGCCATCATCGTGCGGGCGACGCCAGCGGCAGGCTCGATCACATAAGGCACGTAGCGCTCTCCGGTGGCGGAGTCGAAATACTCGAGCACCTGGCCACTCGCTGCCGAATGGGCCTTGAGGTCGAAATCAGTCCGGTTGGCAATGCCTTCGAGCTCTCCCCAGCCCCAGGGGAAGGCGAACTCGACATCGGCCGTCCCCGCCGAATAATGCGACAGTTCCTCTTTGCTGTGGTGGCGAAGGCGCAGCATCTCGCGCGGTATGCCGAGGCGCACGTACCACTCGTAGCGCTCGTTGCACCAGTACTCGAACCATCGCTGGGCGTCGTCGGGTGGGACGTAGTACTCGAGCTCCATCTGCTCGAACTCCCTCGTCCGGAAAACGAAGTTGCCGGGAGTGATCTCGTTGCGGAACGACTTGCCAACCTGAGCCGTGCCAAAAGGGGGCTTCAGGTGCTCGGTCTGCAGGACATTGGCAAAATTGACGAAATGGCCCTGCGCAGTTTCCGGGCGCAGGTAGGCCACCGCCCCCTCGTCCTCGACCGGGCCGACGAAGGTCTTGAACATGAGGTTGAACGGCCTGGCGTCGGTGAAATCCATGCCCCCGCAGTTGGGACATTTGAGCTTGCCGTCGTCCGTCGTCGGGAGCTGGTCCGCTCGCCAGCGCTGCTTGCATGTGCGGCAGTCGACGAGCGGGTCGGTGAAATTCTTGAGGTGGCCAGAGGCTTCCCAGATCTTCGGGCTCGACAGGATGGACGCGTCCAGCCCGACTACTTCCGAGCGGAGCTGGACCATCGAACGCCACCACGCCTCTTTCACGTTGCGCGCCAACAACACCCCGAGGGGGCCGTAGTCATAGGTCGAGCGGAACCCGCCATAAATTTCGGCGGACGGGAACACGAAACCCCGCGCCTTGCACAGACGGACCAGTTCTTCCATGGAAACGGGCATGTGGGAAGGCTAGTGGGCCCGTCGCCGGCGGCGGGCTCGATATGGCCGGCTCGATATGGCCGGCTCGATATGGCCGGCTCCCTGTGGCCGGGTGTTGCCGCTGTAGTACTAGCTGCGCTCCAGGATATGAAGGGCGCGCAGGTTCCTTTCGAGGTGACGTTCGAGCGATGCGGTCGCAAGGCTGGCAACCTCGCCCGTCGTGGCGCTCGCAGGCATTTGGAGCGCCCTGGTCAATTGCCCGCCGAGGATCCAGCTCAGCAGTTCCAGGGCCGCCGGGCTGAGCGGGTGGCCTCGCCGGCAGTCCCGGCACAGCGCGCCTCCCTCGGCGATGTCGAAAGCCACGAGGGGCGTTGCCGGCGGGCTCGAGCCACAGCTCGCGCAGCAGTCGATTATCGGGCCTGCACCGTCGAGCGACAGCAACTTCCAGTAGAACGAGGCCACCACGAGGGGCCCGGGTTGGCTGGCCAAAGTGCGCAACGCCCCGACCAGCATGCGGTACAGGGCACTCGATGGCTCCCGCTCCTGGGCGACCTGCTCGGTGGCTTCGGCCATGGCCAGGCCCTGTGCGAGGCAGGTGAGGTCCTCGTGGAGCAAGCGCCACGGCTCGATAGTCTCGGCCTGGTTCACGATGTCGAGCTCACGGCCCTCGTACATCAGCAGGTCAACGTGGCTGAGCGGTTCGAGCCGGCCGCCGATGCGGCTCTTGGTGCGGCGGATCCCCTTGACGACCGCCCGCACTTTGCCGTGGCCGGCCGTGACGAGGACCAGTACCCGGTCTGCTTCACCGAGCTTGTAGGTCCGCAGCACTACGCCTCGGTCACGGTAGAGCGACATGGTTGTAATTATCTTCCCACGCCGGCACTCGCTCCGTGAGGGGTAGCGATCAGGCGGGCAAGCCGTCCTGGTCCCGTTGCTCGCCGGTGCGCCCGAAACGGCGCTCCCGCTGCTGGTACTCCCGCACCGCCTCGCGCAGGTGCTCCCGGCGGAAATCGGGCCACAGGACGTCCAGGAACACGAGCTCGCTGTACGCGATCTCCCACAGGAGGAAGTTCGAGATCCGGTACTCCCCCGAGGTCCTTATGAACAGGTCGGGGTCCGGCATGTCCGGAAGATAGAAGTGCTTCCTAATGGCACGCTCGTCGACCTTGGAAGCCTTCACACCGAGAGCGACCAGCTCCCTCACGGCGTCGACTATCTCAGCTCGCCCTCCGTAGTTGAACGCCACGGTCAGCGTGGTGTTCGTGTTGTGCCTGGTCAGCTCCGTCGTCTCGTCCATGCGCCGGACAATGGACTTCGGGACCCGCCAGTCACGCCGGCCTGCAAAACGTATCCGCACTCCCAAGCTGTGCAGCTCATCGCGCCGGCGGGTCAGCAAGTCGTCAGCGATGACGCTCAGCAGGAAGCGCACCTCGTCCTGGGGGCGGCGCCAGTTCTCCGTCGAAAAGGCGTACACGGTGAACCACTCGATCCTGAGCTCGAGGGCGCCCTTGACGGCGTCCAGCAGCGCTTCCTCACCCGCGCGGTGGCCTTCGGTGCGGGGCAGGCCCCGTTTTGCGGCCCAGCGACCGTTCCCGTCCATCACGCATGCCACATGGCGGGGCATGCGCTTGGGGTCGAGGTCGTCCAGGTTCATGCTGGAAAAGCTACTTCCCCGGCGACCGCAGAGCCATGGGCGCACGGCAGCGAGCCATCAGCGCTGACAACAGAGCCATAGACGCCGATCGCAGGGTCATTGCAGCCGACCGCAGGGTCATTGCCGCCGGTCCTCGATCTCCCACGCGTGATCGAGCACATGCCAAATGAGCCGCCTCGCGGCGTAACGCGGTGGCCACGACTCCCGGGCCTCGGGACGGGATTGCCCGGACCGGCACCATTCCAAGATCGCCGCCCTGTTGGCGACGACGACGTCGCGGTCGCCGGGAGCTGGCACGGGTAGCTTAAACCCCACCTTCCGCCCGAACATCTGCTCGGCTGCCGCAACGTGGCTCACGACTGCATCCCTGTCCCGGCCGCCACCTCTGGGGCCTTTCCGCAGCTCCGGCGGTGCCCCTCCCGCGACCGTGTCGAGGAACTCCCAGCTAGCAGACAGCAAAGCCGCCGTCCGGGATGCTTCGTCGGCGCCAAGGTCGCCGTAGTCCGATGCGAGCACCGTCGTCGGCACCCCGAAGTCAGCTCCTCCCGAGCGGGTCGGGACGCGTTCGACGACAAGCCATCGTTCGTCCTCCGATAGATCGAAGTCGATCGCGGCCCGGGCGGCTACCGGCGAGTACCGCGGCACATAGGAACCGAGGGCGGCTAGCGCCGCTTCTTCGGTCTTCCCTGAACGAGACAGGCCCGGCCACTCCAGGCTGCAGGCGAAGGCCAGCTTGTTGCCGGTTTCGATGTAAGCACGGCTCGAAGCGCTCATGTCACAGACCGAGCTGTTTCAACATCTCCGGGCGCTGTTGCCAGTCACGCGCCACGCGCACTGACAGGTCGATGTAGGCACCCGGCGGCAGCTGGGCGCGCACCGCAGACCCGACCCGCTTGAGCACCTCCCCCCCCTGGCCGATGACGATCCCCTTTTGGGAGTCCCTCTCGACCAGGATCTCGCAGCGCACGTAAGGCCACTCCCACTCGGTGACACGGCAGGCGATGCTGTACGGCAGTTCATCGTGGGTGATCGCTAGCAGCTGCTCACGCACAAGTTCGGCGACCCACTCCTGTTCGTGTGCCTCCCCGGCCGTCCCGGCCGCCTTGTCCCCGGCAATGTCATCGGGGTAGAGCGCAGGGCCTTCGGGCACCCGGCTCACAAGCGCGTTGACGAGATCGTCAACGCCTGCACCCGTTCGCGCAGAAACTGCGAAGTACTCCTCGAAGCCCCACTCCCCCAGTGCCTGCAGCTGTCGCATCACAGCCACCCTCGAAACGCCGTCCACTTTGTTGAGCACGCAGATATCGCGTTTCCCCACCTCGTCAGCCACAAAGCGGTCACCTCGGCCCACGCCGGCCTTGCCATCGACAACGAAAACGACCACGTCCACCCCGGTGACAGCGCCCAGCGCGGTTCGGTTGAGCTGGCGGCCGAGGAGCGTCCGCGGCTTGTGCAACCCCGGCGTGTCCACGAAGACCAGCTGGCCCTCGTCGAGACTGAGGACCCCGCGGACAGCGTTCCTCGTCGTTTGCGGTTTGTCGGAAACGATGGAGACTTTTTGCCCCACCATCATGTTGACAAGCGTCGACTTCCCGACGTTGGCCCTGCCCGCGATAGCCACGATCCCGGAGCGGAAACCAGGGGCCGGGCCCCGAACCGTGCTGGGGTTCGTCAAGGCTGTTCTTCGGCCCCGTCGGGGACGGGGATCTGCGCCTCGGCGGCACCCTCGGGGACGCTCACGCCGATCAGTACCCGGGCAATCCGCCGTCCGTCGACTTTCTGGGCAACGAGCCGGTGACCATCGAAGTCAGCCGCTTCACCCTCCTCGGGGACGTGGCCCAGAAGGTGGTACAGGAACCCGCCCACCGTGTCCCAGTCACCTTCGGGAAGCTCGTAGCCGATGAGCTCGTTCACCTCGTCGATCGAGAGGCTCCCGTCAACCTGGACCTGGCCGTCATCCAAGTGCTCCACCCGTGGCCGCTCGACGTCGTACTCGTCAGAAATCTCCCCAACAAGTTCTTCGAGGACATCCTCGAGCGTGATCAAGCCTGCCGTCCCGCCGTACTCGTCCACAACGATCGCGAGGTGCTGCTTGCCGGCTTGCATTTCGCGCATGACTTCGGCCACTCGCTTGCTTTCTGGGAGGAACTGGGCCTGGCGCATGACGCTCGTGACGGGCTCGTCCGCCTTGCCTTCGCGCTCGGCCCGCATCATGTCCTTCACGTAGACCACACCGACAATGTCGTCAATACCGTTGCCGTAAACCGGCACCCGGCTGAAACCCGCCGACGACGCAATGTCCGCCGCGTGACCGAGCGTTGCGTCCGCATTGACCGTTACCATGTCCGGCCTCGGCACCATTACCTCGCGCGCGACCGTGTCCCCGAAGTCGATGATCGAATGGATCAGCTTGCGTTCCTCGCGTTCGATGACCTCCTCGTCTGCGGCCGTGTCCGCCATCGCGAGGAGCTCTTCTTCTGTGACATAGGGGCCTCTCTTCAACCCCTTGCCCGGCAGGAAGAAGTTCGCGACCTTTATGAGCCCCCAGGTAGCCCATCGCAACGGCGGGAAATGGACAACCGTCAAAAGGAAGGGGGCCATGGAAAGGGCGACCCGCTCGGAATGCTGGACTGCGTAGATCTTGGGCGCCAGCTCCGCGAAAACGAATATGACGATCACCTCGAACACGGTCGCTATCAGCACCCCCAGCGGTCCCACAACCTGGTCGGCGACGACGCCGACGAGCGTGGCTGCCACCAGCGTGCATATTTCGAGCGTAAAAAGAATGACCGGGATGTTTCTTTCCGGGTGCTCCACCAACTTCAACAGCGACGATGCGCCCCGCTTGTGCTCTTCGACCATAGAAATTGCCTTGACTCTCGACATGCGTGTCATCGCAGTCTCTGACATTGCAAAGAGAGCCGACAGGGCAATGAGGACTATTACGGCGCCCACCATAATGGCGTCAGCATTAGAGAAATTGTGGCTGGATAAATGTGTTGCGGCAAGCATCTGGTTACGGGCTCCCGCCGGTCCCGTCCTTGCCGGGCTGAGGCCCGTCGGCAGGGCGCCCTCCGTTGGAAGGAGCGTTCCCGCCGTTTGCACCTGCCGCGTCGGCGGGGCCCGAGACCTCCGTTCCCAACGAGGCTTGCCCGTCCGCCAGCGCGGCCCGCCCGTCGCCCGGTGAGGCTTGCCCGTCGCCCGGTAAGACTTGCCCGTCGCCAGGCGCCGCTTCTGGTCCGGTCGCCTTTGCTTGCCAGGTCTCCGCACGGATCTCCGCATAATGCCGGCTGAGGAGCTCTCGCTCCTTTGCCTCCATTTCCTCGGCCTCATCGTCTTCCTGGTGGTCCATCCCCATGAGGTGGAGCAGCCCGTGGACGACCAGCAAGGCAACTTCGTCGTCATAGTTGCCGGCGTGCTCGGGGGCGTTCTTGAAGGCCACGGCTGGGCAGATGACTATGTCACCGAGCAGCACCGGGACATCCTCAGGCTCCGACGGCATCCCTGGGCCGGTCCCACCGGAGTCGGGCGAGCGCCCGCTTTCAACCGGCTCCTCGTCTATGGGGAACGCGAGCACGTCAGTGGGGCCGTCCTTGCCGAGGAACCTGCTGTTGAGCTCGGCTATCGCCGGCTCGTCCACGAACAGGACCGACAACTCGGCATCGCCGGAGAGGCCCTCTTCTTCCAGCACGGCCTCGGCGAGGTGCACCCAGCGCAAAGTATCGACCGGGTGGTCGTTTTGTTCGTCCGCGGCGAATACCTCGACGGCCATTTCTACCTACCTGGGCTGCGCCTCGCGGCGCAAGACTGGCTTACCAGCGACGTTGTTGGCCGACTCGTAGGCGTCGTAGGCCGAGACGATGTCGGCAACGATGCGGTGGCGTACCACGTCGCGGCTCGTCAGGCGCACAAAGGCTATTCCCTCGATCCCGTTCAGGACATTTTCGAGTTCGGCCAGCCCGGAGCGGCCACCGGGCAAGTCAACTTGAGTGATGTCGCCGTTGACAACGACCTTGGAACCAAAACCGATCCTCGTGAGGAACATCTTCAGCTGTTCGGGGGTCGCGTTTTGCGCCTCGTCCAGGATTATGAAGCTTCTGTTCAACGTGCGGCCGCGCATGTAGGCAAGCGGAGCCACTTCGATTGTCCCGTTTTCCAGCAGGCGGCGCCCGCCTTCGGTCCCGAGCATGTCGTAGAGGGCGTCGTAAAGCGGGCGTAAGTACGGGTCGATCTTGGCCATGAGGTCACCGGGCAGGAAGCCCAGCCGCTCCCCCGCTTCGACCGCCGGCCGGGTCATTATTATGCGTTCGACCGATTTTGCCTGAAGCGCCTGGACTGCCAGAGCGACGGCGAGATAGCTCTTGCCAGTGCCAGCGGGGCCGATGCCAAAAGTCACGATATTCGAAGTTATGGCGTCGACATAATGCTTTTGGCCGCCCGACTTCGGCCGGACCGATCTCCCCCGTGCGGACCGCAGCACTTCGGCGGTCAGCACTTCGGAGGGTAGTTCGTCCGAACGAAGGATGTCTATGGTGCGGGCGACGACCTGGGGGTCGACGACCTGGCCGTGCTCGAGCAGCAGGCTCAGCTCTTCTACCAGGCGGCCAACGACGGCCGCGTCGTCTCCCTCGATGTTGAACTCGTTGCCCCGGGCGATGATCCGGGCGCCACCGAATGCCTCTTGCACGGAACGCAGGTTCTCGTTGAGTGGGCCGACCAGGCCCGCCATCAGGTGGTTTGGGACTGTAACTGTTACTGGCACGTGTGCTTTACCAGCGTAGCGTTCAAGAAGGCCCGACAGGCCGGTTTGATGCGCCCGTCGTGACCTGCGCCGGGTGCGTCATCCTGGTGGCCACCCTAGCTTGCGACCGCCCAGCACGTGCATGTGGAGGTGGGGCACCTCGGCACCTGAATCTCGCCCGATATTGAAAGCAAGGCGGTAGCCACCCTCCGCTATGCCCTCCCGCTCCGCGACCGTATGCGCGATGGTGAGCATCTCCACCATCACCGGGCCGTGCTCCGGGGTTACCTGTGAGGCGTCCATGATGTGCTCACGTGGCACCACGAGCACATGGACGGGCGCCACTGGGTGAAGGTCGTGGAACGCATAAGTCAGTTCGCCGGAGTAAGCCTCGCGGGAGGGCAGTTCACGAGCGATCACCCGGCAGAAAACGCACCAATCCTGTGTCCCCGACGTCAAAAGCCGACCTCGGGGCCCTCAGTGCCCGCTTCATGGGACCTGCCACCTACGGCGCCCTTTGGGTCGGGGTAGAGGTGCTCCAAGGTCCCAGGCACGATCCGAGCGCGTTTGATGAAGGCATCGACCTCGTGGGCTTGCAGGCGGATCACGCGGCCCATCTTGTACGCCGGCAGCTGGCCTTCGTCGATGAAACGGTAGAGCGTGCGCAAGGTGACCCCGAGCCGGGCGCACGCCTCAGGAGTGCCGATCCATTCGATGGGTTCTGTCACGGTTGGCCAATTCTACAGAGCTTTGCGGTCATCGCGTGTTTCTCAGTACCTTTCACCGATTTCGCTTCAAAGCTGACCGGCTGTCCAAGAGCGCAGGCCATAGCGTGACGCTACCCCGGCCCAGATGCCAACAACACGCTCTTTGGCAACGCTTGCGTCCAACGATGCCTCGGTAGCTGCGCGGTAATGTATGTCGTTGGTTGGAGCGCCGTAGCAACCCGTCGCCTGGAGATCCTCCAGCCACGCCTCGTACCCCTGGTCAGCCGACAAAGAGGCGCCACTGGCATCGTCCAGGTCGCCAATAAGCGACGGCCCGCCGTTCATTTTCAGCAGCTGCTGCCTGTCGGACGCGATGCCGGCCAACACTGAGCGTCTTAGCGCGACGGCGCGGCCTACTTGGACGATCAGGCCCTGGCGGGTCGGCGTCGAAGGTGGCGCCGGTTGGCATGCATCGCTGACGGCAACCGATACGAGCTGGTGAGCCTGCGCACTCTCCGCCAGGAAACCTTCGAAAGCGGTCTGCGGCGTCAGCACTCGTCCCGCCGTTCGGCGAGGCGATCCGCCGCCCAGCACGAGCGCCCCAACGGCCACGGCGGCCACGAGCGTGAGCACGACCAACAGGAGCAGCACTCTTCCCCGCCGACCGGGCCGCCGCGCCTGGCCATCAAGTTCGTCCGGGCCGCCGACCACTGGGCCCTCCGCAGTGTCCTCTTCGCTCGTCGCGCCGCGCTCCGGCCGCAGCTGGGGAGCGCTCAGGACCATTGGCAGCACGGCCGTCGGAGGGCCTGGTTCGTACGGCTGAGGGCCGCTGTGAGACGGACCGATTTGGTCGGGACCGATTTGGTCAGGGCGGCCCTGGCCCGAAGGGCGCTTTAGCGGGAAGGTGGCCCAGCGAAGCCCGACAACGCTGCCCCGGGAAGCGGGAGGCAGCGTCGGCATGTCCTCGGTAGCGTCCTCGCCAGCCTCCTTTCGAGCCTGCTCGGCCTGGGCTTGGACAAGGGGCGGGCCGTGGACGGTAGGCGTGCCCTCGTCGATCGGGGCTGGCCGGCCCCTCGCCTCCTGAGCCGCCCGCTCCTCTGCCTTTCCCGCCTCGTCCGACAAACCAGGTCTCCTTAAAGCCTGAGCCTAACGGTCACCTCGTTGGCGAGAAGGCGACCTCTCGGAGTCAGCACCGCCCGACGGCCCGCCCGCTCGCCCGCCCCGCCGGTGGCGTGCTCCATTTCCCCAGTGCTTTCCTCAATGCCGTCCCGGGCGCCTCTGTGCAGCTCCACAAGCCCCTCGTCGAAGAGCTCGTCGGGCACCGCACTGGCAGGCACCCCCCGTGAGGTACGCAAGCTGAGAGCCAGGGCCTCCCAGCGGCGCTGCTCGGCGTCCAGCGTCTCGCCGGCAGCTTCGACGGGCTCGCCTGCCTCTACCAGGCGGCAGTAGCGCTCAGGTGTGCGCACGTTCCACCAACGCCGGGCGGTGCCATCGGGCAGCGCCAAGTGGGAGTGCGCGGAACAGCCCACCCCCCAATATTCGCCTTGTGACCAGTAGAGAAGATTGTGGGCGCAACGAGCGCCAGGTTGCGCCCAATTCGAGATCTCGTAGCATTCGTAGCCCGCACTGTTGAGCCGAGAACAGGCCACAACGTACTTGTCGGCCTGGTCGTCCTCGGACGGGTGCCGCTCGCTCTGGGTCGCAAGCGGTGTCCCCGGCTCAACGGTCAGGGCGTATGCGCTCACGTGAGCCGGAGGGGGGTCGAGAGCGAGTACGGCTTCCAGTGATGCCTCCCAGTCCCCCATCGTCTCGCCGGCTGCCCCGAAGATCAGATCGGCGTTGTAGGCCCCTGCGAACCCGGCCTCTCCCGCCAGGCAGGCCGCACGCCTGACCGAACCTGGTTCGTGCTCCCTGCCGAGCGCCGCGAGGACGTGGGGCACCATCGATTGGACGCCGAACGAAAGCCTCGTCACGCCACCGGCGCGGTAGGCGGCCAGCTTTTCCGCCGTGACGGTTTCGGGGTTGCACTCGACCGTGACCTCGGCGCCTTCGGCTAGCCCGACGCGGTCCGACAGCGCCTCCAGCACTGTGAGGAGGAGCTCGGCCGGCAGCAGCGAAGGGGTGCCTCCACCGAAGAACACCGAGGTCGCGGGGCCTCGTTGTGTGCCGAGTACTTGGTCCTCCAGGCCGGTGCCGAACCGGCTCACCTGCGTCACACAGGCGGCGATGTACTGCTCCCAGAGGTGTTCCCGACCGGTCCAGGTGGCGAAGGCGCAATAGTCGCAGCGGTGCCGGCAGAACGGGACATGAACGTAGACGCCGAAGGGCAACGGCGCTCCTCGGGCAGGCGCGCATGCGTCAACAGCGGGCACCGATCGGTCGGGAACTTGTGTCGCGTTCAAAGGCGTAGCATACGTGGCTCGTGCTCGTGTTCATCTTCCCGGGTCAAGGTTCGCAGCGCCCCGGCATGGGGATCCCTTGGCGCGACCACCCTTCATGGCAGCTCGTCGACAAATTGAGCGGAGTGGTAAACCGGGACCTGGCCGATCTGCTGCTCGACGCGAGCCCCGAGGCGCTCCGGGCGACGCGCAATGCCCAGTTGGCGACTTACACGCTCAGCCTCGTGGCGCTCGACGCCGCCAGAAAAGGGCCCCTCGGCGACGGCACCCTTCCCGAGGAACTGGCCGCTGTTGCCGGGCACAGCCTTGGCGAGTACACGGCCCTGGTCGCCGCCGGTGCCCTGAGCGCTTCCGCGGGCGCCACGCTCGTCCAGGCAAGAGGTGAGGCAATGCAGTCGGCCGCCGAGGCCAACCCTGGCACCATGGCCGCCGTGATCGGTCTCGAACTGGAAGGTGTTGCCGAGGCTTGCGGAGAGGTTGAGGGCGCTTGGGTCGCAAACGACAACTCCCCCGGGCAAGTGGTGATAGCTGGCACGTTGCAAGGGGTGGAGGGCGCGAGCGCCGCTTCGCTCAAGGGCGGCGCCAAACGAGTGATCCCTCTGCAAGTGGGCGGCGCCTTCCACACACCTCTCATGCAGCCCGCTCAGGCACCCCTCGACGCCGCACTTGCAGCGGCCGAGTTTGCACCCGCGTCGTGCCCTGTCGTGGCCAACGTGGACGCCAATGCTCACACCGATGACTACCGGTCGCTTCTTTCGGCCCAACTTTGCTCGCAAGTCCGCTGGCGGGCTTCGCTGCTCGCGCTCGCTGGCATGGGAGCAAAGCTGTTCGTCGAGCTCGGGCCCGGCACCGAGCTTTCCGGCATGGTCCGCCGCACCGTCCCCGAAGCGGCCCGCCTCAACGTGGCAGGCCCGGAAGATCTCGAAGCCCTGGCCTCCGCTGTCAGTTCTTGACGTATGAGTCTTGACGTGTGAGCGGGGGCGAGACCGCACGTCCGCCCCGTTTAGCGCACGTTCATTTGGCTACCAATAGGCACCCGTTGCCGGAACCGGGCGGTATCGGGACCGGTTAAGGCCACCAAAAGCTCCCATGGGGCCCCAAGTTAGGAGCGTGCACGGTGGCCGTGAGCAGGAGGAGGTTCCTTGGTTTGCTTGGCGGTGCCGTGGGGGCCAGCGTCGTCGGCGCGACTGGCGTCGTTGGCCTGGACGGGCGGCTGCGTCACACGCTCGAGGACGAATGGGCCTACGCCGACGGCCCCGACCTTTCCCTTCCCTCGTCTGGTGCCCAGATCGTCTCGGGCTCCCTCGATAGCCGGTTCATGCACCGGGAGGTGGGCTGGGCCTACTCGTTGCCGGCGAAGGTCAAACCGAGAGCGATAGTGCTCAGCCTGTACGGGAAAGGAGCCAACCAGTTCGCCGCTTTCGACAACTTGCATTTGCCCGACGCGGCTGCCTCGGTTGGTGCGCCGCTAGCCATCGCCTCAGCCGACGGTGGCGCGGACAACTACTGGCACGAGCGGGCGAACGGGACCGACGCCCACGCCATGCTGGTCCACGAATTTGTGCCTTTGCTCATCGGCAGGCTCGGCGCACTACCCTTTGCGCTGCACGGGTATTCCATGGGCGGCTATGGAGCGCTCCTCGCCGCCGAGCGAGGTGTGAAACCAAAAGGCGGCAGTTTCTTCAAAGGAGTCGCAGCTTCCAGCCCGGCGCTTTGGACCGAGGCCGGGGAAACCGCGCCTGGTGCGTTCGACGGCGCCGAGGATTTCTACGCCAACGACGTGTTTACGGGCGTAGACGCGTTGAGATCATTGGGCGTACGTTTGGACTGCGGGACACTAGACCCGTTTTATCAAGCCACACACCAGCTCTCGGAGCTGATGACCTGGCCGCACATATCAGTGTTCCGACGATGGGCGACTCACACCAGCGGCTTCTGGCGTTCGGTAGCACCGGCCCAAATGCGGTTCCTCGCTGCTGCCTGCGGCGTACGTTGAAGGAGCGTTGACTGTTGGTCGAGAGGCGACCCGATTGCCGCTCCAGAATTGGCGTTGTCTTCAGGCCGGGGTCCCAGGGAACACGCTCTGCCGAGTCCTTCCCTGTTCGGCGAGAAGACGTTCCCCCCGTTCTTGATTGCGCCGTCCGTAGTTACCGGTCCAGACAAAGGTGAGCACAAGAACGGCAACTGGGAGCAAGTTGGAACTCTGTTTGGCGGTATTTATCGAGAAGGTCTCCACGATAACGGCCTGAACGGCCGACGCAGACAGGAAGTCCAAACCCCACACGACCGTTATCACCTTGAACATCCGGCGGAACGCGGCGTACTGCCACATCCCGGCGAAAGCACGTCCCTTGGCTGTGTCCTCTCCCATCGTTTCCAGGGCGACACGGAACATGACCGGGCGATCCGAGAGCAAAGAGAGCAAGCAGACAACCCCCAGTACGACCGTGGGCGCGAGGCCGTCCAGGAGGTACAGCCGAGCACTGCCGCTGGCCAAGCCCACCACCGTCCCCAGGGCGATGCCGGAGAGGACCAGTGCACCGATTGCGTCCAAGCGCCGGTGCTGGACGACCGTAGCTATCACCCGGAAGGCGGGCAGCACCCCGCTCACGACCAGGGACAGGACCGTCGACATACCGGCGGCGCGGGCGCCGTAATAAACGGCGAGGGGACCGGCGACGTCGAAGACGATGACGGGCGCCAGGGCCCGCAGCCTGTCCGGCGGCCCCAGTGCCCCAGGTGGCGGCGGCGCCTGGGTGCCTTCAGCATCAGTCGCGGCACGATCCGCGCTCATCTCGGCGGTCGGCGCGGCCCCAATGGTGGTCAGCGCGTCGGTCGGCGCGGCGCCGGCGGTGGTCAGCGCGGCACGAGCGGCCGCCGAGGCGGCGTCGCCGTCATCTGAGGCCTCCAGCGGCTCTACCTCGACGTCTGCCATCCGCTCCTCCTTAACCACGCTCCAGTTTGAACCAGCGCTCGGCACGGCGACCCGAGGCTGCCCCGTCCTTCGCCGTCGATCATAGGTCGATTCGACCTATACCACAACTAAACTCGGGAGCGTGCCTCCGCCGCAGCTGACCGACTTCGAACAGGTACTGCTCGGCCTGATCTGCATGGGCCCGTCGTCTGGTTACGGTCTGAAGCGGGCGTTCTCGACCACTCCCCTCGGGGTGTACCAGCCGAGCTCCGGGGCGCTGTACCCGGCGCTGGCCAGGTTGGCAGGCAAGGGCCTGATCCAGCACCAAGGGCCGGCCGAGCCCGGCCGGCGCCGACTTGTGTACGAGGCCACGCCATCAGGGCGGACGGCAAACATCATCTGGATCCGCCTGCCGGTGAGTCCCGAGACGGTCTCACGCGACCTCGGCCTACACCTCTTACGCTTCGTGATGATGGAAGCGCTGCTGTCCAAGGACGAAGTCCTTGGGTGGCTGCGAGATCTGATAGACGCCCTTTCGATCTTCGTCGGCGACGTCGAACGCCACCGGACGGCGATGCTCGCCGGGCCCTCGCACGCGATCCTGGCTTTGGACCACGGTATTGCAGTCCACCGAGCCAGCCTCGCGTGGGCGCGGGGCACTTGGGAGATGCTTGCGACCGCTCCGCCGCCGTGAAAAAAGGCGCTCGGGCCCAAACTTGCCAGACCCACTGCCGTTTCTTGGCATGGCCCGGCGTTTCTCGGTGTGGTCGGAGCGAGTTCTGGGCTCGTGGCACACCGCGATGGAGTGACACCGCCGAGAAGGGCTGGCAACGCCGAGATCGGGGTGCCCCTGAGTCGAGGACGTCGAGAGCGCCGAGCCGGGCTGCGGTTTTGGCCGGCGTCATGGGGCGGGTCGAGCGGCTGAGTGGCGAATTCGTTCGCCAGCGAATTCGCCACCAGGCGGGCGACCCCCGCCTCAGGGCCGGTCTGGCGATCTCCGGAGTGCCGGTTCGCGACCCCGCAGAAGGACGCTCTCGCTACGCAGGGAGGCGGTTGGTGGCGCCGGTCCATTTGCGCCAGTTGGTGGCGAGGCCGTCGCGCACTTCGGCCGGTGGGAGCCGGAGGGCTTGCTCGGTCGCCATGTCAGCGATTGCTCGCTGGCGGCTGTACTCGTGGTCTGCGCCGACGAAGATCGGGCGGCGATAGGAAACCAGGTCCTCGGGGGCGCCGGGGAGGAAGCCCCACAGCGTGAAGGCCCAGTCCATGTCGTATATGACGGGCGAGCGGTGGAAATGCGAAGAGCGGCGGGAGCCAGAGCTGAAACACCCGGCGATTGCGTCCGCGAGGTGCTCGCCCTCGGCCAGCACGGCTCGCTCGGCGACCCGCTTCGCCAGCTTCAGCCCGAAGCCGAGGTCAGAGCCTGTCGCGCCGAGCCCCGCCCCGTTTGGTGGGCGGAGGGAAACCTGTTCAGCAGGCCTGTCTTGCCGCCAGGGGCCGGGGATGCTCAGGCGGTTGGAGGGCCTTACCCGGTCAGTCGTGATGATAGGGACGAAGTCGGGTTGGGCCATGAGCACAAATTAGCTGACCAGTGCTCGATGCCGCCTGCTTGGAGAGCCGACTGCGCGGCTGGGGTTGGTGGCTGCGTGCAGAGCGGACTGAGTGCTC
>Ga0182024_10010561_pt1 | contig 18791 bp, 17 predicted proteins | sample P32metaG_FD_120480 | JGI IMG/M metagenome (GOLD analysis project Ga0182024, IMG submission 120480) | Permafrost microbial communities from Stordalen Mire, Sweden - P3-2 metaG (Illumina Assembly) | ecosystem: Environmental > Terrestrial > Soil > Wetlands > Permafrost | place: Sweden: Stordalen... | reverse complement strand
GGGCTGAAAATATGAAACGTGGGGCGCGATGAATCGTCGTCGGCTGTTTGTAATGGCGCTGCTGGCAGTGCTGTGCATCGGGTTCGCGGCCAGAGCGGGAAGTTTTCTGATCGTGGATGCCCCCCGGCCCTCCGACGTGATTCTGGTGCTGGCCGGCGAGACTGATAAGCGTCCCCAGCGCGCGCTCGAATTGCTGGCCCAAGGCTATGCTCGTCGTATCATCCTTAACGTCCCCGCCAATGCGAAGCTCTACGAATTTACCCAGCTTCAGCTGGCGCAGAAATACGTTCAGGATCTGCCGCAGGGCGCGGCTGTGAGCATTTGTCCCATCGCCGGGCTTTCCACCAAGGAAGAGTCCAAAGACGTGGAGCGTTGCATCGAGCGCGAAGGCGGCAAGAGCGTGCTTATCGTCACTTCGGATTTCCACACCCGCCGTGCCCTAAGTATTTGCCGCCGTGAAATTCACGGACATACGTGCTCAGTCGCGGCTGCGCGCGACGACACGCAATTCGGCGCCCGCTGGTGGACTCACCGCCAATGGGCCAAGACATTCCTCGATGAATGGATGCGCTTGATCTGGTGGAAGCTGGTCGATCAGTGGGGCTGATGGGGCGCTGATGGAATCCGCCGAACAAATTTACGCGCGCCGAAAAGTTTTCCACCGATCATTGCATTTCGAAGCACAAAAAGCATTGACGGCCAAGAACAATGGAGGGTACGATGCGTTAACAGTAATCAACCTAGTTATTAACGGAGCGTGGGATGGGCAATTCGGCCTTCTGCAGGATGGTAAGTTGCGTGCTTCTGCTGATTGTGCCAGCTTCGTTATTGGCCGCCGATTCTGGAGCCGCCATGCTTTATTCCAGCGGCGCAGCATGGGTGAACGGCAGCCATGTGCCAAACTCTTCCGCTATCTTCGCCGGCGACATGGTGCAGACCCGCTCTGACTCCGCCGCCAATATTCACGCCGCAGGCTCCAGCATTACCGTGCTCGGCGATTCTCTCGTAAAGTTTCAAGGAGCTTCGCTGAACTTGGAACACGGGGGAGTTTCGGTTGCCACCTCGAAGAGTCTGTCCGCCGTGGCGGGCGATATTCGCATCGCCCCGGCATCGGGCGCGTGGACCGAATTCAATGTGAGCGATACCAACGGCCTAGTGCGCATCGTCGCCAGCAAGGGCGATCTCACCGTCACCGACGACAACGGTACGGTTACCCTGCCCCAGGGACAGACCACCACGCGCGACGACCAGTCGCCGCAAAGCGACAAGAAAAAGAAAGATAAGAAACAAGCTGCGGGCGCAGTTCCGGCCGCCGGCGGCGGCGTTCTCGACTCGCCCATCGCTATCGGCATCGGCGGCGCGGCCATTGGCGGTGTAACGGCTTGGGTGCTCACAAGAAACGATGATCCGCTCAGCCCGACCAAGCCGTAAACACTTTCCGATCCATCAAATTTAAGTCAACAAAAGTCCTTCAGCGAGGCTGGGCGGTTTCCGTGTTTTTCGGGACGAACCATTCTCTGGGACTCTCAGAAATCTAGATCTCAAAAATCTAGATCTCAAAAAACCAGATCTCGAAACTCCAGTTCAGAAATTAGTGGCCGGCTGCTGCAGCACTTCCTGTGCCGTGTCCGGGAACTCTTCGGCTGGCCGGCTGCTGCGTACTGCGCGCCGCTTGCGCGCCGGCTGCGCGAAGGGCTCGGCGGCGGCGATGGTGCAGAAAACATAGAATAAAGCCGCATTGGCGGGAATCTGCAGATTGAAGTCCACCGTGCTGTGTACAAGGATGCCGGTCAATCCCAGCAGGCACGCCAGCGTGACTGCTCCACCCACTTCATTGCTCCAGTTCTTTATCTTTTTCAAGGCTCGGGCATAGATCGTCACAACCAGCCAGACCATAATCCCGAAGCCCACGAACCCGGTCTCGATCAGAAGCTGCAGATAGTCGTTATGCGCCTCGTTCACGAAGAAGTTCGTATAGAACGTGCGGAATTGCGGATAGACCACCGGAAAAGTTCCCAAGCCCCATCCAAAGACCGGCCTTTTCAGGATCATGCGAATGCCGTCGCGATTAATATTGGTTCGCACGTCGCTGGAAAGGTCGGAGTGCCCGGCGCCTACCGATGCGATGCGATGGCTTAACTCGCTTCCTCCCACCCAGACCAGCAGCGATACTACAATCAGCAGAAACACTCCAATACCCGCCGCCGTGCGCACGCCACGCTTCTGCTTCACCAGCAAGACAGTCAGCAGCAAAAGTTCAGCCAATATCGCGAGCATGCCGCCGCGCGAGCCGGAGAGAAAAATCGTGCCCACCATCACCGCCGCGGTGGCTGCGGCCACCGCGCGGGCTTTGCCCGTCGCAATCCGGGTGAGCGACAGCACCAGGGGAATTGGAACCAGCAACTCCATCAGGCCGGCGTAATGGTTGTGGTTCACATAGGGGCCGTAGATCCAGCCGCCCATGCGCGGCTGGCGAATCCAGTACAGCTTTCCGTTCGAAGAGATTCCCTGAATCAACGAAAACGCAGCCAGCCCACCGCCATAGACGGAAAACATGAGCGCCATGCTCCGTGCCTCCGCTCCGCGAACTAGAGTTTGCGAAGCCAGGAAGCACAGCAACGCGTAGGAGAAATATTGCAGCGCCAGACAAACCGTATCGTGCGGATATGCGCTGAGACGGAAGACCAACTGCATCGCGATAAGCACGCCAAACGCCACCAAGGGAAGGAACACCGGGTTCCACCGAAATTTTACTTCTCCTTCGAGAGCTTGCTTTCCGGCCCATAATAAGAAGAGGGTGGCGGAGCCTGCCTCCATGACGAAAATCGACCACGGTTCCACCGTGCCAAACGCCAGCGGACCGAACATGAGCAGGCCGAAAATCCCATACAGCAGAACCGTGCCCACTTGCGTGACACGTGCGCGGCTTCGAATATCGGTCTTGGCAGGGCTCATGAAATTATTTTCATCCGGTTCGAGTGGTTAATCGCGCTTGGCGGAGAGGCGGAAGTCGTCGACCCAGAGCTTACCACGGATCGGACTACCCTCCGGCAAGCGTCTTACATGCAAAACCAACAGTTTGCAATCGTCTCCGGTGGTGAATTCTCCAGTAGCGGATTTCCAGAAGCCCGCCTCTTTTAATTCGTCGCTGTCATACAACACTGCCTGAGTGTACGCATCCTGGATGGTGAAATGCGGGCCCCCTGCGCCTTCGATTTCTCCATTCTTGTAATAGGCGGAGAACTCATAATGGGTGGCAGGCTGCACCGCAATAAACTGCCGGATACCGGCGTCAGTCACTCCGGGACCGTCGAAAGTAATCAGCAGAGAACGGTGACCACCGTGAAAATCGCTGGGGTCGAGCGTGAGATTTACGCTCTGCTGCTTCTGATATTGCCAGTCGAATCCGCCATTCAGAACGTCAAGGCTGAAGTCGCCGTTCACAATTAGATTGTTTCGCGCCGGCACATAGGAAGACAACCCGAAGCGCGGCGCGGCCTGTTGCCACACCAGGCGCGCTTGATCCACATCTTTGTGATCGAGCAGGTATTGAAAATACTGGTAGACGTTGCGCAGTTCGAAACTTTCCGACGTGGTCATCAGAGCCGCCCAGACTTTCGCGGTTGCCGCCGTCTCCTGTTTGGTCATCAGCAGATTGAGAAATGCAATATACGCCGTCGAGTTGGCTGGAACCACATCGCGTAAGAGCGCATCCACATCCGGCTCGATTCGCCAGCAAAATTGTATTGCCAGGCCGGCCAGCGTCGGTTCGTTTTCCAGGACTACGCGGAACTCACGCAACGCCTTTTCATTCTCGCCTTGCACCAGATAGAAGTTCGCGGCTTCCCATGCGACGTCGGGCGTTGTGGGGTCGGCCGCAATGGCATGCTCCAATGCCGTGGTCTGATTGGCCGTGTCGCCCAATACCTGGTAAGCCGAAGCCAGATCGAACCAGTAACGTGCAGAGTGCGGATTAAGCCGCACCGCGGCGAGATAGGGATCAATGGCTGCCGCTGGATCACGGTCAACCAGCGCATGGTATCGACCCAGGCGATTGCGATAGTCCGCATTGTTGGGGTCAAGCGTAGCCGCGCGCCGCAAGCTACCAAGTTCCGGTTTGTCGCCGTACGCCGACGCCACAAACAGGCGGCCTGCAAGCAATACATAAATCAGGCACGGCGCGGCTGCGGCGCCAATGGCCAGCCTTTTCCGCGACGGAGAATTGAGCAGCAATTGCATTCGGTTCAAACTGGAAATAGCACGGACACGTTCGGTAGAAATTCGCCTACGCGCTGTTGGGCGATGCTTCAACTTCCTCGACAGCGCCGCCATCGTCTTCATCGTCGTGAGCGTCGTTATCGTCGCGATAGTAGCGAGAATATTTTCCCTGGTATTCGTAGTAGTAGTAGTAGTCGGGCGAACTCAGGTCGACCGCGTTTAGCAATACGCCGGAGACTTTCGCGTTCACCTGCATCAAAATATCGCGCGAGCGACGCAGCGCCTGCTTGGTGGTCTGGCCCGAGCGAATGACGAGCACGATCGCATCGGCCCGCGGCGATAGCACAACCGCATCGGTGACAGAGAGGGTCGGGGGCGTGTCGACCACGATGTGATCGTACTGCCCGCGCAACTCCTCCAGCACCTGCCGCATGTTCGGCGAGGCCAGCAGTTCTGCCGGATTCGGCGGCGGCGTTCCCGCCGGCAATATCGACAAGTTGGGCAGAATCGGCGAACGCGTAATCGTCTGCTGCAGGTTGGCGCTTCCCGTCAGTACGTTGCTAAGCCCGCTGCGCGGGCCCATGCCCAGCGTCTTGTGAATGCTCGGCCGTCGCAAGTCGGCGTCGATCAGAAGAACACGCACTCCTTTCTGGGCCAGAACCACCGCGCAATTGATGCTGGTCGTGGTCTTGCCTTCCTGCGGAAGCGCGCTGGTGATCATGATTACTTTTGGGGGCGCGCCCAGGTTTGAGAGTAGCAGGGAAGTGCGCAATGCGCGGTACGATTCAGCCATTTGCGATTGCGGCCTCACCTGCGTGACCAACTCCACCGCTTCCTTCGAGGTTGCAATCACCAGGCGCTTGCTGTTCGCGCCATCTCGCGTCGCCCTCGATCCCATGGGAATCATTCCCAGCGGCGCCAGGCCGGAGATCATTTGCGCCTGTTCGGTGGTGCGAACGGTATTGTCCAATCCCTCCAGCACGAAAGCGAGTCCAACTCCGGAGGTCAACCCGAGCATGAAGGCGAAGGCCAGATTCCGGGGAATATTTGGCTCGATCGGTGAATTCGGCACCCGGGCCACATCTACAATGCGGAAGTTGTTCGACTTTAGTCCGGCCGAAACTCCGGCCTCTTTCATCTTTTCCATCAAGCCTTCGTAGAGCTGCCGGTAGCTGTCGAGATCGCGCTTGAGAATGCTGTATTGAATCGCACTCTCGTTGAGCTTGTTGGCCTCCTGCTTTTGCTTTTCCAGAGCATCGCGCAGCATGTTCTCGCGCTGCAAGGCGGCCATATATTGTCCGCGGATCTTGCTCGCAACTTTTTTCGTCTCCACCAGGATCTGGGCATCGATCTCTTTCAGTTGGTTGTTAAGTTGCGCCACCTTCGGGTAAGACGGGCCAAACTGCGTGCTCAGTTCGGCTGCCTGAATCTTCACGTCGGCTTCCTTCGAGCGCAGTCCCTCCAGCAGTCCCGATGCCGATTGTTGTCCGGCGCCCGACGAATCGAGCGCACTTGCTGCCGAGGCGATCGTATCCGTATCTCCCGCTTCTACCAGGCGGTAGACCGACTCCTTGGCCATGCGCTCGGATTCGGCCGCGGTGAGCGCCTTGTTCAATTCATCCAGCTTTGAGGTCGTAATGTTCTGCTTTTCGTCGATGCCCAGAATTTCGTGCTCTTTCTGGTACCGCACCAACTTTTCCTGCGAAGTTTCCACCTTCATCTGCAAGTCGACCAGTTGCTTGGAGAGCCAGTCGGAGGCCTGCATGGTGGAATCGAAGCGCGACTTAAAATTATTTTCCGTATAGGTCGACATCAGGGTGTTGACCACGGTCGCGGTCAAATCCTTGTCAGGATTGCGGTACGACACTTTAATAATGTGCGTATTGGGCGAGAGCGTAACCTTTAAACTATTGCGGAAGCCCGACAGCAGGGAAGAGGTGCGGGCGGAATCCGCCGTCAGCGGATCCGGCGCGAGATCGAGCGAAGAGGGCAGCGCCGCGGTCTTTCCTCCAAATTCGGGCCGGCGGTCCAGGGCCAACTCTTTCACCACCTGCAGGGCCAATAGATCGCTCTGCAGAATCATGACCTCGGTTTCCAGCTCCGAGGGGTCGTAATACTCGACGTTGAAGCTGGGGGAGTTGCCAAAGTTCACCAGTCCGGAATCCGGTTTATTGATCTCGATGCTGCCGCTGGCTTCATACACCGGCGTCATCTTCAGGCTGGCGATGGCGACTACGGAGAAGATGGTGAACAGGCAGGCGAGAACCGTCCACTTTCGCTTGACCAAAACGCGAATATATTCGCCTAAGGTCGACTCCTGGGAAGGCAGCTCAGGATAAACGCGTGGGCCGATCATTCTGCCAAAATCCGCAGTGGCTGGCTGCATCTCGCGAAGGGTTGGGGTATTGGCCTGCACCAGCGGTCCTAACTCCATGGCTCTCCTCGACAGGTTATCGAACCGTTTCCATGGGACAGAGAACTACAATGGTTCCCGCGGCCCAAAGAAAGCCCGGCGACTCGATGGCTGGCTCATCGCCCGGATTCTTCTCAGAAAAGTTTTGTTTGGTTCGCCGATATTCTAGCATTGCTTTACAGGAAATCCACTGGCGAATTGCGAAGCGCTGATTTTTTTTCATAAATGAGGGTGGTGTCCTAAAGGCTATCCGTTCACCTTGAGTTTAGGACATCACCTAAATGAGCTAGCACTTCGCGCCAAGTGAAACATCCGCTATACTACCCTGCAACGTTCTCCCAGCCGGAAAGCGAGCCGCATATTTTTTTTCGTACTTCACCCAAGCGCAAGGTCATGGTGATCGGCCTGGATTGCGCCGATCCCGAGCTCGTCTTTGGACCATGGCTCGCCGATCTGCCCAACATCAAGCGCGTGCTGGACGCCGGCGTTCACGGAAAACTGCGCAGCATTACACCGCCCATCACCGTTCCGGCATGGATGTGCATGATGACCAGCCGCGATCCCGGAGAGCTCGGAATCTATGGCTTCCGCAACCGCAGCGAGTACGGCTACGACAAGCTTTCGGTCGCGAACTCCGCCAGCATCAAAGAACCGACGGTTTGGGATGTGCTCAGTCGAGAAGGCAAAGATTCGATCATCATCGGTGTTCCACCCACGTATCCAGTCAAGCCGCTGCGCGGCAGCCTCATCAGTTGCTTTCTCACTCCGGGATCGCAGAGTCAGTTCACTTATCCTCACGATCTTCGCCCCGAAGTGCAGCGACTGGTCGGCGATTATATGGTCGATGTGAAGGGCTTTCGCACCGATAAGAAGCAGTGGCTGCTCAGCCAGATTTACGAGATGACCACCAAGCGCTTCACCGTGGCCAAGCACCTGCTCAGGACCCGTCCCTGGGATTTTTTCATGATGGTCGAGATGGGTACCGACCGCATCCATCACGGCTTCTGGCAATTCATGGATCCGAAGCACGTCCTCTATGCGGGCGAGGGCAATTCTTTTCAGAATTCCATCCACGAATATTACAAGTACGTGGATTCGCTGGTCGGTGAACTACTCGAGTTCGCCGACGCTAATACGCGGGTGCTGATTGTCTCCGACCATGGCGCCAAACGAATGGATGGCGCGATTGCGCTGAATGAATGGCTCATCCAAAATGGATATCTCACGCTGAAAAAATATCCTACGACGCCCACGCGTTTCGATGAATTGGAAGTCGATTGGCCGCGCACCCAGGCCTGGGGCGAAGGCGGCTACTATGGCCGCATTTGCCTGAACATTGAGGGCCGTGAACCGCAAGGCTCGGTGCGCAAGGACGATTACGATTCCCTGCGGAGAAAATTGAAGGAACAATTGGAAGCTCTGGGCGATGAGAACGGGATGTCGATCGGCACGCGGGTAGTTTTGTCCGACGAAGCATACAAAGAAACCCGCAACATCGCGCCCGATCTCAGCGTTTTTTTCGGTGACCTCTTCTGGCGGTCGAGCGGCATGGTGGGCGGTGGCAAGATTCACGGTCGGGAAAACGACACCGGTCCCGACGGCGCCAACCACAACTGGGATGGAATTCTTTTGATGGCGGAAGGAAAAGATCTGGCGCGCAGCAGGCCGTCGGCGCCGGCGCCGGTTCAAGGCATGCGGATTTACGATGTCGCGCCCACGATTCTGGAGTCGTTTAAAATTTCTCGACTGCCGGGAATGCAGGGCAGGGCCATCGATTGGTCGCTGGCCCGCGCCGTTTAAGCGGACAGGTATGCAGCGTAGGCAAGATACGCGGCACGAATTGCTAAACAGGATTGAGGCGGACTCGATGAATTGGTCGGAGCAAATAGTTCTGGTGACGGGCGGCACGGGATCGTTCGGAAAGAAGTTCGTCGAGCTCATGCTGCGGGAATATCATCCGCAGCGGCTGGTCATTTTCAGCCGTGACGAACTCAAGCAGCACGACATGCGCGCGGATGGCTTCGATCATCCCAGCCTGCGCTATTTTATCGGCGACGTGCGCGACCCCGGCCGTTTGCAGCGCGCACTCGCCGGCGTCACGGTAGTCGTCCACGCCGCCGCATTGAAGCAGGTTCCGGCATGCGAATACAACCCGTTCGAGGCGATTCAGACCAACATCATGGGCGGCCGCAACGTGATCGACGCGGCCATCGACCAGGGCGTGCAGCGCATTCTCGCCCTCAGCACCGACAAAGCCGTGAATCCCATCAACCTCTACGGCGCCACCAAGCTGTGTGCCGAGAAAATGTTTGTGCAGGCCAACGCCTACGCGGGCTCGCAGGACACTCGCTTCAGTTGTGCGCGTTATGGAAATGTGGTCGGCAGCCGCGGCAGCGTGATCCCGGTATTTCAGGAGCAGCGCAAGCACGGCCGCATCACCCTTACCGATCCGCGCATGACCCGCTTCTGGCTCACGCTCGATCACGGAGTGCGTTTTGTAATTCGCGGCATCGAGCAGATGCACGGCGGGGAAATCTTCGTTCCTAAAATTCCCAGCATGCGCATGGTCGATCTAGCGGAAGCTATCGCACCGGGCTGCGCGGTCGATTGCATTGGCATTCGCCCCGGAGAGAAGTTGCACGAGGTACTGCTCTCGGAAGACGAAGCGCGCAATGCCGTGGAACTGGATCAAATGTATGTTATCCAGCCCTCGCATCCGTGGTGGAAGAAAACCAACTGGGTTCACGGCCGTGAACTGCCGCCGGGCTTTCGCTACACCAGCGACAACAACGCGCACTGGCTCACGAACGAACAGCTTCAGGAACTGATTGAACCGGGCGCGGCGATACAGGCGCGAATCCCGGCCTAGAGATTCATCATGACACTTGTAACCCACGAAGCTGTTGTCAGCCACGAAGCCCTCGCCGTCGATGGCGGAACGCCGGTTCGCCAAGCGCTTCTGCCCTACGGCCGCCAATCGATTGCAGAGGACGACATTCAAGCGGTGGTCGATGTCCTGCGCTCCGATTGGCTGACGACCGGACCAAAGGTTGCGGAGTTTGAGGAAGCGTTCGCAGCGCGGGTTGGAGCCAAGCACGCAATAAGTTTCAGTTCTGGGACCGCAGCCCTGCACGCCGCCGCTTTCGCCGCGGACCTCAAGCCCGGCGACGAGGCCATCACCACGCCCATGACCTTCGCCGCCACCGCGAACTGCGTTCTGTATCAGGGAGCGACGCCCGTCTTCGCCGACGTGAGTCCCGACACGCTAAATATTGATCCGAAAAAAATTGCGCGCCGGATCACGCCCTTCACGCGAGCCATTCTTCCCGTAGCCTACGCAGGCCATCCGGCAGAGATGGATGCAATCCTTGACCTTGCCTCGTGCCATGGATTACTCGTGATTGAAGACGCCTGTCACGCGCTGGGTGCGGAGTATCGCCAGCGCCGCACCGGCAGTGTCGCCGACATGACTGTCTTCAGTTTCCATCCGGTGAAGCATCTGACGACCGGCGAAGGCGGTATGGTCACTACCAACCGCGCCGATCTTGCCGAGACCCTGCGCAGGTTCCGCAATCACGGAATCTCCAGCGACGCGCGCCAGCGGCAGTCTGATGGCCAGTGGTTTTACGAAATGGTTCTTCTCGGCTTCAATTACCGGCTTACCGATATCGCGTGCGCTCTCGGCCTCTCGCAATTGAAAACGCTCGACGAAAATTTGTCGCGCCGCCGCAAGATCGCAGCGCAATACACTTCTGCATTTACCGCTCTCGCGGGCATCATGCCGCCTGCCGTGCGAGCCGAGGTGAATCCCGCATGGCATCTTTATCCCATCCGGCTTGATCTTGAAAAATTGTCGGCGAACCGGGCGCAGGTTTTCCGGGCGCTGCGGACGGAAAACATTGGCGTCAATGTCCACTACATTCCGGTGCACCGTCACCCTTATTATCGCGACCGCTTCGGCTACAAGGCCGGCGATTATCCCGTAGCTGAAGACGCTTACGAGCGCCTGATTAGCCTGCCGATGTTTCACGGCATGAGCGACGACGACGTACAAGATGTAATCCATGCCGTCAGCAAAGTCGCGGCACATTTCAGGACGTAACCAATGAAACAGACTTCACTTGCGACCAATCCGCTACCAGACACCGAACAGATTCGCACCTGGAGCGGCGACTTCGGCCGCGAATATACCGACCGCAACATTTTTACTCCGGCGCAAGTTGATGAACTTTACCAGCGCAATTACGGCATCACGCGCAGTGACATCAATCGCCGCTTTCTGGAATCGACTCCCCGCGACGCCCGCATCCTGGAAGTCGGCTGCAACCTAGGCAACCAGTTGCTGATGTTGCAGTCGATGGGGTTCAGCAATTTATATGGCATCGAGATTCAGGACTACGCGTTGCGACGAGCCCAGGATCGGCTGCCCTGGGCCATTCTGAAGCAGGCGTCGGCGCTCGCGATTCCCTATGCCGACCGGTTCTTCGACCTGGTGTTCACCTCGGGCGTGCTCATCCACATTGCCCCTGCGGAGTTGCCCCTGGCGCTCGGCGAAATTCGCCGCTGCGCCAAGCATTGGATTTGGGGAGTCGAATACTACGCTCCGCAGATGACCGAAGTTGCCTATCGCGGACATAACGCCCTCCTCTGGAAGACGGACTACGCACGCCTCTACGCGGAAAACTTTCCTGAGCTGGAGTTGGTGCGCGAAGAGCGCCTTCGCTACCTCGAGAACGAAAATGTCGATAGCGCCTTCCTGCTGCGCGCCAGGGAATAGAGCTTAGCGATAAGCCGCGAAAGTGAATTTCGAATCCACGAAGACTAAGACGGAGAAGCGTGAGAACTGTCGCCATCATTCAGGCCCGCACGGGCAGCACACGGCTGCCGGGCAAAGTCATGAAAGATCTCGCCGGGGATACCGTGCTTGCCAGGGTGGTAAATCGCACCCGCCGCGCCGCACTTCTCGACGAGGTGGTGATCGCCACTACGCTTCACCCTGCCGACAACGTGATCGTCGAAGAATGCGAGCGCCTGCACGTCGCCTGTTTCCGCGGCAACGAAGCTGATGTTCTCGACCGTTACTATCGCGCCGCGCAAAAGTTCTCCGCCGACGCGATCGTGCGCATTACCTCCGACTGTCCCCTCACCGATCCCGAACTCATCGACCAACACGTGCAGCATCTTCTCGATCAATGGACCGAAGTCGATTTCGTCACCAACATGTCCAAACAGACTTTCCCATTGGGTTTGGCAGTGGAGGCAATGCCGGCGGACGTGCTCACCCGCATGAAGAGGCTTTCGCAAACCGACGAACTCAAAGAGCACGTCACCACGTTGGCCTATGTCGAGCCTGAATGGTTTCGCATCGACAATGTTCTCTATTCCCAGGATCTTTCGAATCTCCGGTGGACAGTCGACACGCCGGAAGACCTGGAACTCGTTCGTTTGATTTTTCAGGAATTCGGCAACGACCACTTTTCTTGGAAAGATGTTCTGCCGGTCTTGGAACGGCACCCCGGCTGGTCGGATATTAACCGAGGCGTTCCGCAAAAAAACGTCGGATGACACCAGGAAATCAATCGCTGGTGATCCGCGCGGATGCCAGCTCCGACATCGGCGCCGGCCACGTCATGCGCTGCCTCGCGCTCTCCAAAGCGTGGCAGAAAACTGGCGGGAACGTTGTCTTTGTGATGGCGGAGGGCATTGCCGCCCTCGAACAGCGGCTGATTCACGAGGGCGTGGTTGTACGAAAAATATCAGCCGCGCCCGCGTCGCAGGTCGACGCCGAACAGACGATAGCCGAAGCGCGTCGCTTAGGCTGCGTATGGATCGTTGTCGACGGTTACCGCTTCGATCCAACTTACATTCGAAGCCTCAAAGCTGCCGGCTTGCGTACACTATTCTTGGACGATGATGGACGTTTCGACTTCTATCCGGCCGACATAGTTCTGAACCAAAATATTTCCGCGAACTCCTCCATGTACAGCAAGACGGAGGGTTGTACTCGTTTGTTGCTGGGCTCGGAGTACGTCCTCTTGCGGCCTGAGTTCTTATCCAAGCCGCCATCTCGCGAGCATCCCGCGATGGCCCGGAGGGTGCTTGTCACCATGGGTGGAAGCGATCCCGAAAATGTGACCAAAAAAGTCCTGCTTGCCCTGCTTCAAATGAAAGTGAAGCTGGAAGCAAAAATCGTCGTAGGCAGCGCCAATCCATGGCAGGACGAACTGCAGGTTGTGGCAGACCAATGCGTGGGATTGGAGCTGGTGAAAAACCCGGCGAACATGGCGCCACTACTACTTTGGGCGGACGTCGCCATCTCCGGCGCGGGCGGGACAGTTTGGGAACTGGCCTGTCTCGGGCTGCCCGCGATCGTAATCGCTCTTTCGCAAGATCAGCGGGAGATTGCCCAAGGGCTGGCACAAAACGACGTTGCCATCAGTCTGGGTTGGCATGCTAACCTCTCCCAAGAGCGGATCGGCGATGTGCTCAGCAGCTTGATCGGTGACCGGGAACGGCGCGTGGCCATGGGCGAGCGCGGCCGGAAGTTAGTGGATGGCCGAGGAGCGGAGCGTGTCGTGGTGTTCCTGCAGAATTCCCTATGAGAGTCGTGCGCATCGGCAATCGATTGCTCGGCGAGGGGCAGCCGTGCTTCATGGCTGCCGAAGTCGGCATCAATCACAACGGCGATCTGGACCTGGCGCACCGCTTGATCGATGCCGCCGTCAACGCTGGCGCGGATGCCGTCAAGTTCCAGAACTATCGCACTGAAGACTTCATCTCCGATCGTTCGCTGACCCATGAATATATCTCTCAAGGCAAGACTGTGGTCGAGGCGCAGTATGACATGTTCAAGCGCTGCGAACTGAAGTCGAGTCACCTGCTCGAACTGCGCGAACATTGCGACCGGCGCGGAGTAATCTTCTTTAGCACGCCGATGTCGGAGCAGGGAATTAAGGAACTGGTCGAAGTCGGCGCTCCCCTCATGAAAAATGGATCCGATTGCCTGGTTCATCTGCAACTGATTCGCGCCATGGCACGCACGGGATTGCCCACTGTCATTTCCACCGGCATGGCTACCTACGATGACGTGCAGGACGCCGTAGAAGCCTTCCGCAGCGCCGCAGGCAAGGATCTGATCCTCTTACACTGCACCTCTTCCTACCCGACTCCTCCAGAAGATGTTCATCTTCGGAAAATCGCGACTCTCAGCGCGGCCTTCGACTGCCCAGTCGGATTGAGCGACCATACCGACGGTGTAGTGGCCGCCATCGGATCGGTGGCGTTGGGCGCGTGCATGATCGAAAAGCACTTCACCCGCGATAAGAACCTGCCCGGCCCAGACCATCGCTTCTCCGCGGATCCTGAGGAATTTCGCAGCCTCGTCGAATCGGTCCGTGCCCTGGAAAAAAGCCTCGGGTCTTCGGAAATCAACCCGGCCGCTTCGGAACAACTTGGGCGGCGCGATTATCGCCTCTCCTGCGTGGCCGCGCGCGAACTTCCCGCAGGACACCGCCTTGGCTCTTCCGACATTGCCTTTCGCCGTCCCGGTTTCGGATTTCCTCCCAAGGAACTCGACGCCTTGATCACTCGCCAGCTTGTCAGAAAGATCCCACGAGGACAAGTATTCACACCCGAGGATTTTGCTTGAGCACGGTCGAAAGCGCGATCTCGCTTCGCCCTGCGACCATGAGCGACCGGGAGATGGTTTTCCGCTGGCGAAACGATCCTTTCATCGTTGCTCGAGGATCTTTTCTTCGCGAAGTCGGCTGGGAAGAACATAAGACCTGGTTCGAGGAAGTGATTACCGGAAACACCCGTCGGATGTTCATTGTTCATGATCAGGGCAATCCCATTGGACAGATTCGCTTTGATCGCATAAATCGGCAGGAGTGCGTTGTTTCAGTGTATTTGCTGGAGGCTTTCACCGGACGAGGCTGGGGAGTACAGGCCATCCTCTTGGGTTGTGCCGCCATTTTCGAGGCTTGGGACGTGGGCCGAGTTGTCGCGTGCGTTAGGCTGGAGAATCGGCTTGGCCGCTCGGCATTCCTGAAGGCGGGCTTCGGGCAAACCGATCTGGCTCCTTTATGTCCCGCGAATCACTATTCGCTGGTCTTTTCTCGGAGGTAGGGCAGATTGGGCTCGCTTCAAGAGACACCAGAAGAACACTCGTGAATGTTTGAAATCCCCCACAATCGCCTGACTTTTTCGGAAGCGGAATGTGACGCCGTCGCGCGGACTGTACGCAGCGGGCATTGGGCGCAAGGGCCTCGAGTGCAGGAACTTGAAGCCGCGCTCGCTCGCATGACCGGAGTTCAGCACGCGGTGTGTCTCGCGTCTGGCTTCTCCGCCTTGCGCTTGTCGCTCGGCGCGCTGGGCGTCCGTTCTTCTCACTCAGTCCTGGTTCCGGCTTATTCTTGCGTTGCGCTGGCCAATGCAGTTCTGGCGTGGGGAGCTAATCCGGTTCCCATCGACGTTGAGCCTGGTAGCTGGAATCTTCGACCGGAGTTTTGTCGTGAGGCAACGTCCAAGCATCGCCCGTCGGCGTTGATTGCGGTAAACACCTTCGGCATGCCCGCCCTGATCGACGAATTCATCGCCACCGGTGTTCCGGTGATCGAAGACTGCGCTCATGCCTTCGGTATTGCTTGCGGCGGAAAGTTTCTGGGATCGCGAGCCGATGTCGGCATCCTTTCCTTTTACGCCACGAAGCTTATCGGCGGCGGGGAAGGGGGAGCCATCCTGACCAATTCTACGGAGATCGCCGGCTACATCAGATCGTCCCGCGACTACGCCGACCAGCCCGCATCTCCTTATCGGTTGAATGACAAGATGAACGATCTCGAAGCGTCACTGGTTTTGTCGCAACTGAAGAGGCTTCCGGAATTGATTTCAGCAAGAGAATCGATCGCCAATCGTTATCTCGATATGCTTTCCGACTCGCAGTCGGCCGAACTCTATCGGTTGCCTGCGAAAACCAAAGAACGAGTCTGGTATCGTTTCGTAGTGGAGATGCTCACCGAATCGGCGAAAACCGTCGTCGATCGCTTGCAACGCCTGGGTATCCACGCGGATCTTCCAGTGAATGACTGGCGACCCACAGGCAGTCCCAACGCGCCCGTTGCCGATCGAGCCTATCGGCAGCTGGTTTCATTACCTCTTTATCCAACGCTCACTTCTGGCGAACAGAATTCTGTGGTGACGGCATTCCTGAAAATCTGCGAGGACTCCGCCCGTGGCTGAGCCGACGAACAAGACACGATGACCACAACATGATCGTTTCCATCAATCAACCGGCCTACCTTCCATGGCTGGGCTACTTCCATCGCATTGCCGTTTCCGATGCGCATATTGTGCTCGATCAGGTTCAATTCGAAAAAAACAGCTTCACCAATCGCAATAAAGTTCGCACCGGCGAGGGCTGGTGCTGGCTCACGGTTCCGGTGAAAACCTCCGGCAAGTTCGGCGATCTCTCCATCAATTCTCTCGAGATTGCGGACGAACGGCCTTGGGCTGCCAAGCACTGGGAAACGTTGCGGCTGAATTATTCGAAAGCGCCTTTTTTCGCTCAGCACGCCCCTTTTTTCGAAGGTATCTACGCCCGGCCATGGGAAAAGCTCTCCGATCTTGCGCGCGCAATTACAGCGTACTTGCTTGAGGCTTTCAAAATTGAAACAAAAATATATTTCGCTTCGCAGATGAGCGCCTTGGGAAAGAAGGACGAACTAGTCCTTAACCTCTGTCGCGAACTCGGGGCTACGGTCTATCTGTCGGGTCCGCTAGGCAGGAATTATCTGCGCGAAGAGTTGTTTCGCGAGCACGCCATTACGGTCCGGTATGATGACTACCACCACCCGGTTTATTCGCAGGTGTATCCAGGCTTCGAGCCGTATATGGCGGCGATCGATTTGCTGTTCAACGCTGGCCCGGCAAGCCGGGAAATCTTGTTGAAGGGTGGGCAGTTGAAAGATCAGGAAAGGCTGACGGTATGAAGGTGCTGGTTGTGGCGGCACATCCCGATGATGAAGTGTTGGGTTGCGGAGCCACCATGGCTCGCCTGGCGAACGAAGGACACGAGGTGCACATCGCAATCATGGGCGAGGGCATCACCTCGCGCCATGTGGGCAGGCAGGAAGCCGATGCCGATCAACTGGCGCGCCTGCACCAGCATGCCCATGCGGCAGCCAATAAAGTAAAAGCCAAAGCGGTTCAGCTTTTCAAACTGCCCGACAATCGTCTCGACACCGTGCCCCTTCTCGAGGTAGTAAAGCTGGTTGAAGACTTGGTGGAAAACCTTAAACCGGAAGTTATCTACACTCATCACCCCGGAGATCTCAACATCGACCATGGAGTTGTGCACCGCGCAGTATTAACGGCGACTCGTCCCATGGTGGGGCAGCCGGTTCGTGATATTTATGCCTTCGAAGTGCCTTCCTCTACGGAGTGGGCATTTCAACGCGTCGAACCCGCTTTCCGCCCAAATGTATTTATGGATGTGAGCGCAACGCTGGAAACCAAGATTCAGGCGATGGGTTGCTACGAGTCGGAAGCCCGCAAGTTTCCCCACCCTCGTTCTCCAGAAGCATTGCGCGCCATCGCCGCGCGGTGGGGAAGTGTGGTGGGATTCCAGGCTGCGGAAGCGTTTGAACTGGTGCGTTCACTTCGCCCGTAGGCACTCGCATGAGGATTCTCCTGCTTCATCCCGAAGATTCCGCTACCCACGGCCCGTGGTGCGGTTCACACTGGGATCTGATCGTCGACCTTGGATTCGCGAGCGCATCTTTCTATGAGGGCTGGACTCGCCAGCTCGGGGCCAGGGTTCTCAGCATTTACCAATTTTCCGGCCAGGGTGAAGGTTATCGCTGGGCCAATCAGCTTCTCGATCACGGGCGCGGCCGCCTGCTCGATAGCATGGGTCTGGATTGGTGGGAAATTCTCGCCGTGTGGAGTTTTCACGAGCTGCAGGCCATGTACCTGGTGAAGCAATTGCAGCGCGAGATCGATTTGGCTTCGAGCGAGATATTGGCTAGCCGTCAGCATTCGTTCACGCGAGTTCTTGAGCAGATCCTCGGCCGCCGCATCATTCATTTCAAAGAAGAGAAGAGCACTCCCTTGCGCCGTGTGGCGCGCATGTTGCGTTCCGCGTGCCGGCTGCGGCTGGCGCAGATGGTGGAGATTTCCGGTGACAAGTGGGACGCAAGTTTTCAGCTGCGCCGCCATCTCAACCAGCACAATCGCGCTCGCCTGTCGGAGCCTGTGGTTTTGCTGCCCTCCGCTTACTCCAACGTGACGCGAACGGTGCTCGCCTACGCGGCGCAGTTACCGCACCGCCGCTTTCTGCTGGTGACGACGCGGCGCAGCGCTCTACCGCAGGGCTTGCCAGGCAACGTGAAGCTCGCCCCTTTGGCGGCGTATGTCGTGCCTTTGCCCTCAGCGGAAGCCGAAATAACGGGACTGACAAACCGATGGCAGGATTTTCTTGGCGCATTGCCCGGCGCCGAAGACTTCCGCCACGCGGTAGCCGCTGGCTTCTGGAACTATTTTCCGCAGCATCTGAAAAACGGCTTGCGCCTCCGCGAAGCCTGGAAAAACGTGCTTGAGTCCGAACCGGTCAAGGGCGTGCTATGCGGCGACGATCTCAATTACTACACTCGCCTGCCGCTGCTCCTCGCCCATCGCGCCGGCTTGCAAGCCGTCTACTGCAACCACGGCGCGCTCGACGGAGGTTTTCTATTCAAATTGCCGCTCGCCAGTGCTTTCCTGGTGAAGGGAGAAATGGAGAGCGATTACCTGCGAAGGGCTCGAAATGTCGATCCTGAAAGGATCTACACCGGCGCGCCGGGCAGCAACAACGTCGTCACGAAGCACCAGAGCCGACAGAGCGAGGGTGCGATCGTGTTCTTCTCCCAACCCTACGAGGTCGAAGGCGGCCGCGCCGATGCAATCTATCGCGAACTGCTACCCCGCCTGCACTCTGTGGCTCAGCGTATCCAACGTAAACTCATCGTCAAGCTGCATCCTTTCGAGAGTCTTCGCGAACGCACAGCTCTGGTCGCTTCGGTTTTATCAAGGAAGGCCGCTTCTGAAGTCGAGATCATAAGCCGCGTTCCCGTGGAAGATGTGATGTCACGGGCCTGGTGTGGCATAGCCATCGATTCCAGCG
>Ga0182024_10010560_pt1 | contig 18791 bp, 24 predicted proteins | sample P32metaG_FD_120480 | JGI IMG/M metagenome (GOLD analysis project Ga0182024, IMG submission 120480) | Permafrost microbial communities from Stordalen Mire, Sweden - P3-2 metaG (Illumina Assembly) | ecosystem: Environmental > Terrestrial > Soil > Wetlands > Permafrost | place: Sweden: Stordalen... | reverse complement strand
TTCGAGGAACACGACCATGGCGATGTTGCGGCGCATAGAGACAACAATATGCGAGCGGCGGTCGTGCATGTCTTGGCCGATGCCTCGGTTTCTGTGTTGGTCATCGTTGGGCTCATTCTAGCCCGCCTCTTCGGCTGGCTTTGGATGGACCCATTGGCGGGCATAGCCGGGGCCTGCGTCATAGCGAGTTGGGCATTCGCGCTGGTCCGCGACACCGGGGCTATTCTGCTTGACATGAATCCCGACCAACAGCTCGCCGAAAGGGTGCGCGGGACGATTGAGACCGACGGCGACCGGCTGACAGATTTGCATCTCTGGCGTCTCGGTCCGGGCCATCTTGCAGCCGTACTATCCGTGGCCACCACCACGGCACACCAGCCAGAGGATTACCGTGCGCGACTCGGCCGATTTTCATCACTGTCGCATATTACCGTGGAAGTTAGCCGCGTCTAATACGTAGCCCTACCCTACAGTGATGAAAGGTTGGCGTAACGACGGCGCCGAAGTCCTACAAGCTGCAACGTGATTGTGATCAGCATGCAAAGGACCGCGAAGGCGACAAAACCGAATGTCTGGCTCTCGATGCCCGCCTGGTAGGTCAGGGTGTGTATCGCGGTAAGCCCAAAGCAAGCGTAGTTCCAGCGCTGTAGCTGCTTCCACCCGGGCGTACTCAACGTCCGCAGCGCGGCATCGTTCGATGTCGCGAGTAATACGAGCAAAACGAACCCGGCAAGGAGGCCGGTGTAGTTGGCAATGCCAAACAGATCATGCCGCACGGGCAGGAAGTGCTTCTGTTGCCAATTCTCATAGATGTAATAAAGCCAAGGCCGTCCGCGCAAATGCACACATTGCCCAACGACAACGTGAAACAAACCGACCATGCCGGCCCAGATTCCGATGTCGCGCCGAATATCCATCGAAACAGTCAATCGATCGCCGACAAGGATTTTCAGCGGCCCGATCAGAAGTGTTGCAGAGAGCAGCACCAGAGCCGGATAGGCACTGGAAAAGCTGAGCCGCGTCAGCACGTCGGGAAAAGAGCGGTTGACATACAGCAAATATCCGCTGGCGAGCGCGGCGAGACCAATAGGAAGATGGTGCCGCAATAGGCGGCGCGAGAGACGGCGGGAAATCATTAGAGTTGCTGGCCCTGGTTTTTCAGTCGTCTTAAAGGGGCCGGTCAGGGTGCCGCAACCAGCTTGGTCACCGAGGCGGGTCGCTTGCTGCCGGGAACATCGACCCAATCGGCGGTCGTCCCATCCGCAAAAAATTGATGCGCCTGCCAGGAGATTTGCGATCCTAACTGCGGATTGCGCGCCGTAAAGTAGTATTCGCGCGCCCACCCAGGCAGGATCTCTCCGCGCCAGGTGATGACGGAAGTTCCAGCTTCGCCTTTGCGCACCTCATGCGGATCGGCTGCGTCAGCGACCGAGACCAGCTCTACGCCCTCCGGCACAACCAATTCCACGCGTACCGTCGAGACCTTCCCCTCGGTGGGGACCGTAACCTTATAGGTCTCGGTCGCGCCCGGCTTCGATTCCGCCGGGTATACTTTGACGTGAGCGCTCGCGGTGGTTGCGGCAAGAAGCGTAAGGCCCCCAAACACAAGGCTTATGGCAGTCGCACGCACTCCAAGTGATCTCATGCTTTCTTCTCCATAGCTCTAGAACCAGACCCTGACACCAGCGCTGAAGCGCAAATCCAATGCGGGTTCGCTGGCCAGCCGCGCCAAGCGTGCCGAATCGCCGAATTTGTTCTCGTAAGTGACGCCAATATAAGGCGCAAATTTGCGGGTGATCTCGTAGCGGAGCCGAAGGCCCGCATCGAGATCGGAAAGGCCAGCTCCGATCATGCGCTGAGCGTCATCCTTTGAATAGAAATTCATCTCCAGCTGCGGCTGCAGGATTAAAGTCTGCGTCAAAAGCAGATCGTAATTGCCTTCCAGCTTGCCTGCCAGATGACCACGGTCGCTGACATACCCGGTGGCGGAGACGTGAAAGAACAGAGGCGCCAGACCTTCGATACCAAAGGCCGCCCAACTGCGGCCAGGGGCAGAATCAAGGTCGTAACGAAGACCCCCTTGGACATTAAAGTAGGTGCTGATCGGGCGTGCATAGAGAAGCTCCTGGTCTCCTTCTTCCATGACGCCGTTGGTTACCGTGCCCTCGGACTTGAGCACTACCCGGTTCATGTCTGTTCCAGCCCACCCTTCACCTTCCCAGTGAAAACTGCTGTCACGGCCAAAACGGCCTTCGAGCTGATCGAAGAGAAGATGATAAAATACGTGCTCGTCATCCACGGGCGCGCCAAATGGCGCGGCGGCGGACGGGCCGCCCATCGTCATCTGGGCTTCGACGGGTGCTGCGATCAACAGTGAAATAAAACCAGCGAGGACTACGGCAAGAGGCAAACTCTTCATGCCACCACCACGGTCCGGAACATCCCCATCTCCATGTGATAGAGAAGATGACAATGGAACGCCCAATAACCTGGCGTATCGGCCGTGAACACGACATTGACGCGCTCGCCTGGTTTCACATTGATGGTGTGCTTGGAGGGCATCGCGTCTTGCCCATTTTCCACCTGGAAGAAAAACCCGTGCAGATGGATGGGGTGTTCCATCATCGTGTCGTTGATTAATGCAAACCGAACCCGCTCACCCAATTTGATATTGATAGGGTCGGCTTCCGAGAATTTCTTGCCATCAAAGCCCCAAGTCCAGCGCTCCATGTTGCCGGTCAAATGAAACTGCAATTCGCGCGTGGGAGGTGGGGCGTCCGTCGGCTTGAGGGCTGCAAGTAGCGCGTAGGTGAGAATGTTGCGATCGTTGCCGTCGAGACCCGTACCCGCTTCTTCCTGCCGATCTTTGATCTCCATCGCGACATTGTCGACGCCAGGTTGACCCTGCATCAACTTGGGATCGACGCCATCGGCATTGTTTGACGGCACCTCGGCCTTCCTCACGCCCGGCATCTTCGCCATGTTCGCATCCGACATGCCTGGCATTCTGGACATATCCATACCGGCCATGCCGCCATCGCTTTTACTTGGCGATGACATGTCCATGCCGGACATTCCGCCCATCGACATTCCGCTCATGCCGGCCATATCGCCCATGCCCATATCCGTCATGGTGCGCATCGGCCTTGGGTCCATTGCTGGAATGGCCGCGATCAGACCGGCCCGCGTCGCAAGTGTGGCGCGCGCATAACCGCTGCGATCCTGCGCCTGCGCGAAGATCGTATAGGCGTCAAGTTCCTCGGGCGTCACGATTGCGTCATAGGTTTCCGCCACGCCGATCCGAAATTCATCAACGAACAGGGGCTGAACGTCGCCGCCGTCCGCTTGCACGATTTTCATCGGCAATCCCGGAATGCGGACATCAAACGTAGACATCGAAGAGCCATTGATGAACCGCAGGCGTATTTTCTCGCCACGATTGAAGAGCCCCGTCCAGTTCGCGGCCGGCGGCTGGCCATTGATGAGAAAGGTGTAGGTCGAGCCGGTCACGTCCATGATGTCAGTCGGACTCATGCGCATCTTGCCCCACATCAACCGGTCCGCTAGGGTTGCGGATAGCCCCTGCTTCTTGGTGTCTGCTATAAAGGTGCCAAGCGTGCGCTGGCCGTAGTTGTAGTAGTCAGCCTGCTGTTTGAGATTGGAGACGACCGTCATAGGGTCTTCGTCGGTCCAGTCCGAGAGCATCACGACATAATCGCGATCATAGGCGTAAGGTTCTTTGGCCTTGGGCTCAAAGATGAGCGGGCCGTACAGGCCTGTCTGCTCCTGCATGCCGCTATGGCTGTGATACCAATAGGTACCGCTCTGGACGATCGGGAAGCGGTAGGTGAAAGTTTCGCCCGGCATAATGCCTTTGAAGGTCAGCCCAGGCACGCCGTCCATGCTGTTGGGTAGGCGAACACCGTGCCAGTGAATCGAGGACGGTTCATCGAGCCGGTTGGTGACATTTATCATCACCCCCTCGCCCTCCCGAAACCGAAGAATGGGAGCGGGCACAGAACCATTCACAGCGGTCGCCGTGCGAGCGCGACCTGTGATATTGATCGGCACGGACCCGATGGTCAGGTCGAGCTGGTTGCCGGTCAGCGTTTTCTGCGCTTCTACCGCCGCTGCACGGCCCATAAACCCAAAAAGACCGCCCGCTGCGCCAACCCCTGTTAGGGCGACACCCTCGACAAAGCGCCTGCGGCTCAAGGAGATGGGGGATGTTTGGCTTTTCAAGGAAGGTTTCCCCAGCGACGGATGACGGCAAGATACGCAATGGCCCTCGTTACCCCTCTCCAGAATCGGGCCCCAAATCCGATAAAATCTTCTTTCGCGCCCGATAAAGCCGCATCTCGATCGCCTTCGGGGTTGTGCCCAGTTCCTCGGCCGCCTCGATATGCGAAAGACCGCTCACGGTCGTCAGCAGCAAAGGGTCCTTATAGTACGCGGGCAACCGGGCAATGGCCTTGTCCAGGCGGCTCAACCGTTCGGCTTCGGCATCAAAACCGTCAAGTCCTTTCGCCGGCGAGACGGTCTCTCTTGCACTGGTTTCAGCGGCGAAGGCTTTCAAGATAAGCCTGCGCACCTTTTGTCGTCGCGCAAAATCGCGGCATTTGTTGAGCGCGATGACGCGCAACCAAGGCAGGAACGGCCGCCCGGGATCGTATCGTTCAAGACCGGTCCACGCCGACACGAAACAATTCTGCAAAATATCATAGGCATCATCGCCCTGCCCGATATATCGGCGCACAAAGCGATAGATGCCTGCCTTATGCCGACGCACCAGGACCTCGAAGGCCTCGCGATTGCCGTCTTTGGCGGCCACGGCAATCATCTCGTCCGTATCTGCCTCGCCGAACCTCACGGCCGGTCGGCGCCGAGCGTCTTATTGACCGTAGTATCGAAGATCTTAGCCTGTTTCGGCGTCAACACCGACCGCATTGAAAGCACATGCTTCACAGTATGCATTTGGAGCGCTGCCATAGCGGTGTGGAAACGGTGGATGGCGCGCTCAATCTCGGGCTCGTTGGGATTGGCCCCTGTCAAAGCACGCGCGAGGTCCTTGTTGGCGGCCCGCATTTCGGTCTGATACGCGGACCGATCCTTCGCGAAGGTACTTTCCAGCTTGGCGATCTGGCTTTCCTGATCAGCTGTCAAATTCAAATCACGATGCAAGACAGTATCGAGGTCATCCTGCGCGGCGGTGCGATGCAAGCCGTACTCAACACCCGCCCAGCCGGCCAAACCGCCGGCAAGGGCGGTAACCACCAGCATTGCCAGAAACATCCGCCAATGCATCATCAACGCGAACCGAGAAGGAGATTGGAAGGGGCTAGACCCTCCTCAGCAACAAAGCCGGATGGCGGAGCCAGACGCGTGGCCACCGCCGCGCCGGTTGCAGCACTGGTCACCACCGCCAACACAAGAACCAGTCCCTGCCACGATGCCAGCCACCTGGTAGCGGCCTGCCGGGCTTGGACATGGCGCTCGCGGCGCCAAATATCGGATTCCAGCTCGTCCAGATTGACGTGCTCACGCGCGTTTAGAAGGGAAATATCCGTCTCAAGCATGCCAGCCTTCCTCTTCGTTCCCGTCTGTTACGCAGAACGCGGTTTTAGCCCTCTCTGACCGCAAGAGCCAGAAATCCGCCTAAACGCCTGATACTCGTCCATATTTGCCGAAACTTTGCGGGACAGAGGGATGGAGTGTTACGAAGCGTATTGAAGGCTGAAACCCCTGCAGGATGCTGCCCCATGACATTCCGGAAATCCTTCACAGCCATTCTTCTTGCCTCCGGCACCCTCGCGGCTGCCTCAGGTCCCGCCTTCGCCCATGCAGCCCTGCTCAAGTCGGACCCCGCTCCGAACAGCACCGTCGCGGCGCCCAAGGAGATCAAACTGACCTTCAGCGAAAAGCTGACCTCGGCTTTTTCTGGCTTTGAGCTTTCGATGGGCGATGGCATGACTATGAAAGTCGCCACAAAATTGTCTGAGGACGGCGCGACCCTGATCGGCACACCGACCGGCTCCTTTATGTCTGGGGCCTATAAGATCTCCTGGCATGCGACCTCATCGGATGACGGACACCGCACGGAAGGCTCGCTGATGTTTAAGGTCAAATGATTTTGGCCAATCTTCTCGTCCTCATCTCTCGCTTTATAGAATACAGCGGAGCGATGATCCTGTTCGGATCATCGCTCTTTCTGCTCTATGGCCGGCCAATCGCCTCAGACGCAGCCGGCTCTGATCTGGTGTGGACGAAGCACCTCTTGATGGGGGCCGGGGTCGGACTTCTTGGTGCGACCGTGATCGGTTTTGTCGCGCAGACGACCGTGCTTGCCGGATCATTTGGCGCTATCAGCGACCCCATCACCCTCAAAGCTGCCTTGCTCGGCATGAATTTTGGCATCTCGAGCCTAGTGCGGCTGGCGACGGCTCTCTTGGCGATTACGTCCGTCATATTTTTGAGACCGGGTACGCGTCTCTGGAGCCCTTGCGCCGCACTTGGCACAATCGCCTGTGCCAGTTTTGCCTGGATGGGACATGGCGCGGCAACTGAGGGCGCCGCAGGATGGATTCATCTAGCGGGCGACATCGCTCATCTTCTGGCCGCTGCCGGATGGATCGGTTCTCTGGCGGTCTTTTGGATTATGCTTTTAAGACCCCGACCCTCCGTTACAGACCAGAAAGCGCTATGCGCCTCGCTCATCAGCTTTTCGGGAGTCGGCACCATGCTTGTTGCGACAATCGTTGCGTCCGGTCTCATCAACAGCTTCTTCTTGGTTGGCTGGGACCCGGCCCATATCGTCGCGACCCGCTATGGACAGGTGCTGATTGCAAAGCTTTTGCTGTTTGCGGTTATGCTGGCGCTCGCGGCGGCGAACCGTTTCCGGCACACACCACACTTTGCGCGGGCGCTCCTCAAGACAGAGCCAACAACGATGGCGGTTTTGCATCTTCGCAAAAGCATCACTGCAGAGACGGTTACGGCGGCCGGCGTCCTCGCCATGGTGAGCTGGCTAGGAACGCTGGCGCCAGTGACAGCCCAATGAATGCAGAAGATGTTTCCTAGAATTTCACACAATGCGACTTATTTGGGCGGTTCGACCCCGCTGCCCGTCGCTATTGTTGGTCTAATTTTCACTTCATTGCGCCTGAACTGCCTTTCGAAAGCCACGCCTTCGCATTATCTAGTTTCTCGTCACTATTCTCGAGATGAAAGTTACGTCCCGTGATAAGCGCTAAGGTCTGGAGCGAATGTTGTTGTTGATCGGGCGTTAGGCCGCCCTGGTCGAACCGCGTCTTCAGCCCCATTGCGGCATACTGTTTCAGACGCATCATGAACGCAGCGATGCTGTCAGTTGCCTTGGTTTGCAATGGAAGCGACAACTTGTCGGGTTGAGCTATTGATACCGGAAAGGCTCCGTCGAGTCGAAAAATGTACTTTTCCGCAAACGCTTTCGCCGCCTCCGCAGCCCTCGCCATAACGACAGCGACCTTCGGCGCCCCCTCGACTGCCTCCATTTCAATCCACTGTGCAAGCTGAGCTAAGGCAGCCTGATGCGAGCTCGGTATCCCAAGGGCTTCCTCTTCTGCCTGGGCATTTGGCGGCCGAAGCTGGTCGATAGAGAGAGAAATTCGGTCCGGACGAGTCTCAATAGGCGTGCTTTCTATAAGCCGTCCAATGCTGGTCGCGGCAGCCGTGCGACGGCCCAGCGGCCCCAATCCCCACTTTTCCGTGAGGTATTTTAGGACGCTCGTATGGTCAAATTGCGTGTGATCGACCCCCGGTTTCACCCAGGGTGAGACAAGGAGAGCTGGCACGCGTACCCCAAGCTGGTCGAACGCATATTCGCTAGGCTTGGCGTCGTCTGGTGGATTCGCCTTTGGCGGTATGACGTGATCATAAAAACCACCATGTTCGTCGAACATTACGATAAGGAGCGTGGACCGCCATAATTCGTCATTCGCCCGGAGCGCGTTGTAGACATCTGCAATCAACCTCTCGGATCGCATAATATCGTGCGGTGGATGCCCATCGTTTTGGCCGTAGCCCATGAAATCTGGCTCAATCAGGCAATACTCCGGAAATTCAGACTCGGGGCCCCGAGCATCCTCATAAAGCTGGCTGACATAAAAGTAGCGAGCGACGTTGTGGGGTTGGCGCTGCCCGTCCAGTACGGTTGTCTGGGGAATGTCGTGAAAATATACCTTCCAGTGAACGGCCTGATCGTTCAAACGATCGAAAAGTGTGGTCTGCGTTTGCTGGAAGTATCCGGGTAGATCGGCCTTGTGGATGCCATCACTCGGCATGTTAACGCGGCCGTTGGACGTTCCCGTCAATGCAAAAAAGCGATTGGGCCAGGTGGGGCCGGGCAGGGACGAAAACCAGCGGTCACATATCTTGAAGTTTCGGCCGAGCGCGTGGAGCGCTGGTAGAAAATCCAGGCCGTAATAATCCATGATCTGTTGGCGGGCGACAGAGGTGCTGTCGGGATACTGCTGAGAGAAATCCTTCACAAAGCCCGAATTGCCATTTTCGAGTTGGACCGCGACACGCGGAACTTCATGATGCGGATCCCACTTCAGCATCTGACGCACTTGCGTTGCGGCCTGGGTATAGACCTGTCCAGCCGTGTCTTCGTTGCTTTTGAGCGCCGTAGGGTCGATTCCGTCTAGGTCGGAATAAACAGCTTTCATACAACCTAGCATCTGATCGAAAGAGCGGTTTTCAAGGATCAGGTGCACAACATGGCGGATCGGGTCGTCCGTCAGCCTCGAGCTTACCATGGTGTGTTCACTCCGCTGATCCGTGTTGCCGGTTGGTGGCAATCACCGAAAGAAATAGTGTGAGTCAGCCCGCGAATCGTCAACTAGGATCGGGATGATAGTTATTGTGCGTGAGTGTTGTACACTCGGTTGGTGTTGGGCTGGCCGTGTCAATAACCTGGCGCCCGCCGGCGCCATCTGGGCGCGGTCAAGGTACGGGGGATGCATGCGATATAGATTACTAGGCGTCTTGCTGGCGTGCGGCTTGGCTGCCGGATGCAGCTCTGTCACCACGGATCCAACTGTTCCGGCGTTCTCGAGCGCGGTGATGGCAGGCGCGCAGGCCTTTACGACGGCCAGGTCCGCAGAAGGCACCGCGTTTTCGCAGGCTGCTCTTAATGCCTCTTTGGCGCCCGGTGGCACGGTCAGCACCCAAAATTGCTGGCAAGCTAACGCCGACCAGGCGAAATGCCAGATGGTCCTCACCGTCAACGGCCAAGTGGTCGAGCAACAGGCCGTGGCGGTCAATGGCGCCAAGCTTGCCCAGGCCTTGTCGAGTTATGCCCAGGGGTTGGCCCAACTAACCACGGCGAAAGACATTACCGACCAGCAGGCGGCCGAAGAGAAGCTCGCCACCAGCCTGGGGGCCATAGCCGCCTTAGCCGGGATTCCAGGCGTTGGGGCTGCCGGCGACCTGTTGGCCACGCTCCAAAAGGACGTTGCCCTGGAGGATCGGCGCGCACAGATTCTGGCGATTACCCGACAAGCCGACGGCACGGTGGGCTCGGCGGCGGACCTCCTGCAGCAAGAAGCGGTCTTGTTGCAGAAAAATATTGTCCTGAACGCCAGCCAGACCGTGGCCAATGAACAGACGGAGCTTGCGATCGCGCCCAGAGAACAGCGGCTGGCGATTGCGCAAAGCCTGGCCAGCGCGGTTTCGACACTGCAGGCGGCCGCATCTCTGAAGATCGACATTGCGACCAAGTTGAAGGCTGCGCACACGGCTATGATCCAATCGCTGGCAAATCCCAAGGCGGATCCGATGGCGGCCTTGGGCGAGATTGATGACCTGGCGACAGCATTCTCCAATGTGGAAACGGCTTTTGGCGGTACCCCAGCGAAAGGAACGAAGTCATGACGGATACAACCATCACGAGCTCGGAAAAGACCGTCGACGATGGCATCAAGACGGTGAGCGATGAACTGGACGCAGCCCTCAAGGCGTCCCCGCCAGATGCGTCCTTGGTGCTGTCGCTGAGCGGGCTCAGAGGCCGCTATGTGCTAGACCGGATGCAGCTGACCCGGGCAGAGATCCTTAAGATCGACAATTCGGACCCCATGAAAAAGGCCATCAGCGACTTGGATACGGCGCAGAAGTCTCTGTCGGCGATTCAGAGCAAATCCGCAGGCACGACGGCGTGGATCAATAGCGCCTCTGGCGGTCTGGACACGCTGATGGACGCGCTAAACAAGGTCAAGGCTTTGGCCCAGTAGGAGACACTATGGTTGATATCGGCCTGACGACCGCAACGAGCACGCCACCGCCAACGGGCATTGCCAACTCTGACGATTTAACGGAATACCACGTTCGTACTATGTTCTTCACTTGGCCGAACGACGCGAGAACAGCGTCACCTTCATCCATCGAGGAAAACCCCCAGGTACTATCCATAGAGCTTGATGATTAATCCTCGGATCGAGCAAGCCTGCAACATTTGGCGCCCCTTGCGCGGCCGCCCGCCGGTGAGCCAAAAACATTGGATGCGAACCAATATTGACGGCATTTCGCCACCGAAGCGAATTGACTGACAAGCCGCGGGCTTGGCCGGCCGATGTTAAGCGGGTGTCAACCGAACCGGCAGCAGCTCAGTCATCGAAATATGGGGCAACCATATCGAAGCATGCTTTAATCCAGTCGTATCACGCAGACTAATCTTAAACCCAATTCCAAGCGCGAAAGGTTGTTTCATGCAGTCACGGCTAAAAGATCAGCCTTCGTCCGTAGGACCTTGGCATCGGTGGTTCGCGTGGCGTCCTGTTTCCCTGCTTAGTCCCTCACGAACAGTTTGGATTTGTTGGATATTTCGCCGCAAAACGACCTATGCAGATGGGCCCGATCGTTGTGATTATACGGACGCTCCTGAACTCCATCCGGTTGGTCCGCCTGGCTCAACCCATTGGTTGTAAAACCATACCAATGGCGTGGCGCTGCATGGTCCTACCGCGCCCATCGCGTGTATCTTGGCGGTCACTGTGAGATCCCCGTGTAAACAGGTGCAGGGAAGTCAAAATGTCCTCCGCTGGCTACGGCGTTGAGTGGGTCCGCAAATAATTCCGCGGCTGTAGGAGATAGGACGTGGCGCCTATTGCAGTGCCTATCACGCTCCACCGAGACATATGATTTCCCGTTGCCGTCACATTTGTGTTATTTCATAGTTCTATATTATTGGAATAGTCGAATCTACGAGAGCCTCGCATGAAGCGTTTATTTCTTACCCGCATTCTGGCCGTAGCCTCTGAAGCGACATTGGCGATCTCGGCCGCCAGCGCTGACATTGTCGGCGCGGGATCGACATTCGTGTTTCCTGTCATGGCCAAATGGGCCGCGGCGTATACTGACCACCCCAATACGGCCGTGAGAGGGCGCTATGTCTGAATCCAAAAAGTACAATGTGCTGTTTCTGTGCACGGGCAATTCCGCGCGCTCAATTATCGCCGAAGCGATTATGAACCGGGTCGGGGCCAGTCGCTTTCAGGCTTATTCGGCAGGCTCGCATCCAAATGGAAAGGTCAATCCAAACGCGCTCGCATTGCTTAAGCGGTTGGATTACAAGACAGACCAGTTTCGCTCAAAGCCGTGGGATGAATTCGCAGCGCCGGATTCTCCCAAGTTAGATTTCGTGATCACGGTCTGTGACAACGCCGCTGGCGAAGTCTGCCCCGTTTGGCCAGGTCAACCGATGTCGGCGCATTGGGGAATGCCAGACCCGGCGGCCGTTGAAGGCACTGACGTTGAAATCGCGCTCGCCTTCGCCGAGACCTATCGGATGCTCAACAATCGCATTGGTGCCTTCTCTAACCTGAAAATGTCGGGTCTGGACCGGCTCTCTTTGCAGAATAAAATGACAGACATCGGCAAGCCGGAAGGCGGCGCCTAAGTCGGCTTGGCCTCGTGCGTCATCGCCGCCGCGCCCAGTTCTGCCTCAACTGTGACGTGCCCCGAGGCTTTGCGCTCGCTGTAGCGATCAACCAGGTAATCCGCCCTGTCGCGCGTGAGGAGCGTGAACTTGATGAGTTCCTCCATCACGTCCACCACCCGGTCGTAATAGCTCGATGGCTTCATGCGGTCGTTGTCGTCAAATTCCTTGTAGGCCATCGCCACCGAGGACTGGTTCGGGACGGTAATCATCCGCATCCAGCGCCCTAGAAGACGCAAGGTGTTCACAGCGTTGAAGGACTGCGAGCCGCCGCTGACCTGCATCACCGCCAGCGTACGCCCCTGGGTGGGGCGGACGCTGCCGATTTCGAGCGGAATCCAGTCTATCTGGGACTTCATTACGCCGCTGATCGCACCGTGCCTCTCAGGACTGCACCACACCTGGCCTTCCGACCATAGGGAGAGCTGGCGTAGCTCCTGGACCTTGGGATGCTCGGCTGTCGTGGCATCGGGCAGGGGTAGGTCGCGGGGATCAAATATGCGGGTCTCGGCCCCTAGCGACTCTAGAATTAGGGCTGCCTCTTGGACCAACAGGCGACTGAAAGACCTCTTGCGAAGCGACCCGTAGAGCAGCAGGATTCGGGGTGGATGATCCACCCGGCTGACGGGTTCTAGGCGGCTGGTATTAGGGGCAGCCAGGAATTGAGGTTGCAGGGCGGGAAATTCAATCATGAAAGGGCAGTCCGAAAAGGTTCTTCTATTTGTCGTATATTTCCGGTAGCTTGGAAATATGAAAATCAAGAATGCCGTCGATGCTTTGTCCGCGCTCGCGCACGAAGGGCGTCTCAGTACCTTCAGGATGCTGGTTAAGGCTGGCCCCGAGGGCATAGCTGCTGGCGAAATCGCCCGCCGTCTCGATGTGCCGCCTAATAGCCTTTCGGCGAACCTCACCATCCTCAGCCACGCCGGCCTGGTGGAGTCACGCCGCGATGGCCGGTCTATCATCTATAACGCCCGCTACAGCCAGATGAGCCAGTTGCTGGGCTATCTGATGGAAGATTGCTGCAATGGCGCGCCAGAGATTTGTGCGCCCATAGCCGATGTGCTGGCCCGCACCGCCTGCTGCGTTCCGAAAGCCGCTCGCGCGCGCGCATGAGAATGTTTGCCATCGAGCCGAACGCGAAGTGGTGCCTCCATGGCTGATTCCAGTCTCGAACCTCCTCTTCAGCCCTTTACCTTGGCCCACAGGCTTGTCGCGGAGGGGCTGGGCACAGCGCTGCTCCTCGCGATTGTCATTGGCTCCGGCATCATGGGAGAGAGGCTGGCGGGTGGAAACGTTGCCATTGCGCTCCTCGGCAATACCGTCGCAACTGGTGCCGGCCTTGTCGTGCTCATCACGATATTTGGTCCGCTTTCCGGCGCGCATTTCAACCCCGTTGTGAGCTTGATGTTTGCGGCACGGCGCGAACTTTCCTGGCTGAACGCCGCAGCCTATATTGTCGTTCAGATTGTCGGCGCGGTATTGGGCGTATGGCTGGCCCACGCAATGTTTGCAGAGCCTATCTTTCAAATCTCAACCAAAATGCGCGAGGGCTGGTCCCAGGGCCTTTCTGAAGCCGTTGCGACATTTGGATTGATCGCGACGATCTTGGGATCGCTGCGCTTCCGGTCAGAGGCCACACCGATGATGGTCGGCCTCTACATCACCGCCGCCTATTGGTTCACGGCTTCAACATCGTTTGCCAATCCAGCGGTGACGATTGCGCGAAGCATGTCTAATACGTTCGCAGGCATTGCGCCGGTCTCGGCACCGCAATTCATTATCGCCGAACTGATCGGAGCGGCAGTCGCCTCGGCCGTGTTCGGCTGGCTTCTTAAAGGACGTGCCGCGCCATGAGCGATGACTTTCCGATCACCGTCTACCACAACCCCGCCTGCGGAACCTCGCGCAACACACTCGCGATCATTGAGGCGGCGGGCTACACGCCGACCGTCGTCGAATATTTGAAAACGGGATGGACGCGTAATCAGCTTAAAAGCCTGTTCGCTGCCATGGGCATTAAACCGCGCGATGCGATGCGGGAGAAGGGCACACCTGCCGCCGATCTCGGGCTGCTGGACCCATCCGTCAGTGACGATCAAATTCTCGACGCGATGGTGGCGCGCCCAGTCCTGGTGAATAGGCCCATTGTCGTCACACCCAAGGGCACTACGCTGTCACGCCCCTCCGAAGTGGTGCTGGACTTGCTCGATAAGACGCCTTCCTCCTTCACAAAAGAGGACGGAGAAATCGTCCAGATCAAAAAATAATCTTGATTTTGCGGACTTGGATGGCGCGTTTCACATAATGTGACTTATGAAGTTGTCACGCGCCAACATCCGTGGGAAGCGTCCCTATCCGGCCATGCCAAAACGGCAAGAACCCCGCACCCGTTTCCGGACGCGGGGCACTGATACGTCAGTCAACCGGGTTCCAGATGACAGCGAAGGCGCTGTCGTCGTCCTGGCCGGCTGCGCGGCCGAGATTGGCGTAGAGCTTCTTGGGGCCGAAGGCGGGATCGGCGAGACTCAGTGAGATGTAGTCCTCGCCGGACGTTTTGCCCTTCTTGATCCAGCCCGCACCGATTTCGACGGCCTGGCTGTAGACCCGATAGTCAGGCTGCGTGTCGCCGTTTTTGCTCGGGTTGAGCAGGATATCGATGGGAGCGCGGAATGAGAGTGTCTTGAGTTGGCCTTTGAAGTTGCCGTCCTGATGCTTCGTCACGTTACCGATGGCAGGCATGAGATTTTCTCCAGTTTGTGTGCGGCAACAGAATGTCACCGCATGGCCCCTCCTGACGGGCGACAGGCCGGTGAAAACCCTCTTGGGGCGAAGCGCAGCGGCGCACTTGAGCGTGATGTTTTTTGAAAGGGCGAAGCCCTGCGCGAGGAAGCGCGGCGACTTGATCGAGGCCGTCAATGCCCCTTGCCGAAGGGCTGCGTAGCGGCGGGCTTGACGGAAACGATGCCGCGCGGGGAAAAAACATCAAAGCGAGAGTTTTTCCAACCGGGCAGAGGCCGTCCTCTTTGGCCATATAGCGGTGAGGTTCTGTGTCTTGCTGCCCACAAACCTGTTGGAGAAAATCCCGGTGCCTGTTTTTCATCGGATAGAGGCCAAGGTCTATGGCTCAAAGTACAACACGCCCGATCATCAAGCCGCTTCGAGGGACAACGCCAATCTGACCCGACGCCAAGGGCGCCGCGACGGTCCAGCCCCAGAGCGCTCTATCGAAGCTGTGCCACGGGCGGGCATCCGGCATAAACACATTGGAGGCCCTGCCACACTTCCACCATGTCGCCGACCTCGGCGAGGCTTACGGCACGGCGAATCGCGGCGAACGCGCTGGCCAAGGCCATTTTATAGACAAGGGGGATTCCGCTTTTCTTGAGGATGCGGATTTCAAAAGCTAGCACGGTGGTGATCTCGGTGTTTTATGGGATGTGGTGGCAGTAACGCACGAGTTCAACGCGGGTTCAGCGAACTATTCGTGTCAAACTTTCGCAGCTGCGGCATTGCGGATCGGCAATATGGAGCGAGGCGGCATAAACACCACCCTCTCGACCTTCTGACAGGCCGCCCAGACTTTCGGCTGGCGACCGGCCACCTTTTTGCCATACTAGTGGCGGCCATACCGAATCCGAATATCTGGACTGTGGCACGGGCGCACTTCGATGTGGCCCGGTTGCTTCACACTCCATCCCGCACACGAATCAACAGGACTACGCTCTCATGAATGATGCCTACACTAAACCGCTTCCGGCCAATTCTGCCCTCATTGTCATCGATACGCAGAATGATTTCACGCTTGCCGACGCGCCGGCATCAATACCCGGAACGCAGAAAGTCGTACCGGCAATCAAGGCCGTACTGGATATGTATCGTTCCGCTGGGCGTCCCATCTTTCACATTGTCCGGCTCTACAAAAAGGATGGCTCCAACGTAGATGCCTGCCGGCGAACACTGCTCGAACAGGGAGCGTCCATCGCAAGGCCCGGTACGGAAGGCGCAGAAATCGTCACAGAACTGAAGCCCGATATCGGCATCAGATTGGATGCCGCCGTATTGCTGGAGGGTGAGCCGCAGCGGATCGGTAACCAGGAATGGGTATTGTATAAGCCCCGATGGAGCGCGTTTCATAAAACCAGCCTGGACACGCTGCTGGAGCGCCTAAACGTCAGCACCGTCGTGATGACCGGCTGCAATTTTCCGAATTGCCCGCGCGCGACCATCTACGACGCCAGCAACCGAGATATGCGCGTTGTCGTCATCACCGATGCGATGTCCGGGCTCTACGACCGCGGGCTTCAGGAACTACGCAATATTGGGGTCGAACTGAGGGAGGTCAAGGATGTCACCGGCTGGCTCGCCTCGCCAGGCCGGGCCTAATATTCGTCGGCGCGCATGATGGTGAGAACGCGGCGGCACAATTCAATGCTCGACGGCACCGGAGCATGGGTGTCATGGTCGGGGTGATAATAGTCGATCTTGAAAAACAGGCGCTCGCCAAACAGGTCGAACGCGCCGAAGTCATGCTCGCCGGAGGGGTCGTTGCCAGCGTCCCAATCGCTGAACCGAGCGAGAGCGGCGCGCAGCGCCGCGACCCGCTCAGCCGCGAGGCCCACAGCCTTATCTGCGGCTTCATCGCCCGCCAGCAGCAGCATGACGCCACGCGTCATCACCCAGGTCGCGTTCACGATATCGGGCTGGGTGCGGGCGAGGTCGTTGAGGCGGCGGGTGTGTTCGGATTTATCGGTCATCGAAATTCTCCACAATAGAAAAACGAACCGCCGCCCCGCATTTTGCGGAGCGGCGAAATCGATCACAGGCCAGTGGCGGGGAACGCCATCCAACCGGGGCACCAATCGGTACTGGCAGCGGCGGCGGCAGCGAGGGCGGCCTTCTGGTCTTTCAGCTTGGCGCTGACCAGCTTGTCCGCCGCCTTTTTGCCGGACAGGTCGGCCAGCATCCCGTTCACCGAAACCCGATCCCGCATATGGTCGAAGAAAGCCTGATCCGGGGTCCAGTGGGCGCGGGCCTCGACCTTGGCGAATGCGCCGAAGGCGCCCGTCACGTCGCTGCCCGACGCCAGCGTCTCGGCCATCACAAAGGCCGCGATGCGGGCCACGTCCGTGTCTTTCAGCTTCAAGAGCCGCTGAAACACCCCAACCGTCAGGCTGTCATCATGGCAGTGACCGGCGACCGTGCCGTCCTCGTCGTCGTCGCCTTCCCCTTTGAAGGCAGGGGCCAGCAGCTTGCGAACCTGCTTGGCCTCGGCTTCAAAAAGGCTTTGGGCCTCGCTGGCTCCGACGCTACCCTGCACCGCGTCATTCTCCGCGCGCCGGGCGTCGGGCCTGACCGACCAATTGCCGCTGGCGGCAACCGCATGAGCAATCATCAACCGCAGCGCGTCGGCGGGGCGGGCAATGACCGCCAGCCGCACGGCGGCGTGGCGATGCAGATCGAGATAGTTCTGCATGGTCTTGGTGATGGGCGAGCGGGATGCGGCGGCATCCTTTTCCTCCGCATCGTCCACCGTCTTGGCTGCGCCCTTGCGCTTCTTGGCTTTGCTGGCTTCGCCCTGCGTCAGATAACCTTCGTGGAACCGCACTTCGCCGGTATGGGTCGGCTCGATATAAACCCGGCCACCGGCCTTCTTGCTGGTCTTCACGAAATCCCATTCTGGAAAGCGCGTCCCGCGCTCCATCACCACGACTTCGGGCCATTTCGCCGTGAGATAGGTATCGCGGCGAGCGGCAATGGCTTCGTCCTGGGCGGTCCAGAAATCTTCGCCCTTGGCGAAATACCCGTCCTCACTGAACAGGTCGCCCACGATCTTGCCGGAATAGCTGGCCAGATCGAACAGCGCATATTTGGTCTGGATTGCCGCGCCGCCGAACAGCCAGCCCTTCAATTGGTGGCCGGTCGGCGCATCATGGTCGTCATACAGCTTGAGCCAGTCACGCTGCTGCGTCTTGGTCGCCATGGTCAGGAGTTGCAAATCGCCGGGGTCCAGTTCCTCGCAGCGGAACAGGTCACGAATGGCGGGCAACAAATTGGCCAATGCGAGGCGCTGCGTCACCTTATGTTCGGTGATGCCGAAGGTCAGGGCGATATCGCCGGGCTTCTTGCCCAGCTTGATAAGGCCCGCATAGGTCTCATATTCGGCCAGTTCGTCCGCGTCCTCGCGGGCGACATTCTCGATCAGGGAGATTTCCAGAGCGCCCGCATCGTCCACCTCGCGCACATCGCACTTGATGGGATCGAAGCTACCGCGCTCGGCCTCGATGACGCGCGCCGCATAAAAGCGGCGGCGACCGGCGAGGATTTCAAAGCCCCTATTGTTGGGCCGCACGATGATATCCTGCAGGATGCCTTTCTCCCGCGCGGTCGGGATGATGTTGGCCGCAATTTCGGCCATGCGCTTCAAGGATGGCTCCTTTTTCTCGGCGCGCATGTTGAACGGCGAAACGTGAAGGTCTTTCAGTTGGATATTTTGCGAGTGCATGTTGCTCTCCTAACGATGATGCGGGCGCAGAAGTCCGGTCAGGCTGCCCGTTGGGCCTGATCGGTAAAGGCGAGAAGAAAATCAGAAGCTTTCGAAGCGTGTGACGCGGCACTCACGATGGCGCGGCTGTCGTTCTTCAGGATGGTCAGCCAGTTGCCGATGTAATCGGCATGGCGCACGGTTGGCACGATGCCGAGGCTGGCGCAAAGAAAGGCGCTGCCAAGTTCGGCAACCAATTCTTCGCGGGCGTAGGCTTCGTTTCCGAAGCGTCCGCTAAAATCCCGCGCGAGGCGCGTCTTGTGCCCTGACCAGTGG
>Ga0182024_10010559_pt1 | contig 18793 bp, 17 predicted proteins | sample P32metaG_FD_120480 | JGI IMG/M metagenome (GOLD analysis project Ga0182024, IMG submission 120480) | Permafrost microbial communities from Stordalen Mire, Sweden - P3-2 metaG (Illumina Assembly) | ecosystem: Environmental > Terrestrial > Soil > Wetlands > Permafrost | place: Sweden: Stordalen... | reverse complement strand
GTTTTGTGCCCGTTTCCGAACAGAGTCAAACGGGTCCTTGCAGCAGAAAACTACTCAACTATAACTTGTTGATAATTTTGGTTGCGGGGGCTGGATTTGAACCAGCGACCTTTGGGTTATGAGCCCAACGAGCTACCGGGCTGCTCCACCCCGCAGATACAGTTTAGCAACTTGCCCGCTTCGGGGTCAAATTGTCCTCTGCAATCCACACACCCTGCGCCGATGAGGTCTGGAACCGCCTCTACCGGCCGTTTAACCACGTGTCATCAGTCGGTTTGGTCGTGCCCGCCGCATGTAGATACCTCCCTGCGAACGTCAGGAAAGTCGGCCAGTTCGGTCCCGGCGTATGCCCGCCGGAGTGCTGCCGGAAGGCGATCTCTCCATCGATAAGTGCGTCTCAATCGGCGGGAACTCCATGGTTCCAAGATCCTTCTTGCCCAGTAGCCGGTAAACCGGGCCGGCGCCAACCGCGGCCAGGAACATCCCTTTCGGGTCTGCCCAACCATCCCCCACGTTGGTGCCTCCGGAGATGAACACCGGCCGTGGAGCGCAGAGGGCGATCAGCTCGTGCTGATCCACCGGCATATCGGCCGGCGTTAGCGGGCCGGCATACTTCAAAAAGTTACCGTCCACCCAGTGGTATGCGGACGTTCGGGCCTGGTTGCTCTCCTCCTCGCAAAACTCGTGTCGGTAGAGCTTTGCGCCGCTCTCCCCGGATGAGCTGACGTAGGCAATGGCCAGCCGCGGATCGTAGGCCATGGCAACCAGAGTCGCCTTTCCATATCTAGAATGTCCTTCAAGGCCCACCTGCTTTGCATCGACGGTTTGTCCGTCTCGAAGTAGTCCAGGGCACGACTGGCGCCCCAGGCCCAGGCCTTTAGCACACCCCAGTCATCAAGCTTGCGCGGCTGGCCCTTGTTCACCAGGCCGATAATCCCTGCCGTCAGCCCTGCGCCGTTGTCCGGCTGGTAGCTGAAGGGAATCAGCTCGGCGTAGCCCCCATCCCCTGGCCAGCACCTGCTGCTGCCAGGTAGGGCCGGGACCCGGCGTGGCGAACTGCGGAAAGCGCTTGGTCAGCATTGCCACGATCTCTTTGCTGAGGCCGAACTCCATGATCACCGGAACCGGGCCAATAGCGTTTGCCGGGGTGCTCAAGGTCAGGTCGATATCGATCTCGATCGCCGGGTAAGCTGAATTGTCCACGTGACCCAGCAGCTTCTTGGTCACCACCGGCACGTCGCCGTTCTTTTCATGGGTGGTGCTCACCACCTCCCAGGTCACCTTGGGCAGCTTGGCGGGGGTACGGCCATAGATTTCGCGGTCGAAGTCCTCGACGATCTCCGGGCTTCGCATGGTCCACCAGACCTTCGCCGAAGTCACGCGCTGGCCGTTCTTGAGCACCAGCGGATCGGGCAGCCCCGGATAGCGGTCGGCCTTCGAATCATCGAAGTTGGCTGACTGCGGCGACTTCGGATCGTTGGCCACCGCCGGCCGCAGTGCCTTGATTCCCAGCAGGTCCATGAGCCTTTGGTGATCTTTTTCAGAGGCAGCTTCAATGGCCAACTGCTCCGGGGTCGGTGCAAACAACGGCGGAGCAGCCGCAGGGGTCTGTGTCGCTGCGGGCGCGGCCTGTTGGGCAGGCGCCATCGCAGGCGCCGTCTGCCCCGCCATCCGGCTCAAGGCTGGGCAAATGAGCAAAACCAGCATTACCACTGCAAACCGGGAATGCGCAGTTGGACGCAACTCGGACATCGGAGACCTCAATGCACGACGGCTCTTTAGCGAGAAACCGTAGAGGCCCCAAGAATATCGATCGGATGCGCCCTTGAGTAAGGTTCGATTCGAGCAAGGCAATGCGTCAACTTCGATACGTCCTTCCATTCCAGTGAAATGCGCAGCTCTCGGTCCAATCCCCCGAACGAAAGTACTCAAGTCCAACAGGCTTGTGCCGATGAGATGAGCGAACCACCTGAGAAAGGGCTGCCGGCATGTCCATGATCCGCAATCTTCCCATCTCCCGCAAGTTCACTTACGCATTCGGTATTGTCTGCGGTCTCTGCGTCCTGCTTGGCGCTTACACCTTCACCACCTTCCACGCAATTGCTAAGAACAGCGTGGATGTGAGTGACAACGCGTTTCCATCCGTACTCGCACTGACAGCGATTCGAGGTGCGGCGAACACCGTGCGTCGCGAGGATCTCGATCTGCTGCTATGCCAGACACCGGCCTGCTTCGCCGAACATAACACCAAACGGCAGAAAAACATCGACGACTTTCAGACGAACTCCAGACTTTACGAATCGAGAATCAGCTATCCGGGAGAACGTGAGATCTATCAGAGATTTTCCGCTGACTTTGCCCGATACATTGAGATCAGCGCGCGTGCCAACGCGCTGTTGGCAGCTTCCAAGGTCGGCGATGCTTTGGACCTGGCTACTTCGGACGCCACAGTTGATTCTTTTCACACAGCCTACGCAGCCTTGGACGAGGATCTCAGCCTGAATGCGAAGTACGGCACAGAAGAATCCAAGGCCGTCTCTCAGTCCAGCAGTCGCGCTCTCTGGGTCAATATGGGCGCTACTTTTCTGATCGTCTTTCTGTGCGCGCTCACCGGCTGGAAACTCACGCAGGAGATTGCGCCACGGATTGCTGTCGGGACGGCCGCCTTGGAACGGGTGGCAGCCAAGGATCTGACCGTAACCGTTGCCGTCACTGGAACCGATGAGATCGGCCGCCTTGGCGAGGCCATCAACACCTGCGTCGCCGCCATGCGCAGTGTTCTCCAGTCGGTCGCCCAGGGCGCCGATACGCTCTCCGCCGCCACGACCGAGATCAGCACCCGTGCGGTGCAATCCGCCGGCAACGCCCGCACCCAGTCCAGCAAAACCAATCAGATCGCCGCCGCCGCGCAGGAGATGACCGCGACCATCGGCGAGATCAGCCACAATGCCGAGAGCGCAGCCGGCGCTAGCCGCGTGTCTGCCGAAACCGCCGATCAGGGCGGCGCGGTCATGCAGACCGCGGTCGCCACCATGGAGAAAATCGCGGCAGCCACCAGTTCAGTGTCTGAGAAAATGACCTCCCTGGCCCATCGCTCCGAGGAGATCGGCAAGGTCGTCAACGTGATTCAGGAGATCAGCGAGCAAACCAACCTGCTGGCCCTCAATGCCGCCATAGAAGCCGCCCGTGCTGGAGAGCACGGGCGCGGTTTCGCCGTCGTCGCCAACGAGGTGCGCCGCCTGGCTGAGCGCACCAAGGGTGCTACGGAAGAGATCGCCGGCACCATCCGCAGCATTCAGGAAGAGACCCGAGAAACCCTCAAAGTCATGCACGACAGCCGCACCGCTGTCGAAACCGGCATGGACGAAACCGCCCACGCGCGCCATAGCCTCGAGGCCATTATCGACTCATCCAAACAGGTCGAGCACCAGATCAACCTCATCGCCACAGCCGCCACCGAGCAGACCTCCGCCTCCGGCGAAATCTCCGAGTCCGCCAGCCAGATCTCCCAACTCTCCGTCGAAAATGCCCAGGGTGCCGAAGAAGCCGTCGAGGCCCTCAAGAACCTTGCCTCCCTGGCCAGCGACCTCGATGGCATGATCCGCCAGTTCCGCCTCGAAGGAGCCGCGCAGCCCGGCGAATCTCTCTTTCTCCAAAGTCAGTCCGCCTTCCAGCACACTCTGAAGCCCGCGCATTCTTAGAATAGGCGTGGAGGCATATACGGCAATGTCTCAGCGGGCGCGGGCAAGAACCACAGTTACATCGTCCGGTTGCTCTGCGCCGCCGATCCATTCCGTCACCGCGTCCGTGATAGCCTTGCCGATGCGGGAGAGCGGCAGGTCGCGATTCTCTTGAATCAGCGCGATCAGGCGCTCCTCGCCAAACTCGCCTGAGTCGTTTTCCGGTTCTGTGACTCCGTCGCTGCAGGAGACGAGGAGATCGCCCGGTTGCATCGGAATCGTCGATTCGTCATAGGTCGCGCCATCAAAGAGTCCGGCGACTGTGCCGGAGGTGTCGAGCCGAGTGATTCTGCCATCTGCGCTCAGCATGATGGGTGGCAGGTGGCCGGCATTGCAGTAAGTCAGCTCGCGCGCTTTCGCGTCATAACACGCCAGAAACATGGTTGCGTACTTTTCCGGCGGCGTACAGCGAAAAACCTGGTAGTTCAAGTTGGCCATCATGACAGCGGGTGAAAGCCGCGGCGTGGTTACGCCGTCTCCGGGACGGTATATGCGGCGATCGATCTTCGTGAGCGCTCCCGTCTCCAACGTGGCCGACGTCAATTCCATATCCGGCGCCAGCGAATATGCCCTGACGAATGCATGAACCGTGGCCATTAACAGCGCGGCAGGGATTCCCTTACCACTGATATCGCCCACCGCCAGCACCAGCCTGTCGCTGCCGAGGGGGATGAAGTCGTAATAGTCGCCGCTCAGCGAGCGCGCAGGCAGGCAAACCCCGTAGACATCCAGCGAAGTGAGGCCCATGAGCGTGTGAGGAAAGAGCAAGTCCTGCACTTCATACGCGAAGGCGAGTTCGCTCTCCATGCGTTGCTTCTGCTTCTGCTCGGCGACGAGCTTGACCAGCGATTCGCTCATGGAATTGAACGACTGCTCCAACACCGCCAACTGGTCGCGCCCGCGAATCTGGATGCGATGGGTGAGATCGCCGCGGTCTACATGCTGGGTTGCCTCATAGAGTTCAGCCACCGCGCGTGTCATGCTGCGCGTGAGCCGGATGCCAATAAAGAGCGCCACCAACTCAACCAATCCCAGCAGAATAACGACAGCCAGGACGACAAACTGTAGAATTCTCGCTTTATCGCCCATGGATCCGAATAAAGTGCCGTAAAGCATGGACGGCCGCGTGACAACACCGATCGCGCCTTCTTCCGACTGTCCGGTTTTCCAGTCGACTGCACTGAAAATCGTATAAAAGCCGATCGGCTGATCGTACCGGTTAGAAGCTGGCGGAGTAGTGCCCGCCTCCACGTGCTTGCCGGGTTCTGAATCGGCAACTCCGGAAGCGGTAACTTGAATGTTGCCCCCTCCGTCGGGAGGAATCAAAATCACCCGCCCCAGACGAGAACTTGCCGATTGAAGCACCTCCGCAGTGACGGGAACGCTGGAAATCACGGTGAACCGTTTGCCGCCGTTATCGTAGACCTTCACCGCGCGCAGATACCAGCCGTCATCATCCGAAACGAGATTGCTGAAGTCGCCCTTAATCGCGTCAGGCACCTTCGTGGGGTTAGCCTTGGTCAGCGCATCTGTCGCCGACAGCACATAGCCGTCCTTGCCTTGCCACACGATAACAGTGCGCTCAGGGAAATCCCCGCCTGATGCGCTCGCTAGTTTCCCGGCAGCCTGCTGGTCCAGTTTTCCAGAACGGTCCAGCGTGCTCAGTTGCGATGCGATTACATCGTTCGCCGCCTCAAGATGCAGCGCCTGCGACTGCAAATTCGAGATCGTCACATAGCTGACAAATTGCCCGGCAAAAAGATAGGCGCCTACACCGAAGAGCACCAACAGCAGCAGGATCGGAATGACACCCATAAAGATATAGGCGACGAGCAGGCGATGGCGCAAGCGCCACATGAGAACCCGCCACGCCCAGCGGGAGCCAAGCCAAAAGGCGCAGAATACAAAAACAAGGAAGAAAAACATCGCCCAGCCGCTCAGCAAGGAACGGAGCGCGAAACCACGGACCAGGTGCAACGCGAGGAAGAACGCGCACAGACCGCCAGACCACAAGGTAACGCGGCCCCATTTGGTGCGCGGGTGGAGGACCCGCATAACGCGAGCCCTGACAGCACTAGATCCCGGAAGCTTGATCATCTTTGCCTCCTCCGCCTGATTCTCTGGAACGACTGATGAGCAGCGTTACCCGGAATTCCATTCTAGTTCTCAACCGTTCCACGATATACCCATCGATAGGTAGGGCAGCAGCCGGAACCCGTCCTCCAACCGGGCCTGCCGCTGTTTTCCTGCCATTGTCAGTTCCTTCGCCGGCAGCGTTTGTGTTCCCACTCAAAATTCTTCACACTCTCCTTGAGACTAGCCGCTCAGCGCTATGGTAGCCTCCGACTAGAGCCTGTTATGTGCTATAGGGCGGACCCTGTAGCGGCTCCGCTGCATCGAATCCCTGGAGAGAAACACCCGCATGAGCGCCGTCAAGTACGACCTGATCGTCATCGGTTCCGGGCCCTCCGGGCAGCGGGCCGCCGTTGCCGCCTCCAAAATGAACAAGCGCGTGGCGGTTGTCGAGGCCCGCTCCGTCGTCGGAGGCGTCTGCATCAACACTGGCACCATCCCCTCCAAAACCATGCGCGAAGCCGTCCTCCACCTTTCCGGCTACAACTACCGCGCGCTCTATGGCATGAACTACCGGGTGAAGGAAAAGATCACCATGGCGGACCTGGCCTTTCGCGTGCAGGCCGTCATCAAGACCGAGGTGGACGTCACCGAGGCCCAGCTTTCGCGCAATGGCATCGACGTTGTCCATGGCATCGCCCACTTCGTCGATTCCACCCACGTACAAGTAGAAGGCCCTCAGTCCCAGGTCACTCTCGAAGCCAGCCGCGTCATTGTCGCCGTCGGCACCAAACCGGCAGACTCGCCCAAGGTGCCCATCAACGGCCGCACCATTATCAACAGTGACCAGGTCCTCGATCTGCCCGAGTTGCCCCGATCGCTCATCGTGGTTGGCGGCGGCGTCATTGGCGTGGAATACACCTGCATGTTCGCCGTACTCGGCGTCCGCGTCACCCTCATCGAAAAGCGTGATCGCCTGCTCGAATTCGCGGATCGCGAAATTATCGAGGCCCTCAGCTACCACCTGCGCGACGCCCGCGTCACCCTCCGGCTCGGTGAAGGCGTGCAGAGCGTTGAACAGTTGCCCGATGGCACCGTGGTCGCCAATCTCGAAAGCAAGAAAAGAGTCTCCGGCGACGCGCTGCTCTATGCCGTAGGCCGTCAGGGCGCTGTCGACGACCTCAACCTGGCCGCTGCCGGCATTGAGGCCGACAACCGCGGCCGCATTCCCGTCGATGAGCACTACCAGACCAAAGTCGAGCACATCTTCGCCGTAGGCGATGTCGTCGGCTTTCCCTCCCTGGCCTCGGTTTCCATGGAGCAGGGACGCATCGCCGCCGCCCGGGCCTTCAACGACCAGGCCCCATCCTCCAACCCCAGCTTTTATCCCTACGGCATCTACACCATTCCCGAAATCAGCTTCATCGGAAAAACCGAGGAGCAGTTGACCGACGAGGATGTGCCCTACGAAGTCGGCATGGCCTACTATCGCGAAACCGCCCGCGGCCAGATTCGCGGAGACACCACCGGACGGCTCAAGGTCGTCTTCCATCGCGACACCCGCAAGGTGCTTGGCGTGCACATCATCGGCGAGGGCGCAGCCGAACTGGTCCACATTGGCCAGGCGGTCATGATCCTCGGCGGCACGATTGACTACTTCATCGACACCGTCTTCAACTACCCCACTCTCGCCGAGTGTTACAAAGCCGCCGCCTTCAATGGCCTCGGCCGCCTCAACCGCTACCAGGCAGGATAAGTGAGTGGCAAGCCAGGCTGGTAGGTCAGGGATTTATCCCTGACAGATTCAGGTTGCAAGAATCGATGGGGCTTTAGCCCCGGAGGTATGCTTTTCGTGGAATTTGAATGGGATGAGCAATCGCACCGCACGAAGAAATCCCGGCTATGTTGATGTGTCTACCAGTCGCAGTGAAACAGCTGAAAGCTAGAGGCTAGAAGCTGAAAGCTAGCCCGGAGGGCTAAATGACCACCGCCATCGGCGTCGTAATCACCGAACATATCGTAGCCGGAAGGCTTCAGGACCAGCGCCTCGCCGGCAAGCCGCTCCGCTATCCCGAAAGCGCTGACGAGCTGGATGCGCTCTCGGCCATCCCCGCCAGCGAGCTGGTGGAATTATTGGCGACGCAGATCGCCACTCTGGCCGCCAGCGAGGCCGTCCCTGTGGACGCCATTGGCGTCGCCGTTCCCGGCATCATTCGCAACGGCGTGGTCGAGGACTCGCCCAACCTCTCCCAGATCAAAGGTATGAATCTTGCCGGCGATCTCACCAAAGTCCTCTCCGACCGCGGCATCAACGCGCCTGTCCATATTGCCAATGATGCCGACGCCATCGCCGCCGGTGTCGCTGCCACGCGCGGCCAGCTCAACAAGCTCACCCGCGTTTGGACCATCGGCAACGGCATCGGCTACGGCCGCTGGCCCTATTTTGAAGGCGTCTGGGAGGGCGGTCACATCACCGTCACCCTCGATCCAAAGGAGCGCTTCTGCGGCTGCGGCGGCGTCGGCCATCTTGAAGGCATCATGGGATACCGCGCCATGCGCCTGCGTTTCCTCGACCTCGAACCCGAAGAGATTTTTGCTCAGGCCAAACAAGGCGACGCCCGCTGCCGCGAGTTTGTCGATCTATGGCATCGCGCCCTGGCCGCCGCCACCGCTTCGTTCATCCATCTTGCCGGCCCCGGCCGTTTCTACTTCACCGGTCACAACGCACACTTCCTCGAACTGCCCGTACTGCGCGCCCACATCGAAACCATGGTCAAGATGAGCACCCTGCAAAGCTTCTCGCTTGAAGTCATCCCGCCCGATGACGAAACCGCCCTCCTCGGCGCCGGCGTCAGCGCGCTCCGCGCATTGGCGCAGTGAGGTCGTATGAAGGGGGCCATAACCGGGGTGCCACCCGCCCCAAAAGGCTTGATGGCCCACAATCTAAATTAAACCGCACCGTAGCCGTGGACCATTTTTGCACCACCACAGAACGCAGCTGCAACGACACTCTATGGTCTATGTTTTGCTTTAGGATATATATAATCGTTCGTATTCGAGAGGAACTGTGCCGGCTGCGCTGAACGCACAACTCAAGAAATACGTTCCGGGCCTGCATCGATTTCTCAAGCGGAGCCTGGCGCAAACCAGATTGCCGGTTCCCAAGATGCTCTTTGGCCGGCCGGTATGGACCCACTCCAGGCTTCTGAATTGCAGTCCTACTGAGCGTCATGTCTTGCGCTGGATCGCAAATGGTCTCCGCCCGGGCGATTGCTTCTTCGATGTTGGCGCGCATCAGGGCTGGATGTCTATGGTCGCGGCACGGCGAACCGGACGCTCAGGCAGAGTTGTGGCCTTCGAGCCATCCCCGCCGTTGGTAGAGTTCTTGTCGTACCACAAGCGAGTGAACCGGCTGTCGCAGCTGGACATCGTTCCCAAGGCAGTTACGAATAACGACGGGGCAGGAGTGCCTTTCTGTCTGGTTGGAGACGGCAATGACTTCATGAATTCTCTCCTAGGTACAAACGCCCCACAGGATTCGCCGCGAGGCAAGTCCACAATCGAGATCGAAACCATTACGCTGGATACTTTTTCGCGTCAATCGGGGCTCATCCCCCGTCTGATCAAGATCGACACCGAGGGTGCGGAACTATGGGTCTGCGAGGGGGCAAAACACCTTCTCGCCCATCATCATCCTGCGCTGATTATTGCCACCCACCCCTTATGGCTTCCAGAAGGCCAAAAGATAGAAGATCTGTTTAAACTATTGAACGACTTTGGTTATCGGATAGTCGATTCAGACATTAGCAAATACAACGGAGCGGATTTCGGGGACTACCTTTGTGTTGCTGACTGAGTGAGTTTCGTTTTAACGCTGCGTGGGCCATACAAACCAAAAGCTGAGACTTGGGTCACTAAGACTTCGCAAGCCGTCCATAATTAATGCCCGACAGGTCGGCAGATGGCGCTCTGGGCATCGCGTAGCTGTCCTTGCGGCTAGTGTGGGATGCACCGCAGCTTTCAATAATGTCAGGCATGAAACTTCGGCGGTGGGTCAGTTTGAATCTGTGTCATCGACCAGATACAGTTGTTCCCAGCTATTCCGTCAGCGTCCTAAACACGAAGTCGGCTCGTTCCGTCACCCCAATTTTTGGCAAAACAAAGACTTCGTAATCGAGCGACGGATAGATTTCGAGGAGTCGCGAGTACTCGGCCACAGCGGCGTCCAATCCATGACGTCGCTCCGGGTCTGTCTGATAAATCTCAGGCCAGGGCGGCGTCAGAAACACGCGCTGGTGATAACGGTGTGTTTGACCAAGCGACGCCAGAACCTTCTCTCCTGTCAGATGTTGAAGTCCCGCAGCGGCATCAACCAAGCCTCTGTCAAAGAAAACCCAACCTTCCCGCGCGCGTGCTGATACTCGGTCGGCGAGAGACATCGCAATGGCGCGACGCAAAAAGGAAGCTGTATCTTCCCAGGGAAGGGCTGAGCCCCCGCGATCAATCTCTTCGCGAACGATCCTCCTCCCGGGCTCTTCCACAATGGAGTACCCGCGTCGACCAAGCTCAGTAATCAGCGAGGACTTTCCGCCTCCCGAACACCCCGAGATCACGACGAACCTATTCATAGAAATGTTTCTTCATATGCCAGCCCGAGTGCAGGGAGTCGTAGTCATCGGCGGCGTCCGCTTCTACGGAAAATCCCGCCGGGATCGCCACACTCTAGAGCTCGTCTTTTCCAGGCCGCAGCATAAGGTCTTTGATGGCTTCGCGCGGGTCTTTGCCTTCGTTGAGAATCAATTCCATCTGCTCGGTGATGGGCATCTCGATATTGTGCTGGCGGGCGAGCCCGAGGGCTGCGCGGGTGGTCAGCACGCCTTCGGCGACTTTGCCGCCCAGGCTCTCAAGAATTTCCGGGAGGCTTCGGCCCTCGCCCAATGCCTGACCGACCGTCCGGTTGCGGCTGAGGGAGCCGGTGCAGGTAAGCACCAGGTCGCCCACGCCAGAGAGTCCTGCGAGGGTTTCGCGGCGCCCGCCACAGGCGACAGCGAGCCGTGTGATTTCAGCGATGCCACGCGTCATCAGGGCGGCGGCGGAGTTGTATCCAAGCCCCACTCCGGCAGCCACGCCCGCGGCAATGGCGATGACGTTTTTGAGCGCGCCGCCGAGTTCTACACCAATCACATCGGTAGAGGTGTAGAGGCGGAGCGTTGCCGAAGAAAACTCCTGCTGGATGAGCGCGGCGATTTCAGGGTCGCTGAAGGCCACTGTAACCGCGGTGGGCTGGCCCTGTGCCACTTCAAGAGCAAAGCTGGGGCCCGAGAAAGCGCCAATCGAGAGCAGAAGGCCCGCTCGCTCCAGGGTTTCGGAAATCACCTGGGTCATGCGCAGGAAGCTGCGATCTTCAACGCCCTTGGTGGCGCTCACAACGAACTGGCCGAGCCGGAGATGAGGCCGGATGCGGGTGAGAGTGGAGCGCAGAAACTCGGAAGGAACAACCGATACCACGATATCCGCTTCAGCGACGGCGGCCTCGTCGCCAGTGATCACAATTTCGCGCGGGATGGGAAAGCCGGGGAGAAAGAGGATATTCTCGCGCGGTTCCACGATTTCCTGGGCAGCTTCGGGGCTGTGCGCCCACAGAGTGATCTGGTGGCCGCCGCGGCGGTGGAGCGAGAGCGCGATGGCGGTTCCCCACGCGCCGGAACCTAGGACGACAATGCGGCTCATGCGGTTCCTGCCTTTCGTGAAGAGGCTCCGAAGCGGGATTCCTGGCCTTCGAGCAGGCGGCGGATGTTCTGGTGATGCTTGGCGATGATGAGCAAGGCCACGATGAACTGGACGGCGATGAAAACGGCGGGACGGGGTCCGCGGACCAGCAGCCACGCGAAGACAGGAAAGCTGGCCGCGCCCAGGATAGAGGCCACCGACACATAGCGGCTGAGCAGAAGAAGAATAGCAAATACAGAGATGGCTGCCAGGGCGGCGAGTGGTGCGGCCACCAGGAAGACGCCAAAGCCGGTGGCTACACCCTTTCCTCCACGGAAGCGAAGCCAGATGGGAAACATGTGGCCGAGCACAGCGAAGAGAGCTGCGATTGCCTCGGGAGTGCGCACAGGGGCTGCGGGCATGAGCAGAGCGCCAAGTAGCGCCCCGAGCCACACGGCGGAAGCGCCTTTGAAGACATCGAGGACAAAGGTAGCTGCGCCCAGGCCCTTGCCGCCCGAGCGGAGGACATTGGTGGCGCCAATGTTGCCGCTGCCGACCGTGCGGATGTCCTGTTTGCGGAAGATGCGGACCAGCAGGTACCCCACGGGGATGGACCCCAAAAGGTAAGCGGCGACCGCGATGAGAAGGCTTCCGAAGAGCATAACCAGAGTGAGTTTAGCAGGTGCCGCCTGCGCTGGGCAGACTGCGCCCGCGCGCCAAACCGATGCCGTCTTAGTCGGAGACCATAATCTCGCCGGGCACAATAGGACGGGTGCGGCCCAGCTTGCCGCGATACGCCAGCATCCCCATCAGCAGCAGCGCACCCACATACACGACAAGCTTGACCATGTCGCTTTGATGGCTGCGGGGCAGAATCTTCCAGAGTACCAGCAACGCGGTCTGTGCCGTGGTTGCGGCCCACACCGAGCCGTAGAAGTAGCGGCGCTCGTTGCCTTCGCCTTTCGTCGAGAAGCCCACGCGGGGCAGCTTGCCCGCCGCGCCAAGCAGCAGAATCACGGCGCAGAGCGGAAGGTACGCATAGTAGTAAACCTGCTTCATATACCAGACGCCGGTGATGGCGGCGATGACCAGGCCAACCAGGTTTAACAGAGCGAAGTTCAGCACCGCATTCCATGCAAACGTGTAGCAGATGCGGCGATAAAGGGGATTGGGCTTGTCCTCATCGAACCGGAGGATATAGGGACGGGGTTCCGCGCCCGGCAACTGGCCGCAAACAAGTGCGATCCCCGTCCCAATCAGCACCGCCGCCAGCCAAGCCAAATTACCCCAATGAAATCCACGGGCGAAGAGCGAAAAGGTCATCGGTCCGGGGGTGAGAAAGTAGACCCAGATCCAGATGGGCCAGTGGCACAACCTATAGATACGGGTGTTGCGTTCGCGGATCTTCCGCGCCTGGGCAAATTCCACTTTTCCGCGATATTGCATTGGGGTGAGTTTCTCAGGCAGACGGGGGCGTCGTCAATCCACCGGGGGCGTCGGCGTGGCCGGCGTCAGCGTTGCAGGATCGCGTTGCGCGCCGAGCGAACCTCGGCGGCCAGCACTTGCAGGACCTTGAAAGCCAGCTGCGGTTCCGATTCCATGAGGGCAGTGAAATCGTCGCCGCTGACGAAGCTGACCTTGGCGTCGCTGCGGACCGTTGCGGTCAGCGTATAGGGCTGATTGCCGACGAGTCCTGGCAGGCCAAGCAGCGAACCGGGCACTGCCTGCGTGGATAGTTGACCGCCAGGGGAATCCAGGGTGAGGGTGACCTCTCCCCGATGAAGAATATATAGGCCGGTAGGAGCGTCGCCCTGATGGAAAAGTACGCTGTCTGCGCCGTAGGAGAGCTCGACCGCTCGCTGACCGAGTGCCTCAATCAGTTGAGGGTCGGCGACGAATGCGGACGGGTCAAGCTTCACGTGCAGACTCCATGGGACGAAAACGGGGATTCTATGGCACAAACGCCTTTGATAGGCTCTTTGGTTGCTATGATCGCACCGATGGGAGCGGCTGCATGTGACGTGGATCACCTATTAGTGGTTAATGGAAGGCCGTAGGAGCAGAACTACGTCTTTTGATTGACTGCCCGCCGCCGCCGGCGCAACAGAAGCCACGCATCGGCGAGCAATATCACGAGCGCGAAGTAAGGTAGGCGCGACAGCGTCCACAGCGCCGCCTGCACCCGCGCCCTGAAGCGGATCACCTCGCGGTTTTGATCGGCGGAAATCATCACCGGCTGGTTCCAGTCGAGCGTCTTCAGCCGCGCCAGAAGTCCGCGGCGCACGCAGCCTTCGAGATTGTAAATCCCCACCACCGGCGAAAAATGACTGGCGGCAATCACGTCGTGCGACAGCTCCTCCCAGCTCAACGCACCCATCCGCGTGCCCGGCTGCGGGTCACCGGCCGTGATGCCCACGGCGATGCGCTGGGCCGACGGGCCATACTGCCAGATCAGCGCGGAATCGGCGCTCCGGCGGAAGCTCGTGTAGAGCATCAGAACCTCGCTGTCGCCCCGCACATCCACAATGCCAAATAAGCGCTCCAGGATCGTCGAGCCAACTGCGCGCTCATCGGCGATGAAAGGGAACTGATAGGTTTCGACGCGGTACCCAGCGACTTCGATCCGGACGATCAAAGCCTTATACGCAATCCGGGACCGTGTGACGGTATCAGGATCGAACAGCCGCTTGAGCGCGGCAGAACCCGCGCGGCCAATACTGCTGAACTCCTGAAGATTGGGTTCAATATCGAGACCGATACCCGCCCAGCGCAGTCCCCAATCAGCGGTCCACTTCTGAAATTCAGTGAAACGTGCTTCGGCCTGTGTGGCGTTCGACGCATTGAGATAATAACCCTGCTCGCCCGGCAGCGCCAGCCACGCCGTAACCGGAATGCCTGCGGAATTCAGTTGACGGACGACCTGCGCGCGGCCGGGGCTGAGGTCGATCAACGAAAGGGTAACCCCGGCATTGAGCTGCCGCAGATCGCTGATGACCTGCGGATCGGCGAACAGCGCTTGCAGCGCCGGCGTTTCCATCTGGCAGGCAAAATTCAGTTGCGGATGCTCGGCCCTGGCGGTCACGCGGACTTCGCGCGCGTCGTGCTCGAGCCCGCGCGCGCTCAGGAAAGCTTTCGCACCGATGAACAGCGCAAGACACAAAACCAGCTCGACCGCGTAAATCAGCAGCCACAGAATCGCTCTCAGGAACCGGCGCACCATACTGCAATGATGCCACCAGTTAACCTCGAATCTGTCAAGACTCTTCCCCTGTCGCTGGTGGATCGGTTTGAAGGGTACAGGCTCTAGCGCCCAGTCATCTTCTCCAGATGCTCCGGATACCGAGCGCCTTGCACTGTGATCTCCGCGGCGGCGCTGTCGATCTCGCGCAGGTCGTCAGGCGTAAGCTCGACCGTGACGGCTCCCAGATTTTCCTCCAGGCGATGCAGCTTGGTCGTGCCGGGAATAGGAACAATCCACGGCTTCTGCGCCAGCAGCCAGGCCAGCGCAATCTGAGCAGGCGTTGCTTTCTTCTCCGCCGCGATCTTGCCGAGCAACTCCACGATAGCCACGTTGGCCTTCCGAGCCTCGGGCGCAAATCGCGGGACAGAGCTGCGGAAGTCGGTTTTGTCGAACGAGGTGCTGTCGTCGATCTTCCCTGTCAGAAATCCCTTGCCCAGCGGGCTGAACGGCACAAAGCCGATGCCAAGCTCTTCGAGCGTGGGAATGATCTCCTCCTCCGGCTTCCGCCACCAAAGCGAGTATTCACTCTGCAGGGCTGTCACCGGCTGCACGGCGTGGGCGCGGCGGATGGTCTTGGCGCCGGCTTCCGACATGCCGAAATGCTTCACCTTGCCCTGCTGGATAAGATCCTTTACAGCTCCCGCCGTGTCTTCGATGGGCACGTTTGGATCGACCCGGTGCTGATAAAACAGATCGATGACATCGGTGCGGAGCCGTTTGAGAGAGGCTTCGGCCACCTGACGGATGCGCGCGGGGCTGCTGTCCGTGCCCTTCGGACCGTGACTTCCGTCGGGATTGATGTCGAAGCCGAATTTGGTGGCGATGACCACCTGTCCGCGAAACGGCTCAAGCGCCTCGCCCACGAGTTCTTCGTTGTTGAACGGGCCGTAGATCTCGGCTGTGTCGAAGAAGGTGACGCCGCGCTCGACGGCCGCGTGGATAAGAGCGATCGAATCCTTCTTTTCAGGGAAGGGCTTATACGAAAATGTCATTCCCATGCACCCAAGCCCGAGTGCCGATACTTCCAAATTGCTTTTTCCGAGTTTCCGTTTTTGCATTCGATTCTCCTGCCTATTGTCTCGAACTGTTTTTGGAGCAGACAGCCTTCCACCAAAAGAAGGCTGTCCGCTCAGCATTTACTCCGCTTTGAGCGAAGCCATGTCGATGGAGAACCGGTACTTCACATCCGACTTGACCAGCCGCTCGTAGGCTTCGTTGACCTTCTGGATGGGGATGACCTCGACGTCCGAAGTGATGTTGTGCTTGCCGCAGAAGTCGAGCATCTCCTGGGTTTCGGGGAGTCCGCCGATGGGAGAGCCGGAAAGGCTGCGTCGCCCCATGATGAGCCCAAATGCCGCCAGAGCCAGAGGCTTTTCGGGAGCGCCGACCAGAGTGATGTTGCCGTCGCGGCGCAGCAGGCTGATGTAGACGTTGATGTCGTGGTCGGCGGCGACGGCGTCGAGGATGAAATCGAAGCTGCCCGCGTGCTTCGCCATCTCATCCGCGTTGCGCGAGAGCACGACCTCATCGGCGCCCAGGCGGAGTGCGTCTTCCTTCTTGCTGGCGGACGTGGTAAAGACCACCGTGTGGGCTCCGAGAGCGTGGGCGAACTTGACGCCCATGTGGCCGAGTCCCCCGAGTCCGACCACGCCAACCTTCTTGCCTTTGGTCACGCCCCAGTGATGCATAGGCGAGTAGGTGGTGATCCCAGCGCACAGCAAGGGCGCGGTTCCGGCAAGATCGAGGTTCGTCGGCACGCGCAGCACAAAGTGTTCGGTGACGACAATGCTGTCGGAGTATCCACCATACGTCACACCCCCGCTGTGCTTGTCGGGAAAGTTGTAGGTAAGGATCATGTTGGGGCAGAACTGCTCGAAACCCGCCTTGCACTCGGGACATGTGCCGTCGGAGTCCACCAGACAGCCCACCGCGGCCAGGTCGCCCGGCTTGAATTTGGTCACAGCGGCGCCGACCTTCGTGACGCGGCCGACAATCTCATGGCCGGGCACGCAGGGATACACGGTCGGCATGACTCCGCTCCACTCGTTGCGGGCCTGGTGAAGATCGGAGTGGCAGATGCCGCAGAAGAGAATCTCGATCTGAACGTCGTGCTCGTTGGGATCGCGCCGTGCGATCGTGGTGGAAGCGAACGGCGATGTCGAGCTGGCAACGGAATATGCTTTTGCGTTATACATGAAGTGACCTCAACCTTCTCGGCAGATAGCGAGCAACTCGCTCGTAAATCAGACTACGAAAGACTGCCCTTCGAACGGTATCCTGATCCTGCCAATCTATTGCCTATTCCTGTCGATGCATACATTTTTGTGCATAGTATTGTGAATTCGGCGTTAATGTGGTTTTGAAGCACCTGAGCATCTTTTGGATTTACTGTAGACTTCCGTGCCCCACCCATTCCGCGTTTTTCTGCGGAATGGGTGGGATACCTACAAAATTCCGGTCTACACAATTTCCGAAAATGCACTAAAGGAGCGAAACCAGTGAAAGCGGCGAAACCCAGGGAAGAAAACTCGGCTCGAAGCGTGATTGAGATGCGGCGAGTGCTGGCCCGCAAGATTGCCGATCGTGCCATTGCGGAGGGCCTCACGCTCACTGAAATTCCAGGCCTTGGCCTCTCCCGCCGCTCCGTGCCCAGCGCCTGCGCCTCGGCTGCATACGAGCCGAGCCTGGTTGTCTTTGTGCAGGGGGAGAAGCGCATCAACGTCGGCAAGACCACCTACATTTGCGATGGCTCAAACTTCCTGCTGACCTCGGTCGATTTGCCTGTTGTCAGCCAGGTGATTGCCGCCACACCAAAGGAGCCGATGCTCGGCTTGCTCCTCAAGCTCGAAATGCCGGCGGTCCGCGAGATCCTCTCCCAGCAGGAGTTTCATCTCCGCGAAGAATCTGCCGACGCCCGTGGCATGGCCGTAGGCGTCACCTCGCTTGAGCTCCTCGACGCGTGTTCCCGGCTCGTGAACCTTCTCGACACGCCGCAGGACATCCCATTCCTCGGTAGCTTGATCCAGCGTGAGATCGTCTTCCGATTGCTGCGCAGTCCGCAGGGAAAGCATCTCCGCGCCATCGCCACCCTGGGCGAACAAAGTCAGCGGACATCGAAAGCAGTCGAGTGGCTCAGGATGAACTATGCCAAGCCGCTGCGAGTTGAGGAACTCGCCACCATGGCGCGCATGGGCGTATCGACATTGCACCATCAATTCCGGTCTCTGACCGCGATGAGTCCGCTGCAATATCAAAAGCAGCTTCGTCTGCACGTTGCCAGGGAACGCATGATCAACGCGGGTCTCGATGCCGCCAGCGCGGCCTTCGAGGTCGGCTATGAAAGTGCCAGCCAATTTAACCGCGAATACAGCCGCTCCTTTGGCCAGCCGCCGATAAGGGACGTCAAAACGCGCCGTCTCGCCAGCACTGCCACTGCCCGCGTTTGACCAGCCAAATCTCGACGCGCCTGGAGATCCTCGAATAGAAAACCGCTAAGCGCAAAAAAGCCATGCCTCCTAGGCATGGCTCTTTGCTGAATATTATTGCCGGCGATCACCTAATCTCCCACACAGTTACCCGTGCAGTACCATCGGCCCAGCGAGGCTTAACTTCCGTGTTCGGGATGGGAACGGGTGATCCCTCGCAGTATGCTCACCGGCAAATTTAAGCGTTTCAAGGCCTCAGCCTTGAGCCGGAATCCTCAGCGCATTTGTTCTTTCGCGCAAACGAATCGGCCGCCTTTGATCTTGAAGGCGCTTGGCGGGTGGTTGCCCGCAGCCTGCCGCGGCGTCTGCTTGGGTTCCGGATGGTTTCTCCCGGACTTAGCAGGAACGCGGTTGCAATCTGGCGCCAAACAAACACAACGAAATTGATTGGTATTACAAGGCTTGTCAGAAGAGCATCCGCTAACTGCGCGGAGTTAATTCTATGGACAAGCCGAACGGGCGATTAGTACTGGTAAGCTTCACGCATTGCTGCGCTTTCACACCCAGCCTATCAACCAGATGGTCTTTCTGGGCCCTTCAGGGAG
>Ga0182024_10010558_pt1 | contig 18794 bp, 17 predicted proteins | sample P32metaG_FD_120480 | JGI IMG/M metagenome (GOLD analysis project Ga0182024, IMG submission 120480) | Permafrost microbial communities from Stordalen Mire, Sweden - P3-2 metaG (Illumina Assembly) | ecosystem: Environmental > Terrestrial > Soil > Wetlands > Permafrost | place: Sweden: Stordalen... | reverse complement strand
GTTCGAACAGGCCGAGCGGACGCTGGGCGTGGTGAAGTCCGCGGCGCTCGATGACAAGGATCGCGACGCGTACCTTTCTCTGCTCACCGATGTGAAGCACGCGGCGACAGAGCGGCGCTCGGCCCGGCAGGAGCTTCACAATGGCGAAGATGCCCTGCTGGGAGACCAAACCCTGCAAGCGATCTCCTCTTTCCGCGAGGTGGTCACCAATCGCTACGCCGACCAGGACACGATCAAGGTGGCGCGAGAGCATCTGATCGCCCTGAACAAGCACGCCGTCGCCGCGGCCCCCGCGCCAGTCGCACAGCCGGCGGTGGCATCGGGCCCGATGACGGGCAAGCAGTATTACGAGCTGGGCGTCAGCCAATACCGCTCCAACGACTGGATGCACGCCCGACTGAGCCTGCAAATGGCGATGAACGCCGGGTATAAACCGGCCTCGCTCTACCAGGACCCGCCCGCGGAAATTCTCAAGCGCATGGCGGCGCGCGAGCAGAGCGACCTTCAGCGCGTGCAGCACCTCTCGCAAGTTCCGGCCAGCGGGCCGGCTGATGCTGGGACGGGTGCCGCAACCGCGCCGGCCCCGGCTGATGCGGCGACTGGCGCCGCCACCGCCCCAGCGACGGCAGAAGCCACCACCGCTCCGGCTACTTCGCCGGCGGATGCGACGGCTGCCACGCCGACCGTGCCGGTCGCGCCAACTATTCCCACGGCGCCACCGGCAGCCATGCCGGCCGCAGGTCCCGATCCATTGGCGACGCTCCGCGCCACCGATGACGCCCGCCAGCTTCGGCATCAGCAGGCGATCAGCCAGTCGCAGGAATGGGTGCGCGAAGGTCAGGACGCCCAGAGAGCCAATAATTTCGACCGCGCTCTCGATCTGTACACCCGTGCCGCTCAATTGGACCCCAATAACGCCGCCGCGGTGCAGGGGCGCGATCAGGTCCTGACGCTTCGGGGGCAGAATCCAGCCGCCTCCGACATGCTTTCCGATGAAGCACGGAGGTTGGAAGCAGCCCGCAGTGAAATTCGATACAACGTCCAGACCGACTTGGATCAGGCTCAATCGTCGATCCATCAGGGTCAGTGGGCCAACGCCCAGCTAGCGATCGATCGTGCCCGCCTGTCGTCGTCGTCGGATCCGTCCATTTTCCAACCCGAAGAACTCCGCCGATTTACTCAACGAATTGATCAAACCCAGCAAGACTTGCAGCGCACCCAGGAAGAGATTGTTGCCAAGCAGCAGGCGGGCATCGAAACCGGCGTTCGCAAGCGAATTGAGGACGAGCGTCGCCAGGCCCTCCGCCAGCGGCAGCAAACGATCGCCGACCTGATTCACACCTCCCAATTGCTGACCAATCAGGGCCGCTATCGCGAGTCGCTGCAGATCATTGACCAGATCCTGCTCCTCGATCCGATCAATGATTATGCGGTGGGCGTCAAGCCGTTGCTTGAAGACAAGACTCAGTTCGCCGAGCAGCGGGAATACACCGAGCTCCGTGATCGCAAGGTTGCGTCGATGCTCAATGCGGCGGAAGAGAAGCAGATTCCGTACGATGACATCCTTCGCTACCCGGTGGACTGGCCGACCATCAGCCAGACGCGCGATCAGACCGTTGCCGCCGAGCGTGGCGGAAATACCATCGACCGCGCCGTGCAGGCGCAGCTCGATCGTCAGCTCCCGGAACTCAAATTCGACGCAGTCGGCTTCAGCGATGTGGTCGACTTCCTGCGCGATGTATCCGGCGCCAACCTGTTCGTGAACTGGAAGAGCCTCGAAGCCGCCGGCATCGACCGCAATACGCCGGTCAACACCACGCTGCGAAACATCAAATTCTCCAAGGCGCTGAGCACCATCCTCGACAGCGTCGGTGGCGGGCAGACGAAGCTCGGCTACACGGTCGACGAAGGCGTCATCACAATCTCCACCCTCGACGATCTGTCGAAGAACGTGGCCGTCCGCGTATACGACATCCGCGACCTAATCATTAATGTTCCCGACTTCAACGACGCCCCGCAGTTCAGCCTCGATGCATCCCAGAACCAGGGTAACAGCGGCGGCGGTGGAGGCGGCAGCGGAACCGGCGGCGCGACCCAGGGCGGCGTATCGAACACGCTTTTCGCGGGCTCAGGCGCCAATGGAATCAAGGAAACTGGCCCCACCCGGCAGGAACTGGTGGACTCGATCACCAAGCTGATTGAGGACACCGTTGCCACCGACACGTGGAAGGACAACGGCGGGTCGGTCGGGGCCCTTCGTGAGCTGGAAGGGCAGCTCATCGTCACCCAGACCCCGGAAAATCACCGCCAGCTCGTCAACCTCCTCGAGCAGCTCCGTGAAACCCGCGCCATCCAAGTCACGATCGAGGCGCGCTTCCTGACCGTGCAGCGAAACTATCTACAGGATGTCGGCGTCGATCTGAACTTCCTGTTCAACCTGAACAGCGCCTGGTCCAAGAACTTTGGCACCATCCCGATTACCACGCCGAGTTCCACTTTCAACATGAACCCGACGACCGGCGTGCAGGGCTCAATCGGCGCGGGCACCAGCACCCCGACCGGATTGACCACGTCGGCCACTTATCTCGACGACTTCCAGGTGCAGCTCACGCTCCGGGCCGTCGAGGCGTCGGTGAACTCGACCTTGGTCACTGCGCCCCGAATCACGCTCTTTAATGGCCAGCGTGCGTTCGTGCTGATCTCGACCCAGCGCGCCTACGTCAGCAATCTCACGCCCATTGTCAGCACCGGCGTCAGCTCGTTCGCCCCGACGGTCAGCATCGTGCAGAGCGGCGTGCTGCTCGACGTGCAGGCCACTGTGTCGGCCGACCGAAAGTACGTCACCCTCACCCTCCGCCCGCAGTTGGCCACGCTGCTCGACCTCGCGCCATTTACCTTCCAATCGGGCGCATCCAACCCCGCCGGCGGGGGCATCGGTGCCAACGGGTTCGGCTTCATTGGCGGAGTCGCGCCCTCCGGCACCATTCAGGAGCCCGAACTCCAGATCACCGAAGTCAAAACCACGGTCAGCGTTCCCGACGGCGGCACGCTCTTGCTCGGCGGCCAGACTGTCGCCGGTGAAACGGAACGCGAGATCGGCGTGCCGGTTCTTTCCAAGATCCCGTTCCTCAAGCGGTTGTTCACCAACCGGTCCATGGCCAAGGACGAGCAGATCCTCTTGATCCTTGTCCGGCCGACAATTATTCTTCAACGGGAAATCGAACAGAAGCAGTTCCCGCTGCTGACCAGCAAGCTCACGGGCGGATAAGTTCCTATTTGCCGGCTAACGCCTGTCGCAGCGGGCCGAGCCACTTTTCATAATGCCGCCATCGCTCGATCGAAGAGAGATAGATCGGAAGTCGGACCTGCGCATAGCTGGCCGTCGTCACGCGACGCTGATTTTCGTAAAACCGCAGGCATGCCGCATCCCACGGGAGCCCGACGAACTCAAGCAGCCGGCGCGTCTCTCCCTCCACGTCGTGAACGATGCGCTCGTAAACGACTTCCAGAATCGGCAGGTCGAGCACGCCCTGCCAATGCGTCATCATTTTCTCGGCATATCGATGGAAATGACCCAGCGCGCCCATGCTCCAGGTGAATGGCAGGGGGTCGGTAAAATCCGTCATGAAGCACGAGAGGCACGTGTCCAGCGGATCCCGCCGGCAATAGATCACGCGAGCCGACGGAAACAAGATTGAGATCAGCCCCAGGTGCATGAAATTCGACAGCGTCTTGTCGGTGATTCGAATCGCGTCCGGCCGCAACCCATGCAGAGGCGCGAGGTATTGTGCCGCCACCTCTTCGGCATCTTTGGCCGACATCCGGGCCAAGCCGTCGGCAAGCGACGTATTTGCCAGGCCGAGCCGCAGCAGCAGCGTGAGCCATAAAGGGCTCACCCACTGTGTTTCTCCCGCGCCAAAGGCCTGCGGATGGGAGGCCAGGATCTGCTCCACCAGCGTGGAGCCGGACCGGGGCATCCCTACAATGAATACCGGCGTTGCATCCCGATTGAATGCACGCGGCAGCCGGCGCGCGGTGGCCCCGGTGAAGCAGGCGATGCAACTATTGACCAGCCGCTCCAGACCATGCGCGTCGTAGCTCCCGGCCCGAGGCGCATTTGCCTGGCTGGCATGCCGAAAGGCCTCATCGTAATTTCCCAAGCGGTCCAGCAGATTGGCGGCCGCCAGATGGAGCGAAGAGGTCGTGCGCGGGGGGCGACTCAGTTCATCCCGCCCCAGCATTTGCGCAATCAGGTCGAGGGCCTGGGGTTCTCGCTTCAAGTCGATTGCCATCCGTGCTTGAAGGATCACCAAAGCCGGCGTGCTATGCCCCTGGCTGAGCAAGCGGTCGACGATCTTTCCAGCCTCCGCCACCTCGCGGGCGGCTTCCAACGCCTCCGCTTGCGACAGAAGTTCTTCCGCTTCCCCGGCGCCGATTTGCTGCGGCCCAACCTCATCGCTTGGAGAAAGCTTCGTCTGGTCCAGGCTAATCTCTTCGCGGGGCATCCTAAGTCCTTTATGGGGCGGCTCGAACGCTGTTGCCATTTTCGATACGATATTCCTACTGGCTTCGTGCAACGAGAGCCAGCGCAATCGCAGGTAACAAGGAGGGAGGGCGAGGCTCCTGCCGAGCTTTCTTAGCGACTTCGCGGTCGCTGGTATTTGTACAGGAACTGCCCCCGGAGCAACGCGCCGCTTGCGGCTTCGCCGACGAAGGGACTTCCTCCAAAGGGATCCCTCCGAATCACGCCCCCTCGTTGGCGAAGCCGCAAGCGGCGGTCGGAGGATGAGTTCCTTGGAAGCCGCAATTTTCGAGTAAGCTTCGGCTCGGCAGGAGCCTCGCCCTCCCAAATGCCGGCACATGCGATTGCCCGGAAACGAGAGCCGAGGCTCTTGCAAACGCCATCGCATTTTCCTATAGTCCCCGTCCCTGAATCTTGAAAGTAGAGCTGAAACAATGCCACGCGTTTGCTATTTCACCGGAAAGAAGACGAGCTTCGGCAATCAAGTCACCCACCGCGGGAAGGCCAAGTACCTCGGCGGGGTCGGGACCAAGATCACCGGCATCACCAGCCGCAAGTTCAAGCCGAACATCCAGAAGGTGCGCGCCGTGATCAACGGGCGAATCATGCGCATCAAGGTCAGCGCCAAGGCGATTCGCAACGGCTCGGTGGTTAAGCCGACGGTGCGCCGGTGGACCAAGCCGGCCGCTGCCGCTGCCAATGCATGACCGGCCGCTCAATGAGATAGATAAGCCCGATCCACGACATCCGCCGTGGATTTTTCTTTGGGGCGATGGCTTGGCTTGTCCGCTGATGCCGCGACGGGTACAACGCCGCACCTATGGCCGAGCAGAAGCTGATCGAACTGGAGGACGCCCGCCACGTGGCCAAACTGGCGCGGCTCGCCCTGGACGATGCGCACCTCCAGCGTCTGGCAAGCCAATTGGCCTCGATCCTGGAATATGTGAATCAGATCGGCCGGGTCGACACGAGCGGCATCGAGCCGATGGCTCACGCGCTGCCGCTTCACAACGTCTTGCGCGACGACAAAATCGAACCCAGCCTTCCGCTCGAAAAAGTCCTTCAAAATGCCCCCGCAACAGACGGCCCATTCTTTAAGGTTCCCAAAGTGTTGGGGGCGGAAGAAGATTCAGCGGGATAGAGGAAAAGGGGTCAGGAGTCAGGGGTCAGGGGTCAGTAAAGACTAGGAAAAGTCAGCGGACGCTTTCCTGATCTTCTCTGGCCCCCGGCGCGTGGCCCCTGACCCCTCTGCCCCACTATGCTCTCATACGACACACTTATCGCCGCTCGCGACGCGATCCGTGCCAAGGACATCTCGTCGACGGAACTGACCCGTCAGGCACTGGCGCGGATCGAGCAACTGGACAGGACGCTCTTCATCTTCAACAGCACCTATCCCACCCGCGCCCTCGAACGTGCCCGCGACGTGGACAATGGCCTGGTCAGCGGGCCGCTGGCGGGCGTGCCGATTGCGATCAAGGACAACCTTTGCACGAGCTTCGGCACGACGACTTGCTCGTCGCGCATGCTCGAGAATTTTCAGTCGCCGTACGATGCCACAGTGGTCAAGCGGTTGGAGGCGGCGGGGGCGGTGATCGTCGGCAAGACCAACCTCGATGAGTTTGCGATGGGCAGTTCCACCGAGAACAGCGCCTTCCATACCACGCGCAATCCCTGGGACACCAGCCGCGTGCCCGGCGGGTCGAGCGGTGGGTCGGCCGCGGCGCTGGCGGCGGGGCTGTGCTGCGCGTCGATCGGCTCGGATACCGGCGGGTCGATCCGTCAACCCGCCGCGCTCTGCGGCGTCGTTGGCCTCAAGCCCACCTACGGCCGCGTCAGCCGATACGGATTAATCGCCTTCGCCAGTTCGCTCGACCAGATCGGTCCGTTCGGATGGACCGTGGCTGACGTCGCGCTGCAGATGAACGTGCTGGCCGGCGCGGACCCCAAAGATAGCACGTGCGTGACCGACCCCGTCCCAGATCATCTGGCGGACCTGGAACGCCCAATCGAGGGCCTGCGGATCGGCATCGCCCGCGAATTCAACCTTGACGCCGGGATGGACCCGCAGGTGAAGGCGGCAGTCGATGCGGCAATCGCCCGGTATCGCGAAATGGGCGCCCGGATCGTCGACGTCTCACTCCCGCATACCGAGTACGGCATCGCCGCTTATTACGTCATCGCGCCGTGCGAGGCATCGAGCAATCTGGCGCGGTACGACGGCATCCACTTCGGCCACCGCACGCAGCAGCCGGTGAAGGACATTGTCGAATTGGTCAGCCGCTCGCGAGCAGAGGGATTCGGCGAAGAAGTAAAGCGCCGAATCATGATTGGCACGTACGCGCTCTCTGAAGGCTACTCGAGCCAGTATTACGTGCAGGCGCTGAAGACGCGCACGCTGATCAACCGGGACTTTGACCAGGCGTTTGAAAAATGCGACGTGATCCTCACGCCGACCAGCCCAACGCCCGCGTTTAAGATGGGCGAGCGCACCGCCGACCCGCTGCAGATGTATTTGTGCGATATCTTCACTGTAACTTGTAACATCGCCGGTATTGCCGGCATAAGCCTGCCCTGCGGCTTTACCGCCGGCGCCCAGCCGTTGCCGATCGGGTTACAGCTATTGGGACCCACCTTCAGCGAACCGATGCTGCTCCGCGCCGCACGGATGTTCGAAGGGGCGACCGAATTCCATAAGAGACGTCCGGTGCTTGATGCTGCGATTCCTTCGTAGTACCGGCGCCCCGCTCGCTTTGGCGGCGAGTGGCATCCTGCTTGCAACTGCTCCGGCCAAGGAGCGTCATGTCAGTCAGCAAACCCACTCGCCTTCCCCACGGGAAACTCGGCCTGACTTTCGACGATGACATCGATCTGCCACGGGTATAGGAGTATCACCGGCTGGATTGCCGGCTTCTCCCCGATATCCTTACGAATCCCGTAGCTGAGCTGCCGATAACAATCCTGGCCGGTGGCATTCCGCATCGCAAGGAGTGGGCTCGGGATGAAGCTCCTGATTGTGATTGTCAGCTACAAGGTGACGGACCTGACCATTGAGTGCCTGCGCTCATTGGCTGGTGAGATCGGTCGGATTCCGGATACAAAGGTGGCCATCTGCGAAAACGGGACTGGGCCGGACGAAGCACGGAAAATCCAGGACGCGATTGATGCCAATGGGTGGGGCGGTTGGGCGAGCGTAACTGCTATCCATCCCAATCGCGGTTTTACCGGCGGCAACAACGTCATCCTGCGCGAGGCGCGGGCGTCCGAGGATAAGCCGCAATATCTGCTGCTGCTGAATTCGGACACGATCGTCCTGCCGCACGCGCTGGATGCGCTGGTCGATTTCATGGACGCGAATCCCAAGGTGGGCATCGCTGGAAGCCGGCTCGAGACGCCTGGGGGCGACGTTCACGTTTCAGCTTTTCGCTATCACACGATCGCCAATGAATTTGATCGCGGCCTGCGGCTCGGAGTTGTTTCCAAAGTGCTCTCCCGATGGAGCCTGAGCCCGCCACCGCCTTCGGCGGCGTGCGAGACGCCTTGGGTGGCCGGGGCGAGCATGATGGTGCGACGCGAAGTTTTCGAGCAAATCGGGCTGCTCGATGAGGATTATTACACCTACTTTGACGATATTGACCTGTGCGTGCGGGCTCGAAGGGCCGGCTGGCCGACGTGGTATGTGCCTGCGAGCCGGGTGATTCACCTGGTTGGCTGCACGACCAAGATCTCGGACCCGAATAAGGAACAGGTGCAAAAACGGCGGCCGAATTACTGGTATCAGGCCCGCGCCCGCTTCTTTATCAAAAGCTACGGCGCGTTCTACGCGGCCCTGGCGGACCTTGCGTTTCTCAGCGGTTTTGCATTGTGGCAGATTCGTCGCCGTCTTCAGGGTCGACCCGACACCGAGCCAAAGCACATGATGCTCGATACGTTCCGCAACAGCGTCTTCGTCCGCGGCGCCCGTTTGAAGCCAGTCGAGAACCCGGCTATGTCTCCGAACCGGGCGTAAGACGAAAAGGATTAACCACGGAGACACGAAGGGCACGGAGGGTCTTTCGAAGATCGGACGGACCACCAAGCCACGAAGAAATGCGAAAAGAGCCGTTAATTTCTTCCCTACTTCGTCCCTTCGTGGGGTTCGATCATATCCCGGGTGCATGCTTCGTCGAGCGCACCTCCGTGTTCTCCGTGTCTCCGTGGTTAATCCTTGTCTTGCATTTAGCGAAATGACTATGCCCATTGACCGTTCCACCGTTCCTGTCTTTGTCCTCTGTGGCGGGCTTGGCACCCGGCTGCGCGAGGAGACCGAGTTCCGCCCCAAGCCGATGGTCCCGGTCGGGTCGCGGCCGATCCTTTGGCACATCATGTCCGAATATGCCGGCTTCGGGTTCAAACGGTTCGTGCTGTGCCTGGGCTACAAGGCGGAAGTCGTCAAAGACTATTTTCTGAATTATCAGGCGGTGAACAGCGACTTCACGATCGAGCTGAAGTCCAATAACCTGACTGTCCACAACACCCACGAGCAGGACTGGCACGTCACGCTCGTGGACACCGGCGAAAAGGCCATGACCGGCGCGCGGGTTGCCCGGGCCGCGAAGAAATATCTGGGAGACGCCGCCCACTTTGCCGTGACGTATGGCGATGGACTGACGGACGTGAACCTGGCCGCGGAGTTCGACTATCACCAGCGGCACAATCATCTCGGCACGGTTCTCGCGGTCAACCCGCCTTCACGTTTCGGCGAGCTGAGACTCGATGGCGAGAAGGTGCTGGAGTTCTCCGAGAAGCCGGATTTCGTCGATAACTGGATCAACGGCGGATATTTCTTCTTCCGCCGCGGCTTCCTGCCCTACCTGTCGGATGCCGATGGGTGCGTGCTCGAGCAGGAGCCGCTGGTGAAACTGGCCCGCGACGGGCAGCTTTCGGTTTACAAGCATCGCGGGTTCTGGGCTTGCATGGATACTCAGCGCGACCGCGAACATTTGGACAAGATCTGGAACTCCGGCCAAGCCCCCTGGCGGCCGGCTCATTCAAAGGAAACGTAAATGCGCGTCTTCGTTACCGGACACAAAGGCTACATTGGCGTCCATCTCACTGATGTTCTCAAGGCAGCCGGCCACCGCGTCACTGGCTGCGACCTCAACCTCTTCGACGGCTGTGCCTGGGACAAATTTGTTCCTGCCGACGTCGATTTGAAAAAGGACGTCCGCACGCTGACCGCGCGCGATCTGGAAGGCCACGACGCGGTCATGCACCTGGCGGCTCTCTCCAATGATCCCATGGGAGAGATTAACCAGCAGCTCACGTATGACATCAACCGCGACGCCTCGATTCGCCTGGCCAAGATCGCAAAGCAGGCGGGTGTGCCGCGATTTTTGTTCGCGGGAAGCTGCTCGGTGTATGGACAGGGTAAGAAGCCGGACCTCGACGAGACCGATCCGGTGAACCCGCTGACGGCGTACGCCAAATCGAAGATCGATACCGAAGTGGAAGTGTCGAAGCTGGCGGATGCGAATTTCTCGCCTGTCTACCTGCGCAACTCCACTGCCTACGGCTATTCGCCGATGCTGCGGATCGATCTCGTGGTGAACAACCTGCTCGGCTCGGCGATGGCTTACGGCCAGATCCGCATCATGAGCGACGGCTCCCCCTGGCGGCCGCTGATTCATTGCCGTGACATCGCCCGCGCATTCCTCGCGTTTGCCGAAGCGCCCAAAGACAAAGTCCACAACAAGGCCGTGAACACCGGCGGGAACAAGGAGAACTATCGCGTCCGTGAGGTGGCCGATCAGGTCAAGCGGCTCATGCCAGAGGCGCAGATCGCCTATACCGGCGAAGTTGGCGCCGACCCGCGCAACTATCGCGTCAACTTCGACCTGCTCGGCCAGGTTCTCCCCAACTTCAAGCTTCAATACACCCTCGCCACCGGCATGGACGAATTGCACAAGGCGATGGTCGATCACAAATTCAGCAAGAAGGATTTCGAGGGCGACCAGTTCGTGCGCCTGCGAACCCTGAAGCACCGCCTAAACCTCATCACCGCGGCGGCTTAATAAACGGAGTCACCACGGAGACACGGAGGACACAGAGGGGCGCTCCAAGGTTAGCGGCCCCATTGAGACAACCGCGAAGTCGCGAAGACGCGAAGGAAAAGAAGAACCAATAACATCCTGTTTTTGTCTTCTTCCCGTCTTCGCGACTTCGCGGTAATCCTCCTGGGCTCGCGCTCAGGTTCGGGTAACTCTCCGTGTTCTCCGTGCCTCCGTGGTTAATTCTTTAGTTGCGATGGAAGTGACTCATGATCTTTACCGAAACGCCCCTGCATGGCGCTTACTTGATCGATCTGGACAAGAAGGGCGATGATCGCGGCTTCTTCGCACGTGCGTTCTGCGAGAAGGAATTCGCGGCTCACAAGCTATCGAGCCGGTTCGTACAGGTGAATAACTCGCTCAGCGCCCAGAAGGGCACGCTCCGTGGCATGCACTATCAACTCTCGCCCAAGGGCGAAACGAAGCTCGTCCGCTGCATCAAGGGCGGCTTGCACGACGTCATCGTCGACATGCGGAAAGTTTCGCCGACGTTTGGCAAGAGCTTTGGAGCCGACCTGACGGCCGAAAATCGGCGAATGATGTACGTCCCCAAGGGCTTCGCCCACGGCTTCATCACCATCGAGCCGAACACCGAGGCGTTCTACTTCGTCGACGAGTTCTACGCCCCCGAACACGAACGCGGCGTGCGCTGGAACGATCCCAGATTCAAAATCGCCTGGCCCGCCCAGCCGGAAGTCCTCTCCGATAAAGACAAAAACCACCGCGACTTCGACCCGGCTTGGCACTTGTCGGGATATTGAGAGAATGTGTTCCCGTGGCACGGGCGTCTCGCCCGTGCCGAGTACCCCGCACGGGCGAGACGCCCGTGCCACATGACACCCGCCCATGAATATTCTTTTCACCGGCGCAAGCTCTTTCACGGGTTACTGGTTCGTCCGAGAGCTTTCCGCTTCGGGCCACGAGGTCACCGCCACGTTCCGCAAACCGGCCGCAGAATACACCGACATTCGCGCCAAGCGACTCCAACTTCTCTCCGGCGCCTGCCGGCCCGTCCACGGCGTGAGCTTCGGAAGCCCCGAATTCCTCGAGCTGATCAAATCAAGCGGCTTCGACCTGCTCTGCCATCACGCGGCCGACGTAACCAACTACAAGAGCCCGGACTTTAACGCGATCGAGGCCGCTGCCGCCAACACGCAGAACCTTGCGGCGGTGCTTGCCGCCTTCAAGTCCTCCGGTGGCAAAGCCGTCCTGCTGACTGGCAGCGTCTTCGAAAACGACGAAGGCGCGGGCTCTGAAGGCGTGGCTGCTTTCTCACCCTATGGCCTCTCCAAGGCGCTCACGTACCAGATGTTTCGCTACTACGCCGGCGCGGCGAATCTGCCGCTCGGCAAGTTCGTCATCCCCAATCCATTCGGCCCGTATGAAGAGCCGCGGTTCACGGCTTACCTAATCAAAACCTGGGCGTCCGGAAAATCAGCGTCAGTCCAGACGCCGCTCTATGTCCGCGACAACATTCACGTCTCGCTGCTGGCCAAATGCAACGCGAAATACGCGGCGGACCTCCACGCGGGCCGTGCCCCGCAGCGCATCAACCCCAGCGGGTACGTCGAATCTCAAGGCGCTTTCACCTTACGCTTCGCTCGCGAAATGAAGCCGCGGCTGAGCCTCGCTTGCGAGGTCGAGTTGAAGGACCAAACGCAATTCAGTGAGCCGCGTGTTCGGATCAACACCGATCAGCCGGATGTGAAGGCCTTGGCGTGGAACGAAGCCGCGGCGTGGGATGAGTTGGCAGAGTATTATCAACAGACAATTAACAGTTAATCGGCCGAGTTGCAGGACAACTGGGAACTCGCCAGAGAGGGGCAGCCCCTGCGGCAAATCCAGCCGCTATAATAGGTGTGAGGAATTTCATGATTTTGCGCATCACGAAACTTCAGGTCGTCCGTCCGCATCTGTTGCGGCTGACGTTCAATGACGGCGCCCAGAAAACCGTCGAAGCGTTGCACGAGTTGAACGCGATAGAAGAGGCTCGTGTCGCGTAACGGCCCATCGCACTCTCAAACGAGACGAACGGGCATGCCATTGCAAGCGCTCCAAACGATTCCAATTCTGCGGATCTTAGACTTGGCCAGGGCCAAGGAGTTCTATATCGACTTCCTCGGCTTCACGCTTGATTGGGAACACCGCTTCGACGAGCGTGCGCCGCTTTACATGCAGATCTCTTTGGCCGGATTGACGCTCCATCTATCAGAGCACCACGGCGACGGCTGCCCTGGCGCCACAATCTTTGTGCGGGTCAGCGGGCTCATCGAATACCACGCCGAAATCACAGCCAAGGGATACGGGTATCTGCGGCCCGGGATCGAGCAGACGTTCCACAATTCCCGAATGATGACCATCACCGATCCATTCGGAAATCGGATCCGATTCGACGAGGCGCTTACCACGCCTGTGAAGTAACCCCCACGCCGGAGGCAGAGCGCAGCGCCGCCCCGGATTTCCTGTGCGCGAGGAGGAGATCCGGGGCGGCGCTAAAGCTGTGCCCACGGCGTGGGGCGGGAATCGCGCTTTGCGCATCACTTCTGCGCGGCAAGGTTCCACGACCGCGCCGCGGTTTCCGCGATGTATTTTCCGATGCTGATCGACGCGGTCGCCCCGGGCGATGGGGCGTTGAGGACGTGGACCATTTTTTCACTTTCGAGGATGCGGAAGTCGTCAAGCATGGTGCCGTTGGGTTCCATGGCCTGGGCGCGGACGCCGGCGCCGCCGGCTTGGAGGTCGGCCAGCGTGAGGGCGGGGAGGAGTTTTTGCAGGGCCTTGAGGAAGGCGCGTTTACTGAAGGAGCGATACAACTCGCCGAAGCCGGTCTTCCAGTATTTGCGGGCCATGCGCCAGGTGCCGCCGAAGGTGGCGATCTCGATCGCGTCGCGCGGGTTGAAGCTGAGGCGCTTGTAGCCTTTGCGGGACCAGGCGAGGACGGCGTTGGGGCCGGCTTCCACGCCGCCGCCGATCATTCTCGTGAAGTGGACGCCGAGGAACGGGAAACGCGGGTCGGGGACGGGGTAGACCAGATGGCGGACAAGATGTTCGCTGGATTTAGTGAGTTGGTAGTATTCGCCGCGGAACGGAACGATGCGAACGCCCGGCTCGATGCCGCACAGGCGGGCGACGCGGTCGGATTCGAGGCCGCCGCAGTTCACCAGATGTTTGGCGCGGATTTCTCCCTTGGCGGTTTCGAGGTTGAGTTGGCCGTCGGATGGGTGGACGCGCTGGACACGCGCACCGGTCAGCACCTGCCCGCCTGCCTCGCGGATCACCTTTCCATATCCCTCGGCGACGGCGGTGTATTTGACGATTCCGGTTTCCTCGACGAAGAGCCCCGCGATGCCGGCGATGTTTGGCTCGTGCTCTTTGATCCCTTCGGACGTGAGTCGCATCGGATGCAGCCCATTGGCAAGTCCGCGCCGCTCGAGTTCGGCCAGTGCCGGCAATTCGCTCTCGCGCGTCGCGACGACGATCTTCCCACACCGTTCGTGTGGCACGCCGTGCTCGGCGCAGAACTGATACATCGCCTCGCGGCCATCGGCGCAGAGTTTGGCTTTGAGCGAGCCGGGCTTGTAGTAGAGCCCCGAGTGAATGACGCCGCTGTTGTTGCCGGTTTGGTGACGGGCAAGGCGGTCCTCGGCTTCGAGCACGGTTACCGACAGTTGGTACTGGCGGGCGAGTGCCATCGCGGTCGCGAGCCCAACGATGCCACCACCCACGATGGCAACGTCGGATGTCGAATTCGGGGGAGCTACGGTTGTGGAGATAGTCACGGGTACAGAATAGCGGGAGGCGCGGAACATACTCCAGTATCGGCAAATGTTGGGGGACGGTCGCGAGCGGGTTTCGACGCTCCATGGTCGCCGCTTGCGGCTTCGCGAACGATGAAGCTCGAAGCCGCCGGGTACTTGTTTCCGGTCGCGGCACGTCCCTTCGCTCGCGACGCCGCAAGCGGCGTTTTTCATTGGTGAAATTGCACCCACCATCATCAAGCTTTGACACCCGGAGTCACCCCCCACAGAATTCATTGCATGCGACCCGAACGAATCGCTCGATTCTGCTGTTGCGTCCTTGCGGTGATCCTTCTCCTCTGCTCACCGACGACCCGCGCCGCCGATGAGCCGTACACGCTCGGCGCCGACTCCCAACCTCAGGACGGCGTCCCCCAGGGAAAAGTCGAGCAGTTCACCTGGACGAGCAAAATCTTCCACGGCAGCACGCGCGATTGCTGGATCTACATCCCGGCACAGTATGAACCGAAAAAACCGGCGTGCGTGATGGTCTTCCAGGACGGCGGCGGATTCCAAAATCCCAAGGGCGCATGGCGGGTACCGGTGGTGTTCGACAACCTGATCAACAAAAAGGAGATGCCGGTCACGATCGGAATCTTTGTGAATCCCGGCGTCATCCCGCCGCCGTCGGGCGCCAAGGAGGCGCTGCCGCGCATCAACCGCAGCTTCGAGTACGACTCGGCAACCGATCAATACGCCCGCTTTCTGATTGACGAGATTCTTCCCGAGGTGGGCAAGAAATATAACCTGGCCCGGGACGCTAACAGCCGGGCGATATGCGGCAGCTCATCGGGCGCGAGCTGCGCTTTCACCGTTGCCTGGCAGCGCCCGGACCATTTTTCCCGCGTCGCAAGCTTCGTCGGAAGCTTCACCAATCTGCGCGGCGACAACTACTACACGGACGTGGTCCGCAAGACCGAGCCGAAACCGATCCGCGTTTATCTTCAGGACGGCAAGAAGGACTTGAGTAATTTCGCCGGGAGCTGGGTCAACGCGAACAAGGATTTGGCCGATGCGCTGGAATTTGCTGGATACGACTACCAGTACGTGCTGGGCGAAGAAGCTCATAACCCCAAGCATGGCGGCGCGATCTTTCCCGACGTGGTTCGATGGATTTGGCGGGACTATCCAAAGCCGGTGCGAGCGATGGTCAATCCGTCGAAACAGCCGTTGATGGACATTCTGATTCCCGGCGAGAGCTGGGAGCAGGTGGGTGAAACCTACGGCTTCACCGAAGGACCTGCCGCCGATGCACATGGGAACATCTTCTTCAGCGACATTCGCAACAACAAAATTTATAAGGCCGATCACGGCGGAAAAATTACCGAATTCGCCAGCGACACCGGCGGTGGCAACGGCTTAATGTTCGGCCCGGATAAGAAACTGTATTGCTGCCAGATGGATCGCAAGCGTGTCGTCGCGTACGACCCGCACGGCAAGGAAGAGGTCATTGCCGAAGACATCGAGCAGGTGAACGACATTGCGATCGATCGGCAGGGGCGGATTTACGTCTCCGAGCCGCCGCGGCATCAGATCGTCTACATCAACTCGAAGCACGAGAAGAAGGTGGTGGCGCGCGATCCGGTCATTGCGTTTCCGAACGGCGTGCGGTTTACGCCGGATCAGTCGCAACTTGTCGTTGCCGACACCAAGGGCGTCCGGCTTTGGGCCTTTCAGGTGACCGGCTCCGGTGAACTGGTCAACCGGGAGGCGTTTTATGATGCGCAGATCGTGCCCGGAACTGTCGATGACGGCGCGGACGGGATGACGTTCGACCGGGAGGGCCGTCTCTACGTTTGCACGCACATGGGCGTGCAGGTATTTGACGCCTCGGGCCGGGTGATCGGCATCATCAACAAGCCACAAAACCAGTGGCTCGCCAACGCCGCATTTGGCGGGCCGAACCTGGATTACCTCTATGTTTGCAATGGAAACCACCTCTATCGACGCAAGACCAGAACGCAAGGCGCGATAAGCTGGCAGGATCCGATTACGCCGACGCAACCAAAGTTGTGAGTATATGCGGGTGAAATCTTGTGCTCCGACCGGCGCCCGTTTGCAAAAATCTCCATTCAATCCCTCCATTGGCGGCTTTTGGCTACCGTCCTACAATCTCCCCCGGCGGAACGAGGAAAGTTGAATGGGTTGCGATCCTAAGAACAGCGAAGATGCCATGAACGGCCACGCGATCATCGCGGGGTTTGGCGTCCCCGGACGCGCCGTCGCGGATTTTCTGGCCGCGCGCGGTGTTGAATTCTGCGTCGTCGAACTGAACCCCAAAACCGTCGAGCGATGCTCGCACAACGGCGTTCACATCATAGCCGGGGATGTTTGCGACGAAGACACGCTGCGGCAGGCAGGCGTGGGGCGGGCGAAATTATTGGTGCTGGCCGTGCCCAACGACGCCGCCGTGCTCGAGGCCGTCCACGTCGCGCGGCGACTGAGCGCGACCGTTCCCATTCTCGCCCGCTGCCGGTTCATCTCCAGCGGGATGGAGGCCCACCGGCGGGGCGCCAATCACGTCGTGATCGAGGAACAGGTTGTCGGCAGTGAAATGACCCGGCTCCTCGAATCAGCCGGCGTATTGCGCGGCGACTTCGATCACACCACAATGCCGGCAACAGAAGCGGCGCGATAGTCCTGTATTCTTGCCGCCTGATTTGTCTGCACGTCTGCTTTCGTCCGGCCCGCATTTGGGAGGGCGAGGCTCCCGCCGAGCCGAAGCTTGCTCGAAAACACGGCTCGGCGGGAGCCTCGCCCTCCCGGCGTGGGTTATATTTCCCTAGGCGACACTTTTGGCTTGGCAAATTCAAGTAAGAGCCCCGACCATTCGATGAATACGTTAGTTATTGGAAGGAAGCGGTCGATGCATCACGCGCGGCGCAAAGTCATTTTGCTCGACAGCGAAGAGCAGGTCATGCGGCAAGTCTCGCGCGTGTTCGGCGGCGCCTTCATCGTGATTCACGTCCAGAATCCCCGCACTGTCATCGGATTGCTGGAAACCGACGACGCCATCGTCGGCGTCATCACCGAGCAGGTGCTGCGCTGCGGCGCTGGAGTGGACCTGCTGGAAACCGTCCGCAGCTTCCGGCCGGCCGTACGGCGCGTGATGCTGACCGGCTACAGCGACATGGCGGCAATCGTCGTCGGCATCCACAGCGGCGCGATTCAGAGCCTGCTGCACAAGCCCGTGGGCGACACCGAACTGCTGACGGCAATTTGCCCCGAAGTGGCCGAGCGCGCCGCCGCACGCCGGCGAGCCAGCGCCTGACGCCGCATTGCTATCGAGGCTTGGCCAAACCTTCATATGCTGGTGTGGCGGGGCGTCATCGGAGCAGCGATGCTTTCGCGTTCATGTCCGCGACTGACGCGACGGGCGATTGGCGAGAATCGGCTCCGCCCACTCCTGTTCCGGCCCCTCAAACGGCGGCGAGCAAGGCTTGCTGTAATCGATCCGATCATAGCGGCCCATCGCATAGGCCTTGTCGATCAGCTCCTGCAAATTTAGAGTGGCCGGAGCGTCCTGCGGGCGCAGCGGGATCTTGATCGTCGGCAGTTTGGCGCGAATCGAAATCGGATAGTGCAAAGGCCCGGTCATTTCCGGCTGCGTGACCGTCACGCGGTAGGTGGTCATGCCCCGCTCCGGAATCAGGAATGACCCGATCATCTCCGTCCAGTCGCCGGCGCGAATCAGATCGATCTCGACCAGGTTCATCTCGCTGTTGATGTATTTTTCCCGCTTATCCAAATATTTCTGGAGCGCTTTCACCGGCTTCTTGTTCCATGGGCTGAGGATCTCAATTGCGGTCACAATGCGGTTGCCCGCCGAGTCGTAGATGAGGACCGAACGCTCGCGAATGGGATCGCCCACGGGCTCAAGCAGCATGGGCTCGTCCAGCACCGCGGTCATTGTGGCGCCCGCCGCCGGTTTCCACGGCGTCGGGTTCTCGACCACCCGCACGTCGGGCCGGCGAATGTGTCTCTCACTTTCGTCCTCGACGTAGACCTTCTCCTCCATTCGGGCGATGAGGTCTTCCGAGAGTTGAGGCTGAAGCGCGTCGGCGACGTAACCGATGAGGCGAGTGTGGACGTCTTCCCAATGCCGCTCGAGGTAGGGGTCCATGCCGGGGAATGGGCTTTTCATCAATCGTGATTATATCAGCACCGTCGGCCGGATACGCCTTAATTGAGGAGACGACCTTAGTAGCGGAAGAATTCCCCGACCGTTCGCCGGAAACCGGGAAGGGCGGTTTCGCCGATGATCTGATCGTTTTCGTGCAGGCGGCTTGTAGTTCCGTCGAGACGATAGATGCTGACGGTTTTGATTTCGGGATTCACCACCCAAACAAGCTTGAATCCCGCTGCAAGGTAAAGCTCGATCTTCCG
>Ga0182024_10010557_pt1 | contig 18795 bp, 9 predicted proteins | sample P32metaG_FD_120480 | JGI IMG/M metagenome (GOLD analysis project Ga0182024, IMG submission 120480) | Permafrost microbial communities from Stordalen Mire, Sweden - P3-2 metaG (Illumina Assembly) | ecosystem: Environmental > Terrestrial > Soil > Wetlands > Permafrost | place: Sweden: Stordalen... | reverse complement strand
TCGCTCGGGATTCCGAGATTGACTGTCGCACAATAGCTTAACCCGCCGAACCGCCGGATGCGGACCCGCATGTCCGGTGGTGTGGGAGGGGAGAAGCCGTGAGGCTTCCCCCTATCCCGATTAGAGCAATTTGCGTCAGGTAAACCCTCCAATTGTGGGTACGGGCTTTCAGCCTGGCTTCAGCCTGTACGGCCGGGCAACGCTCGGCCTCGTGGCGTTTCGCCGCGTCCTGGAAGCCATGGAAAACGTCTACGATAACTCCGAAACTCTAGCCCCTCGGTGCACCCGAGTTCCGAACGTTACACTAAGTTTGTGGGCTTTCCCTCATCTTTCAAAATCGGAGACGTCACCCTTGCGCCCGCGACTGTTCTCGCACCCATGGCGGGGGTGACCGATACCGTGTTCCGCCGTTTCATCCGCAACCTGGGAGGTTGTGGGTTGATTATGACGGAATTCACCAGCTCGCATGGAGTCAGCGCAGCCCGCGACGATGAGTCCGGGAGTTTGAAGTCAACCAATCGGACCGTGGCTCGCTATCTCTCGTTTGAGCCGGAAGAGCATCCGATCTCGGCGCAACTATTTGGTTCCGATGCTGTTGTCATGGCGGAGGCGGCGAAAGTCTGCGAGGATCTGGGGTTCGATTTCGTGGACATCAACTTCGGATGTCCGGTCAAGAAGGTCGTGAAGTGCAATGGCGGCTCCGGTTTGCTGCGCGATCTGCCGCTGGTCGAAACCATCCTGCGAACCGTGCGCAGCGCGATAAAGATTCCGCTCACGTGTAAGTTCCGCGCCGGCTGGAACGACTATGAACTTGTCATGACGCAGATGGCGAAACTCGCCGAAGACTGCGGTCTCCAGGCGGTCGCGCTGCATCCGCGAACGCGCGAACAGGGCTACAGCGGCCACGCCGACTGGACGCGAATCGCCGCCGTGAAGGACGCGGTCAAGATTCCGGTGATCGGTAACGGCGACATCATCACTCCCGAGGACGCGGTTCGCATGGTCGAAGAGACCCGGTGCGATGCGGTGATGATCGGCCGTACGGCGTCGTCGAATCCGTGGATCTTTCGCCAGATCGAGCAATATCTCGCGACGGGCCGCTACGATCAGCCGAGCCAACTCGACCGCTACGAGATGATGCGCACCTATTACAGGATGCTTCTCGACCGCTCGGAAGACGATTCCGCCGGAAAGATGAAGCAGTTCGCCACTTACTTCACGCACGGTGTGCGCGGCGGTGCTCACCTGCGCGCGTCGATCTATAAGGTCCACGAAGCGACTCAGATTCTGAATCTGGTCGACGAATTTTTCGAGCCGGAACTCACGGCTGCGTAAGTTCCGGCTCGGGCGGTCCGGGCGCGGAGTGTGATGGCCTGCCGGACCGAACTGTTTACTGGACCGCCAGTGTTGTCTGGTTCGCGGTCACGCCGTTCTCCGAAACCCCCAGAGTGTAAGTTCCGGCTGCAAGGGTCGCCGGAATCTGGAAGTTGATCTGGTAGAGACCCACCAGAGTCGGTGTCAGGCCGGCGAACAGAACCGGGATCGAGTTCCCGTTGAGTGTCAGGGTCGCAGTGTCGGCGACTCTTGCCGGCGGGTTGGACGGCGATGCGGCGCCGCTCGTCACGGTGGAAGTCGTCGCGCCCATCCCGGTCAGGAAGATCACTACGTACTCGCCGGGAGCGGCGGGCGATGTAGCGCTGATGAGAGAACCATCCCCATGCTCCGCGATGACCGCGCCCGAAGTGCTTTCGAGAACGGCCGGGGCCGCGGCATTCACCTGAATGCTCTCCGGAGTGGCAAGCGCTCCGTTGGCATTGATGACCACCTGGTACTCCCCGCCGCTCGCGAGTTCAAACGGAATCTGCGCGTTGATCTGCCCGGAACTCACGTAATACAACGGGGCGTTGAGGCCGCCGATCAGAACCTGCGTGCCTTTCAGCGACGTCGGCAGCGGGATACCGGACGGAGTTCCGGTCGCGGAAGCCAGTCCCGAGCCGTAAATCTGAATGATGCCGCCGGGAGCGAGGCCTGCACCCACCTGCGAATGGAAAATATCGCTGATGGCGTTCGGCGCGAGTACCGGAGCGGTGCCCGGCGTGACCTGCCCGGAAATCTGGCTGGTTGCCGTGGCGTAACCGGTCGCCGCGGTTTGGAAGGAAATCGCGACTTGCGATGACGCGGTGCGCGGCGTCCACGTACCGGAGTAGGTACCGTGCACGGGATCGACCAGAGTCAGCGTCAAAGCCGGGTCCGCGTTCGAGAAGTTTGCGACGATCTGAGCATCTGTGACCGGATTACCGCAGGTATCGAAGAGTGCGATGGAGAGGCCCGTCGGCAGACCAGCGGGCACGGAGAAGTTGCTTGCGAGAGCGGTTTCCGTTGGGACCAGACGACCACCGGCGCAGACAGGCTGCGTGGCGTCAGGTTTGTTTCTATCGGCGGCGCGCGCCTGGATTGCGGAACCGGTGAGAGAGCCTTCGACGATGAGCGTGACGTTCACCGAACGCACCGACGAGCCACCGAGCGAGAAGCTCACGGTGTCCTGGTACACACCGGGAGTGAGCCCGATTGCGCTGGCGGTGGCTGTGACCCCTCCCGGCGCGGAACTGGAAGCGCTGCCGCTGGCAGGGCTCACGGAAAGCCAGCTGCTTCCGCCCGTCGCGGCGGAGAATGTAGCGGGCGACGTGGAACTCACGTACACGCTGATGAGCTGCGCGGGGACGGCTCCCCCAGCGGTGGTGATGAAGACCAGACCGGCGGGCTCAGGATCGGGCACGGCGGGCGTGTTGGCCGGAGCGACGTTCAGAACTACCTGATAATCGAGCGGACTGTTCACAATGCCGGAGCCGGATACGCGGATTGTGCCGTAATACGAGCCGGCGGCAAGCGAGGCCGCGGCGGAATTCACCGAGAAGCCGACGTTGCCGGGCGATGAAGGCGTCGCGGAGCCCGATCCGCCTCCGGACAGCCAACTCGCGCCGCCCTGAACGGCTGCCGTATAAGAGGCGGTTCCGTTCGAGACGCTCACGAGGAAGTTGCCCGAGGAATTGCCCGGCGCTCCTCCCTGGGACATGGAGAATTGGCTCCCGGCGGGACCAAGAGTCATCACAGAAGCGCCCGAAACAAGCAGAGTAACGGGGACAACCGCGTTACCGGCGGAGGAACTCACTGTGATGGAACTTGTGTAGTAACCCGCCTGGAGGGAGGACGGATTAGCTGTAACGGCAACGGAGGAGGATGCCCCCGCCAGGAGACTGTTGGGCGCGGCTCCGACGGAAAGCCAGGAGTCGGCGGCGCTGACACCCGTGATGGAAAGCGTCCCACCGCCCGCGTTGGAGATGGCGAGCTGCGAGGTGGAAGCGGTCGGGGTCGAAGTCAGCGAAGAGAACGATAAAAGACTTGTGCCCACCGAGAGTTGCGGCGGGGCCGAGGTTACGGTCAGCGATACCGCGATGGTCTGGGAACTGCCGGTGCAGGGCGAGACAGTGCAGGTCACCGTCACCGTGCCCGCGTAGGGAGAGCCAGCCGAGGTCAGCGCAAGCGCGGAGCCGTTGGGCGCGATGGTGACGCTGCCCGGGGTTCCGGAAGATCCTCCAACCGTAAGCCACGATACGGAAGACGCGGTTCCGAACGTCAGCGACTGCGAGGTGGAAGAGGACGCGACGGAAATGGTGGCCGGCGACGGGGCAGACCTTGTGCCGGCGGTGATCGCGAACGACGCGCTTGCTCCAGCGAGCACCAGGTTCGTTGTGGCCGGCTGGATTGTGCCGGTGACGCTCAGGCTGGCGGTATTCGGCGTGGCCGCTGAATCTTTGACAACGAGGCCGAAGGAGAAATTGCCCGCGGCTGTGGGAGTGCCACCGATGGTGGCGCCCGTGAGCGAGAGACCCGCCGGAACCGATCCCGAAGTGCTGAATGTGTAAGGGGGAACGCCGCCCGATGCGGTCAGAATCTGGGTCGGGTAGGCGATGCCGGACATGCCGGTCGGGAATGCGGAACCGCTCGTAATCTGAAGCGGTGCGGGGTCGACGTTCAGGGAGACGGTGCCAACGACATGGCCGCCCGAGGCGTCGGTGACCTGCACACCGAAACTACCGGCTCCCGGCGTGGTGGGGTTTCCTGAAATGGTGCCGCTCGAACTGAAGCTGAGACCCGCGGGGAGTGCACCGCCCGTGAGTGCCCAGGTGTAGCCAGGAGATCCGCCGCCCGCACCGAGATTCTGCGAGTACGGCTGGCTCACAACTGCATCCGGCAAAGATGAGGTGAGGATCGTGAGGGTTGTGGGAGCGGGGCCGGTAATCGTGATCGAGAAACTGCCCGCAACACTGATACCCTGTGAATCCGAAACGCGCACGCCGATGGAATAGGTTCCCGGAGTGGTGGCTGTCCCGCTGAAAGCGCCGCCGGAGAAGCTCAGGCCCTGGGGAACGCCGGATGCGGTGAACGAATAAGGTGGTGCGCCGCCGACGCCGCTGACCGAACCGGAGTAGGGCGACGTCGTCGTGCCGGCGGGGAGCGAGCCGGAGATGCCGAGGACCGAGAGGCTCAGGGTTACCGAGGCACTGCCGCCAGCGGTGTCTGAAACGCTGAGGCTTCCGTTGAAGTTGCCCGCCGAGGAAACGGAGCCGCGAACGTTGCCGCTCGAATCGACGCCGAGACCAGGAATTCCGGACAGAGACCAGGTGTAGGGCGGAACTCCACCCGATGCGGTGAAGCCACCCGCCACGCTGCCGCCCGACGCGATGTCACCGAGATTGCTGTTCCCGCTGAGGAAAATCGGCGCTGCGTTGACGACCAGGGTCAGCACGGTGTTGGCCGAGCCGCCGCCGGACGCGGTCACAGAGATTGCCACCGAAGAATTCGATTTCGCGGAAGCGGTGCCGCTGATGGTGCCCGAGGAACTCATGGTGATTCCCGAGGGCAGTCCGGTTGCGGTCCACGAGTAGGTGCCGGTGCCGCCCGATGCGCCCAATGTCGTGGAATAAAAAAGTCCTGCCTGCGCGGCGGGAAGGGCGGTAGTGGAGATCGTGATTGTGGGGGTCACGGGCGGAGGTGGAACTACCACCACAGCATTGACGGCTTCACTGACGGCGGTGGAAACACTCGTGCTGAAATTCGCATCACCGCCGTAGTTGGCCGTGATGGAGTGTGTTGCCTGGGCGAGCGAGGTTGTGGAGAACGACGCGACGCCGCTTCCGTTCAGGGTCCCCGTACCGATCGGGCTTGTGGCGTCCAGGAAGGTCACGGTTCCGGTGGGAACGTTGCTTCCCGAGGTGGGAGTGACGGTTGCGGTGAAAGCGACCGATTGTCCGACGGTCGCCGGATTCGGGACCGCATTGAGCGACGTTGTCGTCGAAGTGAGAGACGGCGCGCTGGCGGCGTTATTGATAGAAAAATGGCCGAAGCCCAGGGCGATGTTTTCATAGAGGCCGACCTGTCCGCTGGTGAAGACGGTGTTGGTTGTTTTGGAAAGTGTTGTGATGGCGCCGTCGAGATAGACGGAGTACACGTTGCCGATCACGACAATGTCGAAGGTGTGGGCGGCGGCGGTAAGAGTGGCCATGGTTCCGTTAACGGGGACGCCATTCTGCACGACGCTGAAGAAGGCGTGGCCGGTAGACGGCTGAATGACATAGAGAATGCCATTGACGCCGATGCCGGTCCCCGGAACATCGATAGCGCGCAGCCAGACACCGCCATCGCCGGTAGTGGTGCTGGTGGTGACGTGCACCGCGAAATCCGTGAGAGCGTTCGGCAGGAGCGAGTGCGCGTTCGGAGTAGAGGACGGGCTTGCCGCGTCGTAAACGCCGCCCGTTGCGCTCCAGGTTCCGACCTCGTTGAGCCACTGCGTACTGGCCGAGGGCGTGAATGTGTCGGTAAACAGATTTGTGAAGATGCCTTGCTCAAAAGCCGTGGCGGAGGTCGCCGTGGTGTGGTTCGCGTCGCCGCTGTACGTCGCGGTGATGGCATGGCTACCCAACGTCAGAGCGGAGGTGGTGATGCTGCCCGCGTTGGAAGCCATAGTGGCGGGGCTGCCTAACTGTGTTCCGTTGTCGAAGAAAGTCATGGTGCCCGAGTCGGCAAGGCTGGTCTTCGCGGTCAGTGTGATCGACGTACCGGGAACAGGCGGAACCGGAACGCTCGAAGTGACGGTAACGGTGGGCGTTGAGGGTGTGATGGTGAAGGTAATCGGCGACGACGTGCCCGATCCGTAAGCGGCGGGGCTGGTTGCGGTAACCGTGGCCGTTACGCTGTAAGTGCCTACGGCGAGAGTGTTGGTATTCGCGACGCTCCCTGTACCGTTGGTGACCGTGAAATTTTTGAGGCTCGGCGAACCAGTGGCGGGAGTGAAGGTGACGGTTCCCGATCCCGAGATCGTATTTGGCGTGGTAGTGACTGTGAATGTACCTGTGGTGATGTAAGGAGTCGGATTGGTGCCTGCGGTCTGAGCGACGCTGACAGTGATGGGGAGACCGATCACCTGGAAGCTGATGAACCCATTGGCCTGCTGCGGAGTGACGGGCGAATTATCGGTGGCGCGAAAGGAAACGGAGTAGAAACCAGCCTCGGTTGGCGTGCCGCTGAGGGTACAGGTCCCATCGAACGTCATCCCGGTTGGCAGATTATTCGACGTCGTCGTGCAATTGTACGGCGCAGTTCCACCACTCACACCGACGACGGGGGTGTAAGCCTGGTTGACATTGCCGGTTGCGACGGACCCGTTGGTCGCCACCAGCGGAAGCAGAACATAGAGCGTCAGCGTGGAACTCAAACCGGACTGGCCCTCGGCGTCCGTGGCTTTCACTGTGAATGTGTAGGTACCCGCGGCTGTGGGGTTGCCGCTGATGTTGCCGTTGGAATCGATTGTTATGGCCGGAGACGCGGCTGGAAGCCCCGAGCCGAGCGAGAACGTATAGGGCTGGACGCCACCGGAAGCCGGACACTGAAAGAAGATGGAGCTGTTTACCGTCGCTGCCTCGGTCGGCGAAATACAGCTCACCGTCGGTTTGGCGAGCACTCCCTGCAGGACTGCAATGTTTCCGGCGACGCCAAAGCCGGTCACCAGACTGTCGCTTCCACCGATGACTCCCGCCGCGATGGAAGCCGGCGCCGAAGCAACCGCGATAGTCGCTCCGGCGCCGAAACCACCGACAATTCCGTTGCTGTTGAAGATCTTCACATTTCCGGACGGATCGGCGACGGCAATGTCGGGAACTCCATCGCCATTGAAGTCACTCGTTGCCAGATAGCCTGCCGCGGTACCGGTCGTGACAGCCTGCACCCCGCCGGACTTCAGGTGGCCTGAGCCATCGCCGTAGCCGACGTGAAATTCTCCAATGGCCGAGTTCGTATCGGAATAAGCAAGGTCCATCTTGCCGTCGCCATCGAAATCGGCGGTGACCAGTGCGAGCGGAACCCCTGTGAGGTGATTCAGCGAGGGAGTCATGAACGTACCGTTGCCCTTGTTGACGGCGAGGTTGACTTCGGCGTTGGAGTCGATCATGACGAGATCGGCAATGCCGTCGTTATTGAGGTCGGCGACCGCCGTGAGTACGTTGCCGCTCAGCACGGTGGCGCCGACGACGCTGGCCGCCCCGAATGTTCCGTCACCATTTCCGAGGTAAGTGGCCGCGGCACCGGTGGAACCGACGAACAAATCGCCCAGCCCGTCACCATTGAAATCGGCGACGGAAAGCGAAGTAAAGCTGCCTGCGGTGACGTGAGACGCGCCAAAGGTGCCTGTGCCCGTACCTGAATTCAACAGAACCTCCACGCCGGACGCGGTAAGCAGCGCGAGGTCCTGTGCGCCATCGGCATTGAAATCCGACACACGGATGGGACCGGAAGGAACGCCCGTGGTTGCGTAGAAAATCGGCGCCTGGAAGGTACCGTCGCTGTTCCCGAGGAAGATCTGGACACCCTGCGTGGGCGTCGCGGTGGAGGTGGTTGCCGCGATATCGGCAATACCGTCATTGTTGAAGTCGCCGAACACGACGCCGTTGGTATTCGCAATGCTGGCGGGGGAAACCGGCCAGGTAACGGGTGTGCCGATACCGGTCTGGCGCGGAGTCAGGAGTTCCGGGTTGATGGTGTTGGAGACGCTGCCGAGAATGCCCGTGATTCCGGCATACCGGGCTGACAGAGAGTGCGGGCCCGCAGCGAGCAGAGACGTTGTGAACGTTGCGACTCCGGATCCATTCAGCGGAAGGCCCGCCAGCAGAATTCCGCGGTCATAGAAGCCGACGACGCCGGTGACCACCGGCGAAACGGTTGCCGTCATAGTCAGGGCCTGACCCGGATAGGTGATGGACGGCGTTGTCGCGAGCGTCAGAGTTGTGGTTCCGATGATGGTTAGCGACAGGACGCTCGAAGTGCTCGCAGCGTGCGTGGAATCTCCCGCATAGGCCGCTGTGATGAAATGCGACCCAATGACGGTGGACGATGTCTGAAGTGTGGCGACGCCACTGGTCACGGGTGATGTTCCGATCACCGTGACGCCATCGAGGAAAGTGACCAGGGCCGAAGTGGCGAACGACGCGTTGTTCCCCGTGACGTTGGCGGTCAGCGTGAATTGTGCTCCCGGGTTCGCGGGATTTGCCGACGACGTGAGCGTGGTCACTGTGCCCTGAATGACCGTTTCGGTGATGGTTGGCGAATTGGCGAACGTATAACCCGAATCACCCTGGTAAGCCGCAACAATGGGCACCTGTCCCGCTGGAAGGGCGTTGCTGACAGTGAGCGTGGCCGTGTTCGGGTTTCCGCCATTGAGAGTTGCGCTGCCAAGGAGATTCGACACGTTGCCGTTCGTGTAATAGAAGAAATTCACCTGACCGGTCGCGAGCGGCGATACGGTGGCGGTCAGTGTCACCGGGGCGTTCGTATTGACGGTGGTGGGAGATGCCGTCAGCGATACGGCGGCGGGACCCTTGGTTCCTGTCGAAATCAAGGGGATGGTAGACGGGTCTGTGCTCTGTGCGTATGTTGTCCCGCCGTTGTATCGGGCTGTGAGCGTGACGGTTCCGGCGGGGATACCGGTCGCTGCCAGGGTGGCAGTGGCCACGTTCGAATTGACGACAATCGGGGCTGTGCCAAGAATGACTCCGTTCACATAAAACGTGACGAGATCCCCCGCAGTGGCGCCGGGATACACGGTCGCCGTTAACTGTTCCGCTCCCAGCTGGAAGCCAAAAGGGCTGGCGGAGATATAGGTAGCGGTGTTCAGCAGCGCGGATGGCGCGGAACCGAACAGGACGCCGACGTTGCCACTGAGCGTGACCGGACCGCTTGCCGAGGCGTTGGTTTCCGCGAGATCTGCGATGCCATCGCCATTAAAATCGCCGACAGCCAGGGAGTTTGGCGTGGTCGCGGGAGGAACGGTGGAGACCGCCTGCGCCGCGAATGTCGTATTGTTGCCAATGAGGACGCTGATCGAATTTCCGGTTTGATTGCTGGTGGCGATGTCGATCTTACCGTCGCCGTTGAAATCGCCGGCCACGATGCCGGTAGGGTGGGCTCCTACCGTGAAGGGGCTGCCGGACATCAGCGTGAACGTTCCGGCGGCGCTGCCCACCAGCACGCTGACGTTGGCGCTTGAGAAGTTGCCGGTCGCGATATCGAGATTTCCATCGCCCGTGAAATCGGCGACCGCGAGAGACTCGGCGAACGATACGGAGCCCAGGCTGTAGCCTACGGCGCCGGCGAAACTTCCGCCGCCGGTGCCGAGCATTACGTCGGCTCTGCTGCCGCCGCTCAGCGATACGATATCCAGATTGCCGTCGTTATTGAAATCGCCTACTGCGACCGCGTCCGGCTCGTTATCCACTGTCAGAGACGCCCCGGTCGTGAACGAGCCGGTGCCATTGCCCATCAAGAGAACGATCTTGCCCGGTACCGTGGTGGTGGCCACGGCGATATCCACGAAGCCGTCGTTATTGAAATCTCCCACGGCGAGGGCTTGGGGAGATGTCACCGTGACAGTCGTCTCGCCGGAGAAACCGCCGGCGCCGTTGTTGAGCAGGATCCCGACGTTGCCGCCGCTGTTGGTGACGGCGATATCGAGCTTGCCGTCGTTATTAAAATCGGCTACCGCGATGGCGGTGGGCTGGACGCCGACGTGGAAGGGGCTGTTGGCTTCCGGTGTGAATCCGCCTGTTCCGTTGCCGATCAGAACCGAAACAGTCTGGTCCTGTTCATTGATGACGGCGAGATCCTCGATTCCGTCGTTGTTGAAGTCTCCGACGGCGACGGCATCGGGCTGGTTGCCCGTTGGAAAAAGGTTGGCCGGGCCAAGCACGCTCCCGCTGGCGCTGGCTACGGTCAGCGATGACGCGGAGGAAGAGACGCTTTTCGCAAATGCGCCGCTCCCCTGGTAGATAGCGCGGACGTTGGCAAGGCCGGATGGCAACAGCGAGGTGTTCAGAATCGCCTGGCCGCTGCCGTTGAGTGCGGCGACTCCGATGAAACCGGTTCCACTTTCGAAACTCACCGAACCGCTGGTTACAGGCGTACTGGTGCCTTGCTGCACGACGCTTGCTGTCAGGGTAACGGATCTTCCGAGAACGGCGTTGCCGGAAGTAGTGAGAGTGGTGGTTGTTGCGACGCTGCTTGCCGCCCAGAGGGCGCTCGTGAGCAGTGTTGCAGCCAGCAATATCTGTGAAATACGTTTCATTTTAGTGGTTTGTCCTCGCTACCAATCGTTCAGTCGGGAAACCAATGTGTGCAGCGGATTTCAAGCCGCGCGACTCATTTCTCCTGGTTCCTCTGCCCATCACTGGCGATCTGCGGGAAAAGTGCGCCACTAAGATGGAAGGCGGTCTTTGGAGTGGTACTAGTGTCGGAGTAGTACTGGTGCTTTTACAAAACGAACCCAAAGGCAGAATGGCCACAGATGAACACAGATGAACACAGATCAGAAAAAACGAAGCCAATTTTCCGGCTGTGGTTCGTTTTGACAAAACGAACCCAAATCGGGCGGAGGCCCGGCGGTGTCCCCGGTTTGCAATTGGGTCAAACCCTCCTCCTGCCTGGAGTAGAGCACGCCGCCGGGAAGCTGGAGAGCTATGTGATTGATTTATTTGAGTAAAATCGCTGTGACCGTAACTTTCACGTTGGGGTAGACGCCGTACAGGCGGGAATGTCTATGTCGCGTGCCCTGGTAACGATCGCAGTTCTATGCGGGGTAGCGTCGTGGACCTGCGTCGCGCAGGAGTTTGAGGTTGCATCGATAAAGCCGGCGCCACCACGGGTCCCCTTCTCGGTCGCATTGGGGCTGCTTCGCTCTCGCAACGATGGCGCCGTGTTCGAAAGGTCGAACGTAACAGTGACTGGCTTGATTGCGCTCGCGTACGGGGTCGAGTTTGACCGGATATCCGGTCCAGGCTGGATGGGTGAGCAGGAGTTCGCTGTCGAGGCGAAACTCCCCGCCGGGGCTACTAAGGAACAAGTTCCGGCGATGCTTCAGAAATTGCTTGCCGACAGGTTTAAACTCAGCGTGCATCGCGATCAGAGAGTCGAGCCGGTCTACGAATTGGTGGTCGATAAGAAGGGTCTGAAGTTGAAATCGTCTACCGCCGAAGATTCGGCGAAGGGGTGCATGGGACGCCCGGGGCAGACTGTCTGCCGAGGTGTGACGTTTGAGCGGTTCGCTGGCTTTATCCGCGGCAATCCGAATGTCGTGGCAAGGATGGCAGCTATGGCAGAGCCCGGAGCGCTGGTGGAGCATAGGATCGATCGGCTCGTGGTTGACCAGACCGGCCTCACCGGGCTTTACGATATCGAGTTAGACTGGGTGCCACCTGGTGGACTGCCACCGGTTGATCCTGTCGCGAGCGCCGGCTACCCACCGCGCGATCCGTCCACAAAAGCTGGGTCGATCTTCGAAGCCCTGGAGGCTGTGGGGCTCAAGCTGCAGAGCGCCAAACACACTTTCGATGGTTTGGTGGTCGACCACGTGGAACGCGTGCCGTCGGAGAATTAGCGGGCTCGCAGCCAGTCGTTGCGCGCCTGCGCGGTTTCGGCAGCTGGCGGAGACGGGACGCCCTCGAATGTGGCGACGGCTTCTTTGAGATCCGCAACCGCTTCGGCCGGGTCCACCGGGTGAAGCTGCTTGCCGACGGAATCGAGAGTCCGTGCCAGATACAGAGTCGTATTGCGACCGGGGATAGCGCGAGCGTACTGCCGCGCCGATTCGAGTTCCTGACGCAACGCAGCGGCGGCATCCTGGTCGTGCCGCCCGGCAAACCGGATGGCGGCGAGTTTCGACCAGGCATCGGCGATCAGGAGTCCATCGGACGGTTCCGGTTGGCCTTTTTTCAAGGCGGCCTGCGCTTCCTCCACGTCACGCTCGGCGGTGTTCCAGTCGCGCAGAGACTGCGAATCGGCGGACGCTTCCAGCCAGTTCTGCGCGAGCCGCGAACGGGTGGAGGATGCCGAGGGGTCGGTGTTCATCAGGAAACGGCGGTTTTCGGCCAGCACGCTGAGCGCCCGGGACGCGTTGCCGTTACCGCCGAGGTTCATCGCGAGACAGCGCTGCGCGTCGCCCAGCAACGAAGACACGGTCGCGTTTGTTTGATCCTCAGACCAGGACTGGGAGGCAAGATTCACGGACTCGCGAATCTCGGCGAGGTCTTCCGGCTCACGGCAGGGCTGTAGCCGTGCCGAGGCACCGGAGATGAGTTCCTGCGAGAGGACGACGCGAGAGGCGAAATCCGGCTGGTGCTGGTACGCTGCGCGGCGCAGATCGATGCTGGCGCGAAAGGCCGCTCTTCCGTTCTCCAGATCGCCGGCTTCGTAGAGAGTGCGGGCGAGCCTTGCATATGCTGCCATGAGCGCGCCGTCCGAGGTGGGCGAAGCGGGCAACTGCTTCTCGCGGGCGATCCAATTGCGGATGCCGAGGACCGCTTTATCCAGTTGTCCGAGTTTGGTATAGCAACGGGCAAGCATTCCCTGGTTTTCGGAGAAGGCGGCGGAGAGATCCGGCGTGGTGGCGTCGATCCTCTGGAATTCGGTCTGAGCGCGCTCGCCCAGGCGAATGCAGTTGGCGTCGTCCCCGCGCCAGCCCACCAGAGCCTCTTCGTAGGCCAGGCCCGTCGCGAGCAGTTCGTGACCGCGGCGCGATTGCGGCCAGCGGCGCACAATATCCTCCGCCAGCACGCGGCCTCGCCGGATGCTGGCTTCGGCGCCGGCGAAATCGCCGAGAGAAGGCGCGCCAGGCATACCGAGCACGAGACCGATGCGGAGATAAGCGTCGGCAAAATCGCCGGTGAGGTCGGGATCGCGCGCGCCCTCGGGAACGACCGAGCGAAGGTGATTCAGAGCTTCTCCGACGAGGCGGCGGCGAATTTCGGTGGCGCCGGGCAGACCGCGCATCTGCGTTTCTTCGGCAAGGACTTTGCGGGTGAGTTCGTCGGTGGCTTTCAGTTGCGCGAGATTCCTGCGCTGTTGCCAGAGCGCGCCGGCGATACCTATGGTGGATGCGGTCAATAGAGCGGCGGCGAGGAGTGCGGCGAAGCGATTGCGCCGCACGAGGCAAGCCAGGCGATACGTCCAGGTGACGGGGAGCGCCTGAACGGGGTAGTTTTTGAGGTGGCGGTCGAGATCTTCGGCAAATTCCGTTGCGGCGGGATAGCGGAGAGCGGGATCTTCTGCAAGGGCCTTTTTGAGGATGGCTGCGAGATCGCGCGGGGCGGGTTCACCGGAAAGCAACGCGCGCAGAATGAGGCCGAGGCTATAGACATCGCTTCTCTCCGTGGCGGGGCTGCCGGAAATCTGCTCGGGGCTGGCGAAGGCGGGAGTGATGCCGATGGCGGATGCGGTGCGCGGGTCGGACTTCAGCGTCGCGATTCCGAAATCGAGAAGCTTCGGGCTTCCCGCCGCGTTGACCAGAATGTTGCCGGGTTTCAGATCGCGGTGAATCACGCCCGCGCGGTGTGCGTAGGCGACAGCGGAGGTAACGGTATGGAACAGCCGCAGGATCGATTTTCGGTCCAGGCCGCGGCAGTAAGTATCGAGCGAAAGGCCTTCGACGTACTCCATGACGAAGTACAGAGCGCCGTCGGCAGTTGCGCCCGCGTCATAGAGCCGGGCGATACTTTCGTGTTCGAGGCCCGCAAGAATCTGACGTTCGGCGCGGAATCGTTCAATGGCAACGATGCCGGGAAGGCGGATCACCTTGATGGCAACGGTCTTGTCGAAGGCTCCATCGGCACGCGCGGCCTTGTAGACGCGGCCCATGCCGCCCCGCCCGATCTCGCTCTCGATCCGGTAAGCGCCGATGCAGTCTCCGGCGCTGAGGACCGTTTCCGGAATCGGCTGGTCGATTTTCGGAAACGGCTGGAAGCCGAGGAAATCGGGAGAATCGTCGAAGCTGCGCGCGAGTTCCAGGGCCGCCAGGCGGAGACTTTCTTCCCCGTGAAATTCGTTGCGGGATGCCGCTTCCCAGTTTTCCGGCGGCATATCGAGCAGCGTATCGGCGAGGCCGCGGATTCTTTGCCATTCTTCGGCCGTGACGTCCGTGAAAGACATGGGATTGTTTATCCGGTTCAGCGCGCAAGCTGTGCGGCGAGGTAAGACTTTGCCATACCCCAGTCGCGAGTGACAGTGCGCCGGGAAAGACCCAGGTGATCGGCGGTTTCTTCCATAGAGAGACCGCCGAAGAAACGGAGTTCGACGATGCGGGAGAGTCTGGGGTCGACGGAGTCGAGCCGAGTCAGCGCCTGGTCGAGTGCTTCTCCGTCGATGCCGGTTTCAAACAGCGGGGCGATGGAATCGTCGAAGACCACGGTTTCAAAATCGCCACCGCGTTTGGCGGTTCGCTTGTTGCGCCAGTAGTTGGCCATGAAGCGGCGCATGACGACGGAGGTGAAGGCGTAGAACTGCGTACGGTCGCGCCAGTCGAGCTTTTTATCCTTCGCCATCTGGAGGAATGTTTCGTGGACGAGGGCGGTGGGCCCGATTGTCATTCTGTTGCGCTGATGGACGGAAGCCAGCGCGCGGAGCTCGTCGTAAATGATGGAAAAAAGCTCTTCGCCCGCGTCAGTGTCGCCTTTGCCCCAGGCGCGGAGCATCATGGTTACATCGGGCTCCATTTCATTGGATTTTACCACCTGCGGTGGAGCGGGTATATTACCCTCCAAATGCTGTCAGCGTGGCTTGCGAGCGATGAAATAAACCTTGTGTTCGTCTTCACGGGCACGAATCTCATGCCAGCCCGCGAAGGCAGCTCGATAGTTGGCGAGCGAGGTCGCAAATCGCCCGGTTGTCTTTCCCGCGAGCGCTACTATTCCGTTCGGCCGGACACCGGCGGCAATCGACGGCAGCAGATTCTGCTGCCAGTAAAGCCAGCAGACGATGAGATCCCACGCGCCTGGCTCGATCGGGAATTCGTCGCGCTCCAGATCGGCCTGGATGCAGGTGACGCCGTCGATTTGGTCCATCGCAATATCGACGGCGGTTACCGCCCAGCCGGCGTCGCGCAGCCAGATGGCGTGGCGTCCCGCGCCGCATGCGAGATCGAGCGCGCAGCCCGGCGGTATATCGCGCAGGCTTTCGCCGATTTCAATTGCCGGCTGATTCACTGGCGTTCGGTGGAGTGCTGACGGGGAAGCTCACGACAATACCTTCCTTCCGCAGCCTTCGGAAGATTCTCTTGCGCACTTCGCTGCGCGCGAGCGGAAGGTCGGCGAATTTGCTGACGCTGAAGACCACTTGAAAGATCAGGGCATCGTCCCAGGGGCCGGGATTGAAGCGGATGGCGGGGGGCGGGTCGGCCAGCACGCTTTCTATTTCCGACGCGCCCGCGATTGCTTCTTCGAGCAAAAGCTTTTCCACGCGATCGATGTCGGAATCGGCGGCCACACCGCACAGGATGGAGGCAACCATACGCCCGTCCGGCAGAAAGTAGTTTGTAAAGATCGCCTGGCCCAGCTTGTTATTCGGGATGACCACCAGATTGTTCTGGCGGGTCCGCATCGTGGTGCAGCGCCAGTTGATATCCGTGATGTAGCCCTCTTCGCCGGTGTTGAGGCGGATGTAATCGTCAATGTGCACGAGGCCGGAAACCGAGACGTAAAAGCCCGCGAACAGATTGGAGAGCGTATCCTGCAAAGCCAGCGCGACAGCCAGACCGCCGACGCCGAGAGTGGTCAGCAGCGGCGTCAGGCTGATATCAAAAACCACCTTGAGCAGCCATACGACGCCTACGATCAGAATGGAAAACTGCACCAGCTTCTGGCTGAGGGTGGTGACGGCTTTGGCGCCTCTGAGAGAACTGCCGTAGAAGCGCACCATGTTGCCCGCGAAATGGCTGATGGCGATGGTGAAAGAAAGCCCCCACAGCACGGTCAACGTCTTCGGAATGTAGTGGAGATAGCGGGCGGGGATTTCGGAATTCTGCGTCGCCACGTGGAGGCCCAGAATCGCGATCCAGAGAATGATGGGGCGCCGCAGCGTGTCGATGAGCAGGACGTCGAGCTGGCTATCGGCTCGTTTCGCCCAGCCGCGCACCAGGCCAAACAGAATTTTTCGCGCCACCAGGCCGAGAAGCAGGGTGGCCACGAGCAGGCCTACGGGGATGGCGACCACAAACGGGTCGTGGAACATCTGATTCATGGCGAATTTCTATTGTCGGAGATGGGTTTACGCCGTTCCGGCTCTGTTCCCGCCGGGGACATTTTTTCTGCACGGCGGGAGCATTTCGGACGTCAATGGTAATTGATGCGGTGGTCTGCCTTTTGCGCGATATTTCCGGTGCTGGCTCTCGGGTTGTGGATCCATGCCCCGGCGGCCCGCGCGGCCGGATTCGATGAGGATCCTCCTTCCGAACTGGCTTCCGTGCGGGTGCGGAAAGCCAGGCGCGCCGAAAAGGCGGGAGATTTCGCCCAGGCGTATGTCTACTACTCACAGGCTTCCGCGCTCGAACCGCGCAATAAGGGTTATCGGAAACAGGCGGCCGCCATGCAGTTGCGTGGAGCCGCGCAAATCCAAAAGGACTCAACTCCGCCTCCTGCTCTAACCTCCGCGCCGCCGGAATCCGGCGCGGTGACCGATGGCGAAGCGTATCACTCAGGGCTGCCGCCGGAAGACATGTTCGACAGCATTACGGCGCGGGAACTCGCCGGGGAACGCGTACTCTCAAGCCCTCCCAAACTGAATGCGACACCGGGCCGTTTCGATTTCGATCTCACGGGGACGCCGCGCTCGCTGTTTGAAAAAATGGCGGCTCGTTTCAATCTGCAGATCGTGTTTGACAGCGATTATCCGCAGAGCGGGGCACAGATACGCTTTCACCTGCCGCAACTCGACTATCGCGCGGCGTTCGATTCGCTGCAGGCGGCTACAGGCTCGTTCGTGATCCCGATATCGCCGCGCGTCATTATGGTGGCCCGCGATACTGTCCAGAAACGCACGGATCTGGAACAGTATGTTGTGCTGACTTTGAGCGTCCCGCAGGTGATTACTACGCAGGAGCTGACGGAGATCGTCCAGTTGGTGCGACAGGCCACGGGCGTGGAGAAGATTGGCTGGGATACGGATAACGACCAGATCGTGATTCGGGACCGGATCTCGCGCGCGACGCTGGCCCAGGCGCTGCTGGATCAGCTGATGTCCTACCATCCCGAGGTCATGATTGACGTGGAATTGCTGCAGGTATCGAGCAGCGATGTGGCCAACTATGGCCTGACGTTGACGAACAGTTTCCCGATGGTTTATCTGGGAGGCATACAGAACAGTCTGGCAACGATACCCTCCGGGGTGGCGAATCTGCTCGCGTTTGGCGCGGGGCGGACGCTGATCGGCATTGCCGCGGCTCAGGTGCAGGCCATGTTCAACGAGTCCGACTCCAACTCGCGGTCGCTTTATGCCGCGCGCATTCGTTCGGGAAGCGGGCAGGTTGCGGATTTCCATGTGGGCGAGAAGTATCCGATCATCACCTCCGGATTTGTGGCAGCTTCGACGACGAACACGACCGGGTCGACCAGTCCTACGTATGCAGCGCCGCCGGCGATCAGTTGGGAAAATCTGGGACTCGAACTGAAGGCGACGCCGCACGTCCACGGCGACGACGAAGTGAGCATGGCGATTGACGCGAGCTATGAAGTGCTCAACGGTCAATCGGCGGACGGGATTCCGGTGATCGGGAGCAATAAGATCACGACCGAGATTCGCCTGCGCAACGACGAATGGGCTGTGGTCGCCGGCCTGATCGGTAACAGCGATTCGAAGAGTACTTCCGGTTTTTTTGGGCTTGCCAATATTCCGTGGCTTGGCAATCTGTTCAAACAGACTTCGACGGATAAGGAAACGAATAACCTGCTGATCGGGATCCGGCCGCATATTTTGTATATGGGTCCGGATGAGAATGTGACGCAGCCCTTGCGGGCGGGCACGGAGACGCGGCCTTTCACGCCGCTCTAAGTAGGGCATTCCGGGAAGCGCTATAATGGGATCAGCGCAAATGGGGGCGCAACGGCTTCGACGGGATTGAATTGTGATGGGAAGGCGTGCCGGGTTCCGAGCTCCCGTTAAACGATCGGAAAACCAAAACTGCCAATAACATGCAGTTTGCCTACGCTGCTTAATTAATACCTAAGCGCGTCGCTCCGGTTAGTCAGCCCACGGGCTAGCTAGTGAGTGTCATTTCAGTGGGATAGGGAGCAGGCTTCTGTCCGGAGCCGAGATCCGAGATCAATCGGGCTGGTTCGGCGCTATCTTGCGGGCTCTCAGGCGTCGGATGAGATAACAGAACGTCGCTACGCACGTAGGCTTTTCATTGCAGGCTTTCTCGGACGGGGGTTC
>Ga0182024_10010556_pt1 | contig 18796 bp, 16 predicted proteins | sample P32metaG_FD_120480 | JGI IMG/M metagenome (GOLD analysis project Ga0182024, IMG submission 120480) | Permafrost microbial communities from Stordalen Mire, Sweden - P3-2 metaG (Illumina Assembly) | ecosystem: Environmental > Terrestrial > Soil > Wetlands > Permafrost | place: Sweden: Stordalen... | reverse complement strand
TGCTAGACTGGCGCTTTAGGCCGGGTTTGTCCGGCCCTTCTCGCGAGGACGCCATACGCCGCTTTTGGCGACCCGTTAAACACAATCTGCTCCTCGGCCTGCTGGCCCTGCTGGACCGCCTGATGCGTTTGCTGCCCTTGGGGGCGGCCCGCGCCCTGGGCTCGGGTCTCGGCCGCGTTTTTTACGCCTGCGTCCCCTATGAGCGCAAGAAGACCCTGCGCACCCTGGCAACCGCCTACCCCGCCCAAAGCGCCGCCTGGTGCAGGGACACGGCTCGGGCGGTCTTCAGCCATTTGGGGCGGTCCGCCGCGGAGTTCTTCCGGCTCTCCTCCCCGGGCTTCCATGATCTCGACGTCTGGGTGGCCGAGGTCGAGGGTTTTGAGCACCTGGAGCGCCCGGTCAAAGAGGGCCGCGGCGTGGTGGCGGTCACGGCCCACTTCGGCCACTGGGAGCTTTTGGCGGCCTGGGTGGCGAGCCGCCTGCCCGTGGCCGTGGTGGCGCGCCAGGCCTATGACGCGCGCCTGGACGAGGTCCTGACCGCCCGGCGTGGGCAAAACAAGATCGCCGTCTTCGGCCGCAACACCTCGGTGCGGCCCATCCTGCGCTGGTTGAAGGAGGCCAAGGTGCTCGGTGTCCTGGCGGACCAGGACACGGGCGTGGACTCCCTTTACGTGGAATTTTTCGGGGCCCCGTCCAAAACACCCTCGGGCCCGGCTGTTTTGGCCCAATCCACGGGCGCGGACGTCGTGTGCGGTTTCTGCTTCCGCCGTCCGGACGGGCGCTACAAGCTGGTCTTTTCCAAGGCGATACCGGTCCCGCCCCGCGGCGGTGGGGGCCCCCTGGAATTGTGGGGCGTGGTCCAGGAATACACCCGCCGCACTGAGGCGGCCATACGGCTGGAGCCCACGCTGTGGGCCTGGAACCACGCCCGCTGGCGCAGCGACATCGCCAAGCCCTCCACCGGCTGGGACCCCCGACTCGCCCAAGGCTGTTTGGACCGCATCGCCGCCTGGAGGGCCGCCGGCAGGCCGCATCTGTGATCCAAGGTTCGTCCTGATTCACCATGGTTTTGCCGCCGGACCTGCCGGAATGAGTAAGGAATAAACAGGGTTTCCTTCACATTGATACAGACGCGTCCATTGAGGTCGCAAAAATCAGGAGAGCCACCATGCTTAACGACGCGCAGTCAAATCCGCACGCGGACGGGGGACATTCCCTGGGAGCCGGCGGAGAAACCCACCAGCTTGCCGGAGGGGCCCATCCCCCGCTGACCACCAACCAGGGCATGCCGGTCTCCGACGGGCAGAATTCGCTGAAGGCGGGGACCCGCGGCCCGGTCCTGCTGGAGGACTTCGTCCTGCGCGAAAAAATCACGCATTTTGACCATGAGCGCATCCCGGAACGCATCGTGCATGCGCGGGGCAGCGCCGCGCACGGTTATTTTGAGCTGACCCATTCGCTGGCCCGCTACACCACCGCCCAAATACTCAGTGATACCGGCAAAAAAACGCCCGTCTTCACGCGTTTCTCCACGGTCGCCGGCGGCGCCGGTTCGGTCGACACGCCCCGCGACGTGCGCGGCTTCGCCGTCAAGTTCTACACCCAGCAGGGCAATTGGGACCTGGTGGGCATCAACATGCCGGTTTTTTTCATCCAGGACGCCGTCAAATTCCCCGACCTCATCCACGCCGTCAAGATGGAGCCGGACCGGGGCTTTCCCCAGGGGGCCACGGCCCACGACACCTTCTGGGATTTCGCGTCGCTCATGCCCGAGACCATGCATATGGCGATGTGGATCATGTCGGACCGCGCGCTTCCACGCTCATACCGGATGATGGAAGGCTTCGGCGTTCATAGCTTCCGTCTGGTGGACGCCGGAGGCGTTTCGACCTTCGTCAAATTCCATTGGCTGCCCAAGCTGGGCCTGCAATCCACCACCTGGGACGAGGCCGTGAAGCTGGCCGGCAGCGACCCCGACTTCCATCGGCGCGATCTTTTCGAGGCTTTGGACCAAGGCAAGTTCCCGGAATGGGAGCTTGCGGTCCAGCTCTTCACCCAGGCCGAGGCGGACCTCTTTCCCTTCGACCACCTGGACCCCACCAAACTGCTCACCGAAGAGCTCGTGCCGCTGACGGTGGTCGGACGCATGGTCCTCGACCGCTGGCCGGACAATTTCTTCGCCGAGACCGAACAGGTCGCCTATTGCCCCGCCAACGTCGTGCCCGGGATCGATTTTTCCGACGACCCCTTGCTTCAAGGCCGCCTCTTTTCGTACTTGGACACCCAGCTGTCGCGCCTGGGATCGTCGAATTTCGGCCAGATCCCGGTCAACGCGCCCCAGTGCCCCTTCGCCAACCTGCAGCGTGACGGGGCCATGCAGATGGCGCGTCCGACGGGCCGGGTCAGCTATGAACCGAATTCGCTGTCCCCGGATGCGCCCCGCGAGAGCCCGGGCGCGGGCTTCAGGAGCGCCGGCGCGCAAGGACAGGGCGTGAAGGGCCGCATCCGCCCGGAGAGCTTTTCCGACCACTACAGCCAGGCCCGCCAGTTCTACCTCAGCCAAAGCGGCCCTGAGCAGGCCCACATCGTCTCGGCGTTCGTGTTCGAGCTGTCCAAGGTGGGGCTCCCGCGGATACGCCTCGCCGTCGTCGCCCATTTGCGCCGTATCGACGAGACCATGGCCGGACGCGTCGCCGCCGGACTCGGACTCGACCGGCTGCCGGACGCCGCGCCGGGCGCTTCGCCGGTGCGGGATCTGGCGCCTTCCCCGGCCTTGGGTCTCGTCGGAAAGATGAAGGACAGCCTCGCCGGGCGCTGCGTCGCCGTGCTGGTCGCGGACGGCTCGGACGGCGCCGCCGTCGAAAAAATACGCAGGGCCGTGGCCGCGGCGGGTTCGGGGCTGAGGATCGTGGCCCCGCGGGTGGGCGGCGCGAGGCTCGCCGACGGGACCCTGCTGGAGGCGGACGGGCAATTGGCGGGCACCCCCTCCTCCGGCTTTGACGCGGTCGCCGTGGTGCTGTCAGGCGAGGGCGCGGCGCTGCTGGCCCGGGACGCCGCCGCCATCGATTTCGTGAGGGACGCGTTCGCCCACCTGAAGGCCGTCGCCGTCGACGGGGGCGGCCGGGCCCTGCTCCAAAGCGCGAACATCGCCGTGGACCGGGGAGTGGTGGATGCCGGCGATACGACGGCCTTTATCGCCGCCGCCAAGACACGGCAATGGGGCCGGGAAGCCTTGGTCCGCGCGGGGTGAATATTGGACTGTCCCCCGCGGTGCCCGTGGGTCTAAAATTAGTCCCGGGGTGTGGGAAGTCCCACACCCCGTTCGTTTTGCCCGAGGACGCGTGGACTTTTCGACAAGCTTCAAACAGAGGCGTCCTGCCCTCTTTTTTCTCCTGGCCCTGTGCCTGCCCCTGGCCTGCGTCCGGGCCCCGGCGGCGCATCCGGCCCAGGCCGGCAAAAAAGGGAAGCCGGCGCCCAGCCTCCTCTTCCAGGGCTTCAGCGCCCGCGCTTCCCATGACGGTGAGCTGGTGTGGGAGGCGAGAGCCGACCGCGCCCGCGTCGACCATAGCGGTCAGAGCGCCCATGGCGAGGCCGTCACGGTGGTCTACTTCAGGCACGGCCGGGTCGTGTCGCACGCGCGCGCGGACCAGGCCGACATCGACCTGAGGGACTACAACATAGACGCCAACGGCGCGGTCGAAGTCCATTCCAGCGACGGGGTGGTCCTGCAAACCCCCCACCTCTATTGGGACAACCGCCTGCAGAAGATATCCAGCGCCTCCCCGGTCAAAGTGATACGCGGGCACACGGTCCTGACCGGCCGCGGCTTTGTCGGCGACCGGGACCTGGACGACGTACGCATCCTGCACGACGTGCAGGCCGAGGCCGTCAGCGTGGAAGACCTGCGGGAAGAATCGAAGACGTGGCGGAGCGGTCCGTGAAGGCCCGGTCCCCGGTCGCCGTCCCGGTCCTTCTGACGCTGGCCTTCTGCGCCGCCTGCGCCGCCCCGCGTCTGGCTCCCCATGGGAGCCCCGACATCCGGCCCGTGGCCGGTGTTCCGGCCGTCAAGCCCCGGCCCAGCCCCACCCCCGCGCCCGCTTATCCCCAGGAACGGCCGGTGAACCAGCGTCGTCCGCTCAAGGTGCGTTCGCGGAGCCTGCGTTACGATCAGAAAACCCAGGAAACGGTTTTTTACGGCGGGGTGACCACCACCCAGGACAGCACCGTGATCCATTCCCGCGAGCTGCTCAGCCGCATGCAGGGCCAGAGCGCCCGCGCCAGCGGCGGGGTCCTCATGAGCGACCCGGTGCGCCGTTTCTGGATCAAGACCGGCCAGGCGGATTACACCGACCTTTTGCGCGAAGCCGTGCTGTCCCAGGGGGTCCACCTGGTGAGCGTGGATCCCTATGGGAATTCCATCACCGTGACCGGCCAGAGCGGCAGCTTTTCATCCTTGAGCCGCGGCGCAAAAGTGGACGGCGGCGTCACGGTGCTGCGCGGGCCTTTGCAGGCGACGGCCGTCAGCGCCACCGTGGCCGACGGCGGATCCCAATTGACCCTGGAGGAGGACGTGCGCGTGGCCATGGGCTTCAACCGCCTGGAATCCGACTGGGCCTGCTTCGACGACAAGGACCATAGCCTGGACCTGCAGGGCGACGTGCGCGTGCGCGTCATCCCCGCCGAACTGCGTTCCGTGGCGGCCAGCCCCTGGAACATCAGCCCCACAGCCCTGGAGGGCCAGTGAGCGTCAAAACCGTGAAGGAAAAGGACAAGGTGAAATCCAAAGACAGGGCCAGGGACATGGTCAAAGTCAAGGTCGGCGCCAAGACCCTCGGGACCGAGGGCCTGTTCAAGACCTACGGCGGCCGCAAGGTCGTGCAGGACGTCAGCATCGAGGTGCGCACCGGCGAGGTGGTGGGCCTGCTGGGCCCCAACGGGGCCGGCAAAACCACCACGTTCTACATGGTGGTCGGCCTGGTCAAACCGGATTCCGGCACGGTCTTCATCCGCGAGGAGGGCCAGACCAGCCAGGACATAACGCGCCTGCCCATGCATGAACGCGCCCGCCTGGGGGTGGGCTACCTGGCCCAGGAGGCCAGCGTCTTCCGCAAGCTCACGGTCGAGGAGAACCTCCTCGCCATACTCGAGATGAGCGGCCTCGACAAGGAGGAGCAGGAGCGCCGCACCGGCGAGCTGCTCGACGAGTTCGGCCTGCGCGGGGTGGCCGGCCAGAAGGCCTATACCCTCTCCGGCGGCGAGCGCCGGCGCACCGAGGTGGCGCGGGCCCTGGCCCTGCGCCCGGCCTTCATACTCCTGGACGAACCCTTCGTGGGCATCGACCCGATCGCGGTCATGGACCTGCAGGCCGTCATACGCCAGCTCAAGGCCCGCGGCATCGGCGTCCTGATCACGGACCACAATGTGCGCGAGACGCTCAGCATCATCGACCGCGCCTACCTGCTGTTCCAGGGCAAGGTGCTCATCAGCGGAGGGGCCGAGGCGCTTTCCAGCGACCCCGCGGCCCGAAAATTGTATCTGGGCGAGAGCTTTAAAATGTAGGGGACCGGCCCTGCCCGCCCCGGCGGCCAAGGCCCTGATCCCTTCGCTGCTGCTCCTGGCGTCCTTAGGCGCGCGCCTGGGGGCCATGGGTTTTTTGCCCAGCCCGGCGCAGAGGGCCGTGTGGGCCGCCGGGGACGAGTTCCGCGCCGGCGACGTGAGCGCCGCGGCCGCGGCTTTGGATCCCTGGGTCACCCGTTCGGCCCAGGCGGCCCGCGAAGACCTGGCCCTGCGCTTCCTGTCCCAGGATTACGGCGGGGTCCAGGCCCTGGCCTTTTCCGTGCCCGCGGCCGCCCAGGACGACGAGTCCCGGCTCTGGGTGGCCCGCAGCGACGCGGCCTTGTGTCTCTGGCGCGATTGCCTGGTCCGCCTGGCTTCGCTCGAGCATCCTGGCCGGCCCTGGGCCCTGTGCCTGCGCGCCGAGGCCTTGGGCGGCTTGTCGGACCCGTCCGCCCCTGAGGCTTACGCCGCCGCGCTGAGCGCGACGGCGGGCACCCGCCTGGAAGCCATGTGCTCGGTCCTGGCGGCGGAGGACGCCGTGGCCAGGGGCGACGACGCCCTGGCCGAGGCTTTATATAAGCGCGCTGAAAGCGCCGACCCGGCCTACACCCAGGTGGACATGCGCCTGGCCGAACTCTATCTCTGCCAGGGCCGCTGGCAGGACGCGCGCCTGAGGCTGGAGCGCGCCCATCGCGTGGATCCGGGGGCGGCCGAGCCGGTCCAAGATTTGGACGCCTTGCTACAGGACCAGCCTTGGCAGCGCGTGGCCCAGGCCTCGGACCAGGACGGGCGCTTGAGCCGCTTCGCGCTGAGGCCCAATCCCCGGGTCGAGCCCCTGGTCCCGCTTGAAAACGAGCCCGTCGTGCGCATCGGGCTGCTCAGCCGGGCGGACGCCTTCACGCTGCGCATGGGCGGCGCCATGGTGGACGAAGCCGGGGACCTGACCCTGCCCGCGGGCAGCGCCTGGATCGCGTGCGCGGGTCCGGGCGGGACCTGGACCCTGGCCCCGCTGGACCCCAACCCGGCGCCCGCCCGCGTGCTGGCCTCCCCCATGCGGCTGCAGCCCCAGGACCCGGGCTCCACCTTCGGGCTCTTCGGGGTGGAACACGGCACCGGCTATTTCTTCGCCGGCAGCGGGGACCGCTATTACCGGGGCCTGCTTGAGATCGACGACTCTCCGGAAGGGCTGCTGGTCGTCAACGAGCTGGACCTGGAGGCCTACCTCTGCAGCGTGGTGCCCTCCGAAGTCCCGGCGGATTGGTCCCCCGCCGCCCTGCGCGCCCAAGCCGTGGTCGCCCGCACCTACGCCTGGGGGACCCTGGGGCGTTACGGCAGCAAGGGCTATGACCTCTGCCCCACGGTGAACTGCGCGGTCTATTCCGGTGCGGGCGTGGAGGACGCCCGCACCACGGCCGCGGTCACTTCCACCGCCGGTGTCGTGCTGGAGGACGGAAAACGCGGGCTGGCCTCGGCCCACTTCATGGACAATTCCGGGGGCCACACCCTCGCCGCGGGCGACGTCTGGCCCGGACCGGACCCGGACAGCGTGGCGGTCTTCGACGGCCCCGACAACGCCGGCGCGACCCGCAAGCTCTTCCCCCTCTCCCCCGCCGGCCTGCTGCATTACATCGACGACCTGGACGGGGACGTCCAGGGCTGGTCCGCGGATGAAGGCAGATCCCTGTGGCGCTGGACCCTGATCCTGAGCCCCGACGAGCTGGCGAGCGGCGTGGACCGGAGAAGCCCGGTGGGAATGCCGTGCACCGTGCTGGGCCTGGAACGCAGCGACGGCGGCTACCTGAAGCGGGTCCGTGTCGTCGGCGCCTCGGGTGATTACACGGTCTCCGGCGACAGCATCCGCTCGGCCCTGAAAGGCCTGAAGTCCGACCTCTTCTATGTGGAGGCCCGCTTCGACGCCCAGGGCCGGACCGTGGCCCTGCTCTTCCACGGCGGGGGCTGGGGCCATGGGGTCGGCCTGAGCCAGTCCGGGGCCCAGGCCATGGCCAAAGCCGGCCTGGACGAGCAGGCCATCCTTAGGCATTATTTTCCCGACGATAGCGCCCGTAGACGTTACACTCGGTGATGCGTTTGAGCGCCCCAGCCCATTTCGAGATCGCGGACCGTGCACCGGCCTTTTTGGGGCGGGGACTATGAGCGCCTTGCGCAAGGTGGTTTCCGGGGCCCAGCCCGGCGTGGACCGGGCGGCCTTGGACGCGGCCCTGGATCTGGGCCTTGAAGCGGGCGGCTGGGTGCCCAAGGGCCGCAAGGCCGACGACGGCCCAGTCTCCTCCCGCTATGCCGTGCTTGAGACCCCCAGCCGCGACGACGGCCAGGGCGCCGAATGGAATGTCCGCGACACCGACGCCACCCTGGTTCTGGCCACGGGCCGACTGATGGGCGCGGCCGAGACGGCCGTGGAGCAGGCCCATAAATTTGAAAAGCCCTTGTTGGTGGTGGACCTTTTGCAGCCCCGCAACTTGGGGAGCATCCTGTATTGGCTCGAATACCAGAAAGTGTCCGTCCTGAATGTGTGCGGCCCAAGAGAAAGCGAGGTTCCCGGGATACGCGCCATCGCCATGGAATTCCTTAAGGACCTGCTGATGGCCGCGAAGGAACCCTCGAACTCATAGGCCTAGCATGAGCCCGCTGTCCTGTATTTTTTATGCCGCTCTTTTTGGACTGCTCGTGGTCTGGCCCCTGGCGTTCTTCGGGTACCGCTACTACGCCTCCCTGGTGGCCGCTGAAACCGAAAAACACGCGAAACAGGCCGTCGGGCACTGAACGGGAACCGAAGCGTTTGCGGACAAAGTACTATTTAAACTATGGGTTTTTAAGAAATTCCAAGTATTTTTTCTAGGGACGAAATAAGGCACGCTATATAATGATCTCGTTTCAAGACTAAGAAAAACCTATGCGAGGCCGATAGTCCGGTATTAGTGCGAAAAAGGCGTGTCCTCCAATGAGGCTCGCCTTTTTTCTTTTGGGAACTGCTCTATAGCCGGTACTCAGAGGTAAAGATGTCCGGGACTATTTCAAGCAAGGGCCAGGTGACGGTGCCAAAATCGATCCGGGATGCTTTGGGTCTCAAGCCGGGGGACTCCGTTGTCTTCATCGCCCAAGATGGCGCGGCCATCATGCGTCCGGCCAGGGCATGGACCCTTGAGGATCTCAGTGGTTCACTACGGGCTTATGCCAAAAAGGGTCCGGACATCCGGCATGGCCACCGGGAAGCTTTGGCTGTGGCCTTGCGGGCTCGCAAAGCGAAAATGTAGTCCGTTTTCCTTGGATCAACCAGCATTCCTTGACAAACAGCACCCTGAAGTTTTAATATCATATCAGGATAGCATATGACCAGTGATCCTAATCCACATGGCTTGGAATTCCTGCTGGCCTTTGACGGGCGCATCCACCATCTCGAAGAGGGCTATTGGCTCAAATTCGAGATCAAACGCGTCAAGGATTCAAAGGAACGGCCGCACGGCCTGTCCTATTCCTTCGCCTTGCACGCTGCGGATGGATCGCGTTTGATCGGTTTCGACAACGCCCACGGCGCTCCGCGAAGCTCGAAATTCAAGCGCCCTCCGGCCACCCACGATCACCGGCATGGGCTCGGCAAAGAGCAAGTCAGGCCCTATACCTTCAAGGACGCCGATACCCTCCTGGATGATTTTTTTAACGAAGTCGAGGGAGCATTGAAAAGCCGAGGCATCAGTACGTTGGTGGTTCGGGCGGAAGAAAAGGAGAAACCAAAATGACCCGGTACAAAGTCCAAACCCTGAAATCGCTGCGCGACGAAATGAAAGCCGTGGCGCGGGGAGAGCGCCCCGCTCCGCCTGATGCGGCCAAGCCCAGCTTCAACTCCGTCGAGGCTGTGGTGCGCTTGCTCATGCCCGAGAACCGGGAACTCCTCGCCGTTATCCGTGACCGCAAGCCCCAGTCGATCGCCGAGCTGGCCCGGATGAGCGGGCGTGCCCAGCCCAATTTGACCCGCACCCTGGCGAAGATGGAGGCGGCTGGATTCATCACCATGAAGGACGTGGGATTGCGGCGCAAGACGCCCAGCGTTGCGGTCAAGAAGATCGTCGTCGAGATTGATCCCTATTCCCCAAAGGACCATCTAAGCTTCGCATAGCGGTCGACTGAAACAGTGGAATGGATAGATAATTTCTTTGGTCGCAAGCGGGTCCCTGACGAATCCGTAAAAAATATAACGGCGCCATACTCTGAATCGGGATGGCGCCGTTTTTTTATTCGGCCGTTTGAAACTGCTTACCGCACTTCGATCTTCCGCGGCAGGGCGCTTTCCTTTTTCTGGACCGTGATGCTCAGGACGCCGTCCTTGTATTCGGCGGCCACCTTGGACGCGTCCACGCCTTCGCCCAGTTTCAGGCTGCGTTCAAAGCCGCCCCAGCGGCGTTCCACCCGGTGCCAGGTCCTGTCCTGGGACTCCTCCTGGTGCTCGGCCTTGCGGGAGCCGCTCACGGTGAGCACGCCCTCCTCCACGCTGACCTGGATGTCTTTCTTATCCAGACCCGGCAGGTCGGCCAGGACCGTGTAAGCGTCCTTGGTCTCCTTGACGTCGAGCGCGGGCGCGAAATCGGCGCGAGCTTCGGCTTCGCCGTCGAGCAGCTGGAACAGTTGGTCGAAGTCGCTCTTGGAATTGCGGTAGCTGTCGCGGGCGCCGGTGATGGCGGATTCCCGCTGAAAGGGAAGCGTGAACATGGTGTGTCCTCCTTGGGGTAAAGCCCCGGAACCTCGGATGGGACCGGGGTCTCTGCTGTCTGCCCAAGGTATTGCAAGCGCCATGCCAAGCCCGGAAAGCCCCATGGATCAATCAAAGGGAATGGGAGCTGTTCGGTTTCAGGACAGGCGGCGTGCCAAATTGGAATGGCTTGTTTCGATAGGAAGCGGGACTAAGCGTGGCGGGTGCGGAAATCGTCCATGAATTCCAAAAGCTCGTTGACGTCCTCTTCCGTGACGGAATTGTAGAGCGAGGCCCTCAAGCCGCCCAAGGAGCGGTGGCCTTCCAGGCCGTAAAACCCGGCGGCCGCGGACTGTTCCAAAAACGCCTGTTCCAGCGCGGGGGTGGGAAGGTGGAACGCGAGGTTCATGAGGGAGCGGTCCTTTTTGTCGGCGGCGTGCAGCCTGAAAAAAGACGGGTGGCGGTCCATGATGCCGTAGAGGGCCAGGGCCTTGCGCGCGTTGATGGCGGCCATTTTCTCCAGGCCGCCGACGCTGTCCTTCAGCCAGCGGGCCACCAGCAGGGTGACATAGATCGCGAAGACGGGCGGGGTGTTGTAGATGGAGCCCATCTCCACGTGGTTGCGGTAGTCGAGCATGCTGGGGATCCTGTCCGGGGCCTTGGTCAGGAGGCCGGCCTTGAGGATGACGATGGTGACGCCGGAGGGCCCCAGGTTCTTCTGGGCGTGGGCGTAAATGAGGCTGTAATTGCGGACGTCCAAGGGTGCGGTCATGAAGTCCGAGGACATGTCGCAGACGCGCGCCACCGTGTCCAATCCGGGAAGGGTGTGGAACTGCAGGCCTTCCACGGTTTCGTTGGAGATGTAGTGGAAGTAGGCGGCGCTGGGGTCGTGGAGCAGTTCGTCCTGGCCGGGAAGACGGTTGAAATGCGAGCTCTCGCCGTCATAGAGCACCTCCACCTCCCCCTCCAGGCGTGCGTCGGGAATGGATTTGGAGCTCCAGTACCCGGTCCTCAGGTACTCGGCGGTGAGACCTGTCCCCCGCAGCAGGAGCATGGGGACCATGGAGAATTGGAGGCTGCTGCCCCCTTGAAGGAACAAGACGTGGTAGTCCGGGGGGATGCTGAGCAGGGACCTGAAGCCGGCTTCCAACTCCGAGACGATGTTTTTGAACCAATCCGTGCGGTGGCTGATCCCCAAAACCGACTGGTTTGTGCCCGGCGCCTGGATAATGGCTTCACTGGCCTGGGCCAGGACCTCCTGGGGCAGGGCTCCCGGGCCGGGCGAAAAATTCAGACGGTTGGGGCTGGGCATCAGCAAACCTGTGGAATTTTAGCGGCATTCAATCGTTGGTGGCGGGCGATGTATACTAGCTGTGGCTAAACAGTCATGTCAATCGGGCGGGCTCTGTTCCATCCCAAGCCCGGCGCTTTCAGGGGAGCAGCGGCCCTGAAGCGTATTAATTTGCAACGCTTGCCGAAGCGGATTAGATCGAATAAAACCTAAAGGGGCCCCTTTTAAAGGTGGGTCTCTTTGGTCCGAAATTTGCAATTGATTAGGTCTAGGAGGATTTTAGACCATGAACTTGGATGCATTCACCGTAAACGCCCAAAAAGCCGTGTCCAGCGCCCAGGCCCTGGCGGCCGAGGAGGGCCACGCCCAGATCGAAGCGGCGCATTTACTTTTGGCCCTTTTGGGCCAGTCGGATGGATTGGTCGTCCCGGTCCTGCGCAAGATCGGCGCGGATCCGGTCGCGGTCGGGCGTGAAGCCGCGGCCGCCCTGGCCAAGCTGGCCAAGGTCCAGGGCCAGGCCGAACGCGGGGCTTCCCGCGAACTCCTGGCCGTGCTGGAACGGGCGCAGAAGGAATCCGCCGGCATGCAGGACGATTACACCAGCACCGAGCATCTTTTGCTGGCCCTGGCCGACGCCAAGCTGCCGGCCCTGGCCGCGCACCGGGTCACCCGCGACGCGGTCCTGGAGGCCCTCAAGCCCCTGCGCGGCCAGAGCCGGGTCGTCAGCCAGGAGCCCGAAGGCCAGTTCCAGGCCCTTGAGAAATACGCCCGCGACCTGACCGCGGCCGCCCGCCAGGGCAAGCTCGACCCGGTCATCGGCCGCGACGACGAGATCCGCCGCGTCATCCAGGTCCTGAGCCGCCGGACGAAAAACAACCCGGTCCTCATCGGCGAGCCGGGCGTGGGCAAGACGGCCATCGCCGAAGGCCTGGCCGGGCGCATCATCGGCGGGGACGTGCCCGAGGGTCTGCGGCGCAAACGCGTGCTGTCCCTGGACCTGGGCTCCCTGGTGGCCGGCGCCAAATTCCGCGGCGAATTCGAGGAGCGGTTGAAGGCCTTTTTGAAGGAGGTCGCGGCCAGCCAGGGCGAGATCATCCTCTTCATCGACGAATTGCACACACTCGTCGGCGCGGGGGCCGCCGAGGGCTCCATGGACGCCAGCAATATGCTCAAGCCCGCCCTGGCGCGCGGGGAGCTTCGCTGCGTGGGCGCCACGACCCTGGATGAATACCGCAAATACATCGAGAAAGACGCGGCCTTGGAGCGCCGTTTCCAGCCGGTCTTCGTGGGCGAGCCCTCGGTGGAGGACACGATCTCCATCCTGCGCGGCTTGAAGGAGCGTTATGAGGTCCACCACGGCGTGAGGATACAGGACGCCGCCCTGGTGGCGGCGGCCACGCTCAGCCACCGCTACATCAGCGGGCGCTTCCTGCCGGACAAGGCCATAGACCTGGTCGACGAAGCCGCCAGCCGGCTGAAGATGGAGATCGACAGCCTGCCCACGGAGCTCGACGAGGTCGAGCGGCGCCTGCGCCGGCTCGAGGTGGAGAAGCAGGCCCTGGCCAAGGAAAAGGACGCCGCCTCCCGCGAACGCATGGAGGAGGCCGGCCGTGAAATGGCGGAACTCACCGAACGCAACGCCGCCCTTAAGACCCGCTGGCAGACCGAGAAAAAGGCCATCGACGGCCTCCGTTCCACGCGCGAGGAGATAGACCGGGCCCGCGGCGAGGAGGTCCGCGCCGAGCGGGAGGGGAACCTGAGCCGGGTGGCGGAGCTGCGCCACGGGGTGATTCCGGGCCTGGAACGCACGATGAAGGACAGCGAGGAGGCCCTGAAGGGCCTGCAGGCCGCGGGCGCCCTGCTGCCGGAGGAGGTGACGCCCCAGGAGGTCGCCGAAGTGGTGGCCAAGTGGACCGGCATACCCGTCACCAGGCTGATGCAGGGCGAAAGCGAGAAGCTGCTCCATCTCGAGGAGCACCTGCACGCCCGGGTGGTCGGCCAGGACGAGGCCATCAGCGCCGTGGCCAACGCCGTGCGCCGCAGCCGCGCGGGCCTCAGCGACCCCAAGCGGCCCATGGGCGTCTTCCTCTTCGTGGGCCCCACCGGGGTGGGGAAGACCGAATTGGCCAAGGGCCTGGCGGCCTTCCTCTTCGACGACGAGCAGATGCTCATACGCATCGACATGTCCGAGTACATGGAGAAACACGCCGTGAGCCGCCTCGTCGGGGCCCCGCCGGGCTACGTGGGCTACGACCAGGGGGGCCAGCTCACCGAGGCCGTGCGCCGCCGCCCCTACAGCGTGGTGCTCTTCGACGAGATCGAAAAGGCCCACCCGGACGTGTTCAACATACTGCTGCAGGTCTTCGACGACGGGCGCCTCACCGACGGCCAGGGGCGCACCGTGGATTTCAGGAACACGGTCTTGATCATGACGAGCAACGTGGGCTCCTCGCGCATGGCCGAGGTTTTGACCCAGACCGATTCCGAGATGAAGCAGTCCATACAGCAGGACCTGCGCGCCGTCTTCAGGCCGGAGTTCCTCAACCGCATCGACGCCATCGTGCCCTTCCACAGGCTGGCCTCCGCGCACCTGCGGAAAATCGTGGAGATACAGCTACAGGACCTGCGCGCGCGCCTGGCCGAGCGCAAAGTGTCGCTGGCCGTGACCCCGGCGGCCCTCAATCGCCTGGCCGACGAGGGCCTGGACGCGGTCTTCGGCGCCCGGCCCCTCAAACGGGTCATCATCAACGAGGTGACCGACCCCCTGGCCAAGGCCATCCTGGAAGGCCGCCTCGGCGAAGGCCAGACCGTGACCGTGGACGCGGGCCGGGGGGCCCTGACGTTCAGCATGGCTTAAACGTTAGTCCCGTCATCCCATCCACCGGAGGAACCTGCCATGTCGTCCATGACCCTTTGTCTGTGGTTCGACGGCCAAGCCGAGGAAGCGGCCAAGCACTACAAGGCCATCTTCAAGACCAAAGCCAAGATCACGGACGTCCGGCGCCATGGGGCCGCGGGTCCGGGCCCGGCGGGATCGGTGATGGCCGTGCTTTTTGAGATCAACGGCCAAAAATTCATGGGCCTCAACGGCGGCCCGAACTTCAAGTTCAACGAAGCCCTGTCCCTGATGGTCTTCTGCAAGACCCAGAAGGAGATCGACTATTACTGGGAGAGGCTCGGCGAGGGCGGGTCGGAGATCCAATGCGGATGGTTGAAGGACAAGTTCGGGCTTTGCTGGCAGATCGTGCCCGACGGGATCTGGAACTATGTCGCGGGCAAGGATCCCGAAGGCGCGGCCAGGGCCATGAAGGCCATGATGGGGATGGTGAAGCTGGACCTGGCCGCCTTGAAAAAGGCGTACACAGCCAAGGGCTGAGTCTTCAGGGTTAAGTTCCTGGATGCATGGGCTAAGCCGCATACGGCGGGGCCGGGGACGGCAAATAAAAAGGACGGCGGGAAATCCCGCCGTCCTTTTTATTTTTGGTCATGGATCGGGGCTAGTGGGCGGCGCTCACCACCGGCGAGCCGTTCTTGTCCACCAGGGGCAGTTTGGCGGCGCTCCACTCGGGGTAGCCGCCCCAGAACACGGCCACGTTCGTGAAGCCCTTGTTGACCAGGTTCTGGGCCACGGCATCCGACAGGTGGCAGCCCTTGCCGTGGCAATAGGCGATGATGATCTTGGCCCGCTTGAGCCGCTTTTGGTAGATCTGGTAGTTCTTTTCAAAGTCACTTAAGGGCAGGGGCAGGGCGCCCTTCAGGTGGCTCTGTTGCCATTCCAGCATGCTGCGTCCGTCCACCAGCACCGTGCCCTTTTTCTTCAGGAGGCGTTGGGTCTCCGCCAGGGTGATGTGGGGCCACTTCACGGAATAGCCGGGGTCCGTGAAGGTGGGATCCGGGGTCACCGGCGGGTAGGACAGGGGCGTCACGTCGGCCGCGCCCGCGGCCGCGGCGCTGTCCGCGGCGGCCGGCGCCGTTAAAAGGGGCGTCAGGAACAAGAGGGCGGCCAACAGGAGCCGGGAGAAACGCATGGTCTTCCTCCAAACAGGGATGGTGCGGGGGCTGGACAAGCCAAGGAGCGTGAAAAGCATACCCCGCCTTGGGGGCTGCCGCAAGACCCCGCCTTGCCCCCTCCGCGACGCTGGCATACCATGGCGCAATTCACCTTAGACCCTCGAGGAACCATGGCCCGCCGTCCTTTGAAATCCGCCCTTTCCACGATCGTCCCCGGCACGGGCGCCCCCCTGGGCCGTGACGTCCTTAAACGTGTCCTGCCCAACGGGCTGACGCTCCTGGTGAAGCCCGTGCGCAGCGCGCCGGTGGTGGCGGTCAACGCGTGGGTCAAGGCGGGCTCGGTGTGCGAACGCGAGGAGGAGCGCGGCATCAGCCATTTCATCGAGCACATGCTCTTCAAGGGCACCGAGACCCTGAAGGTGGGGGAGCTCGACCGCATGATCAAGGCCGCCGGCGGCTACAACAACGCCCATACCCGCTATGAAAGCACGGACTTCATCGACATCCTTCCGTCGGACCAGCTGTCCGTCGCCCTGCGCACCATGGCCGACGCCCTCAGGCACAGCACCTTCGACGCCGGGGAACTGGGGCGGGAGCGCCTGGTGGTCCTGGAGGAGCTGAGCCGGGCCCAGGACAACCCCGGCTTCGAGGCCTGGAACCGGCTGACGCACATGGCCTTTGTGAAGCACCCCTACCGGCATCCGGTGATCGGGTACAAGGATCGCCTGACGGGCATGGACCGGGCCCTGCTGATGGGCTATTGGCGGCGCTGGTACCAGCCCCGCAACATGGTGGTGGTGGTGGTCGGCGACGTGGACGCGCGCAAGACCCTTGAGGAGGCCGACGAGCGCTTCGGAGCCTGGCGTTCCGCCGGGCCGCCGCCCGCCCCCCTCCCCACGGAGCCGGCCCAGAGGGGCCTGCGTTTTGAGGAGGCCGCCGGCGACATCCAGGGCAGCATGGCGGTGCTGGGCGTGCCCACCTGCGCCGAATTGGATCCCGACGCGCCGGCCCTGGACATGGCCCTGGGCATCCTGGGCCAGGGCCTGAGTTCGCGGCTGAACCAGGAGGTGCGCGAAAAACTGAAGCTGGTCCACGGCGTGTCCGCGGGCCAGTTCAGCGGCGCGCATCCCGGCCTGGCCTATGTGTGGGCCGAGTTGGAGCCTGGGCAGGTGCAAGGGGCCTTGCGGGCCGTCTGGGCCGAGGTCGAGCGCATGCGCCGCGGGACGGTGGAGCCGGGCGAGCTGGAACGCCAGAAGGTGCGGCTGGAGCATGACGAAGCCTCCGAGGCCATGAGCATGGAAGGCATGGCCGGCAAGCTGGGCTACTACGAATGCCTGGGCTCCGACTACCGCCTCGCCGACGAGGACACGGCCAGGCTGCGCGCGGTCACGCCCGCCGATGTGCGGCGGGTCATGGAGAAGTATTTCCGCCCCGAGCGGGTCAGCCTGGTGGTCTACCGCAGCGACAAGGCCCCCGCGACGGGCCTCAACAAGGCCCGCGCCGAGGCGTTATTGGCCGGGGCCTCCCGCGTCTGGCAGGGCTCCGCGCCGGCCTCGCAAAAGGGACGGACCGTGGCCGGCGGTATTACCCGTTTCAAGCTGTCCAGCGGGGGCACCCTGCTGGTGAAGCCCGTGCACCACACGCCGGTGCTGGCCGCCCAGTTCAGCTTCCCTTCGGGCCAGCTCATTGAGTCCGCCGCCCAGGCCGGGGCCCTGAACCTTCTGGCGCGGACTTGCCTCAAGGGCGTGCCGGGCGCCGACGCCTCCGCGCTGGCCAAGGCCATGGACGACCTGGGGCTCGGCCTGGGCGCCAACGCGGATTCGGACCGTTTCAGCGTCTCCCTGCAATGCCTCTCGTCCAAGTCGGCCGAGGCATTGGCCATGGCCGGGCGCGCCCTCCGCGACGCGGATCTGCCCGAGGTGGAGGTGGCCAAGGAGCGGGTCCGGGTGCTCAAGGACATCAAGGACAAGAGCGATTCGCAGGACGACTACGTGGCCGACCTTTTCAACGCCCTCCACTTCGGCCCGAAGCATCCCTATGGACGTCCGCTGGAGGGCGACAAGGGCACGGTGGGCCGGCTCAAGCGGGGCCAGCTCCTGGACCTGAAGCGCAAGGTCCTGCGCCCGGAAGGGATGGTGGCGACGCTGGTCGGGGACATAGAGCCGGCGCGGGCTTTTGAATTGTTCGAGGCGGAATTCGGCCTCGGGATCTGGCAAGGGGAAGCCGCGCCGCGGCCGAAATCCCCGCCCGCGCCCAAACTTGGGCCCCGGCGCAGGGAGGCCAGGCTGCCCAAAAAACAGGCCCACCTCATCCTCGGCTGGCCCTGCCCGCCCTGCACCCACCCCGACTATCCGGTCCTGCGTCTGGTGAATTCCGTGCTGGGCGAGGGCATGGACAGCCGCCTCTTCACCGAGGTGCGCGACAAGCGCGGCCTGTGTTATTCGGTGTACAGCACCTTCGACCGGCGCCTGAACGCGGGCTCTTGGCGCGTGTATGTGGGCACCCAGCCGTCCTCGCTCAAGGAGGCCGAGGCCGTGTGCCGCGAAGTGGTCGCGAACATGGCCCGCCACGGCGTCACGCCCCCGGAACTGGCCTCGGCCAAGGCCTACGTCAAGGGCATCTTCAGGGTGGCGCGCCAGGACTTCGGCACCGACGCGCGGGTGATCAACAATTACGAATTCTGGGGCCTGGGCGCGGAGGAGGTCGAACGGGTGCCGGCGGGGCTGGACGCCGTGACCCTGGCGGATTGCGCCCGGGTGGCCAGACAGTGGCTGCGGCCCGACCGGGCCGTGGTCGCCGTGGTGAAGCCCTAGCTGTGCGGGCCCTGGACGGGACCCTGCGCGGGGCGAAGCGGGCCCGCCTCATCGGCCATGCGGTGGGGCTCGCTTCCTATGAAGGGCTGGCCCTGGCCGGGGCCGCCGGCGACTTGGCTTGGATGGTCGGCTTGCAATCGCTTCCCGCCTTGCTGCTGCTGGAGCTGGCCTTCGGGGCCTTCAACGCGCCCGGCCGGCGGCTGAAGCGCTTGGCCGAGGAACTGAACACCGGCGAAGGCCTGGTGGCCCGCCAGTACGACGCCCTCTTGGCGCAGCTCGACGGCATGGGCGTGCGCGCGGCCCTGCGTTCTTTAGGTGTGTGGCTGGGTGCGGGCCTTTTATTGAAGGCATTCTTCGGCCTAAGCTGGCTCGGTTTTGCGCTGCTGGGCGTCTTTGGCGCGCTTCCGGCGGCCCTGGCCCAGC
>Ga0182024_10010555_pt1 | contig 18797 bp, 16 predicted proteins | sample P32metaG_FD_120480 | JGI IMG/M metagenome (GOLD analysis project Ga0182024, IMG submission 120480) | Permafrost microbial communities from Stordalen Mire, Sweden - P3-2 metaG (Illumina Assembly) | ecosystem: Environmental > Terrestrial > Soil > Wetlands > Permafrost | place: Sweden: Stordalen... | reverse complement strand
GAGCGAATAGCGTCGGATTGTCCGGTGTCAGGGCAATTGCCTTATTGACGTCGGCCACTGCTTTGTCGTACTGTTTTGCACGGCGATAGACTGCGGCACGAAAGGCATAAAATTTAGGATTGGCAGGCTGCATTTCAATGGCGTGAGATGCGTCGGCCAAGGCGCTGTCGTAATCGAGCAAGTCCTCATATGCTTCGGAGCGCAGGTTATACAGTTTCGGAGTGTTGGGCATTCTAGCAATGCCTTCATTGCAGACTTCGATCGCCTTTTTATAATCGGTTTTGTTGGCGTAGAATTGGAAGCGCACTACATAGTTGAGATAGGAACAGTCGTCGAAGTTTGCAGCTTGCTCGATCTGTTGCTGGGCGGCGTCATAGTCGCCCTTGTCTATCTCGATCCCGGCTTTGATGCAATGATTGAACGCCATGTTTGGTGCTTGCGCCAGGGCCAGATCGATATCGTGCTCAGCTGCATCAAGGTGGTTCCTGTTTAACTCGATGCAGGCTTCGCATTGCAACGCGTCGACGTTTTTCGGATCAATTTTCAGCGCCGCATCGGCATCTTTCATGCACTCATCGTCTCGATCCATGATGCGATAGCATATGGCGCGGTCCGCATACGCCTGGGCATTGCCGCTATTGAGTGCGAAAGCTTTGCTTGAAGCGGCGAGCGCTTCGGTGTATCTTCCCAGCATCGCCAGTGAGTGCGCTCTGCCTGAATAATAGTCAGAATCAGGCTTCTCCATTTTGGCGATTAGCTGGTCGTAATCTTTAAGTGCGTCCTCGTTTTGCGCCATCGAATTGTATGCGCCGGCTCGTTGATAGAGCACGTCGAGGTAGTTGTTAACCGGAGGTTGCTGTGCCAACAACATCGTGTAGGCATCGATGGCTTGCTTTTGTCGACCGGCGCCCTGATACGCTCTGCCACGTTCCCACACCGTCGACATGTCTAGCGGTTTAAGCGCCAACACGCGATCGAATTCAGCAATCGCCTGGTCGTACTGACCCTTCGCCACGTAGCAACGACCGAGATTGAAATGCGAATCTGTGTCGTTGGGATAGGTGATCAAATATTTGCTGTAACACTTGATTGCCAGATCATATTTGCCTTCCTGCCTGTACTGATTGCCCAGGTTGAAATCTGCGGCGTGCTCGTTTGGACTAAGCTCGAGACATTTGAGATAGTTGTCCTCCGAATCCGCATGCCTGTCTCTCAAACCGTTGATTTCACCCAACCGAAAGTAGGCCAGCGAATATTTAGGGTTGAGACGCAATGCAGAGTGTGCATCTTCTTCAGCGCGATCCAACTGCATGAGCCCGGCATAGGCTTGCTCCCGTCCATCATATGAGCTTTCCACCGGTTGAATTTGAATGGAGCTCGTGAAATTTTCCACTGCTTCGTTATACTTTTTCATTTTCAAATAAGTGTTGCCCAGCCCTGCATACACCCACGCGTCGTTGGGTGACAGCTTGCGCGCCCGCTCTAAATCAGTCAATGCCTTTTCGCATTCGTCCGTCATGCGGTACACAAACGCGCGCTCCAGAAGCGTCTTCTGGTGAGTAGGATCGATAGCCAGAGCCCTGGTGCAAGCATCCATCGCTTCGGTGTATCGATCCAGCGTATCCAAAGCGATGGCCAAATCGGTCAAGGACACCGGATCTTTCGGGTCGAGACGAACAGCTTCCTGATAATCGCGCAATGCACTTTTTGTATCACCAAGATGATCGTAAGCCACGCCTCGATTGCAGTAACGGGCAGCGGTCGGCGCCAACTTGATGGCGCGATTGTAGTAAGGGATAGCTTCCGCGAATTTCTTCTGATCTTCCAATCGATCGGCTTCGTCAGTAGCCTGCTCAGCAGTTAACAAATCGGGCGACTTACCCGCATTATTGCTGCCAGATTTGGCGCCGAAACTCCCACTATAAATCGAGCTAAACGACGGTGGTGACGGTGCCAGACACGTTTTAATCGGCACATACTTTGTCTGCCCGGCGCCGCGATCTAAGGTGCTTTGTGCGTTCGCCCCGTTCGCTGCGAGGATCGCCGCCTGCATTAAGCAAAATAAGAGAAACGTTCTCTGACCACACAGCCGCTTCATGTTGCATACTCAAAACTGATAAGGTCAGATTTTACCAAGAACGGCGGATGTTTTCCGGCAATCGTTATCAAGCTAAAAGGGTAAAACAAATGAGGTGCGGTTTTCGCTGGACGAAGTCCGAATTACTGTTTTGATGGTTCTGCAAAGATGTGGCAAGCGTTTTTCAAAGGCACGAAGACCCGAGACCTGGTGATTGCTTTTGCTTTCGCCTGCGTTTTGGGCAGCGCTGTGGTTTGGCTCAGCCTGAATCATCCAAAGCTGACTGGCATGCTGGCTGGAATCTTTGCTTTATGTTGCTTCCTCGTCACGATCGTCAGTCTGCCCATCGCGTCTGTTCTATTGATGATTGCACTCTGTAGAAACTGGCTCTATTGGAACAATGTGAAGGACAAATATCGTGTCTTTAACAAGCCGACTGCTCAGTGGCAATATGGTACTGAGGTTTACGGGACCCCACAGTCCAAGTTTCAAATAACAGCACGATTTGCATGTGATTCTGCCGGGTTGTATTTAGCCCCCAGTCAGACTTTCCCCGCCGACATCCTCAAGTCGTTTGATCCCACCGATAGTTTTTCGGCAGTTGTCGCGGTTTTGCTGTATCTGCCGTTAGCCCTACCGCTGGCGCTTTTCGCCTTTGTGTTTCGACCAGTTCAGATTCCATGGTCAGAAGTAAAAACCCTGCGCGAGCAAAACGATCGACTGGTTGTCGAACTTGCCGATACGATGCTTGAACTGCGTGTGCCACAAACAGCATTCCAGTGCATCAAGCAAAATCTGCCTGCAGAGCTGCTTCGAGACACCCTCAGTCTTTACGAGAAGCAGCAAGAGCGCGAACTCTACAGGTCTTACTATGCGGAGCTGAGCGAATCTGCCAAGGATGAAGATAGCGACTGGTCCGAATTGAGCGAAGACTCTGCAGCCCACGGGGCCCTGCGTAAGGCTGGCGATGAGAAATAAGGCGCAATGGCCTGAATAACCACTTACATTTGCATGTCTTGGCTAGGACGGGTGTAGCATCGAACTGATTATTCTTATAGCGTTCACGTTGTTGCCTTGTCCGATCATTTGGTTCGGACTGTATGTGTTGCACAGCGCGGGTTGGGCTCTGGCGCTTTATCACCTTTGTTGTTTGGTGCCGGTCATTGTTTGGGGGCGGGCGCTCTGGCGTGGCACGTTGAAGATGCCGTCTGGGAAACAGTTGGGATTGCTGGTTGTTGCATCCGTTTTGTTCTCTGCTGGAGCGATTGTTCTCTACAAAGTTCTGGGCGATATGATGTTGAACAGCCAGAACACTTTCGATCTGCTTGTGCGGCTCGGCTACAACACATCGATATTCCTACCACTGAGCATTTATTTTATCGTCGTCAATTCTGCGCTGGAAGAATTTTTCTGGCGGGGAGTCGTGCTCAATAAACTTGATCAAATCCGAGCGCCCTTCAAGCATTTTGGCTTGATCTGGTCATCAATTGCATACGCTGGTTTCCATTACTCAATCATGCGGCTGGTCCTATATCCAGGCTGGGCCGAAGTGGGAACCATCCTCCTGGCAGTTTACGGCGCACTACTGGCGGTGATTTATCGCCGCAGCGGCTCGATCATTTGGACGAGTCTGTGTCACGCGCTGCTTACCGATACGGCGGCGATTGTGTTGATAGTGACTCTGTTTCATCGTTTGCGTTTGCCACTCTGATTTTCAACAACCGTGCACCGGATTGCTTCTCGGTTCGGCGCTCGCAGGTCCAGTCCGCCGAACGCCTTGAAACGCTTGTGTATGGCATCAGCCAGGCTGCCGTTTAACTCTTCAGCCAGAGCTGCGCGAAGTATGCAACGCGCTTCTTCTTCCATTGAGCGATTGTTGTGAGCCGCCGAACGCGCAACTTTGCTTTTGTCGACTCATCCAATTTTCGAATTGATATGGACGCCATGTATTGCTCAATATTTGCTAGCAGTGCAATCAATGTAAATCAATGATATCAATGTTGTCTATTCTTCTTCCGTCGCGCTTAAAACGGCCCCAGCCCGCGTGTGGTCGCGGGTCTGTTCCTCGCGTCAGCCGTGTTCTTTCAATGTGTATTTGGGATGTCGGCCAAATCTTGGCGTGGTTGCTTGAGCGCTTGGACCATCTCGAGTTCTAGCTGGGCAATCAACTCCGCTGCAGGAATCGAGCGAGCCAATGGTGCTCCTTGTCCGGCCCATTGAGCACCGAAACCGCCCTCGTCTTCTTTTGAGGCCAGGGCATGCAGGGCTTTGGCTGCGTCGTAGGCGACGGGATAATCTGGGATCTGCCAGTTCTCGACATTCAGGCCAATCGCGGTGAAATTGTTAGCGAGGCAGCGAGCTTCGCGACCTGAAATTGCTCGTGTCATTACCGTGTGGTAGGCAGCACCCGATATTAGTGCTTCTCTGAAGTATTGATCAGCTGATGATTCAGGACAGGCAATGAAAGCCGTTCCTAGCTGGGCTGCGCTGGCACCGAGGTCGAGGCAGGCGACGATTCCGGCACCGTCCATGATACCGCCGGCAGCGATGATTGGAACTTCGAGTTCGCGCACGAGCATACGTGTCAACGCGATTGTTCCTAAACAGTCATCTTGTGCAGTGGTGTCGAACAAGCTGCGGTGTCCGCCTGCTTCATATCCTTGCGCGATCACGGCGTCGATGCCTGCATTAACGACCCTTTCCGCTTCGACGCGGTTTGTTACTGAAGCCAAAAGAAGGATGCCGGCATCCTTCAGGCGCTGGATCGTTTCTCGCCCGGGCAATCCGAAGTGAAAGCTGACGATAGCCGGACGTTCCTCTAACAGCATTTCGAGCTTGGGGACGTCGTAAAGGAAGCTTTTGTAGATCTCGTTCAACTGCTTTGGTGGTTCGCCATTGAAGCGGGCGAAATGCGGTGCCAGGCTGGAGAGCCATCTGCTCTCACGTTTGGCATCTCGGCCTGGTTGGTAGTGACAGAACACATTGACGTTGAAAGGACGGTCGGTCAGTGCTCGAGTGGCTTGGATCATCGTAAGAGCGCCATCCGCGTCCACGGCGCCGATGCCGATGGATCCAAGCGCTCCGGCGTTCGAAACTGCCGACGCCATCTCTGGTGTCGAAACGCCTGCCATCGGTGCCTGGATAATCGGTAGCTTGATTTGTAGCTTTTGCAGCAGCTGGTTCAAGCTGAGCGCCTCAGCTGTCAAAGTCGGTTGCTGAACCCTGCCCGAGTTGGTCGAGCAGCTTCTTAGTGATCTGCTCAGCTAGTGGTTGGTTTTCAATCCAAGTGGAGGCTGATGGGAAGTCGACTGGCGCTTGTTCAGGTTCGTACAGGCGCACTTGATCGCGACCGCTGTTCTTAGCGACGTACAGCGCTTTGTCGGCGCGCTCGACCAGGTCATCCATGTTGGATGCATGTTTGGGATAGGCGGCGGCGCCAATTGATGTGGTGATGCGTCCGAGCCCGGGCACTGGTGTGCCGCGGATCTGCGCGCAGAGACGATCGGCGATCAGGGCAGCTTCCAGAAGCGATGTGTCCGGCAAGATGATACCGAACTCCTCGCCACCGTATCTGGCGGCAGTGTCGCCGGAGCGCAGCAATGTCTTGAGGATGGCGGCAATCTGGCGAATGGCGGCGTCGCCCACTGGGTGCCCAAATTTGTCGTTGATTAACTTGAGCTTGTCGAGGTCGATCATCAGAAGCGAGCAAGCCGTGCCTTTTCTTTGCGCCAGTCTTAGCTCTTCGTTCAACCTGTTCTTGAAGTAGATGTGGTTGTACAAGCCGGTCAAGCCGTCTGTAATCGCCTGGTGTTTGACCTGCGCAAACAAATGCGCGTGCGTAATGGCGATGGCCACCTGGTCGGCAATTGCGTTTACGAGCTGAATTTCGCTCGGTTTCCACTGCCGCAGCTTGTTGCACTGGTGCACGATCAGAACGCCAACCAGACGGTTTTCGTTCAGTAGTGGTGCTGCGATCAACGATTGCGAGCTGCAATGATCGAGAAAATCTTTGAACGGTAAGGCGCGACTGTCTTCAAAGACATTGCCGATGATGGCTAATGGCGCCTCACTGAGAGTGTTGCCGTCACCGGCTGCATTGGTATGCGCGTTATAGGGCTCTGCTGACTGCTCCGCCAGTTTCTGCAAATTGATGCCCAGCAGTGTGTTTCGACCAGGGTTTGCCGTTCCCATATTGGGATGGAAATCCAGGTTGTCCGGATACATATTCAAACCCTTGCCGGTAGCAAAGAGTGGATTGCAAAACTCGTGCGTCACCACCAGCGGTCCTTCCGAGCGCGGCTGCGCGATCTGGCAGCGGTCGGCGCCGAGCGCCTGTCCCAGTTCGCGAGTGACTGTGTTGAGCGTGATGTCGAGATCAAGTGAGCTGCGCATGGAACGCACGATATGGTTGATCAGCATCTCCTGCTCGGCAAGAGTCTTGGTGCGATTATATAAACGCGCGTGCTCCATGGCGATTGCCACGTGACGGGTGACAGCCTCGACCATCTCCAACTCTGTGTCGGACCAGACGCGAAGGCGATCGCACTGATGCACGAGGATGACGCCGAGCGGCCCTGCATTGGTTGTGATCGGGCAGGCGATCAGCGAACGGATGTTGCGCCAGTCATTAGGCGAGCTGGACGAATTCTCGAACAACGGCGTCGGTCCACCTTCGTCCAAGACATCCAGCGAAAGCACTGATCCCTGCTCGAGGATCATGTGCATCATGCTGTTTTGAGTGATCAATATTGATCTGTGGTTGAGCGGCAAGCCGGCTTTCTTCTCGTCGTACCAAACATAATTGAATACCAGCTCGTCATCAGAGAACTCTGGTGTGCCATGCGTATCCACCAGGGCCAGGCAAACACGACTCGCTTCCAGAGCCAATCCCAGCTCGCGCACAGTTGTGTTCAATATTTCTTCCAGGTCGAGCGATTGGCGAATCGCCTCGGAAAGCTTGTCCACCATGAACTTCTGGTCCTGGTCCATCTCCAGGCGTCCGGCCATTTCGTTGAATGCCCGAGCCAGCAGTCCCAACTCGTCGCGGGCGGGCACGTTGACCCGCTTGGTGAAGTCGCCATGCCCGATTGCCAGCGCTTCTCGCACGAGCACATGAATTGTGCCCGTGAAGTGGGCAGTGGCCCAATATGCCAGCAAGACAGATACACCGATCGCGCACGAGGCCAGGATCACCATGATCAACAGCCAGTCATGAGCGGCTCCATATATAGCTTCAGTCGGAACACCGACGATTAAAAGCCATCCATTAGGCAGATGCTGGAAGGCATAAGCGCGCATGGTCGGATCGCACATGCCCACCGCTTCGATCGTGCCTTTATCGGCTTTGCCTGCTGCTGTGACCGTCTTGGCGTGCGAGAAATCTTTGCCCAGCCAGTAATCGTTTTGCAGGGTGCGGCAGATGACGCGTTTGTTCTGGTCGACTACGGCAACGATGTTGCCCTTCGTTTCGCCCAAACCGCTGAACAGATGCAGCACCGCGCTTGGTTGCACCGACGCGATCAAGGCGCCGCGAACCTCACCTTGCGCGATAATCGGCGCACCGATCAGAATTGCCGGCTTGCCGCCTATAGGCGCAGTGGTGTAGTCGGAAATCTGGGCTTTGCGACTGGCGATGATCCTCTTTAAGAAGTCTTTGACGACAATTTGTGCTTCGGCCGATGTCCGGCGCTCGACGCCGCTTTCAACGGTGCTGATCCGGGGTACGCCTTGCTGGTCGAACAGGGTGATTTCGGTCCAGGTGGATTCGGCTTCCAAAGCCGTGGCCAAAATCTTCTGGCTCTTGTCGGCTTGCATCGACTGCACTGCAGGCAGCGCTGCCAGCGCCTTAGTCGCGCTCGTTTCGGCGTTTAGCCATTGCTCCAGGGTGCGCGCTGAAATCGACGCCTGGAAGGTCGTAGCGCGTTCAGCTTCGGTGCGCAGAGTGCGATACTCTTTCCACAACGTAAAGCTGCCGATCGCCATCAGTGGAGCAGCAACCCCGAGGCAGAGCAACAGCATTCTTGTTCTTATATTCAGACGAGCTGGAATTTGATTCAGCAGCTGCATCAACACACCAATCACAAATCACCACACCAAGAAAACGGCGAACACCATGGAACCAACGATCAGGGGACGGGACACCAATGGACTCTTGGAAACTGTAAATTTGGGAGAATTATAAGTCTTCTATGTAGGAATGAAAGGCCCTTTCCACGAGTTTTCTCAATTAGCGTGGGAATCCTACGATGAGAAATTCGTATCCGACCTAGTGTAATGGCTTCCCGCAGGCTTTTGTCTCCCGCCTCCGTCGGCGCAGTTCAAGCGCTCTAGCATTTTCGGCGCAACTGCGGCGCAGCTTGCGATACACGCGCCGGCCGAGCAACTAACTTGGTTGCAATATGTGACGAATACTTTTTGCTTCTTCAAGTTCAAGCAACAAGTTGTAGGCACGGTCGATATCAAGCGGGATTTTATCGGATATCTCCAGCGACAGACCCATGTGCATCGCCACCAGAATTTCATCGGCAGCCTGCTCTTTCTTTTGCTGGCGCAGGAAGACGTCGACCTTAACCATGCGCGAGATTACGCACTGATGGTCGAACTCAAGGGCACGTTCGCAAAGGTTGAGAGCGCCGATCAGATCGTTGTCGGCGAAGGCGGAACAGGCTCCGGCCGCGAGCAGACTGGCTTTGAGTTCGCCGTCGATGCCGGGGTAATCTGACGTATATACGAAAGCTTTGCGCGCCGCTTTGTAGTGGCGCCGGCGGTAGGCCACCAGGGCATCAAGAAAATAAGAGAAAGGTGAATAGGGGAACTGCCCTTTGAGCGTCCGCAGCAGGTTTTTCGATTGACCGCGCAGCCCGGCGCCGTCATAAAGAATGGCGACTGAACATAGAAGCCGCGCACTGAGTGGATTTGCTTGCAAGCTCGACAGTGCCTGACGCAGTTGGGCTGTCGCCTGCGGGCGGCTCAGCGATGAAAACCACAAACGAACGTGCGAGTTTCGCACAATCAGTAAATAGACGAGGGCCAGAACGGCGTGCACCGCAATTAGTGGCATACGTTGCTGCGGTGCTCCATATGAAAGCGCGATTTGCCAACGCAAGCCGCCCAAGCCGATCAGCGAGAGCAATGGATCAGCCAGCAGGTTCAAAGCCAGCACGAACGAAATCGTGTAACCGATCACAGTGGCGAGAAATGGATGCGGGCGGAAGAGCAACGATGGTGTCAAGCATAGTGCGAACAAAGTGGTAACGATCGATCCAGCGAACAACACTGGAATAACCAGTTCGTTCGATGCCAGCCCGGCCGGCACCGCCTGGTACCAGAGAAAGCCGTAGTTCCAGCTTTTCAAGTAACCGCCCAGCAGCTCGCAAACGGTCGTGGTGGCGTGCAAATCGAGCAGATTCAGCAGCGGGAAGATCAAGAAAATGACGATGCGCCATGCGAACACTCGATCGTCTTCGCCCAGGTCTTCTTTTGCCAATCGATCCCGTTCGAAGATCAAGCGCCAAATTGTGTTCAGTGCGATCAGAATAGTAATGCCGGAAACGCACCAGAGGTACAGGTTGTTCATTTTAAAAACGAGGGTTCAGTATTAAAGGGTTGCCAGTAGATCGCCGCGTTGTTCACAGGAGGCTTGTCATTATAGGCAGGCTGTTCTTGATAAGCGTGAGAGAAAATTATTGAGCGGCGATTTGCTGGTTCAATGCCAATTGCATCTGCTCCGGAACCCGCTTCATCTGCGATTGATCGAGCCAATTTAATCCTACTAATGACTGCAATTCGTGAATTGCTTCCGGGTAACGTTTCAAGTCATTTAGCAAAACTGCGCGCTGAAAATAGGGGTCAGCCAGGCTCGGATCGGCGCGCTGGGCGGCTAAAAGCGCCTCCAGTGCTTCTCCCTTGGCAATCTGCGGATCGACACGATTGCTGGCATTTCTTGAGGCGCGGCTTAGTTGACAATCAGCAATCGCCATGTAAGCACGTGCTTTCAATAGTGGCGATGCCTTGTCGCTTTTCGCGATCTCCATAAAATAGGACTCTGCTTTATCGAGATCCTGTTTGTCATGCTCCAGCCAGCCGTACAGCATTAACGGCTCGAGGTCCTCAGGATCCATTTTGCGGCATTGTTCGAGTGCTTCTCTGGCCAGATCTTCCAGAGAAGCTTCGTAATATAACCATGCCAATCGCAACAGATTTGCATGCGTGGGATGCTCGTCGACAATCTTTTTGGTTTCTTCATATTGGATCGCCCATACTGGTCTCGTTCTCTCGGCAAACCACAGCCTGGGCGCTTTTCCTTTCAACATATAGACTACCGATGCAATGACGATGCTGTGGCAAATGCCGATTGCGGCCACCAGATCGTGCACCGGCGAGGTGTAGATTGCAATCCAGTCACCATACAGTCCGATAATAGACATCAGCGCATAGAGTATTGCTGAGCTGGCGATCGACCACATGCCGAGGTAAACCAGAGTTGCCACCACCGCCGGTGAACGCGTTTTAAAAGCGATGGCGAAGCAAAGATATCCGATCAATATTTGCACCAGGTTGCCGGCCAGATAAATGATCAATATCTGCTGCTGAGTAAACTCTCCAGTCGGAATGACGTAACCGGAAAGCACTGCATAATGGAATTCTGCGATGCCGCCGCCAAACAGTTTGATTGCCGCGGCGTGGCCCAGTTCGTGAAACAAAACAACGATCGGCTCCAACAAGAACAAACTCGCCTGCAGCATGATGCGCCTGTCTTTGGCGGTGAGATTATAGTCCCAGAGCGATTTCCAGTTTTCCTTGACCTGCCTGGCCGTTACCAGCATCAAGGGGATGATGATCAACAACAGCGCGTCTTGCGATTTTATGACGAGATCCATAGACGTACTCGACCTCTGCGCTTTCTGTTTAGCTGGTGGGCGAACTCCAAAATGTTTCTTTGACTCGCAGAAGAACATACGAGAGAGCATACAGGGTCATCAAGGCAAGCATGACGAGGATCATTGAGACTGCCGTTGGGTCGGGCGTCACGACAGCGGCCACCATGGCGATCAAAATCAGAGCGTACTTCCACAACCGAATCAGATGCTGTGAGTTGATCAGTCCGGTGAAAGAAAGGCAGAAGATGATAATCGGCAGTTGAAATGACAATCCTAGATAGAGAAGGATCGATGAAACCAACGAAATATAGAAGTCCAGCCGCTGATTGATTGGCGTGACACCCGCTCCGAACGCCTGGAAGAAGTGCAACATCGGCGGCAGCAAACACACATACGCGAACGTCACGCCGCCGAGAAATAATAGCGGGCTGCCGATAACAATCGGCATGAGCAGCCGGCGTTCGCGTTTGGTCAAGCCAGGCGCGACGAAACGGCTGATCTCGAAGAGCACCAGTGGTGATGCCAGAGCCACCCCGGCGTAAAATGCTACTTTGAAGAAAACCAGCACCGGCTCTTCAAGAGAGAGAGCCTGGAATTGAATGCTTCCCGCCGGTTTTTCCAGGAGGCGCAAAATATCTTTTGTGACAAATAGTGCCACGACAAAACTACCCACAATGTAAACGACACAGCGAATCAGGCGTTGCCTCAGTTCGTCCAGATGCTCGACAACCGTCATCACCGCAATTTCTGGTGTGCGCGGCTGCAGCGGCTCGCCATCCTCGCCGCTGGCAGGCGCTTGTATGGCAGGAGGCTGGCTGACAGGCTTTTTAGCATTCAGTTGAGTCGGCGAGCTTTCGGCAACTCCGTACTGGTAGTCCTGCGGCCCGACAACATTGATCGTGGCTGGCTCGTCTGCGCCAGTGCGCTGGTTGGCAGGTTCATCTGCCTTTATTAGCGGTTGATTCGTGGCCTCAGGCTCTGCCAAGTGTTCATTTCCTTGCTGGGCAACTTGCGACGTTGCACCGGTTGCTGGTCCAATTTTAACAAGCGGCTCGGCTTGCGGCTCCGGCGTCATTATTACCTCTGCTCAAGATTTTGCCGCCGCTGCTCGGCACATTGATACAAAACAATCGATCCGCAGACGGCGACGTTCAGAGATTCCGTGGTTTCGGTCATGGGAATGTTGACCAGCTCATCGGCGAGGTTCAAAGCCTGTTGAGACAGGCCGTTGCCTTCATTGCCCAGCACGATCGCTAGATTTCCGCGCAGATTGGCATCGCCAAGCCGGGTGCCGGCTGACGCTTCCAGCGCGATGATGCGCACATTGGCGCTCTTGAGCTGCTTTGCTAGCGCTGCCGTCTCGATTCCGGCCACAATTGGCACGGCGAAAAGCGCACCCATGGCTGCTCTTACTACCTTGGGATTGTATGCATCGACGCTGCCTTTGGTTAGAACCACGCCCGAAGCGCCGAACGCCAGGGCCGCGCGAATTAGTGTTCCGGCATTTCCGGGATCCTGAATGCTTTCACCGACCACCACCAGGCTATCCTCTGAGCGCAGGCAGTCTGCGAAGCTAAATTGTCTGGCAGATCCGACAGCGATCACGCCCGACGGACTTTGCGTAGTCATCAGATCTTTGAACAGCTTGTCTTCAACAACAGAGATGCTGCTCAGACCGGATTGGCTCAGACCGGATTGGTCGACGTTGGGCAGGCCATCGGTCCAAAAGCTCTGACTGACGACAACGTCGTGAACAGTGATATTGCGCGCCAGCGCTTCATTGAGCAGCTTGGCCCCTTCCAAAAGAAAGAGCCCCTCCTTCTCGCGACCGGCTCGCTCGTGCAGCGTGCGGATCCGCTTGAGAGCGGCGTTGTGTGCGCTAGTGACCGGCGTAATTTTCATGCGTGCCTAAAAGCTGCCGTTAGACCTTGGCGCGTTCCTGGGAGGGCTGGCTTCCAGCCGGTTCGAAGTGCCGCCAGGATGGCGGCGCTCCCAGGCGGGTGCCGAGAGCGGGCGGCTTTCCTCGACGAAGGCTGGCTTGCGCCGCTTTCGCTTGCGTTTTGCCGACGAGCTGGAACCGAATCAGGCTGTGGCGCCAGTTTTCGCTTTACCTGAGGCAGCTTTTTGTTTGCCCGCCGCAGCTTGCTCTTGCTCTTTCGCTTTCTGCTTGGCGCCGCCTTTCTCTTTGGCGAGCTCAGCCAGTTTGCCGAAAGCAGCCAGATCGTGCACAGCCAACTCAGCCAGCACCTTTCTGTTGAGATGCAGATTAGCTGCCGCTAAACCGTAGATGAAACGGCTGTAGCTGATGCCGTGCAATCTGCAAGCAGCATTGATTCTAGTGATCCACAGGCTGCGGAAATCGCGTTTTTTCTTTCTGCGATCGCGAAAGGCGTTCCTCCAGGCTTGCATAAGCGCCTGGTTTGCGGCGATGAATAATCTTGACTTCGAGCCGCGGAAGCCCTTGGCGTACTTGATGATTTTTTTGTGGCGTCGCTGGAGGACGTTCCCACGTTTTACACGAGACATTTGTCGATCTCCTTCTTCGTTTTTTCTTAGTCTTTGCTACTACTGATATGCGACATGTAAATTGCCGTTAGCTCGCCATCGGGGAGGAGTTCCCTTATGCTGTGCCAACCACCAGCTCGCAGTTTTGCCTTATCTGACGTACTTCACGTAAGGGAAGCACTCCAGAATGTTTTTCTTCTGGTCTTTGGTGAGTTCAGTCCAGCCGCGAAGTTTGCGCTTCACTTTTGCTGACATCCACTCGTTGATGTGCCGTGTGCCCGATTGCGTGCGCAAGATTTTACCGGTGCCGGTAATCTTGAAACGCCGAGCGGCGGCTTTGTTTGTCTTCATCTTGGGCATAGCGTGCTCCAATCAAACATGCTCTGGACGACGCTTTTTGCGAGGTCCCTACCATCGAATCGCCCACAAGCGGGTGGTCTACCCGTTTTCATCACTGGCAGGCGTGGTCGCGAGAGTTCCAGGACCCGGAGGGCTGGCTGGTTTTCCAGCAGCAGTGGCCGGTGGGCTTGGACCCCCGCCTCCGCGCTGCGGGTGAGGCGAGAGGATCATGATAACACTCTTGCCTTCCATTTTCGGCTCTCTGTCCATCATGCCTAATTCTTTTAGTTCGTCGCCAAACTTAAACATCAGGCGCATCGCCATGTCCTTATGCTGCATCTCGCGGCCCCGAAGGATTGTCAACACTTTAATTTTGTCGCCATCATTGAGGAATTTCTGCGCCGCGCGCAACTTGACCTGGTAGTCATGGTCCTCAATCTTGTAGCGCATCTTGATCTCTTTCACATCAACGATGTGATGCTTGCGCTTGGTTTCGCGGCTTTTCTTTTCTGATTCAAACTTGAAACGCCCGTAGTCCATGATGCGGGCGACCGGGGGGGCAGCGTCCGGCTGCACAAGAAAAAGGTCCAGCCCCTTTTCTTTGGCTGTATTCAAGGCTTCTCTGGTTGGCACAATGCCCAGCTGCGTGCCGTCCTCATCGATCAAGCGAACTTCGCGGTCGCGTATTCTTTCATTAAGGAGCGGTAAATCACGTCGTGCGTCCGGTCGACGTGGATCGCCTTTGTCGGGTGTGCTCAAGCCTTACCTCGTTGTCAGTGCTAACTAAAATCTGCCGAAGGTGGGACTTGAACCCACAAGAGCTATTCGCTCACTACGACCTGAACGTAGCGTGTTTGCCATTTCACCACTTCGGCGCGGTGAAATGATTTTACAACAGCCCTCCGGTGGCGTCCAATTCGTTCGAGCCGCTTCAATTGAGGCTGAAACAATCTCGGTAACGCGTCAGCCGCAGGTGGGCTCGCTTGAAAATTGTACCCAGTTTGAGAGCTTTTCCCGTCCGGGAGAAACCCTGAAATATTGGCGGAGGCCTACAGTTTACGCAGGTGCAGTGTCCCGACAACGAATTTGGGTTAAATTGTTGAGCATGACCATCGGTGCAATGGGAAGCGTTTGTGAAAGAGGGTTGCAATGAGAAATTCGGGCTTTGACAAGTTGCCCAACCGAGCTGCAATAGGTTTGCTCTGTGCTGTCTTGATGGTTGCCAGTCTCTCGCTGGCTGGGCAAGCGAAGAAGAAGCAGCAGACAGACACAAGCGATAACGCTGTCAAAAATAAAACTACCCCCGGCGTCAACGACCGGTTCAAGGGCATCATGAATCCCGCGAACCAGGTGACAATGAGTGATCCGCTCTGGGAACGCTATGCATACGCAGGCAAGAAAGCGCTCGAACGGCACGACATAGAATCAGCCCAGCGCTATTACTGGGCTTCATGTTTTCAACTTGAAGATCTGGCAGCAAAAACTCCCGATACCAAAGTTAACGATGTTGGTAAAACAACGCTCAGCGATGCCCTTGCTCTCTCGAACGATGTTTTCTTCCAGGATGCCAATGCCAGCATGATCAATGAAGATATGCCGACGTTTCCGCAGCCACTTCTGACCGGCGATGCCACACGGGTCGATGCGGAGCAAGCCACGCTGGTTGAGTCACAGTCTGACTTTGATAAACAGCACCCGGACTTCGATGGCGGAGCGCGCTTGCGCATGGTGCACCTGAGACGGCGAATTGAGTTCTGCAGCCGTTTGAAGCCGGTCGTCACGAAACTGTTTAGCGATGATCGTGACATTGTCAACCAGGTCAATTACGCTTACGATAGCGATACTCGCGAATACAAGGACATTTCGACGGAAGGCTAGTAGTAGGCAGCCCAGGAGTCTGGGCACAATTCAAGCCTGTGCAGATGGAAATGATCTCCTGGAGCAGTGCCGGTGCGACAGCTTCTCCCGTTCAAATTGCAAGTGATACTGGCGGCGGTGTCAGTGGCATTGGTGATTTGCCGGCCAGTAGATGGAGCCGACAAAGGCTGGCAGTTCGAACAACGCAGCCAGATCCTGGGAAACAGCGTAGTCTCAATCAGCGCTGCCGGAGCGAAGCTGGATTATCCCGATCAGGGTTACGCTTTGGTGGCGAAGGCCCCGCGATGGGGTGCCACCTTATTTAGTGACGAGAATAAAGTGAGATTCGAAACAGACCTGCAGTCTTTTGCCTCGACCGCCGTAGGATTCCACAAGTTCTTCAACCTGGATATAGACCGTTCCGCCTGGGTGAAAGTTGGACCATCCACGATTAATGGCATAAAAACCACTCACTACATCTACCACGGTAAAGCGGGGAAGGATGTGCATGTGGCAAATTGTTGGATGTCCGACGATATCGTGCTGCCGGCAGCAGTGGCTGAGTTTTATCGGCGGACCAATTTTCTTCCATTGGGCAACGATCATTTAGCTGTGAGGATGATCTTAATCAACGGTGTCAGTGGCATGCCGGTTATGCTGCTGGAGACTAAAACAGCGAAGCCTGCCCTAATACCAGCAAGTTTATATGGCTGCCCGCAGGCGTATGCGAAAGCACGAGATGCGATGTCCGTCATCATGGGCGATACCGCGCACGACGTGCTCGACGACATGACTTACAGCCTCGGTCCACGTGATCAAGCTAAACCCAAGCACTGACCGCTGCCAAGAAGCACGAGAATGCTTCGCCTCATAAATTAAGATATTGCGGCGCTGCCAAGACATGGATGACCTGATACGCTCTGTAGGGTTTCGCAGGCGAGTTGCGCGGAGTTTTCAACATGGTCGAAGATTTTGAGCTGAGAAAAATCGTGTTTCAGGGTGGCGACTATTCAGGGAAGGTCGCAATTACAACGCAGGACACGGTCTATGTAATCGAAAAGCCTCTGGAGGCTGCACCTGAACATCCCACGGTGAAAGTCGACTCGAAAGCCGCGCTGCCGGGTGGATTTAGAGTAGCGAAAAAGTTTAATGCCACCGGACGATTTGAAGCAGTGGGCGACGAAGATTTTGAAGTCTACGAATATGTAGGTGATGAATCGTTCGGTGTGTACATCACAACCGCTGAAGCATCCAAGTAGCAAATATTTACATTGCAACTCTGAGAGCGCCGGCTGAAAGCCGGCTTCGAGGCGTCGAATTACGAATTCGCACAAAGTGTCGAATTACGGAACGGCTGGGCATTTTTGTTTTAACACCAAAGCAGATTTGGGGTTAATCCCATTCGCATAAGTAAGTCCGTTGGTGACAATAGAAGTTGGACTCTTCTTCTTCTGTTGCACCGAAGGTATGAAAATGCGAACAGCTAACATCATTTTATTGCTCTCCTTTTTGGCATTCTCAGTTCAAGCAGCGATGGCGGACATTGCGCCGGACCCTTTGTTCGAGCCAACGCCCACAAATGTTGCTGTTGGAGGCTCTGTTCTTTCGTTGGCAGCGGTCGCTCTTGGCGTGTGGATCAGCAAGAAAATGAACAAAGGATCGAAAAAGGAGCAGGTCGCCACCCGCAGTCAAACCAAGGTTCCGCGCTGAGAAAGCAGCGGCATTAGATCGACGGGTGGGAAGTGATGAATTCGGTCCAGGCAGTTCAGCGTAGCGATGGTGTCGGCGTCTTTTTCGTCGGGGCGGTTGTTTTTGCATTCGGGGCCGCGGCGCTGGCATCGTGCGCCCCCATCGCTTTCTCTATGGCCACGGTTTACTTGTTTGCCGGACCGCACAATTGGATCGAATTCCGTTATTTTCTTTCACGCTTACCGGCTAGATTCGGCGGTCTAAAAAGATTTTTTGCCTGGGCCTTTACCGGCGTGGCGACACTGACATTGACCAACATTGCTTTAGTCTGCGCGGTGCACACGAAGGTTCTGTCAGAGGAAGCGGGATCGATATTATTCGGCTGTTGGAATACGGCCCTGATTCTTTGGACATTGCGTCTGACATTTCTGGCGGCGGCTAGAAAAGACGGGCGTGATTGGGGACTGGCACTGCCGGTAGGGCTGGCGTTGATCGCATTCAACTGGTTCAATCCTTCTCTATTTGGATTGGCGTTAGTGTATGCGCATCCGTTCGTCGGTATGTGGATTCTCGATCGTGAGATCGTGCGCAGCCGTCCAGCATGGCGTGGAGCCTATCATGCTTGTTTGTTTGCGATCCCGGTGTTCCTGCTTTTGATCTGGTGTCAGCTCGGGCATTCGCCGTCGATTGCTGATTCATCCGATGGTCTGGTCTGGCGCATTACCCATCAGGCCGGCGCGGGGCTGTTGCCGATCTCCAGTCGATTGCTGGTAGCCACACATACGTTTCTTGAAACAGTTCACTATGGTGTTTGGCTAATTGTAATTCCCATTGTCAGCGCTGGCTGGCGATCGTTCCAACCGCGCTCGATCCCAATATCCTGGCGATCGCTGGGATGGCAGAAATTAGTGCCGGCGGCGCTTCTTTTATCAACTTTTGCCGTGGCCGTGCTCTGGTTTGCATTCGCTGTCAACTTCGGTGTTGCCAGAGATATCTACTTTACGCTGGCTATTGCTCATGTCCTCGCCGAGATTCCATTCTTATTGAAAGGACTGATGTAGAATGCCTCACTTCGCCCTGCAAGATTCCCAGAAGTTGATTGCTGACAGCGCATTGTTTCTCTATTTCATGCGCGGATATTTGATCTCCATTTGCATTGAAACACCAGTGCTTTGTTTAGGATTGTCTCGCCGGCATTCAATGATTCGGCGAGTGTTCGCCGGCATCTGGTTGACGGCTTGTTCCTATCCAATCGTCATGCTCGTTCTGCCCCATCTGATCAATCCCGCTAACCGCCCGCTGTATCTTGGAGTGGCAGAAACATTTGCGCCGATTTCAGAATGCATGATCTTTTGGTTGATGTTCGGCAGTCGTGAAGAGTTTGGACGCCGTTCGATGTATCGAGACTTTGCAGTAATTATTTTGGCAAACATTTGCTCGTTCTCGTTCGG